>Ga0194062_1000271_pt1 | contig 21528 bp, 14 predicted proteins | sample SepL2225m_MetaG_FD_155481 | JGI IMG/M metagenome (GOLD analysis project Ga0194062, IMG submission 155481) | Anoxic zone freshwater microbial communities from boreal shield lake in IISD Experimental Lakes Area, Ontario, Canada - Sep2016-L224-25m | ecosystem: Environmental > Aquatic > Freshwater >... | reverse complement strand
TTACCAGTGATTTTAAAGTCAGATGCTTGATATAATCCCAAATTAACATCCTGATTGGCGGGTATGGGCGAGGAAAATCCATTGTTAGCCAGAAACATAAGGTGTGAAGCGAAAAATATAACTTTTTTTACATTTTACATTGCATATTTGAATGTACAAATGGACATATTGAAAGCATAATAAGGAGCCATTCCTATTGTATTAGCTGTATATTTGCCGCAGCATAGACATCGTGTTTTCTTTAAAATCTAAAAAAAATGAACTCCAATATAGCAACAATTATAACTACCTGTCATACCTGTCAGTTATCTGACCTATGTTTACCTTATGGGCTGAATGTTAATGAAATTGAGAGCTTAGAGCACATTATAAGAAATAAACGGCCTTTACAGGCAAAGCAGTTATTGTATTCAAAGGGTGATGAATGTAAAAGTTTGTATGTCGTAAAGTCAGGTGGTTTTAGAAGTTTCTTAATTAATGCTGAGGGGAGTGAGCAAACGATTAATTTCTATTTGCCCGGTGAATTAATGGGCCTGGATGCTTTGTTTTCGGGTAGTTTTTGTAGCTCTATTGATGCTTTGGTCACTAGTGCTGTCTGTGAACTGCCATTAAACCGTCTTAATGAGTTGTGCGATAAAATACCCAATCTTCAACATCAAATGACGCGTGTTTTAAGTAAAGAGATTTCTCATAATCATGATCAATTGGTCTTGTTTGGAAATAACTCTGCCAAAATCAAACTGGCTTCTTTTTTGTTGATATTGTCAAAACGATACGAATTATTAGGGTGTTCAAGCACTGAGTTTAATTTAACAATGCGTCGTCACGATATAGCCAATTTCTTAAGTCTCAGCGATGAAACGGTTAGTCGACAGTTTACTGCACTGAGTAAGGATAAAATAATTTCGGTTAATCAACGTGCCATTAAAATTCTCGATCTAGACTTGTTAAAATCCATTGTAGAACATTCTGAGGAAGAAGATTCTTTGTTCTTTAATAAACGCGCCAGCAAAGCAATGTGATGACAGGAGAAGGGGCTTTGTTAAATAATTGAATTGACGCAATTTGCAATGATGCTATTATCTGTAATAAAAACCAAGTAAAGTACTTTGTTTTTAAATCCAGTGTTTTCATTGTTAATTGTTAATTAAAGAAGGTTCAAGCCATGTTAGAAATAAACCAACAAGCCCCTTTGTTTAGTTCTCCAAACCAGTTGAATGAAGTTGTTAATTTGTCTGACTTTGCTGGTAAAAAGAACGTCGTTTTATATTTTTACCCTAAGGATGACACCCCGGGTTGCACCATAGAAGCCAATGATTTTACCCGTTTGGCAGACGAATTTAGTCAGCTTGATACAGTTGTTATTGGCGTGAGCAAGGACACCTGTGAAAGTCATGTCGATTTTATAAACAAGTTTGGTTTAAAGGTCGTGTTGCTGGCCGATACCAGTGGTGAGCTTTGTGAAAGTTATGGTGTCTGGAGAGAAAGAGAAAAGAATGGCGTCAAGAGTATGGCTATTTTTCGTTCTACTTTTATTATCAACAAGGAAGGGACTTTAGTTGACGTTGAATATGGCGTAAACCATGAAGGCCATGCGGCAGCGGTTTTGGAAAAAGTAAAAGGTCTTTAATCTGTTAAAGTCAATCAGGTGATCAAGATGGTTCCAGAACAAACATTAGATTTAACGGGCAAAGTCGCACTGGTAAGCGGAGCTGGCGTGGGGATTGGTAGGGCCGTTGCTTTGGCATTAGGTCAGGCGGGTGCTTTTGTTGGTATACATTACCATTCCAGTAAGGTAGGTGCTGAACAGCTTCATGATGAATTAACCGTTAAGGGTATTAAGTCGATATTGTTACCGGCTGATCTGACTCAAGAAGATGAAGCTAACGAACTGGTTGATAAGCTGGTTGCCAAGGCTGGGCATCTGGATATTTTAGTCAATAATGGCGGGGGTCTGGTTAAACGCGCCAAGATTGAAGATTGTACGCTGGAGAACTGGAATAAATCCCTTGATCTTAATTTGACTAGCGCCTTTTTGTTAACCAGGCGAGCCATTCCTCATTTACGTGCAACAGGGAGTGGACGCATTGTTAATATTTTATCGCTTTCGGTGCAAACCGGGGGCGCTAATGGCGGCGGTTCTTACGCGGCTGCAAAAGGGGGACTGATGGTCTTTACTCATACCTTGGCTAAGGAACTGGCGCCTCATGTTAGAACTAATTCAGTGATGCCGGGTACGGTTGAAACGCAACATCATGAGATTCATTCGACTGAAGAGATGATGGAAAACTACCGTAAGCAAACGCCATTAGGCCGTAATACCTTTGCTGAAGAAGTCGCCAGTTCAGTGCTCTTTCTGGCGAGCGATATGGCATCCCATATTAATGGGGCGTTAATTGATATCAGTGGTGGCCGGTTCTTACGGTAAGCTTTGTTTGTTAAAGCGTTGACCGCACCATAACTGAAAACGGTCCAGGTAAAGATAAATAATGGGGGTGGTGTAAAGCGTGAGTAGTTGGCTTAATATCAGCCCCCCAACAATGGCTATACCTAAGGGGCGGCGAAGTTCTGCACCATAACCACTGCCTAGTGCTAGAGGCATTGCTGAGAGCAGGGCGGCAAAGGTAGTCATCATAATCGGACGAAAACGCATCATGCAGGCACTAAAGATGGCGACATCGGGTGTAGTGTTTTTGGTGCGTTCCTCATGGATGGCAAAATCGATCATCATAATGGCATTCTTTTTTACAATCCCAATCAGTAGAATGACGCCTATCATGGCAATGATGCTGAATTCTGTTTTAAAGGCTAACAGGGCAAGAATAGCACCCACCCCAGCTGATGGCAGGGTAGACAGGATGGTTAGCGGATGCACATAACTCTCATATAAAACCCCAAGGACAATATAAATGCACAGTAATGCCGCTAGAATCAGCCAAGGCTGATTTTTTAAGGATTGTTCAAAGGCTTTAGCAGTGCCTTGAAAGTTGCCACGCATCGAGCTTGGAACACCTAGCTCTCTCATCGTTTCTGCAATAGCCAGAGAGGCTGTTGATAATGAAAATCCTGGCTTTAGGTTAAAAGAAATAGTGCCGGTAGGAAATTGGCTTTGATGATTCACTGACAAGGGTGCGTTGGTTACGCCGTAACTGGCAAAGGTAGATAATGGTATTTGTGCGCCATTTGGCTGTTGGGCATTGGGCGGCACGCTGACATAAATGCTTTTTAAGATCTCTGCGTTTTGTGAATAGCGGGGTGCAACTTCCATAATCACATGGTATTGATTAAGTGGATTGTAGATGATGGAAATTTGTCGTTGTCCGAATGCATCATTTAAAGTGGCATCAATCAGTCTTTGATTTACACCCAGTTGTGCTGCAGTGCTGCGATCTATCTGTAATTCGATTTGTTGACCTTTATCCTGTTGATTGGTATTGACGTCTAATAATTCGGGTCGTTGAGATAAGGCTTTGACTATTTGAGGAATCCATTTTCTTAGGTCTTCAAGATTGTCTGCTTGTAGTGCGTATTCAAATAAGGCTGAAGAACCTCTTGCCCCGATACGAAGGTCTTGAGGTGGCTGTAGTATCAGTCTGGCTCCGGGCTCATCTGTTATCTGGCTGCGTAGTCTGGCCATGAGTTGATTGACCGTGAGTTTACGTTCTTCCAGTGGTTTTAGGGTGGCGAACATCAGGCCACTGTTGCTATCTCTTTGACCACCGGTGAAACCGATAACAGTTTCCACTTCTGGATCTTTACGCATAATATCAACAAAGTCAGCCAGTTTTTTTTGCATGGCTTGTGAAGAGATACTTTGATCCGCCTGTATCGTGCCGGATAGTCTGCCGGTATCCTGTATTGGGAAAAAACCTTTGGGGACGATGGAATACAGGTAGATATTAAAGCCAATGGTACATAGGAGAATCAACATGACTAAAGGCGCATGCTTGAGTCCCCATGTTAAGGATTTTTCATACGCACGAGTACAGACGTTAAAGCCTCGTTCCAGGCTATTATAAAGTGCTCCATGTGCTTTATTGTTTTCTGGCTTGAGCCATAACGCACATAGCATGGGCGTGGTGGTCAGCGAGATAACCAGTGATACCAGCACAGCGGCTGAGAGGGTAACGGCAAATTCCTGAAAAAGCCGTCCTACGATGCCGCCCATTAACAAAATGGGAATGAACACTGCAATCAGCGAAAGGCTCATGGTTAACACAGTAAAACCGACTTCACCTGCACCCAATATGGCGGCTTCTTTGGGGGGAACTCCGCGTTCAATATGCCGTTCGGTATTCTCTAAAACCACAATCGCATCATCGACCACAAAGCCGGTGGCGATGGTCAATGCCATTAAAGATAAATTATCCAGACTATAATGACAGAGATACATGACGCCAAAAGTACCAATCAGGGAGACGGGTACGGTAATGATCGGGATCATGGCTGAGCGCAGGTTACGCAAAAATAATAGCACCACCAGTATCACTAGAACCACAGCCAGAAAAAGACTGTATTCAACTTCTCGCAGAGAGGCACGAATGGTCAATGACCGATCAAGGACTATTGAAAGGTCTATGGCATTCGGTATTGAGGCTTGTAATTGGGGGAAGAGGGTTTTTACTTTATCGACAGTTTCGATTATGTTTGCGCCGGACTGCTTATTTAATATCAGTAAGACGGAGGTTTTTCCATCTTTGAGTCCTGCAGCACGAATATCTTCAACTGAGTCAGTCACTTGGGCCAAGTCAGAAAGATGTACGGCATTACCGTTACGATAGGCGACAATCAAGGGTAAATAGTCGCTGGCTGTTTTGGCCTGATCATTGGCGTAGATTAATAAATTACGACTTGCGTCTTCTAAAGCGCCTTTAGGTTTATTAACATTGGTAGACGTAACCGCTAAACGTATATCTTCAAAGCCAATGCCATATTTAAAGAGTGCATCAGGATTGAGTTCAATTCTTACCGCTGGGAGTGAGCTACCGCCAACACTGACTTGGCCTATGCCTTGAATTTGGGATATTTTTTGTGCGAGTATGGTGGAGGCTGCATCATAAAGCTGGCCTCGGGTCATGGTTTCTGAGGTTAACGCCAGAATCATAATAGGTGAGTCAGCGGGATTGACCTTTTTGTAGTTAGGTCGGCTTGGCATATTGGTGGGCAGCAGGTTAATGGCTGCGTTGATGCCCGCTTGTACATCGCGTGCCGCACCGTCGATGTCCCGATCCAGATCAAATTGTAAAGTAATATTAGTACTACCCACTGAGCTGGATGAAGTTATTTCTGTGATGCCGGCAATATGACCCAAAGCACGTTCCAGGGGCGTGGCGACTGAAGTACCCATAGTTTCCGGGCTGGCGCCTGGGAGTGAGGCTTGGACCGAGATAGTTGGGAAGTCAACTTGAGGTAGAGGAGCGACTGGGAGTTGAAAGAAGGCGATCAATCCTGCCAGGGTAATAGCCAGTGTCAGTAAGGTGGTAGCAACTGGCCGATGGATAAAATAAGCCGGCAGGCTCATACAGAGTCCTTGCCAGGATCAAGAGGCAATTTAACAGTTGGATCTATCCCTTTCAAGCGCTGACTCAGATTATCAAAAGCCAGGTAAATGACCGGTGTGGTAAAGAGTGTCAGGAGTTGGCTCAGTATCAGGCCACCCACCATAGTAATACCTAAAGGATGACGAAGCTCTGATCCAACGCCTGTACCTAGCATTAAGGGCAGGGCGCTCAGCAAGGCGGCCATGGTGGTCATCATAATGGGGCGAAAGCGGAGCAGACAAGCCTGGTAGATTGCCTCTTCAGCCGTTTTGCCTTGATGACGTTCAGCATCTAAGGCGAAATCGATCATCATGATGGCGTTTTTCTTGACAATGCCTATCAGTAGAATAATGCCTATGATCGATATGATACCCAGGTCATTATTGGAGATCATGAGCGCCAGTAATGCTCCAACACCGGCTGAGGGTAACGTAGATAGAATGGTGACCGGATGGATGTAACTCTCATAGAGTACGCCCAGTACAATGTAAACAGTCACGATAGCGGCCAGAATTAGCCAGAGTGTGTTGGAGAGCGAGGCACTAAAGGCCAGGGTGGTGCCTTGATAGTCCGCTTGTATGCTGAGGGGGAGGCCAATGCGTTGTTTGGTACTTTCAATTACATCGATGGCTTCCCCGAGAGAAGCACCGGGTGCCAGATTAAAGGAAAGGGTGGTGGCTGGAAATTGATCTAGATGTTGAGTGACCAGCGGAGCATTCTGCTCGGTAATTGTGACTATGGTCGATAGTGGCACTTGGGTCCCATTGGACGACGGAACCCGGAGTTCTTTTAAGTCATCCAGATTTTGTCGGTATTCGGGTTTTACTTCAAGTACGACCCGGTATTGGTTAGATTGGGTAAAGATAGTAGAAACCAGGCGCTGTCCATAAGCATCATATAAGGCGTTGTCAATCGCGGCAATGCTGATACCTAAGCGGCTTGCTGTACTTCGATCTATATATACGAAAGCTTGTAAGCCTTCTTCCTGAAGATCGCTGTTGACTTCAGCAAAGGGGGCTTGTTTCGCAAGTTCTGTGACCAGTAATTTAGTCCATCTATTTAAGGCTTCACGGTCTGTGGATTGCAGGGTAAATTGGTATTGATTACGACTGACTCTATTTTCAATGGTCAGGTCTTGTATAGGTTGCAAATATAAGGAGATACCTTCTACCTGATTAAGCTTAGGCTGTAAGCGTCTAATAATGTCCATGACTTTAACGCCACGTTCGGCTAGTGGTTTGAGCGTGAGCGTCACTCGTCCGGTATTTAAGGTTGCATTAGCACCATCGACACCGATAAAAGAGGAAACGCTTTCGATGGCTGGATCTTCAAGAATAACTTTGCTGAGTGCTTGTTGGCGCTCTGACATGGCAGCAAAGGAAATGGTTTGAGGGGCTTCTGAGATACCTTGTATCACGCCCGTATCCTGCGTTGGAAAAAAGCCTTTTGGGATGATGAGATACAAGATGACGGTAAACACCAGCGAAGCTGTAGCAACTAAGAGAGTGGCGCGTTGGTGCGCTAAGACCCAGGTCAGTTTGTTGGCGTAACCTAAAGTAACGCGATCAAAGAATTGCCCTGTTACACTATAAAAACGGCTATTCTGTTTTTCTGTATGAGGACGTAATATCCTGGCACACATCATAGGCGTGAGTGTCAGCGATATCACTGCCGAGATTAAGATAGCAACTGCAAGGGTAATGGCAAATTCTCGAAACAATCGCCCCACCACATCCCCCATAAACAACAGTGGGATTAAAACCGCGATAAGCGAGAAGGTCAGCGAGATAATGGTAAAGGCAATCTGTTCGGAACCTTTAAGGGCGGCATTTTCCGGGGTTTCGCCTTTTTCAATGTAACGGGTTATGTTCTCAATGACCACGATGGCATCATCAACCACAAAGCCAGTGGCAATGGTGAGCGCCATCAAGGTTAAGTTATTGATACTGAAACCGGCAAGATACATAAAGCTGAAGGTGCCGATTAAGGATAAGGGCACCACAATAGCCGGAATTGCGGTGGCAAAGGCATTGCGAAGAAATAGAAAAATAACTAATACCACCAGTGCCAATGCTAAAAATAGTTCAATTTGTACATCGTCTACAGAGGCTCTAATGGTGGTGGTTCGGTCTGTTAACAGGGCGACATCCAGACCGTTGGGTAGTGATTCTTTTAGTTTTGGCAACAGTGTTTTGATACGATCAACGACTTCGATGACATTGGTGCCAGGCTGGCGCTGAATATTGACAATGACAGACGCAGTACCGTTTGCCCAGGCGGCAAGTCTGATATTCTCAGGGGCATTATGGGCGTCGGCTACATCAGATAAATGCACGGCACGACCATTTCGATAAGCAATAATCAAATCATCATAATCACTGGGTGAACGAATTTGATCATTTGCATCAATAATGGCAGAGCGGGTAGGGCCATCAAACATGCCTTTAGGTTGATTGACGTTAGCATTGGCTATGGCTGTATGCAGGTCTTCCAGACTTAAGCCGTAAGCGGCTAAGGCATCCGGGTTGGCCTGAATACGAACGGAAGGGCGTTGCCCTCCGCTGATAGTGACTAAGCCAACACCGGTGAGTTGAGAAAGCTTTTGGGCTAAGCGCGTATCAACTAAATCTTCGACCTGGGTTAAAGGCAGTGTTTTTGAACTGACTGCTAGAGTAATAATAGCAGCATCTGCCGGATTGATTTTATTGTAAACCGGCGGCATGGGTAAGTCGCCCGGTAAATAATTATTAGCCGCATTGATGGCGGCTTGAACTTCTTGCTCAGCAATATCGAGACTTAAGTTCAGATTGAACTGTAAGGTGATCACTGAAGCCCCTCCTGAACTCGAGGAGGATATTTGATTTAAGCCCGGCAATTGACCCAGTTGTCTTTCTAAGGGCGAAGTAACCAAAGACGTCATCACTTCTTGACTAGCCCCTGGGTATAATGTGACTACTTGAATGGTAGGGTAATCAACCTGAGGTAATGCTGAAATGGGGAGTTCTCGGTAGGCAATCAGACCCGCCAGTAAGAGTGCCAGCATGAGTAATGACGTGGCGATAGGGCGTAATATAAATAGCCGCGAAGGATTCATGGGCAGATTATGTCGTTACCGGTCTGTAAAGATAGACGCAGTTTAAGAACCTTTCTTACGACTCTTATCATGAGCGTCATTATTTTGGGGTTGAGGTGTTTTGGCATCCGTTGCGATAGGTTTATTACGGGGTATCAATTTAATCTTGATCCCGTCCCGCAGTTTATCGGCTCCATCGACTACGACTTGTTCATTAGGTTGTAGTCCGTTTAGTACGGCCACTTTTTCGCCCTCTATGGGACCTAAGGTGATAGGCCTTACTGTAACGGTTTGGTCGTTCTGGACAATATAGACAAAAGTGCCTTGTGTACCGCGTTGAATAGCAGAAGTCGGTATGATGGTTATACCATGCAAAGTATCCATACTCATTTTAATATTGACAAATTGATTGGAGAATAACAAACCGTCTTCATTATTAAACTGGCCTTTGAGTTTTATAGTGCCGGTCGTGGAGTCAATCTGATTATCGACTGCCAGTAATTGTCCATGAGCCAGTTGGGTTTGGCCTCTACGATCATAAGCATCAATGCTGATCTTATCACCTGAATGAAATTTCTTCATCACGTCTTGTAATCGGTCTTCCGGTAGGGTGAAAACCACTGCAATCGGTTGAATTTGAGTAATCACAACCAATCCATTGCTATCAGAGGCGTGGACGATGTTACCTTGATCAACTAGTCGTAAACCTAAGCGACCACTGATGGGGGCAGTAATACGGGCATAGGTGAGCTGTAGTTTTGCATTAGCAACAAGCCCCCGGTCAATTTCTAAGGTGCCTTTGTTCTGTTTAATCAGTGATTCTTGAGTGACAGTTTGTTGTGCGGCTATAGAATCTTGTGATAACAAGGTTTTGTAACGAACCAGATCCGTTTCAGAGTTTTTCAAAAGTGCCTCATCACGCATTAATTGTCCTTCAGTTTGCATGAGTTGGGCTTGGTAAGGACGAGGATCTATTTCAGCCAATAAGTCGCCTGCCTTAACCATTTGCCCTTCCTGAAAAGCGACATGAATCAGTTCACCGTCAACACGAGATTTTACGGTCACTGTGCGTAACGCAGTCACTGTCCCTAAACCCGTTAGATAAACAGGGAAGTCTCCTTGTGTGGCAGGTTCAGCCGCAACGGCAATGTCAGCCTCTGCCAGTTTATCTGATTGTTTAAAACGATCTTGTTTGGGCTTTGTGTCGCTATGTTTGAGGTAATAAGTTGAGGCAGTGATTAATAAAACGATAGCAATTCCTGTTGCCCATCGAAAGGGTCCTATGGTGATTTTTTTATTCTCTCCCATTGTGTTTTGTTGTCCAGTTACAATTTTATTAAATAGTCCTGCATTACATTATCATACAAAACGCCGATGACATCAAAATGACAGAGTTAAATAGACTAGAGGATGCAAGTCGAGTCAATAGTGTTGAAGTTTTAATCCTCTGCTTTGATAATTGATTCGAAGTAATAACCTGCACCATAAACCGAGTGAATGAGTTCTTGGTTGGGTAAGATTTCAGCGAGCTTTTTTCTTAATTTTTTAATGTGGCTATCAATCGTTCGGTCAGAGACTACACGTTGATCTTTATAGATTAAGTCCATTAACTTTGCTCGTGAGAATATTCGGGCCGGTTGTTCATATAGCGTTTGTAATAATTGAAATTCAACCGTAGTTAGCTCAATCTCATGTTCATTTGTTACTATTTTAAATCGATAAGGATCAAGGATGAGATTGAGGTTGTGTTGGGTGGGTTCAGAATTATTTAAAGGTACTCTTCGAAGGACGACTTTAACACGAGCTACCATTTCCCTGAGACTGAAGGGCTTACAAATATAATCATCGGCACCCAGTTCAAGTCCTAATAAACGATCGATTTCTTCAATGCGTGCAGTGATGATGATAATTGGGGTGCTACTAAAAGAGCGTATTTCGCGACAAATATCCAGGCCATCACGACCGGGTAACATTAAGTCCAGTATTATTAAATCTGTGTTGTTTGCTTGTAACCAGGGTAAAACATCTAAGCCATTAATGAGAACGCTTGTATTAAACCCGGCATTGTTGAGATAGTCCATTTGAAGACGAGCCAGTTTGATTTCATCTTCTACTATTAAAATGTGATTCATAGGCAAATGGGTAATTCAACGCGAATGGTGAGTCCTTTCATGGCCGAGGGAAATGCCTGAATCGTCCCCTCATGTGCTTTGACAATATTGCTGCAGATTGCCAAACCAAGGCCTGCGCCACCATAATTTCGGTTACGTGAACTTTCCAGGCGATAAAAACGGTCGAACAGTTTGGGTAACTCTTCTTCAGGGACGCCAGGTGCTGTATCTGAAAAGCTCAATACACATTGATCAACTTTGCGATAAATGGTGATAGTGAGTTGTCCATGACTGTCAGTATAGTTAAAGCTATTGTTAAGCAGATTACGGTAAAGTTGAGATAATCGGACTGGGTCAGCATAAATACGGATAGGACTGGGTAAGTGATTTGTCCATTTGATATGGATGTGTTTTTTTTGAAACTCTGAGTGAAAGAGAGATAAGTCTTCTTGTAATATTTCAACAGGATCAAGATGGATTTTGCGGTAACTTAAGGCACCTTGATCCGACAAGGACAATTGGTAGAGATCTTCAGTTAAACGATTTAGACGCATGACATCGCCAACCAGAGAATCAATAGCTTCGGGTGTCAAGGGTCGTATGCCATCTTGTAGTGCTTCTAATTCACATCTTAAAATGGCTAAAGGAGTGCGAAGTTCATGTGAAATATCCGCAACCCAGCGTCGTCTTGATTGTTCAGATTGATCTAGAGCAGCAGCCATCTCATTGAAGTCCCGGGCGAGTTGGCCAATTTCATCATTCGATTCAACGGGTAAGCGGATATCATAGTGGCCAATCGCTAGCGCTTTTGCTGCGGTTGTAATGCGCTTAATGGGGCGCCCTAGGGTATAAGTTAACAGCAAAGCCAGTATGGCCGATAAAAAAACCATTAATCCCGCAATAAATATTAAAGACTTGGATTGTCTCTCTACGAATTGAATTTCACTTACTTGACTAAATCCATTGCTGTTAGGTAATAGTCCAAGAAAGCCAATTATATTTTCTTGATACCGAATAGGCGTTAAAGTTAATTGTTGTAAGGCTTCTTTACGTCCAAAAATAATGCCTTTATCCGCATTCAGTAGCATGATGCGAAGACCAAAAGGAGTAAAGCGTCTATTGGTTGTTTGTTCTGGGAGGGCGGGTGGCCAAACGTTGTTGGGTTCAGTTTTGGCTTGTTCAATCCATTGGGGCTGACGGTTACGATATTGAGGATTTGATTGAGATAATAGCTCTATCCACTTTTCTTTATCATTGGCCAGACTGTTCCAATTGTGGTTGATTGCATATTGCTCGGTTAATTTATCAACCAAATGTTTTACTTGTTCGTTTTGGCGGTTGATTATAAATTCTGAAAAGCCTTGGCTTATAGACCAGCGCATAAAAACATACATGCCTGCAACGACAAACAGTGTTGTCAACAGAAACGTTATAAATAATTTGCCACGAATTGTTTTATGCATTTATTTGTTAATTCTTTCCTCTAGACGGATAAAACATTCTTATCATAAATTGTGTAAGAATTATGAAGATTGAAAAAAATTATACTTTTTAAAGGGGAACTTACTGATTAAAGAGGTCGGCTTTATTGGGATAGATTTCAACAAGGATTGTTTGTGGGCCATTCATTTTTTTTATGAGAACAGAAAACTGGTTAAATTCAATGTGCTGTCCTTCAATGGGAATGTCTTGGAGCTTAGACATAATAAGACCCCCAATAGAGACTTCATCCTCTAGTTCTAGCTCTTCGTTTTCAATATCAATACCCAGTATCCGCTCCAGTGAAAAGATAGGCAGGCTGCCTTTAACGAGTAGCGTGCCATTATCCAATCGGTTCCAATCATTATTATTTTGACGAAACTCATCCCGTATTTCACCGACCATGGCACTTAATAAATTATCCAGAGTGATAAAGCCTTCAAGAGGGCCGCCTTTTTGACCAATAACGGCGAAATGTCCTGCGCCCATTCGAAAGTGACGAAACAAATCAAGCGCGGGTGTGTCAGCAGAAATATATTGGATAGGTCTCAGGAATTGATGAAGATCATTAATTTCATTATCTTTTTGCTGGGCAAAGAATAAATCTTTTAAATGGATGATACCCAGCACATCGACCCCGTTAGTATCAAAATAAGGGTAACGACTGTAGCGCTTCTCAGCAATCGTTTTTAGATTGTACTGTAATGATTTGTCCCGGTACAAGGCGACAAGCTCGTGCACGGGACGCATCAGGTCAGACACTTCGAGTGTGCTGAAGTCTAATGTTTTGGCCAGCGTATTCCATTCATCACGGGTAAAACGATCATTTTGGTCATTGCCACGGATGATGAGTTTAAGTTCATCGGCAGAGTAATGGGCATCGTGGCTTTTGATGTTTCTTAAGCCGAAAATACGTAATATAAGATTCGCACTAGAGTTAAGTAACCAGATGGCCGGATACATGAGCCAATAAAAGCCATAGATTGGGCCGGCACACCATAAACTGATTTTTTCCGGATTTCGAATGGCCAGGGACTTGGGAGCCAGTTCACCCACGACAATATGTAAAAAGGAAATAATGGTAAATGCACAGGTAAAGGAAATGCCGTGGATTAACTCAGGAGACGTGATGCCCAGTTGGACGAATGATTGTTCTAGTAAACTGGCGAAAGCGGGTTCTCCGACCCAACCCAAGCCCAGCGAAGCCAAGGTGATTCCTAATTGGCAAGCCGATAAGTAGGCATCCAGTTTAGAATGAACGGTTGTTAAAGTACGGCCTCGCCATCCTTGAGTTTTTGCAATCTGACGAAGCCGTGTCTGTCGTAATTTTACGAGACCAAATTCCGCTGCTACAAAGAAGCCATTCAGTGCAACTAAAAACACAGCGACAATAATCAGAACAAGGTTATTCATAAGGAGGTCTGTGCATTTTTAAATAAATCAATGTGCATTTGGACTTATAATAGGCTCATTTTTGAGTTTTTGAAATGACTTGGGTATTTCAGTTTTCATCAGTCATTAACACGGTTGGCTTTATAATAGATAAAGTGAATTTAAAAAATCGAACATCCATCACATGATTTTTAGAATCAGGATGCTACAGATTACATTAAACTAAAGTAGATTATGCAATATTTAAGTATAGAAAAGTTTTTTCGCACTCATTCAAGCATTCGTAACACGAAAGGCCGTGGTTATTTTAATTATCTCGGGGCCACTGTATTTCTGTCTTTACTTATGGGATGCTCTGAACCCACTATTCAAAAGTTTGAAGGCCCTGCTCAAGGGACGACGTATCATATCAGTTATTGGTCAAAAACGTCAGTAGATACCAAGAGTGTAGAAGAAAGTGTAAAGCATGAGTTCGATACAATAGATAAAACATTGTCTAATTATCGCCCCGATTCTGTTATTGAAGTATTTAATAGTACTGAAAACACGGATAGCCAAGAAGTTGGTAATGAAATAGTTTCTTTAGTACGTATTGCACAGACAGTCTATCGGGCCAGTCAAGGTTGCTATGATTTAACGACTGAACCCTTATTTAAGTTATGGGGATTTAAGGGAGAAGCACCGGCTATTCCTGACAAAGAAGCCATTGATAAGGTGTTAACTCAAGTGGGTATGGATAAGCTTGAAGTGGTTGATGACACGCATTTACGAAAAAAACAGGCCGATATAGAAGTTGATTTGTCATCAATTGCTCAAGGCTATAGTGTCGCTAAAATAAGTCGAGTTTTGGAACAGCAGGGCATCAATGATTATCTGGTTGAAATCGGTGGTGAGCTACAAACCCGAGGACAGAAACCCGATTCACAGCCTTGGCGTATTGCTTTAGAAAAACCCTTACCCGGTGAGCAGCATATGCAAAAAAGAATCACGATGCCTAAGGATGGGGTGATGGCTGTGATGACTTCAGGCACGTATAATCATTACTTTGATTATCAGGGTCAGCGTTATAGTCATATTCTTGATGCCCGTACGGGTCGGCCTATTACTTATGATCTGGTTTCTGTGACTGTCATTCATGACGATCCTACTGTTGCTGATGCGTGGGATACCGCCTTACTTTGCTTAGGGCAGTCTGCCGGGCTTGAAGCGGCCAATAGCGCAAATATCCCCGCCTTGTTCATCCAGCAACAAGGTAATCAACTGGTCGAATCCCGAAGTAATGCACTGAATACTTTGGATCGGGTTGTCATTGAATAATTGGAATAAAATCATGTCGTTTAATAGTTTGATTCGCCGCCTTTTTTCTCATTGGGGAGACTGGACGTTAGGTAATCCTGTACGGGTATTGTTGCTCGTGGGGATGTTCACTTTTTTAGCTTTTCAATATACCGTCAGTCATTTAAGCATTAATACCGATACCACCGATATGGTTGCGGCCAATGCTCCCTTTCAAAGAAATCTGCATAATTATGAAAAGTCTTTCTCGCAAGAGTTACATACTCTTTTATTGGTGGTTGAGTCTGATACCCCAGAGTTAACCAAGGCAGCGACAAAACGTCTAGGGCGTCTATTAAGCGCAGATAAAACAAACTTTGAGACGGTTTACCAGCCTAATGAAAGTGAGTTTTTTCATAAGAATGGATTGCTTTACCTTGAAACAAATGACTTGCAAACCTTATCGACTAATTTATCTCAAGCCCAGTCATTTATAGGACGGATTTCTCAGGAACCCAATCTGACAGGTTTTTTTTCAATATTTGATGATGCTTTAAATACATCTAATAAAGATCAGGCTGTGCCCATAGATCTGCCTGCCCTGATTGATAAAGTATCTTTCGCATTGCATAAAAGCATCAGTGGTGAAAATAATTTACTGTCGTGGGAATCATTAATAGCGGATAACAAGTTAAGTAGTCACAGTGGCAATAAAGGCTTTATTACGGTATTACCTAAGTTTGATTACACCCAAATTCGTCCTGCAGAAAATGCCATTAATGCCGTTCGTAATGCTATTGCTCAAATTCAGCAACCGGATGTGCCTTCGGTAAAAGTTTGGATTACTGGAGAGGTGGGGCTGGAAGATGATGAATTAGTGGGCATGAGTGCAGGTACTTTTAATGCCAGTATCTTTTCTATTGTACTGGTTTTATTTATTTTACTTCTGGCCTATCGGTCCGTCTTATTGACCATTGCTACTTTAATCTCACTAGCATTAGGCATGGTTTTTTGTGGCGCCTTTGCTGCATTTTCTGTTAAAGAGCTTAACCTCATATCGGTTGCCTTTGCCGTATCCAATATTGGATTGGGTGTTGAATACGCGATTCATTTTTGCCTGCGTTACCAGGATAACCTGCAGCATCATGTAGAAAAAAACCGGGCGTTACGGAGTACGTTAATTTCTACCAGTCCTTCTTTAATATTATGTGCAAGTACCACGGCTATTGGCCTGTATGCCTTTGTACCTACTGATTATAAAGGGGTGTCTGAACTGGGTCTGTTGGCAGGGACAAGTTTATTTATCTGTCTGTTAGTGACCTTAATCGCATTACCTGCCTTGATCCGTTTTATACCGACTCCAGCAGAAAAATTAAAACCACCGACGGCTCATCCTTTATTAGCTACGTTGGCAGAAAAGATGGCAATCTTTACCTTGCATTATGCCAAGCCCATTACACTATTGACGGTTTTGATTTCGGTTATTTCTATCGTACTTATTTTTAAAGTTAAAATTGATTTTAATCCGATTAACTTACGTGATCCTAATACCGAATCTGTGATAGCTTTCAAGAATTTAAATAAAGATCCAGATACGACCCCCATGACCTTAACGGTATTGGTAAAAGGTGAGGAATCTGCGAAAGCGATGCAGCAAAAGCTGGCTACTTTAGCAACGGTCGATAAAACGGTCAGTTTGTTTGACTTTAATCCCACAGCCCAGGAAGAAAAATTAGCGATCATTGAAGAAATGGGCTTGTTGCTCGGTTCGCAAGCCGGATATTTTCCAGCCTTAAAGGAAGACAATGATCCTATACCGGGTATTAACCGCTTATTAAAAACGATTAATACGATACTGCCCAATAAAAAAGATGCCCATGAAATAGCAGCGCTTAATGCTTTTAAAGCAGAATTGCTGGATATATTAATAGAGCTGGATACCCGTCAACAGCCTAGCCGTCGAATGTTTATTGAGAAAATTCAAACGGCCTTGCTAGGCACTTTACCAAGCGCAATGAATGAACTGCTGACAGGTTTAAATGCGCAAGAGGTTACCTTAGCTGATTTGCCCACTGATTTTAAAGATCGTTGGTTAAGTAAAGACGGCAGTTACCGTATACAGATTTTCCCTAAAAAGGATCTTAATGATCTTGATAATTTGCAACAATTTATTGAGGATGTGCAATCAATCGCACCTGAAACAACAGACTTGCCGGTTATATATTGGGAGTCTATGAAAGAAGTGGTTCGCTCTTTCCAAAAGGCGATTACTATCGCTTTGGTAGTTATCGCTATATTGTTATATGGCATCCGTCGGAATATAACAGATACCTTATTGGTGATGGCGCCTTTAATTCTGGCAGGATTGTTTACAATGGCGAGCACTGTCCTGACCGGTACACCGATTAATTATGCCAATATTATTGCATTGCCGTTATTACTGGGGTTAGGTGTTGATAATGGCATTCATATGGTTGAAAAACTTCATCATTCCTTATCCGAAAAGCAAAATATTTATCAATCCAGTACCGCTAGAGCCATGTTTTATGGTGCGTTAACGACGGCTTCCAGTTTCGGTGGCTTAGCTTTCTCAACACATGAAGGTATAGCCAGTATGGGGTTAATCATCACCATCGGCATTTTCTGGATTATGACGTGTACTTTTGTAGTACTGCCAGCATTAAGTAAGATAGTTTTAAAAGAGAAGGTTGCTTAGAGTTGAGGGGGGGAGTTTGATTTTAGATAATCCGCTCTGTTACCCATCTGTTATTGTGGGTTATTTTTCGGCGGTTCAGCGATTAACCCCTTCCATATAATTTCAAGTTCGAATGAAATTGATTTCGCGAGACCATCGAGATCAGGAAACAAGGTTGCGTTAGTTACGTTAGCTCTATATAGCGATCGCATTCCTTGAGTTCGAATCTGTCCTGAAGGTAGTATCAGCTTCTTAAGGACTACGTCACTTGAGCGGTATGAGGAAAAGATATCCTCGACAGGCTTGTCGATTACCCCAGGAACGACAAAGGTGCCTGATTGCGCCATTAATCTACGATCAAGTTGCGTGGGCTCACCTATCCACACGAAGTCATGGAAGTTGCACAAAAAATACTTTTCAAAGTTACCGCTTTTTCTTGGATCTATTTCGTCACGAGCAAATGGTGGGGACAGCTCGGGTTGCAAGCTCCACAAAATAGGGGTGTTCAAGGCGAATACAGCTGCATCGCCAATAGCTCCTTCGAGTGCAAAGAACGCGGCGACGTAGGGTGACTTCGTGAAATCAAGCAGGCGGGTTGGAGCACCGTGGTGTTGCATTAATGCAAGACAGCGTAAATCATCCTCTAATACGCGAGAGTCGCTCACATAGTTATGAGCCTTTCTGCGAAAGACGCGAATGGCCCGCTCTTCTCGCTGTTGCCATTCTGTCCTGTCCGGAACGAAATCGCGTAAGTGTCTGGACAGCGAACTGTAAAGGCTCCACCCTGCTTCTCGTTGACCACGAAATGCCCAGCCATCAAGTGACGCAGTTACTTCGACGAACTCGTCCCAACTTGTAATTGTTTGCGTTTCCATGATGAATAAAAGGCCTAAAAGTGATTATTTGAACGTTCTGTTAAACATATAAAAGCATATTTTCAAACATAATTTTTACATCCTAATGACGGTAGTGATATTTCTAAGTGCCCAAACTGTATCTCTTTACACAGAAACAGACTTATCCACAAAGTCTGTGGATAAGTCTGTGAGTTAGTTATTGACTAACTCTCTAACTGCATAATTTTTCTTAAAATTAGTTAGATTGTGTAATAGTTATACAATGTGTTTGTGTGATTAACAATCAATGACTTACGAGCAATATGATGGCTTTTATGATGATTTGATAAGGTTCTTTATCGTATCTTATTTATCGATAAGCATTTGTGGGTAAGTGATAAATGAATTCCTCATGGTGCGAAACTTTGGTATGTACTTTAAATGGGTACCTGTGTTATTTTTGTTATGCGTTGAAAGTTAAAACTTCAACTTCAATTGGAATGTCTTTTAACGATGTAAGTGAAAGTACAGATTATGGTGTAGACCAAAAAGGCAATTTAAGACTATCTGGAACAGAGATTGAATAATATGCGTAATTGCTAAGGTGTATCTTGCCAAGAATATTAATCACATCTTCATGGGCACACCAGTTAAAGATTGGAGAACTAGCCATACCAGTACACAAGCAAAAACCAATAGTGTCATTGAGATATTTTTTGACAATACTTTTTTCATAACCCCTCTTTCGAATTTAGTATCGCGATGAAGTACTATTCTTTATGGATGCAATGCGACTTAGTGCCGGATATTCTTCAGCGAAAATTTGGTGTCAGTGTAATTTGCTTATTTTTAACTGCCAATGAATTAGATTTGATCAGATTAGCACTCATAAAGATACTAATCTGATCAATTTTCCTGCTTGTAACAGTATCTCCGATATTAAATTTAACCGATATCTGAAATAAAGCAATTTAAAGGGATAAAAGCTAAGGCAGAACAGGTAGTGGAGCTAATAAAAATTTTTAAGTTTTGTGGCCGCCGGTTTTTGTTCAACGTTCGGTTACGACCCAAAACCGACTTTCGCTGTGATTGCCTAATAGGTTGATTTATGACCGATAACAGACGGCCGTTAAAATAAACCCATGTATCATCTGGAACGAGAATATATAGGAAACATCTTGAAGGAAGTCGCTGACTTTATTGTCTAAAACAAGTTTTTCAAGGATAATAAACAAAATTATCTAATAGCTCGCTAGCCCATACACTTAATCACATGACAGCGGACCTCATCGATTGCTTTATTGAGCGTTACCGACGCGAATATGATTTTTTTGAGCAGGCAGCTAGGCTCGCCTACGGGCAGCTTGAAGCTGCTCTAGCCTCAAGTGGCATTCGGGCAATGGTAACATATCGGGCAAAGCGGCCAGAGCGATTGGAAAAGAAACTGCGCCAACGTTCGATTAAAAATCCTTACCAAACCACCCAAGATATATATAAAGACATCGCGGATTTTGCCGGAGTGCGTGTTGCCTTATATTTTCCTGGTGAGCGGTCAGAGGTCGACAAAGTTGTCCGCGCGAATTTTGATCTAACATCTGAGCCCAAAACATTCCCAGAAGGATCGAAGCCAACCTACAAGAAGCGTTTTTCAGGGTACTGGGCTACACATTACCGTCTAAGACTGAGAGATTCCTTTCTTCAGGAATCACAGAAACGATATGCAGATGCACTGATAGAAGTACAGGTCGCCTCGGTTTTAATGCATTCCTGGTCTGAAGTAGAACACGATCTAGTCTACAAGCCACTACAAGGTGAGCTATCTGAGGATGAGTACGCCATCCTAGACGAGCTTAATGGCCTTGTATTGTCAGGAGAAATCGCTCTTGAGCGATTACAGAGGGCGGTTGAAGCACGTGTTACTCAAGAAGGTAGTACATTCTCAAGTCACTTTGAGCTTGCATCATTTTTGTTGAAGGCTGCTGCGCCAATACTGAAATCAGGTGCAAACGAATCTGCTCTAGGACGGGTTGATACGTTGTATGAACTTCTTCTAAAGCTCGGCCTTAATACTCCTGAAAAAATCCGACCTCTAATTTCAACTCTGCATTCCGAAGTTGAAAAGCGTTCAATATCAGATCAAATCGTCGATCAAGTTGTAGCATCCGACGCCGAACGATATCGGATCTACGCCGAAATAAGGAGAAAGAACGAGCACGAGGCTAAATCAGCCTCAGAGGCATTTAAGAGCGCTGAAACTATTTATGGCGAATTCATGAAAAATTGGATTGAGTTCGAAAAGATATTGGCTACCACATATAAAGCCCAAGGCATGGAAAGCCCTAAATACCCCCACTTCAAAAATATGCTGAACAAGTTGGAAGGCTTAGATTCCAATATGAAGATAGAAATCGCATGGATCCGAATGCTGAGAAATAGGGCGGTCCATGGTCATGGCGAAATTGATATTAATGTAATACATAATGCAACGGAGATGCTTAAGCGCATCCTCAAAACATTAAGAAGCGAGCCCAGAGATGGTTTCTCAAGTTAAAAGGGCTAACAAGCGGTCCAATGCTGACGGTAAAAGCTGCGATTTGCTGGGAATTATAACCTATTCGCTAGGTAATCGATAAGCCAAGGGCTGTCTTATCATCTGATTGTTGAAAGGGTTTCTCGTGCTTCATCCGATGCAGAGGCAAAAGCAATAGGACTTACCGATTACAACGATGCAACTGACAGCAATTTGCCCAGAGAGCGTTACAGCCACTTGCCGGGGCCGGTTATCTGCGGAATTTTCGACTGTTAAGCGCCCAACAAGGCGCACCTCTCCAGAGGGACGCGCAAAAAAGCGGTGCTCCCCAAAGTTTGATCGTTACGCTATCCGCCCAATATCCGGTTTGCCACATAAACCTGTCGTACACTAGCAGCGTGTGGTCGGCAGGTTTTGGCCGATTGGGTGAGGTTGTCAATGGCTGCTTTGTAGCTCTCCAGTGCGCAGAATCAGACACCCCGATCTCTGGGGAATTTAATATGATCCTATTTTGAACACCATGCGAAGATTTGTACGCGGAAATAATGTTTCTGTTGCGTTGAGTTCAGTACAAAGTGTTTCAATGACTTTATCTGA
>Ga0194062_1000270_pt1 | contig 21567 bp, 18 predicted proteins | sample SepL2225m_MetaG_FD_155481 | JGI IMG/M metagenome (GOLD analysis project Ga0194062, IMG submission 155481) | Anoxic zone freshwater microbial communities from boreal shield lake in IISD Experimental Lakes Area, Ontario, Canada - Sep2016-L224-25m | ecosystem: Environmental > Aquatic > Freshwater >... | reverse complement strand
GTGTTATATCAAGCATTGCTTGATATAACAAAACAAAAAAACATCTTTTTAAACCTTTCTTTTCAGTGGGAATCAAAGATCGCTAATTATTGTGCCGCAGATCGGGGCGTTCAAACTGAGGATTACTATGTTTAACCGTCTACTACTGAAAGATATAATCAAATTGCTAATGGCACTTGCTGGACCTAAACCAGCACTTTGACTTTCACCTTTCGCATGACCTAATTTTGCCCCTCCCATCCTATCGAGCGGTAATAGCCCGGCAATATGATGGCTGAGCCGCCGGCGGCATATCTCGAAGCCTGAGTACTCAAATTTTCTTGTTTTAAGCGGTAAATGGTAGCTAGTATAGAGGCTATACCGCTGGCGGAGTTTGTCGTCGGCGCCTATAATGATTGGAGCTACAGGGGACGGGCTATATGTCCGAAATCAAATCTCGGGAGGCGGCGGGGAGATGGTCATAGATGTAGCCGATCTGGTTGCTGGTACCGCCGGGGACGGCGGTTACTACAAGTTCTGGAATCAGTTTTTGGGGATCGTTTCTCAGGCCAAATTTCATTCATTCTGCGGTCTTTGAAGAATGCCTTGATCGTTTGCACAACTCATGTTATCAGGGTTGTGCATGAGCTTACTAATTTCAATCAGCGACGTTGCCAAAGCGGCTGGAGTCGATAAATCTACGGTCTCACGCGTGCTCTCGGGGAAGGCGGCCCAGGGTCGAATCTGCCCTACTACCCAAGAGAGGATCCGGACTGTCGCGCGCCATCGGTGAAGGGTCATCCTCTTTTCGAGAAACACGCAGTCCGGATCGTTCCACCAGACGCGGCCGTTAAGAAACCACAACCGGGAACCGTGAGGCGGGCCTGAAGTGCCGACTGGAATCATCCTGATATCGGCCGCCCTTCCCTGCTTGATGACCCCTTGGTTTTCTGATAGAAGCACTGTTTTACGCAGCGACTTGAAAGGATCATTAAGAATGCCGAATACATTATTGATAGGGGCCCAGTGGGGCGACGAGGGAAAAGGTAAGGTTGTGGACTTCCTGAGCCAGAATGCGGACGTCGTGGTTCGCTACCAGGGAGGAAGCAATGCGGGCCATACCATTGAGATCGGCGCCGAACGTTATGTCCTGCATCTTGTCCCCTCAGGAATCCTGTATCCGGACAAAACCTGTGTCATCGGCAACGGGCTCGTGATTGATCCGGTCGGCCTGGTGAAGGAAATCAAGGAACTGAACGCACGTGGCATCATGACGGCGGGCCGCCTCCACGTCAGCGACCGCGCCCATGTCGTGGCGCCCTACCACAAGGCCGTTGACGCGGCCAGCGAGAACAAACTTGCGGTCGGTTCCAAGATCGGCACCACCCAGCGCGGTATTGGCCCAACTTACGCCGACAAGGCCAACCGGACCGGCTTGCGCATGGGTGACCTGCTTGACCCGGCCCTTAAAACCCTTCTCGCCGGACGTCTGGCCCAGAAGAATGAGTTGCTTGCCACTCTGGGAGCCGCTCCCCTCGAGGCCGCCAAGGTCTACGCCGAAATTCACGAGGCAGCCCTGTTCCTGGCCCCCTACATCACCGACACCGTTAAACTGCTGAACGACGCCTATCGGGCAAAGAAGCAGATCCTGTTCGAGGGCGCCCAGGGCACCATGCTGGATATCGATTTCGGAACCTACCCCTTTGTGACCTCATCCAACCCCACTAGCGGAGGAGCCTGTGTCGGCACCGGCCTGCCGCCGCGCTCCGTCGAGCGGGTGCTGGGCGTGATCAAGGCCTACACCACCCGGGTCGGAGAAGGGCCCTTCCCCACGGAATTGCTCGATGCCACCGGCGAAGGACTCCGCAAGCGCGGACGGGAATTCGGTGCCACCACGGGACGCCCCCGCCGTTGCGGCTGGTTCGATGCCGTTGTGGGCCGCTACTCGGCCATGGTTAACGGCGTAGATTATTGGGCCATTACCAAGCTGGATGTGCTCGATGAAATGGAAACCATCAAGGTCTGCGTCGCTTATGAATGCGACGGGAAACGGTATGAAACCGTTCCCGCCAGCATTTCGATCCTCGAACGCTGCAAGCCGGTGTACAAGGAGTTCCCGGGATGGATGAGCCCCACGAGCCAGATCAAGCGCTACGAGGATCTCCCCGCCAAGGCGAAGGAGTATGTCAAGGCCTTGTGCGACATCACCGGCGTCCCTCTGGGCGTCCTCTCAGTCAGTCCCCAGCGTGAAAGCACATTCCGGATCGCTCTCTAACATCCATGTCAAACACACTCCCTCAACCCGTCAGCGCTGCACCGGCCCCGAAAATCCCGGTGCATGTGGCCATCATCATGGATGGCAACGGGCGATGGGCGCAGCAACGCAACTTGCCCCGCGCCAAGGGGCATGAAAAGGGTGCGGAATCGGTCCGGGTCGCCATCAAGACCTGCAAGAAGCTAGGCATCAAGTACCTGACAGTCTATGCCTTCAGCGTGGAAAACTGGAATCGACCGAAACCTGAAATCGAAGCCCTGATGGCTCTCTTGAAAAAATTCCTGCGCAATGAGGAACGTGAGTTTCACGAAAACAAAATCAGGTTGCGGGCTATTGGTCGACTCAGCGATCTCCCCAAATCGGTGCGCCGTGAATTGAACCATGTCATGCAGACGACCGAGCATTACAAGGATGCCACCCTGGTTCTGGCACTTAGCTACGGGGGACGCACTGAAATCGCCCACGCCGCGCAGGAACTCGCCCGGAAAGCCAAAGCCGGAACTCTGGATCCGGACACCATTGACGAAGCCGCCATCTCGGCGAATCTTTACGCACCCGACATTCCCGACCCGGACCTGTTGATCCGGACCAGCGGGGAGATGCGCATCAGTAATTTTCTCCTGTGGCAGGTGTCCTACGCCGAAATGTACATCACCGACACCTTGTGGCCGGACTTTCGCGAAGACCATCTGGTTAAGGCTGTCGAGGAATACGGCAATCGCCACCGGCGGTTCGGATTGGTCGGATAACAGACAACCATTATGAAATTACTGCGACGCATCTTTAGTGCGATCATCCTGATGGGAGGCGCCGGACTGCTCCTCTTCGCGCTTCCCTCAGTGATCGGCGTGCTGGTTCTGACCGGACTGGCCGCGCTCGCCCTTGTTGAATTCTATGGAATCCAACGCAATGTCGGCATTCCCGCATTCCGGAATATCGGCATCGCTTCCGGCGTGGCCCTTCTGGCAGCCTCCTATGTGAGCCTGAACATCACCGTTCTGGCGGGCGACACGGTTCAGGAGTCCTGGCGGGAACTTCCCGCCCTCGTCATCACCCTTGTGATCTTCATCATTTTCGTCCGCCAGTTCCCCCAAAAATTAAATCCGCAACCTCTCCCCACGATCGCCTGCACCATGCTTGGGCTGGTCTATGTTCCCCTGCTTCTGATGTTCATGCTGAACCTCTGCTTCCGGTGGACACCCACGGCCTGGAACGCCCCGTTCAGCCCCACCGCGACAGCGCTGATCGTGTATCTGGTGCTGGTGGTCAAAGCCTCCGACATGGGTGCGTATTTTGTGGGTAGCCTAGTGGGCCGCCACAAAATGTTTCCTCGCATTTCCCCCGGAAAAACCTGGGAGGGACTTGCCGGCGGTTTTCTGGCAGGCATCGCGGCCAGCATGATTCTGTACTGGCTCTGGCGCAGTCCCGACCCGAACCTTCCGGTAGCCGAATTCGGACGCCTCAGTCTGACCTGGGGGCATGCCCTGTTCCTGGGGGCCTTCCTGGCCGCCATCGGGGTCGTCGGCGATCTGGTTGAATCCCTCCTCAAACGCTCAGCCGGACTGAAGGATTCCGGACAGCTTTTCCCGGGCATGGGAGGCATCCTGGACGTTCTGGACAGTCTTCTTTTTGCAGCACCGGCATTGTATTTCTATTTGCGGTGGTTTGCGCACGTCACCTGATCCCATGAAAAAGAAAATCATCATCCTTGGCAGCACCGGTTCGATCGGCGAAAACGCACTGCGCGTAGTTGCCGCACTCCCTTCCCAACTGAAGGTAATAGGCATGGCTTCCCGGACGAACACCGCACGGCTCCTGGCACAGGCTTCTGAATTCAAGGTCCGACAGCTGGCTGTCGGGGATCCCCTTGCGGCGGACGCCGCGCGGAGCCTGCTGTCCCGCGGCACCACGCTCCACGCCGGCCCGGAAGGGGTCGAGGCTCTGGCAGCACGTAAGGACGCTGATCTCGTTCTCTGTGCTTTGGTCGGCATGGCCGGCCTGAAGCCGGTGCTAGCCGCACTCCGGCAGGGCACAGATGTGGCCATCGCCACAAAAGAGGTTCTGGTGGCCGCTGGGCAGATGGTCATGGACTGCGCCGCACGTCACAAGGCCCGGCTGCTTCCGGTGGACAGTGAACACAGCGCCATCTTCCAATGCCTCGAAGGAAAGCCGCCTTCGTCCATCCGGCGGCTGATCCTCACCGCCTCGGGCGGCCCCTTCGCCAGCCGACACGACCTTGACTTCGATACCGTCACCGCCGCCCAGGCCCTTAAGCATCCCCGCTGGAACATGGGCCAAAAAGTGACCGTCGACTCCGCCACCCTGATGAACAAGGGGCTCGAAATCATGGAGGCCCACTGGCTGTTCGGAATTCCCTATGATCGCATTGATGTCGTCATCCATCCCGAAAGCATTGTTCATTCCCTGGTCGAATTTGTGGACGGTAGTGTACTGGCACAGCTCAGCCCGCCGGACATGCGTTTCGCCATCCAGCATGCGTTGACCTGGCCCGAGCGGAGAGATGGCGGCCTTCCCAAACTAGACCTCGCCTCGCTGGGTGCCCTTCATTTCTCGTCTCCGGATCCCTTGCGGTTCCCCTGCCTCGGGCTTGCCCGTCGCGCGGCCATCACCGGCGGAACCATGCCCTGCGTGCTTAATGCGGCCAATGAAATCGCCGTCGAGGAATTCCTGGCTGGAAACATCTCCTTTTCCAGCATCTGGCACACGGTGGAAGCGGTCATGAACCGCCACACCAGCCTGGCCAAACCCAATCTCGAAAAGATCCATAAGGCCGACCTTTGGGCCCGTCAGGAAGCCAGGCGATTCTGCCTGACAACCTTCGCCCGGTAAACGGGATGGATGAATAAGCCCCACGGGGCAGTAAGCGGGAGCACGTATGAAGCAGACAACACGATACCATGTAGCACTAGTCTATAATGCAGGAGCCTCCGCATCGCCCGAAGTTCCGGAGGATACCGGCAGCACCGATGACCTTCGTAAAATGATCCGGCGCATGGCGCATGTCATGCGCAAAGTCGGCTACAAGGTCACCATTGTCCCACTCGCCAACGATCTTCTGGCTTTTCAGAGAAAACTGCGCCGCCTGAGGCCTGACGTGGTCTTTAATCAGTATGACGACGTGGTTCACGGGGCCCTCTATGAAATGCGGGTGGCCGCTCTTGTCCAGATGATGGGCTTCCCGATGACGGGCTCCCCTGCCCTGGCGCTGGGACTCAGCCGCTATAAATATATGTCAGCCAGCCTCCTTCAGGGCGGCGGGGTGCCGATGGCACCCAATACGGAACTCCTGGAACGAATCGGAGATGTGGATCGCTGCAAGTGGAATTTTCCGGTGATTGTGCAGCCCAGTCGCGAACACGCGGGCATTGGCTTATCCAGGGACTCGGTGGTTTCCACCAAAACGAAACTCCGCGAAAAGGTCCGGGAAATCCTCAACCACTACCACCAGCCCGCCCTGGCCCAGCACTTCCTGCCCGGCCGCGAGTTCAATGTGGGAATCCTCGGAGGACGAAAGCTCACCGTCCTTCCCCTGGCCGAGGTGGATTACACAAAACTTCCCAAGGATATCCCGCCCATCATGTCCTATGCCGCAAAATGGATGGAGGACAGTGTGGAATACCAACGCACCTCGGTGAGTTGCCCGGCGCATGTTGAGCCGTTTCTGGCGCGGGAAATCAGTTCCATCGCCCTGCGGGCCTTCCGGGCCGTGGGCGGCTGGGGATACGGCCGGGTAGACATCCGGCTCGATGAAGTCGGACAGCCCCGGGTTCTCGAAGTGAATTGCAATCCCTCGCTGGATGAAAGTGTGGCGCTGGCCCGCTCCGCCGAAAAGGCCGGAATTGACTATCCACACCTGCTACAACAGATTGTGAAAATCGCCATGGAAGGCCCGTCCTTCGATGTCGGGGTTCCAATGATGTAATAAGGAGAGGGTCAGGGTTCAGCAGATCAAGAGAAAAGGGTTAAGAATTTCGGATTTAACAAATTCTTCCTGAACCCCGAACCCTGAATCCTATGTATGATCCCCCTAACCGGTAAACCGGCCCGTGTAGGCAAAATCCTTGGCCAGTGAAGTGGCCAAGGACGTGATCTCGACCAGTTTCTCGCCACCTTTCCGGCGCGGCATCTTCAAGTTCAGGAACCGGGCGCGGTCGTCCAGTTTTTCAAGAATCGTCGTCACTTCCTCGGCATCGAGACCCGACCACATGCCAATGCTCGCGGCAAGTTTGTGCTGGTGCTGCCGGATAAACTGGCCGGCCGGAATCTGCCCCGTGGCACGCATCTTGGGAAACACCTGACTCAATTTGTCATCAACATACCCTTGGGCCGCCGCACGGTACCGTTCCGCGCGCTGGCCATAATGTTCCGCCAGAAGCATCGTCATCTCTTCAACAGGATTAATCAGGAAACCTGATGTGGCGGAGGGAGTCGACTTGTTCTTAACTCCGCGCATCAGTTTTGCCACATAGGATAATTTTCGCAGGGCAGGCCAGAACCGGTATTTCCGGCGCCACCCTGAACGGGGCGTCAACCAGATCGCAAAGGTCTCTGCAAAATCCTCGTCCGGATGCTTCTGGGCATAATTCCGTCCATACTGGCTGTGAACCAGATGCCGTACAAAATCACGACTCGACGGATCGGGCAGAAAAACATCACGGTACGGCTTTGAAAACTTTCCAAAGACATCGGACCAGCCTTCCCACTCCCACAACCGATAGGCATAATTCAGGGCGTGACCGACCTCATGACGGAGGTACATCAGGGTCGTCCTGGAATCCTCAATCTCCCCGGTCTGCTCTTCCTCGATCCGGGATAACCGTCGATCAGCCAGATAAAAGGGAATCCCAACCGCAGCGACCTCATCGGGACACCCCCAGCTGTCGGTGAGGTAGAAAGAGGGATGAAACTTGATCCCCTTCTCGTCAAGTTCGCGCTTAACCTGACGAATCATGGGCTCGACAGGAGACCCCTTAATGGCCAACTTCAGGTCTGAAACCTTCGTATTCAACAATTCGTAACGAACTGTGCTCCAACTCGTTACAAGAAGTTTTGCCTGTGCAGCGCCCATTTTCTCAATCCTGATAAAGCGAATTATTTTCTCTTCTTTGGAATGAAGAAGGGGGGGATTTTAACATCTTTTGTTCAAAACAAAACCGTTTTTTAAGACGAGGTTTTGTGGTAGCTTTCTTTCATGAAACCCACACGGATAATCGGTCGTTTTGCACTGCCGCTCCTGATCGCACTGGCAGGTTGCGGGAAAGATCCTGGTGCGAAACCGGAAGGAACTCCCGCCATCCCACCGGAGAAAAGCACACTTCAAACGGCTGTGGACGGATTTACGGGGAAGACGGCTGTTGATGCCGGGCAAAGGGCCAAGGAACAGATCAAGGCCGCATCCGCCGCGCGGAATAAAAACATGGAAGAAATGGGGCAGTAGCCCCTACTTCAGCAGTTCCAAACGAAGTCTATTCAAAGCGGTTTTGGCGGCGCGATCACGAATCATGGTTCGGGATCCCGGAAAATGAAAGCACTCAGCCTGGGTTCTGATTCCCGATTTACTCCGATGCCCGATGGCGATCCAAACCGTGCCAACAGGCTTTCCTGAAGAGCCCCCGTCAGGGCCGGCAATCCCAGTCGTCGATACCGACCAATCTGCCTCGTCTTGCCTCAAGGCCCCTTCCGCCATGGCGCAGGCCACCGCCTCGCTGACGGCTCCTTCCCGCTCGATCAAGGAGGCGGGCACCCCTAATTCACGCGTTTTCATCACATTGGAATAGACCACCCACCCGCCGACAAAATAGTGGCTCGCCCCCGCCTCGTCGGTCAGCATTTGTGCCACCAGTCCGCCGGTGCAGCTTTCCGCCGTGGTCACCTTCACTCCAATTTTGCCGGCAAGCGTTCCCACAATCCCCCCAAGGGTTTCCCCGTCCCGTCCAAAAATCAGGGATCCCAAACGGGCTTCGACGGCCTTGACGGTAGCCGCCAATTGCTTCTGGGCCTGCATTCGTGTGGGTTCCTCACTGCGGATCCGGATCGTGACAATACCTTGTGAAACCGTCGTTCCAACCAGTGGATTCCTGTCTCGGCGCATGAGGTCACCCAGTTGCTCCGCCACCGTGGACTCTCCTGCCCCGAAGGTGTGAAGCGCCTCTGTACACACCGCTGATTCGCCATTATTTTGAAACAACGGGAACACATCCCGCTCCGCCATCTTCATCATCTCGGAGGGAACCCCGGGGAAAACAAAAACCAGCGCCTTCCCGACCTTCACCTTCAAGCCCGGGGCGGTTCCCCAGTCGTTATCCAACACCTCTACACCCCTGGGCACCATGGCCTGGATCCGGTTGATCACCGACATCTCCTTGCCCAGTGACCGGAAAAACGCGCGAATCCGCTCCAGAGAGGGAGGATGAAGATCCAGAGGGCGGTTCAAGAAAGCCGCCAAGGCATGGCGGGTAAGATCATCCTCCGTAGGCCCCAATCCGCCCGTCACAACCACAACCGCGGAAAGGGCGCAGGCTTCCTTCAGCGCCAGGACAATGGCCGTCGCGTCATCCGGCACCGTCTTATGGTGAATCGTCATGATACCAAGATCGGCAAACCGCGCACTCAGCCAGGCCGAGTTGGTGTCGACCGTCTGCCCCATGATCAATTCGTCACCAATGGATAAAATCACAGCTTTCATGTTCCCCTTTTAGCAAAACAAACAGGGACTGGACAAGGCTGGTCATTAGGAACGATAATTACTGTTGTGATTGAACCAAGGTATAAATCCCTTCCCGGAGCCCTGCTCATCCTCGCCGGGGTCTGCTTCAACCCCACCTTCGCAACCGAGCCGACCGTTGATGAACTGCGCCAGGAATGGAGCCGGATATTTCCGCAACCCGATTCGACAAAACAGATATCTCGGATCCGCACGGCTCCGGACCTTTATTCCATCCTGGAAAAGGAATTTCTGCTCATTCGTCCATTTAATTATACCGCCTCAACGCGGTCGCGCTCTTTGCGAACCATCCGGGAATATCCCGCACCCCTGCAAAAAGCCCATGCCGCCTGCGTCAAAATCATCACCCCATCCTGGCAAGGAGCCGGAATTGTCGTATCCCCTGATGGAGACATCCTAACCAGTTACCATCTCATTGCGGGGATGCCGGGGGCCTCCATCATCACGCTGGAGGGGCGGGTCTATTCGGTCACCAATATTCTGGCCCACTCCATTGTTCACGACCTTGCCCTTCTGAAAATTCCCACAGAGACGCCGGTTTTTCTTCCACTCATCAGGGAACTCCGCCCCGCTCAGGGCGCCAGGCTTCAGATTGTGGGCCATCCAGGCGACACTTCCTGGAAACTGTCGGCCGGCACAGTCATCCGCCATCATCAGGATGGGAAGACACGGGTCCTTCATTTCGATGCGGACATCTATCCTGGTAATTCCGGGGGGCCGATTGTGGATGATCAGGGACGATTGTGCGCCATCACGGCCTGTTCCGCTCAACTCACGGACGGCTCCAAGGTCAAGGTGGGCGTGGATCTCGATGCGATCCGCGAATTCATAGAAGCCCCCCGTAAGCCGACCCCGTTTTCGGATCTGGCTGTCCTGGAGAAAAACCGTCGCATGGTGGATTTTCTGGGCGAGATGTATCTCTGCATGGCCGATTCCATTCAACAATGGCTGGCTGCCATGGCCTTGGCCTCCTTCGAAACAAGCCCCGCGTCCACCCTTTCCCCCTTCCCGCAACTCCGGCTCACCGCCCCACGGCAGGCGGCAACCACGGCGACAAAACTCCTACTTCTCAGAATCCTGATGACTCATTGTGCTCAAATGGAAGGACTGGATCCACGGCTCTATCAAAGCATGGCCGACACATCCGCCTCAATGACCCACCTGATCGACGGACTGGCCTCCATACCGATCCAAGCCTCTCCGGAGAAGGTGAAAAACGCCATGAAGAAAATTACCCGGCACAACGACGAAGCCAGGCTCCTGTTTGGAAAAGCACTGGAGGCTCTGGAGGAAACCGGGCAGAACCTGAGCATGACCTTCTGCACCCCGCCCCAGCAAGAACGGGTTGTCTCCTTGCGGGAAACCTATCTCCCCGCCGGTTGCCATGTAGATTCTAATCCCGGATACCGGGACTAGGCCTTCGCATCAAGCGTGATCGAACAAAGATGGCCATTGAGATCCCAGTCCGTGGCCCCTTCCGTTTTTTCGGAAACCGCCTCACAGGATAGGCTCAGGGTCTCGGTGGTGATGTACTCCCGGTATTTCGCCACAGCAGCCCTCACAGCGTCATCGCCGGTAAACCGGACATGGATCCGCTGGGTCACTTCCAAATCCGCTGTCTTGCGCATGTTCTGGAGTTTGCTCACAAACTCCCGGGCCAGACCTTCCTCAATCAAATCCGGTGTCAGCGCTGTATCCAACGCCACCACAATGCCGCTCTCGGCGGCTACCACACTGCCCTCGCGCGGCAAATGCTCGATGATCACGTCGTCCAACGTCAGCACCAAGGACTGACCTTCGACGGTAAGGGAGACCGTTTCCCCACCCGCCAGAAGTTCAACCTGCTCACTCTTGAGCCCGGCAATGACCCCGGCGGCTTTTTTCACAAGCGGCCCCAGCTTGGGTCCGAGCCGCGCAAAGTTGGCTTTCACCTTCAGTGTTGCAAAATCGGATTCATGCGGCCTGAATTGGGCATCCTTGACATTTAATTCCTCGAGAATGATGTCCTTCAAGTCCCCGATACTGGCCAGCAGTTCCGCATTCCGACAGGCCACATGCAGGGTTTTCAACGGCTGGCGAACCTTAAGGTCGTGCGCGGAGCGCAGGGTCCGCCCCAATGCCACCACCGTCATCACCGCCGCCATCTGCCGCTCCAGCGCCTCATCGCGACGAACGCTGTCTCCAGCGGGGAAATCACACAGGTGCACAGAATCCGGCATGCCGGCTGTTTTTAAATTCCGGTAAATGACCTCACTGGTAAAGGGAATAAACGGCGCGGCAATCTTGGAGAGCTGCAACAGTACAACATAGAGCGTCTCGTAGGCCTGCGCCTTGTCGCCATCATCCAGAGACTTCCAGAACCGCCGACGGCTGCGCCGGATGTACCAGTTCGTCAGGTCTTCAATGAACCGAACAAACGGCCTCACGGAATTCTGGAGATCATAGTTGTCCATGGCTTGCGTCACATTGGCCGAAAGCGTTTCCAGGGAACTCCGGATCCAGCGGTCCAGCAGGTTTTCGCACCGGATCGAGGGTTCAGGGTTCAGGGTTCGGGATTCACAATCCGAATTCTGGATTCTGGATTCTGGATTCTGGATTCTAACGGACGGTTCCCATCCATCGACATTCGCATAGGTCACAAAGAACCCGTACGCGTTCCAGAGTGGAATCAGGAGGTTTCGCAGCAATTCCTGAACCCCGGCCTCAGAGAAGCGCAAATCCTCGGCACGTACCACGGGCGAGTTGACCAGATACAACCGAAGGGCATCGGCCCCGTACTGGTTGATCATGGTGCTCGGATCCGGATAATTCTTCAGGCGCTTGCTCATCTTGCGCCCGTCCTCGGCCAGCACCAGACCGTTCACAACCACATTCCTGAAAGCCGGACGATCGAACAGCGCGGTGGCCAGAATGGTCAGGGTGTAGAACCAGCCACGGGTCTGATCCAGTCCCTCGGCGATAAAATCAGCCGGGAAATGCGCCTCGAACTGGGCCTTATTTTCAAACGGATAATGGGCCTGCGCATAGGGCATGGCACCGCTCTCGAACCAGCAGTCGAGGACTTCAGGAATGCGCTTAAGCATGCCCCTTCCCTCACAGGACGGAATTTCAATCTTGTCGACAAAATGCTTGTGGAGGTCACTGACTTTCTGGCCCGATAATTTTTCCAATTCCGCAACGGATCCGATGCAGATAACTTCCTTGCCGTCATCACTGCGCCAGACGGGAAGCGGGGCACCCCAATAGCGGTTGCGCGAAATGTTCCAGTCGCGCGCCTGCTCCAGCCACTTGCCGAACCGGCCATCACGAAGATGTTCCGGAACCCAACGGGTCTGACTGTTGGCCTTGATGATCCGGTCACGGATCTGTTCGACTCTCACGTACCAAGCTGAAATGGCGCGGTAAATCAGGGGCGTGTCGCAACGCCAGCAATGCGGATAGCTGTGGTTGATCACCGCCTGGTGAATGAGTTTTCCCTCCTGTTTGAGCCGCTTGATGATATCGGCGTCAGCCTCCTTGACGGCACGCCCCACGTAATCCGGAATGTCCGCGGTAAACCGCCCTTCCTCATCCACCGGGCAGGGGGCGGGAAGTTTCTCCATCTGACCGACACGGCTATCGTCTTCGCCAAAGCCCGGGGCAATGTGAACCACGCCTGCACCATCCCCGGTTGAGACAAAATCAGCGGCAATGACGCGGAATGCACCTTTGGCCTTGAGCGCGGCATAATACGGGAAGAGCGGCTCATAAGTCACACCCACCAGTTTATCCCCTGTTAATTCTTCAATGATCTCGACCTTTGAGCCCTTCTTGTAGTAAGCGGCCACACGCTCCTTGGCGAGGTAGTAAAAGTCGTCGCCATCCTTGATCTTGAGATAAACGATATCCTTGCCCACGGCCAACGCCATGTTGGACGGCAGGGTCCAAGGGGTTGTGGTCCAGGCCAGCACATAGGTCCGATCCACGCCCTCGACCTTGAACCGGATCGTGATGGCGGGATCCTGGACATCCGCATATCCCTGATTCGTTTCGAAATTCGAAAGCGGGGTCGTGCAACGGGGGCAATACGGAACAATCCGGTGCCCCTCATAGATCAGTCCCTTCTCCCAGAGGGAATTGAATACCCACCAGATGGATTCCATGTAGGAGGGATCCATGGTCTTGTAGTCGTGATCAAAATCGACCCACCGTCCCATGCGGGTGACCACCTCGCGCCATTCCTTCGTATAGCGGAGAACAATGCTCCGGCACCTCTCATTGAAAACATCCACGCCCATCTTCTCAATATCGCGCTTGCCGCTGATCTTGAGATCCTGTTCAACTTCGTATTCCACCGGCAATCCATGGCAATCCCAACCGAACCGGCGGCTGACATAGTGGCCGCGCATGGTCTGGTAACGGGGAACAATATCCTTGATCGTGCCGGCCAGCAGATGTCCATAGTGGGGTAATCCGGTGGCGAAGGGAGGCCCGTCATAAAAGACATACTCGGGCGCGCCCTTCCGTTGCTCCATGGACCGCTCGAAAATCCGTTCCGTTTTCCAGAACTCAAGGACTTCCGTCTCCTGTCCCGGGAAATCCACCTTGCGCGAAACCGCCTTAAACATAATCCTTCACCCTTTCAAAACCCTGTTTACGTTCCGGCCTGTTTCTGCTGCACGGCTTTCCGGATAGCCTTTCGAAAGGCCAGAGGACCATATTTCAATTCATGGGAACCCCGGGTGATCTTGCACAGGCTGACACCCAGTTCGGAGGCAATGGCACGCTGGGTAAGTCCTTCCTCCAGCATACAGACCAGTTTCCACCGGAGCGCGATTTTCTCCCGTTCCGGAGGGGTCAGCAGGGTACAAAGAACCTCGTGAAACTCGTCCTTCTCCAGAGAAACAAGAACGGCTGCAAGCTCACGGAGCGCACCATCAATCTTGGAGTCCGGTTTGGACATAACGACTCAACGATCCTCCCCGACACTCGTCCCACGCCTGTCTTTAGAATTTAAAGCAGACACTGCCGCCGAACTCGATGTCGTCAAACTTGAACTTGCTCAGAGTACCCCATTTCTCAAAGACATAGTAGGCATTGGCCTGAAGACTCAACCGGTCACCCAGCGGAACATTCAACCCAAGAATCCACTGCCAGTACATATCCATCCAGTCACCCTTGCCCCCGCTGTCACGAGTGTATGTGGAAAGAATGCCCAGTCCGCCTTGATAAATCCCATCTTTCGCCAGAAGATTCAGTTCCGGAGTGATCCCGTAATCCAGATCCTTGTTATCCTTGAATTCAGGGGTGAATCCGCAGTTAATCTGGAGCATGGAATTCTCCTCGTTGATCTCGTAGCCCGCGGTATAGGTCCAGTCGCCATCTGCATAAGGCAAACTGACAAATTCCGAATGCTTCGTATGGTAACGAGCACCCAGATCACCCCCGGCCGAAGAGGCAGCCACAGCGACCCCGGACAGGACACTCAAAAAGACCCCGGCAACGAACAGAACTTTTTGTGTTTTCATGGGCGGAATAATAAGCGCAAACCCGTCTGGCGCAAGCTTTTTCAGACCGCGAGTAACCGTCCCAGGAGCGCCGGAACAGCCTGTTCGGTTCGCAGGATGCGCGGCCCCAGCGTCACCGGCTCAAATCCGGCACCAACCAGCCGCTCAATTTCGTAGTCCGTGAACCCGCCCTCCGGTCCTATAGCCAGGGAAACCGGACCGGGAATGGCCGCCGGACAAAGCCCACCCCGCCCGGGATGGGCCACCAGGCACCGTGTCCCTTGCGTCAGCAGGGGAATCACATCCTCCACAAAGGGCTTGAAATGCGGATGCAGGGTCACTTCCGGAAGCACGGTGTCACACGCCTGCTCCAACCCCAGAATCATCTGATGACGAAGTTCGTCCGGATCAAGCCAGGGACTCTGCCAGTAACTTTTCTCAACCCGGAAGGCCCCGAACAGGGTAATCCGCTTGAGCCCCAGGGACGTGGCACACTGGATAACCCGCCGGAAGACTTTCGGGCGGGGCATGGCCAGCAGAAGCGTCACGGGCACCGGAGCCGGAGGGGCGTCCGACAGGGTCACGCTCATCATGAGATCCGTCCCGTCGGGGTTCCGAACCACTCCGATTCCGGTTTTTCCGTTCAGCAATCCGACGCGCAAGGCTTCACCCGGCACGGCTCGGTGCACCTCGCGCACATGATCGGCCCGCCGCCCTGTAAGCCGGACCTCTCCTTCACCAATAAAATCATCAGGGTGCAACACAATCAGATTCACGGCACGTGACCTTATCATTCTCCGGTCAAAACGCAAAATGATTGCAACAGCTCGCTTGTTCCAGCTATTATTGTGCCCGTGTTTCAATAGAGCCGGAGGAAAACATGAAGCTGTGGCAGTATACAACAACCGTGATTCTGGGGGCGTTGTGCGTGGGGCTGAGCGCCGCGATCATAATCACCTCGAAAAGCAATATCTCAATTCAGGAAGAGATCCAGGGGCGCCAGCAGAAACTGAATAACGGCGTTCTGGGACAGCAAGCCCAGCAGATCACAGGCAACATTCTCCAGGACATGGCGGCAGTTGCCGCCAAGAATGAAAAAATGCGAAAACTGCTTTCCAAGCACGGATACAACATCCCGGCTGCGCAGACAGCGCCCTCTAAAAAAACCGCCGTCGAAAAGACCCCCGAGGAGACCTGATCCATGACAAATCCCACGCCTGAAAAATTCTTCAGTGCCTTTCTTCCCGTCACTCTGATCGCCCTGGGCAGCATCATGCTGTTGTCCTGGAATCTGGTGATTGTGATCAGCCAGCATTCCAACGGCCTTCGAATCAGCGCCCAGCAGGACCTCCAACTCGAACAGGCCGCCCAAGCCGAGGTGAAGCTGAAACAGATGATGACCGAACTTGTCGATCTATCCAAGGACGACACCGATGCGGCAACCATCGTCAAGCGATACGGCATTGTCTTCAACAACCCCGCAGGAAAAGTCCCTGTTCAAGAAGCAAAGCCGGCGGTAAAGGAACCCGCTGACAAGTAATTCCAGCGGCATTTTTATGGATTCAGAATTCTGCCGAACGCCCCTCGTTCTGAGGGGCGTTTCTTTTTCACCCCCCCTCTTCTGCGCTCCCATGGCGGGGATTACCCATAGCGCCTTCAGAAGACTTCTCTCTGACTTCGGCGGCATGGGCGGGGTTTTCACTGAAATGCTATCGGCCAAAATGGTCGTCCATGAGAATGCACAAAACTCCCCCTGGCTGAAACGCCGACCGACCGACAGCCGGGTGATTTACCAACTCCTGGTCGTGGATACCCGCGAACTGGCGCAAACGCTCGACCGCCTGGCCCCCGTGGCCGGTGACGGGATCGACATCAACCTGGCCTGCCCCGCCGCCACCGTCCAGCAACAGGGCGGAGGCTCCAATCTTTTTGATGACCCCGTCCGCCTGCGCGACATCATCCGGGTCATCCGCGCCCACCATGCCGGCCCCCTGCTGGCAAAAATCCGGCTGGGCCGCCCCACCCCGGACTGGCGCGAGGTCCTGCATGAACGACTACGCCTCCTGGAGGACGAAGGCGTGGATGCCATCACCCTGCACCCTCGATTTGCTGAAGAGTCATTAAACCGCTTTCCCGCCCGCCATGCGTTACACGCAGAATTGGCTTCAGAAACCAAACTCCCCATCATTGCCAATGGTGATATCACCGGCATCGACTATGCCCGGGAACGGGCGGGGATGTTTGCCTCAACCGGCGGCCTGATGATCGGCCGGATGGCGACCGCCCGTCCCTGGGTTTTCGCCCAGTGGCACAATCCGGGGTTGACGGTTGATCTGGCCGAAGTCTGGAACCGGTTCTGCCAGTATCTTGAGGACGACTTCAGCCCCGGGAAGGCTCTTGTCAAGCTGAAGGTTTTCACCCCCTACTTCGCCCGTAACTTCGTCTTTGGCCACACCCTCTTTGCTGTCGTCCAAGGTTCTTCTAATTGGCTGGAAGCAAAAAAAAGGGCCGGCCAGTTCCTGGCCGGCCACCCCCCATTGATGAGGGATATTTCCCTCAGCGGGCTTTAAATCGCCAACTTCACGATCCCTTTTTGCTCTACTGCCGCAACTGATGACCGGGAATGGAACACCGGACGTTTTCCCCGATGATGTTCAGGGTGTACCGGCCACCTTGCGGGCAAATGGGCATTCGCCCTGTCCCAAGATACTTAAGGATATCGGGAGCCATCACCGCATCCCCCTGCGCCTTCTTGTTATCAAGAGCCCATTGTTCCTTGGCAGCCTCGAGCATCCGGAGGTTGTTGATGCAGGCATTTGCCTGCGAGGTGCTCCGCGCCTTCACGAAACTCGGAATGGCAATTCCCGCCAGAAGGCCCACCGGGGCAATCATCACACTGGCCGCCATTTCCTTCGCTCCTGCGGATGATATCCCCACCACCGAAAGCCCGTTGCGCTTGTTCAGGTACACCTTCGCGACGCTCATGTCCTTTTTACAGCCCATCATCTCGTCCATCAGACCCGCCATCTTCGCACTCTGAGCCGGATCGCGCGACATGATGGCCTTCTGAACATCCATGACGGTGTTCATGAAACGCGGACTCATATAGGCCAGTCCATTATTGACCATTGGCAACCCCTTGAATGCCTTCTTGAACTCGGGAGTGGACGTCAGGCCGGTTTTGCCCCGGAAGGCCTTGATCCCCTCCGCCACCACATCGGGCGTGGATCCGAACAGGAAAACCCCATTATGAACCGTGTACGCCGGCTGGAAGGGGAAGGGAATCGGAATGGGCAACTTAATGACTTTGATGCCGTCTCCCAGATTCGTGACGGAAAGCATTCTGCTCTTCGCAATCGCCGCTTCAAGAGCATCCACCAGCGCGTTATCCTTGACCGCCGCCCCCATCAGGAACGCAGGTTCAGGCATGCTCACGGGAGCACCGGCACCGGGCAGGGCCATGGTATTCGTCTTGGAGAACTGGATGGAGAAGAACCCTTCACCGGCCATGGACTCAAAAATCTTATCAAGATTGACTCCCCAATTGGTGGCCAGCACTGATATCTGGCTGTTGAAGCTGGCGGCAAGTGCCGGGGTCCCGAGCTCGGCCACGCCTGATCGAACCATTTTCCACAGGGCGCCACATTCGCCTGTGCCCGTCTGCGCGAGTTCTGTATCCGCAGGAAGGAAATCCGTACAGGAGATGGCCCTCGGGTTCCCGCCGACCATCGCGAGCCAGAGCGGAGTCCAGGTCACCGCCGGATCGCGGGCAATGAAACACTTCATGTCGTTCAGGCCATCCGTTCGCGGAACCATGCTGATTCCAAACCCCTGTAGTCCGTAGAACCCGTTTTTATTCAGGAAGCCGGGGAGTTTCCCGAGACATTCGATAGCAGGCTTGAATTCGGGGTCATTTCCACCCATGAGGGTGATGGGCTTGACCAGACTCTGGACCGCGTCTTGAATCCAACCTTCCATATTGGCAACGACAAGAAGATCGCCACCGGAATCAAGATTGGCCAGAATGAGGTCATACCGTTGTTTGGACAAGGCGGGGCTTTTTCCCGGCGCGGCCAAGGCGGAAACCGTCTCGGCGGCAGGGGCTAGAGTCTCTGCCGCCAAGGCGGCCAATCCCATTCCCGACACCATTCCAAAAATCGCCAGACGTCTCAGAGAGTTATGCATGACAGACTCCTTATGTATTTGCAAATCTAAAGGCCATTCTATCGGGACCTTCACTTCGCGCAAGAAGTATCCAAGGCCGAACGAACACGGACACCAACCCGGTGGATTTCATCGGGGTTCGCGCCCAGACGTCGAAGCACTGAAATGCACATGGCCGAAGCCACCTCGGCTTCACCGGAAAAAACCTCATCCGCCCCGGCCGTTTCGAGAACAGGGCACTCGCTCAGATAGCTCGTATTAACCAGAATGCGAATTTCCGGATTCATGGCACGAGCCTGCCTGATGATATCCGCCGCTGTGGGAATATCTGGTGCACTGAGGATCAGAGTACCGGCCTGATGAGTCCCGGCGGCCTTCAAAACCTCTGCGTGGCTGGCATCCCCGTAAACAACATTTATGGATCGGGCTTTCAAGCGCTGAATGGTTTCGTGATTCATTTCGACAACCGTTGTCTCGATGGCCTGCTCACGCAACAGGTCAGCCAGTGTCCGGCCCACCGGCCCGTACCCTACCAAAACGGCCCGGTGCCGGTCCGCAGTCCCTCTCCCGCCATCACGATCACTCTCCGCCTCCTGAACGGATCCCTCGATCCGGTTCAGCCGGCGCCAGAGGCGTGGATGACGAACCAACCACGCCTCAACCGGATCGGCCAGTCGCAGGAGAAAGGGGTTGAGAATAAGGGAAATGATGGAGGCCACGACAAGCAGATTCCCGGTACCGACGTCAAGTAAACCCAGCCTGCTACCAACACCCGCGAGGATAAATGAAAACTCTCCGATTTGGGCAAGAGCAAGTGAAAGGGTCAACGCGTTCCGGGTGGGACATCCAAGGATAATCATCAGAGCCCCTGCCACAAGGGGTTTTCCAACCAAAACCAATGCCAGAGTGGCAATCCCAAAGGTTGGCGTATCGAAGAGACGGGCCGGCTCAAACAACATTCCAACCGAAACGAAGAACAGGACGGAAAAAGCATCGCGCATCGGCAACGCCTCGGTTGCCGCCCGCAAACTGAAATCCGACCTCCCGACCACCATCCCGGCCATCAGGGCACCCAGCGCCATGGAAATGCCGAACAAAACCGAGGCTCCTACCGCGATTCCGAGCGCAGTAACCAGGATGGTCAGCGTAAAGAGTTCGCGTGATCGCGTCGCGGCAACATGCCTGAGAATCCAGGGAATAACCCGCCCCCCGAGCAGAAAAGCGGCCGCAATCACCGCCACAATTTTAAAGATGGCAAGCCCGGTCACGCGAATCAGGTCCATCGCTGAGCGCTGTCCTTCGCCCAGCACAGCGGGAAGAAGGATCAGAACGAAAACCATGAAAAGATCCTCCATGACAAGCCACCCGGTGGCACGATTCCCCGCCGGAGTATGCAGACGACGGGCGTCGGAAAACACCCGGATCATCGCCACGGTACTCGCAACCGACAAGGCCAACCCATAGACCACGCCCGTCTTCAGGCCAAGGCCAAAAGCCAGAGCAACCAGGGTTCCCAGAACCGTAGTTATCAGACTTTGAAGAAGGGCTCCCGGCACCACCAGCCGCGTCACTCCAGCGAGCTTCTTGAAGTTGAACTGAAGGCCGACCCCGAACATCAGGAGGATAATTCCAATATCCGCCATTTGCGAGGCCAGCTCACGGTTGGCAATAAAACCCGGTGTATGGGGGCCTACAACGATTCCGGCGATCAGGTAACCCGCAATCGCAGAGACCTTCAGCCGGTTCATGAGGTATCCCAAAACAAGGGCGGCGGCCAGGCCGCCCGTCAAGGTAAGAATGAGGTCCATATTTTGCATTCGAGGCGCTCCCCGCAGTAAATTTACAACACGGCTGAGTTTAATGAGGCATCGCCAGCCCGTCAACCTGTTCTGGAGACCTCTTCCCTCTTTTTTTTTAATTCCCTGATGAATCGTTGTGGCAATTATCCCCTGAAATGTGCATTATGGTAGGAATGAAAGCGGTTGTTCAGAAAATCATACAGGGCGGAATGGGTACCGGCGTGTCGAATTGGCGGCTGGCCCAAACGGTTTCGCGAATCGGGCAATTGGGTCTTGTCTCGGGAACCGGGCTCGATCATATCCTGATCCGGCGGCTTCAGGATGGCGATCCCGAAGGCCATATGCGCAGGGCCCTCAGCCATTTCCCCTTCCCGAAAATGGTCCAGCGCATTCTGGACACATATTTCATTCCCGGCGGGAAAGCGGATTCTGCGACTTACAAGAGCAGCGGGTTCCACACAGTTGAGGGAAATCGCGCTCCTCAGGAAATGTGCATCGCGGCAAACTTCGTTGAAGTATTCCTGGCACGGGAAGGCCATTCCAATCCGGTCGGCATCAACTATCTGGAGAAAATCCAACTCCCTCATCTTCCCTCCATATACGGAGCCATGCTGGCGGGCGTCAGTGTCGTGGTCATGGGCGCGGGAATCCCCCTTGAGGTTCCCGGCATCCTGGACACTCTGGTCCGTCACGAAAGTGTTTCCTACCCCGTCTATGTGGCAGGCTTGAAGGGCGCTGAAAGTTACCGGATGCTCTTCAATCCCCGTGATTTCATGGAAGACAACCTGTCACCGGATCCACTGGAACGTCCGGCGTTTCTTCCGATCGTGGCCTCCGATACTCTGGCCACCATGCTGTTGCGCCGGGCGACCGGCTCCATCCAGGGATTTATCATTGAAGGCCCCCTGGCAGGCGGTCATAACGCCCCGCCCCGCGGTAAACTTCAACTCTCCGCAACGGGCGAACCCATCTATGGTCCGCGCGATGTCGTCAACCTGGAAGCCTTCCGTGCCATGAATGTGCCCTTCTGGCTCGCGGGTTCCTGTGGCTCCGCAGAGGGGCTCCGAAAGGCCCTTGCCGAGGGCGCCACCGGGATTCAAGTGGGCTCGGCATTCGCAC
>Ga0194062_1000267_pt1 | contig 21724 bp, 24 predicted proteins | sample SepL2225m_MetaG_FD_155481 | JGI IMG/M metagenome (GOLD analysis project Ga0194062, IMG submission 155481) | Anoxic zone freshwater microbial communities from boreal shield lake in IISD Experimental Lakes Area, Ontario, Canada - Sep2016-L224-25m | ecosystem: Environmental > Aquatic > Freshwater >... | reverse complement strand
CCCTCCTCGCTTTCGTCCGCCTTCAGCAGAATCCTCGCCCGCGCCGCCGTGGACGCCGCATGGCGTCCCTTGGCAAGCATCTGCTCCAATTGTTGGCGCTCGGTTTCCGTCAGGCGGACTATGTAACGGGGCATGGCTTTGGTCTCCAGATAAGAGGCAAAGCCGGTATGACAACCCAATCCCTTCGGTCTGTCAATTTAAAGCGGTTGGGGCACTAGGGGGGCTTGGCCTTCTGGATACCAAGTATCACGAATGCCGCGCTTTAGATCGTTGAAATAAATATTGGCCGGTTGGTCTAGGTGGACACAATAGCGAATGGGTTTCCTGCCCTTGTCTTCGGCAGTTCCAAGGTAATGAAACGCCCCGTCTACCTTAATGTCGCCAATAAGTTCAAGGCCAAATTCTCTGGAAAAATGCAGCTTGAAAGATTCCGTGTCAATCATGGCGCTTCCTCCATGACTACCCTTAGCTTTGCCTCTGGCATCGCCGCCAGGACGATTCCCGCAATGGGTGAAAAATTGGCCTTGTCAAAGCACACAAAGGCGCAATGGCCTACCTCTTCATGCAATGCCGCCGCCAGTTCGTAGCTTTCAGCCAAGTAAACGATGGGGGTTATATCGCCAATGGAGTGAAACAGGCCCTTGATGCGCCCTCCAGGAAGAAAATCGCGGTCGCGGCCCAGGTCGTTATGCCTGTCTGGAAAAAGCGCCTGTAGGTTCCAAATTCGCCCGAATTGATCGCGCATGGGCACTAGCAACGGGTCATTGACCGAAACCAGCTCAAAGCCGCCGCCTTGCCGCAAAATTCGCCTTTCCCAAGCCTGTAGCTGCTTCAATTCATAAGAGCCAACTTTCCATCGGGCTAGGCAAGGGTGAAAGACATTGATCGAATCCGCCTGTTTGTACTTGCGCCTAGCCCGTTCAGCCGCCTTGGCTTCTATTTCCCTAAGTTGTCGCGACTTGAATGCCAAAAAATCATGTTCCCGCGCTAGTTTCTCTGATTCGTCGCTAGGGTCTTTCTCGTGCCAAATGCCAATAAGCCCGCGTGTGTGGTCGAGGTAAAACACACGCCGTGGCCTATCCGTATCGACACAATAACGAAACGGCTTTATACCCTTGGCATCTTGGTCGGTTTGGGCGTGATTCCAAAAGCCGTCGGTCTTGATGGGGTCTACCAGCAAAAGCCCTAGGTTTGAGGATAGGTATGATTGAAAGGCTTCACAAAGCGCGTTAAAGGGTCTATGCTTTGGTGTGCTTGCTATTCTTGTTGTACCCGCCCCGCTTGGTTTGCCTACTTTGCGGGGTTTTCTATTTTTAGTGGTTTGCCTAGTCATGGGCATTTTTCCTTTCATGTTTCGCTGGGCTTTAATTCAAGTGATCGTATAGCCCTTGTGTCAGAATCATTGCCATTTTAATATCACTCGAAAGGGTTCCAAAAATAGCCGAAAGTTCTGTAGGGCTAGGAATGGCTATGTCTTTATTCGCTTCCGAAAACGTTAGGGATAAACCTTTGGATATGTTTTCAGCCCTGCCTAGAAACCTGATGATTTCCTCATAATAGCCTTGGTGAGGTGTGACCAGGCTGGCTAACAGTTTCTCTTGTGTGGCCTTGCTGATTTCAGTATTGACGGGGTTCATTTTCCGCCCTCCCTTGCCGTTCCGTTCGCGTCGTTTGCCTGAATGTTGTATTCAGCCAAGGCAAACCTTTCCATTTGGTGGCCCATGCCCACGGCATACCAAAGCATCGAGCCGGGGGGGATTGAAGCGGCATCGCGCACGGCTTTGAGGCCGCGCTCGCTGTTTTCCAATAATTGACGAATGGCAGGGGTGGGGTAAAACGAGAAATTTGGGCGGATTTCGCCTGTAACGGGGTTTGGGGTGTGCATGATAGCTGCTCCGATTTTATGAATTGGAGCGCATTCCGGGTAGGGAAGGCGCAAGGGTTCAACTGCTACTGAAAAATAGCCCCGGTTATTCGTGAGATTGCTCCCCTTATTTCCCGGTGTAATCCTTGCGCCAAATTCGGTAATCTGGCGTGTGCCGGTTTCTGTGCCTTGGGTTAGTGGCCCTAGACGCTGGAATCCAGACATAAAAAATCCGCAAAACTTACGGGGTGCGGTGTTCCCGTTTTCAGTAGTAGTGTTTTCATCATGCCCCATGTCGCCGCCCGCCGTCAATGGGGCATGTGGGTTTGGGTGTGCGCCGGTGTTCATCGCGCCCCGTCCATCATGGCGGTTAGCCGTTCCGCCAATGGTAGCCCTTGGGCATGATACTGCCTGAAGCTTGCAAGCATTTCGCGCCGTTTCGCCTTGAACCGGTCTTTCCCCTCGCGCCCGTAAAGCACCAAGGAAAGATCGCCAATCACGCCTTGCAAATCGGTATCCAAGCGGGCAAGGCCGTTTTCACGGTCTTTCAGCAATCGCGCCATTGCCTTGGCAATCTTGGCGGAGCGTGTAACGTTCGTCGATGGCCTAGGCCGGCGGTTGCCTTGCAGTATAAATTTGTGCATGGTTTGTCGCCTTGCTCATGCCGCGCCAATACTGGCGGTAACGCCCGTGGTTGCCGCCTTGCTCACACTGCCACAAATGGGCTTGGTGGCCTTGGCCATCCTTGGATTGTTGACTTTGCGGACTTGGTTTTTTTCAATCGCATGGGTTCTTTGTTGCGCCCAAAGCTGTTTAAGCCATTCCGGCCAGACGGGGTTTTCATTTCTGGCGCGGGCTTCCATCCAGTGCCTGACTTCGGACTCTACCCAAACCGATTTCCTAGATGAAATTTTGATAGGCCGGGGAAAGGTTGGATCTGAGTAGGTTGCACTTTCCTTGCGCCCGGTCATTTGTCCAACCTTCGCAATCGGTAAAAAATTGTCGTTAGGTTTTAACCGTTGATCGATGATTCCATCGATGTCGCTTTGATTAAGCTCGTTGGCTGGCTTTTTGTTTTCCATTTTTGAGACCTCATGAAAGCAATTTACAATGGCAGTAGAATTTCATGATTTTTCTGGTTTGTGACACTATTTACCTTAATTGCATTATTTGTCATTTTTGGACAATTAAGGGATTGCGAAGATTGAGCGGCCGGCAAAGCCCTGCTTGATGGTCGAGGTTGGAAGATCGGAAGGCCCTCGCCATCGGGCAAAGCCCTTGCCAAGGTGTAGCCTAGCCGCTGTGCGGGAAGGCCCTCGCCACCGGGCAAAGCCCTTGCCAAGGTGGAAGCCTAGCTGGTGATCGGGAAGGCCGTGCGGTCGGCAAAGCCCTGCTTGGTGTTCGAGGTGTGGCTGATCGGAAAGGCCATGCCAGTGGAAGTGGCTTTGCTTAATATCAGCTAGATTGTGATTTATTTAATTTCTTTATGTAATAACTAACATTACGCATAAAATTTTTCTTATCTTGGGTTAAACCGTTTCCATAATGTAATTCACGAAATTTATTTGAAAATGTAAACCCGTGATTCTCATTTGGAGAATTTAACAAGTAATTCCATAATTCTTTGGGTAATGATGGAAAATTACCATATTGTTTTTTAAACAACTCGAAAGCGTCAATTATCAGTTTATTTAAAATAGTATCTCTTTCTATTGATGCTGATTTAGCAGTTTTATTGCCCCCAAGCCATTCATTAAGCAAGCAATTATCACCTAAAGGCCATTTACCTAGTTTAATCAACCATTCCTTGAAGTCTTCTTTCGTGATAATGTGCATCCATAGCGGTTTATAATTAGGTGAGGTAATTCCTTTTTTTGTTATTTGATATAAAGCAGGGCTTGAACTTGGAAAGTCCAAAGCATTAAAAGGCCAGTCATATTGGTAAAAGTCAACTTGCCTTGCTGTCAGTTCGTTGGCTTTGATAGCATCATTGATTACTGTGGTTAATATTGAAGAGTCCTTTTCTAAAGATTGTATTTTTATCAGGTTTCCGCTTGTAGCTTGGTCGCGGGCAGTCGTGGCAAGCCGTGTGATGAAGTAGGGTGGAAGCTCTTCAATATCGCTTATCCATCCTTCATATTTAGCCCATTCTGTTAGTTTCAGTGATTTCCGGTTTTTGTGTTGTTGTTGCTTGATTAGATCGTCAAACATTGCAGCCCCCTTCTCTGGCTTGCCCTTCTTGAATGGATGCCGCGCCAAGCGGGGAAGGGTTCCCGCCTTTCGCCCGGCCAAAGGCTAGACGCGACAGGATGATTATAGGGCTTTTGGATGATGGGGGTTAGAGCAAGCCCTGTTTGGCGGTCAAGGTTGCCAGATCGGAAAGCCCTTGCCGTACGCAAGCATTCAGCCGGTGGCCCTGACAAGTGGAAGCCTAGCCGCTGATCGGGAAGGCCGAGCGGTCGGCAAGCCCTGCCTGGCAGTAATGGAAGGTTAATGTCTGGGTTGGGTTTAAGTGATCTTACCCTTTCGCCTTGTATCACTATGTAACCTTTAAATGTATGTCCACACTCTGGGTTTTTGCACTTTGCGTCGAATATCCTTACCAAAGCGGTTACTTGCGCTGAACGGTGAACAGCAAGCTTACTGTTACAATCTGGACAGGTTAAGCGATAATTCATATTGATTGATACCAAAGGTTTACAAGGGGCTTTTCTGGGTGTGCAAGGGTATGACGCTTGCGCTTTTTTTCAAGTCGTCTAGGTAATCGGCCCATGCTTGCATCATGCGCCGGCGTTCCGGTAAATGTTCCGCCCGGTTGTATGCCGCCCTTACTTTGTTGCGCTCGGCATGGGCAAGCTGTCTTTCTATCACGTCTTGATTCCATGCCAATTCGTTGAGGGTGGAGCAAGCCATGGCCCTGAATCCGTGGCCGGTCATTTCGTCTTTGCCGTAACCCATTCGCCTAAGCGCCGCATTGACGGTGTTTTCGCTCATTGGCCTTGACTCGCTGCGCTCACTGGGGAAAAGATAGCGGCCCGCGCCGGTTAACGGTCGCAAGTCTTCCAAGATTGCTAGGGCTTGGGTTGCCAGTGGCACTATGTGAGGGGTTTTCATCTTCATCTTTTCAGCGGGTATCCGCCATTCAGCCCGCTCGATGTCAAATTCTGCCCATTCCGCCGCCCTTAGTTCGCCCGGTCGGACAAATACCAAGGGGGCAAGGCGCAAGGCTTGCCGCACAATGTACGAGCCTTGATAGCCGTCTATCGCCCGTAGCAATGCCCCCATTTCCTTGGGTTCGGTGATAGATGCAAAGCTTTTGGCCTTGGCCGGTGGGATTGCCCCGCGTAGATCATAGGTCGGATCGCGCTCGGCCCGCCCGGTGGCCACGGCATAGCGAAACACTTGGCCACAAACTTGTTTAACCCGGTGCGCCGTTTCAGTCGCGCCCCTGGCTTCAACACGTTGCAAGGTGGTAAGCAGTTCTTTCGGGGTTATGTCATTGATTGGCCGCGCCCCAAGCCAAGGGAGAATGTTGCTTTCCATGCGTTGGCTAATGGTGACTGAGTGGCTTTCCTTCCATCGCTTGGCATTCTTTGCAAACCATTCCAAATAGATGGCCTTGAGGGTGTCGGACTCTGCGGCCTTGGTGGCCTTGCGTTGCTCGGCAGGGTCTATGCCCTTGGCTAGTAGGTCTTTTGCTTCATCGCGCTTGGCCCGCGCTTGCTTGAGGGTGACTTTAGGATATACCCCAAGGGCTAGGCGTTTTTCCTTCCCGTCAAATCGGTACTTGAGCCGCCAATACTTCCCGCCAGCCGGTAAAACTTCGATATACAAGCCGCCGCCGTCAAAATCTTTGGTGGGTTTGGCTTGCGGCTTTAGGTTATTAACAGTGGTGTCGGTAAGCGGCATGGGGGCATAAATCTTTTCTGTGCTGAATATGCCCCCAATTATGCCCCCATTTTTGCCCGGTTGCAAGCGATTAACAAAGGTCTTTAACGGACAATAAAAAACCCGTATGCCTTGAATAGCCTAGGCTTTACGGGTTTTGGCGGTCTTTCTAGTTTGATAATGTGGCGGAGAGGGAGGGATTCGAACCCTCGTGGGGCTATTAGGCCCCCATCCGATTTCGAGTCGGCGCCGTTATGGCCACTTCGGTACCTCTCCAAAAAACATCAGGCCATTATACCCATTTATCCTATTGACATAAAGGTCATGGGATAAAATCCGGATTAGAGCAATGTCATAGGTCATTGCCCTTTTAGCCGATGTTGTTATTTCTTTGAGCAAACTTCCTCGGCTTGTCCGGCTTTCATCATCAGCGACATCGGGTATTTATTTTCCCTGACAAACTTCCTCACTTCGTCTTTGGTGAGGGTTTTTGACTCCTCCTGGGCAATGCAGTCACAGAGTTTTTGCAGGCCTTCGTCGACATAGCCGGGGTTGCCGATGGTCTTGTTCTCTTTTTTTCTTAACGCCAATTCCTTTTTTACGCAAAAATCAGAATATTTATGCTCAAAAGCGTGGTGATCCTCCGGGCTGATGACGTGCGCAAAGGCACTGGTTGAAAAAAAGCCCAACGTGGCAATGGCACCCATCAACAAGCCGTTCCTTCGTTGGGCGGGGCGTGTGCAGGTTGCGGAAGGGTAGTTGATTTTTTGCATGGCGAATTCTCTATTCATGAAGGTAAACCCAGTAAAAGTACCTACTTGCAAGCAGACTTGTCAACAGTTTCATGGGCGATGACAGTGTTTGCCACTGGCTTGCCCATGTCCGTGGACTGAATTTGCGGCAATCGGTTTGCGATAGTTGTCAAATAACCGGAAAATAATAACATCCTTAACGAACGAACGAATGAATGATTGAATGACACTATGCAACAACAAGCCAATGCCGTCCAGACACTTCCCCGCCCACGGGTCACCGTTGCCAGCGTGATCGAACGTGACGGCCGTTTTTTGGTGGTCGAGGAGCTTACGACCACCGGCGATGTGGTCATCAACCAACCGGCGGGGCACGTCGAGCATGGCGAAACCTTGCTAGAGGCCGTGGTGCGCGAGACCTTCGAGGAAACTGCCTGGCAATTCACCCCGGAATTTCTCATCGGCGTTTACCTGTGGGCCCATCCAAGCGGGGGCAATAGTTATTTGCGCGTCTGTTTTGGGGGGGCGGTTGGCGCACATCAAACCGACAGTCCCTTGGATGAAGTCATCTTGCGGACGCATTGGTTGAACCGCGATGAATTGCAGGCCCGGAACGAACGCTTGCGCAGTCCTCTGGTTTTGGGTGTCATTGACGATTATTTGGCCGGCGAACGCTACCCGCTCGGTGTGCTCAAATCCTTCCTGCCCGCTTCGACCTTATGAGCCAGCGAGTCATCGTCGGCATGTCCGGCGGGGTGGATTCGTCCGTCACTGCCTTGGTGCTGCTAGAGCAAGGCTATGAGGTATCCGGCCTGTTCATGAAGAACTGGGACGAGGACGATGGCACCGAATTCTGCACCGCCCGGCAGGATTTGGCTGACGCGCAGGCTGTGTGCGACAAGCTGGGCATTCCGCTTGCCACGGTGAACTTTGCCGCCGAGTATTGGGACCGTGTCTTCGAGATATTTTTGAGCGAATATGCCGCCGGACGCACTCCCAACCCGGATGTTTTGTGCAACAAGGAAATAAAGTTCAAGGCTTTCTTGGACTATGCCCAAGATTTGGGAGGGGACCTAATCGCCACCGGCCATTATGCGCGTGTCGAAGCAGTGGACGGACGCTATCGCTTGTTGAAAGGGGTGGATGGCAACAAGGATCAAAGCTATTTCATTTATACTTTGGGCCAGCCGCAATTGTCACGGACCCTGTTCCCCATTGGCGCAATGGAAAAGCCCAAAGTGCGCGAGATTGCAGTGAAGTCTGGTTTTGACAATGCCCGCAAGCGCGACAGCACCGGCATTTGCTTTATCGGCGAACGCCGCTTTAAGGAGTTTTTACAGCGCTACTTGCCTGCCCGTCCGGGGGAAATTCAAACGACCGGCGGTGAAGTCGTTGGCCGGCATGAAGGCTTGATGTATTACACTCTAGGCCAACGGCGAGGCTTCGGTGTCGGCGGTGTGAAAGGCGCGGACCAGGAAGCATGGTATGTGCTGCAAAAAGATTTGCAGCGCAATGTGTTGATTGTCGGCCAAGGCCACGACCATGCCCTATTATTTTGTGACACTCTGGAGGCCGGAACCTTGGATTGGTGCGACAATCACCCGTTGGAAAAACCATTGTGCTGCACAGCCAAAACCCGTTATCGCCAACCTGACCAGGCCTGCCGGATGGAACCCCTGGAAGATGGCCGTTGCCGGGTCGTGTTTGACGAGCCACAACGGGCAGTCACTCCAGGGCAGTCGGTGGTGTTTTACCAAGGGGAGGAATGTTTGGGGGGCGGGGTGATTGGGGAAACGGCGTGGTCGAAACAAACTTAGGGGAGACTTATGAGCGTTGCATTGCGATTGTATGAACAACTGACCGAAGCCGGGGAAGACAAGACCCGCGCCAAGCTCATCGCCGAGGCTTTTGAGCAAGTCGAGGAGCGTTATCCCAACCTCAAAGACATCGCCACGCAAGGCCATGTGCGCGAGAGTGAGCTGCGCCTGCAAAAAGAGATTAAGGAAGTCGAGGGGCGCCTGCAAAAGGAAATTAAGGAAGTCGAGGGGCGTTTGCAAAAGGAAATCAGAGGAATTGATATTAAAATTGTCGAGCTTGAAGGCCGTTTGCAAAAGCAAATCAAGGAAATTGATATTAAAATCGTCGAGCTTGAAGGCCGATTGCAAAAGGAAATCAAGGGGATTGATTTTAAAATCGTCGAGCTTGAAGGTAAATTGCAAAAGGAAATCATGGAAGTTGAAGGCCGATTGCAAAAGGAAATCAAAGCGCTGGAGATTAAGCTTATAGAAACTGAAGGCCGCTTGCAAAACCAAATCAAAGACGTTGAAGTCAGGCTTGTCACCGCTATCCACCGTCAAACTTATTGGGTCATTGGGTCTGTGGGTACGATTATTGGTTTTATCCGTTTGTTGGACTGGTTTTTGGCGAGCTTGCCCAAGCTTTGAAAATGAGTAATCTCGATATTGTCTTTGGATACACCAAGAAAATTGAACATTTTTTAAAAAATGAGTTCAAGGCGGAAGGTCGCGGTTTACATACCATAGTCACAAGTGTCGAATACCGCTTGCCCATCGCCTTAGTCAAAAAAATCCGCTGGATTGCGACGATCAGGAATAATATGGCCCATACGGAAGGCTTTGAGTTAGATAATCCAGAAGATTTCAAGGCATCCTGCGAATCTGTATTGACTGAACTTGAGGCATTAATCAAGGAGGGTTTGCGATTAGTCGGACAAAAACCTGCGCCAGTGGATTACGGCATTGAAGCCAAAAGCAATATCACTAAAAGTCAAGCAAATTTATCGACAAATAGCACTGTTCATAGTCAAGGTAGAAGCTTTTTTTCCGTAAATGCAAATGTAATCAATAAGCCGGTATTGACAAAATCAAAACAAGATGTTTACAGTAAATCATCTACTGGTACATCTGTTACGATGGGAGGTCGGCGTTCATGGTGGGTGGGTATATTTTTTGTAGTTTGCGGATTTTTCGCTTTCTTGATATGGCAAGAATATGGTTCACTGTGGAATGTCTCCAAACATCAAATAAAAGGGAAAATAGCTTTAGCTGAAAACAGGAATTCAACCATTGCCAAAGTGGAAACAAAGAGGCAGACACAGGGCATCGTTGATTTGGATCAAGCTTATCGTGATATCGACGATGGAGTATTTGCTTACATTGCTAAAAATACTAAGATATGGCTAGACAACCAACAACTTGGAAAAAACGAAAACGGAACTTACGATGTCCAAGTCATGCTGCATTGGGAGATTCCTGAAAATTCTGTGTTGAACGTTTTAAACAAATATTTTGTTAGTAATTCTGAAGAGAAATTGACTGCTGATGTTGTTGATTTTGGCATGGATTACAAAGGCACTTCTTATGGAGTCATCATTCCCGGTTTTAAAAATAAAACACGAAACAAGAAGTATATATTATCAGCAAACTTATACAAATATTTGGTATCAAAGAAAGCTATCATAAAGGTGTCAATAGGTAAGCGGTCAACATTTGTGACCATTGCCGGTGGTCGCCAGTGTCTGGTGACATGCAACGGCAGTGGCGACACTCAGTTTCAGATTCAATTATCAAATCGCGATAATCCACAATATATTATGTTCGGTGACGGGGGGGGAGAGCAAAATCCTGTTATCATAAAAGGCTTAACCATGGCTGAGTTTAAGTCAGTCAAAATGATCACCACATCGGTTGAGATAAATACCCCATGAATGTGATGATGCACAAAGGTTATGCCGCCCGTGTCGAATGTGATGCCGAAGTTTTTGCAAATGCGCGTGACTAGCAAATATTATGAATCACTCTCCTGTCGAAAAATCGTAGCTCGCCATATTAAGGCAACCTTTGCGGCATCACCTTCGTCTAATTTCACACACCCTTATTAGGAAATCAAACCCATGACCCTAACCAACCTCTCCCCTGTCGATGGCCGCTATGCCGGCAAAGTCGATTCCCTACGCCCCATCCTCAGCGAATATGGCCTGATCCGTTTTCGTGTATTGGTGGAAATCCGCTGGCTGCAAGCCTTGTCCTTGGAGTCGGCGATAGCCGAGGTTCCCCCTTTCAGCGAAGTAGCCAATGCCCGACTCGAAAAACTATTGACCCATTTCAGTTTGGCCGATGCCGAGCGGGTAAAGGAAATCGAGAAGACCACCAACCACGATGTCAAAGCCGTCGAGTATTTTCTCAAGGAGACAATCGCCGATGTCGAGGAATTGAATAATGTCAGCGAGTTCGTTCATTTCGCCTGCACCTCGGAGGATATTAACAATCTTTCCTATGCCTTGATGCTGAAGCAGGCTAGGGATGAGGTTTTGTTGCCGGCCATGGACAAACTTATTCATCGGCTTTGCGAGCAAGCCAACGAATATTCGACACAACCGATGCTGTCGCGCACCCACGGCCAGCCCGCGACCCCGACCACCCTAGGCAAGGAATTTGCCAATGTGGCCGTCCGCTTGCGGCGGCAGTGCGAGTTTGTGGGAAAAGTGGAATTGATGGGGAAAATCAACGGCGCGGTGGGCAATTACAACGCCCATGCGGTCGCTTACCCTGAAGTGGATTGGCCGTTGTTTGCACGGAACTTTGTCGAAGCGCTCGGTCTTAAGTTCAATCCCCATACCATCCAGATCGAACCGCATGACTACATCGCCGAGTTTTTCCATGGCCTTGCACGCTTCAACACGGTTCTGCTTGACTTTAACCGGGATGTTTGGGGTTACATCAGTCTGGGTTATTTTATCCAGAAGACAGTGGCGGGGGAAGTGGGTTCTTCAACAATGCCGCATAAAGTCAACCCAATCGACTTTGAGAATTCCGAAGGCAACCTTGGCCTGGCCAATGCCTTGTTTGCGCATCTTGCGGAGAAACTGCCGATTTCCCGTTGGCAGCGTGATTTGACCGACTCCACAGTGCTGCGTAACATCGGGGTTGGCATCGCCCATACGCTCATCAGTGTGCAATCCTGCCTTAAGGGGCTTTCCAAGCTGGAACTGAACCCTGCCATGCTGGAAGCCGACTTGGATGCCAATTGGGAGGTGTTGGCCGAGCCCATCCAAACCGTCATGCGGCGTTACGGGGTGGGGCAACCTTACGAAAAATTAAAGGAACTGACAAGAGGCAGACGCATCGGCCCCGAGGATATGCGTCGCTTCGTCACCACCTTGGAAATACCGGAAGATGCCAAACAAAGGTTGCTGGCTTTGACCCCGCGGGACTACATTGGTTATGCCGAGTCCTTGGCGAAGCAGGTTTGATGCGTGATGCATTTAGGCATGGTTGCAACAATTATCCATCTTTTGCATCACTTGGATGACGGTGTTGTTTTTGAAATAGTTAAAGGATAATGTCCGATGTTTGGCAAAGCACTAGGAATAGTTGGATTTTTTCTAGGTATTGGTTTATTGACAGGTTGTGGCTTTATGCTAGATGGGCAAAAACAGATCATCTCGGTAGCAACCATCAATGATAAAACGCCTTCAAAAACACGCTGCCTCCTTCAAAATGAAGAAGGCATGTGGAAGATAATGCCAGCGACTAATGCAATTATTGACAGAGGTGGAAAAGTTTTGTATATTCAGTGTGTCAATACTTTGCAAACCGGCGAAAATCAGGTCGCACCAACTTTGGACGAAGGTATCGTGGCTTTAGATTTTTTCACTATGATCGGTGTCGCAGTGGATGCCTATTACAAGACATTTTATGCCTATCCACCCTTTGTCACTGTTTTAATGAAAGACAAAATGGATGTCGAATTCATCAATCCTTCGCTACAGCGTGGCAGCGGGAAAAATAAGACCTATGAAGACTCCACCGAAACCGATGATCAATGATCACCCATTATTCCACACGAATAGTATATTCCATGACTTGTCAGTGAGTTCACCGACCAGTAATAAAAATCCACCGCTATTGTTTTCACCAAACCGGAACAGGCATGATTAAATCATTTTACATTGCTATTTTTCTTTTCTTCGCTTCAACCAACCCGGCTTCGGCAGAGGATAGCCCGGTTCAGCGCCTCCATAATTTCCTAGCCAAAGCGGGTAGCCTGCAAGCTGATTTCCGCCAAGTGGTCATAACCGAAAAGAACGAAACCGGCAAGCAGAGCAGCGGTGTTTTCCTGTTGCAAAGACCGGGAAAGTTTCGCTGGGATTACACCAAACCTTACCAGCAGGAAATTGTTTCCAATGGAGGCAAAGTATGGTTTTATGATGTGGACCTCGCCCAAGTGACCGCCCGCAAGATGGACAAGGCCATAGGCTCCACGCCAGCCTTGCTGCTAACCGGCGATGTGGCGCTTGAAAAAAACTTCACCATCCAGTCGCAAGACAAGGATGAAGGGCTTTATTGGATCAAGCTTATCCCCAAGGAAGAAGAAAGCGGTTTCAACTATGTATTGATTGGCTTGGATGGGGATAATCTGGCAGGCATGGAGTTAAGCGACAATTTCGGGCAATTGACGCGGATTTACTTTTCCAACTTGAAACTCGGTGTCAAACTCGATTCGGCAAAATTTGACTTCAAGCCGCCTGCGGGTGTGGATGTGTTTGAGGACAAATAATACGCTTTTTGTTGCCGTGACCCCACCCAGCCACAAACCCCTGGCCGAACGTCTGCGCCCGGAGAACTTGGACGAGTTCATCGGGCAATCCCACCTCATGGCCACGGGAAAGCCGTTGTTTGAAGCCATCAAGGCCGGAAGGCTGCATTCCATGATTTTTTGGGGCCCTCCAGGCACTGGCAAGACTACCTTGGCAAGGTTGATTGCCAACCATGCCCACGCCCATTTCATCACCCTGTCCGCAGTCTTGTCCGGGGTTAAGGAAATTCGCGAGGCGGTCGCTATTGCAAAAAGGGTGCTGACTGAAGAAAATCGGCGAACCATATTGTTCGTGGACGAGGTGCATCGTTTCAACAAATCCCAGCAAGATGCTTTCTTGCCTCATGTGGAAGATGGCACCTTTTATTTCATCGGGGCAACCACTGAAAACCCATCTTTCGAATTGAACAACGCCTTGCTGTCGCGGGCGCGGGTTTATGTGTTGAAAAGCCTGGACGAAGAAGACTTGCTCAGGGTGATAGAGAGAGCCTTGCTTGACGGGAAACGCGGTTTGGGCCTTCCCTTGATTGAATTCCCCGACGCGCTTCGCCGCTGGTATGTGGGCGCGGCAGATGGCGATGCCCGACGATTGTTAAACCTCCTCGAAATCACAGCGGACTTGATGGGGGGGGGCGAACGCGCAATCACCGAAACGCTGGCCAAGCAGGTGTTGGCCGGCGGTGGCGTCCGGCGTTTCGACAAGCAGGGGGAAGAATTCTACAATCAGATTTCCGCCTTGCACAAATCGGTTCGCGGCAGCGCCCCAGACGCTGCCTTGTATTGGTTCTGCCGGATGCTGGACGGGGGTTGCGATCCTGTCTATCTGGCCCGGCGCATTGTCCGCATCGCCTCCGAAGATATTGGCAATGCCGACCCGCGCGCACTACAATTAGCCCTGAATGCTTGGGATGTGCAAGAGCACTTGGGCAGCCCGGAAGGGGAGTTGGCGTTGGCCCAGGCGGTGGTTTACTTGGCTTGCGCACCGAAAAGCAATGCGGTCTACATGGCCTATAATGCCGCACGCAAGGAAGCTGCCGAAACCGGCAGTCTGGAGGTGCCTGTGCATCTGCGCAATGCACCCACAAAACTGATGAAAAGTCTGGACTACGGCAAGGCATACCGTTACGCCCATGACGAGCCTGATGCCTATGCGGCAGGCGAGAACTACTTTCCCGATAAATTGGGGCAGCGGCAATATTACCGCCCCTCCCCGCGCGGGTTGGAAATCAAAATTGCCGAGAAGCTGGAAAGGCTGCGCCAACTGGATAAATCCAGTCGGATGCCTGATGATATAACTTAACTGATGTTACGCAGCGATCATCTGTAGGGCGGCCTTCAGGCCGCTTTGGCTTGCGAGGTAGCGACTGGCCTCAGTTGGCAGCCTGAAGGCCGCCCTACAACAGCTCACAACCGATGCTGCGTAACATCAGTAACTTAACTAAAAAACCAATTGTCCGAGGTGGTTGCATGGCAGTAAGCAATGAAGTGGTCATCCAAAGTCTGGATCGGCGGCGCAATGAGCGTATAGACGACGAAATGGTGATGTTCTGGCGCGAAATAAAGCCAGTTGAGATTCCTGAAGATGCCGGTGATGGTGATAATGCCCAAAGTGGCGACTTTTCCCTGTCCGCGCAGATGAAGTTGCTAAGCCTGGAGATGGGGGAATTGTTAAAGAGGATAGGGCGGGCCAATCCGCTGTTGGCCGAATACTTGACGCTCATGGATCGAAAAGTCGATGCCCTGGCAAGCTCGATCATCGTCAAAGACCATTTTGCCGATTGTCATACTACCCGCCATGTCAATCTAAGTGCCTCCGGTCTGGCTTTCTTGACCGGGAAGGAATTTCCCTTGGGTACCTTGTTGGAAATGAAAATGGTATTTTCGCCAGCATTGACAAATATTATTGCCTACGGGCGAGTCATTTACTGCATACACTACGACGGTGACAAACCCCTTTCCCATCGCATTGGCGTAGGCTTTGTCCGTTTACACGATTATGACCGTGAATTGTTGTCTGGTCGTGTGAATAGTCGCCAGTTTCATGGAAAGGAGAGTCGGGACTCGCGTTAAGTCCTCTAACCACTATCCGGCTATCTGTGCAGTTTTCCACTTCCCGGAAAAACTTGTTGAGGCTTCTTGCGGACGGAAGCTTCCATTCCGGGGCTGACTTGGCTGTAGCCTTAAGGCTTAGCCGGACAGCAATATGGAAAATGATGTGCGCGTTGAAGGAGCTTGGATTGGAGTTCAGTGCAATTTCAGGCAAGGGTTATTGTTTGGCGCGACCTTTGGAATGGCTGGAAGAAACGGCAATTCGGCGGGGATTGTCACAGACAGCGCAGTCCGCAATCGGTGACATTGAAATCCATGACGAACTGGATTCCACCAACACCCGCCTGATGGGCTTGGCTACCGCCAGTTCGTCGGGTGCGGTTTGCCTGGCTGAGTTCCAAACGGCTGGGCGCGGCAGGGTAGGCCGGGTTTGGCTATCGCCATTCGGCGGCAACATCTGCCTTTCAATGCTGTGGTGGTTCGAAGACCAAACCGCATTCTCCGGCCTCAGTTTGGCGGTCGGTGTCGCCATCGCCAGGGCTTTGCACTCAGCCGGGGTGGATGGCGTGGGCTTGAAATGGCCTAACGACATCCTTTGGCAAGGAAGGAAGCTTGGCGGCATCTTGCTGGAAGTCTCCGGCGAAGCACACGGGCGCTACGCCGTGGTGATTGGCATCGGGCTGAATATCCATATTCCATCGGCCAAGGCGGGAAGCATAGACCAAGCTTGGGTCGATCTGGATCACATCACTGCCGGTTCGCCGCCGTCGCGCAACCGACTCATTGCGCTGCTGCTCAACGAACTTTTCCAAATATTGCCGGCGTATCACCAGCGGGGATTACGGGCCTACATCGGGGAATGGCGGCAATGGCATTGCCAAACCGGACATAAAGCGATTCTGCATTGGGGGGACAAGCCGATACGGGGCGTGGTCGCCGGAGTGACTGACGAAGGTTTGTTGTTGCTGGATTGCGAAGAAGGCGGGCTTGGAAAATTCGCCTCCGGGGATTTAAGGTTAAGGTCCGATGAATGATTGCGCCCCCACATTCCTGCTGATTGACATCGGCAACAGCCGGGTCAAATGGGGGCTGGGCAGACAGGGCCGGATTGAGCCGGGCCAGCCTTTCGCAACGCAACATATTTCCAGTGACGCAAAGCTGTCACGCCATTGGGGGAAGGCATCCCCTCCGGCGCAAGTAGTGGTCGCCAATGTTGCCGGGCCAGACATTGCCAATCACCTTAAAACCTGGACCGAACGACGCTGGGGCTTGACACCTCAATTTGTCCACTCGGAAGCCCAAGGGTTTGGTGTCAGCAATGCTTATTTCAACCCGGAAAAATTGGGTGTTGACCGTTGGGTGGCATTAATCGCCGCGCGTCATGCCTGTACCGGGCCGGTTTGCGTGGCCGACTGCGGCACTGCCATCACCGTCGATGCCTTGGACTCCGCAGGGGCACATCTTGGCGGGGTGATTGCCCCAGGGCTGGCGATGATGCGCCGATCACTCGTGTCGGGCACCAGCGATTTGCCTTTTGCCGATGGGGAGTTTCACGATTGTCTGGCCCGCGAAACCATTAGTGCCATTGCAAGCGGCACACGCCAGGCGTTAGCAGGCCTGATTGAACGCAGCGTCCGGCAAACCTCGATTGATTTGGGAAGCGAGCCGCGCTTGTTGCTGACGGGCGGCGATGCGGCTTCCATCGCTTCCGTGTTGCCCATTCCTTTCGAGCTAAGGCCCGAGTTGGTGCTGGAAGGGCTTTTAGTCATTGCCGGAAGCGTAAAGTTGAATTAAATATCTGATGTTACGCGCTTCTGTGTTTAAATCAGCCGATAGCCATTCCCCCCTTTGGAAAAGGGGGGGGTTAGGGGGGATTTGAAATACTTGACCCTGCATCGGTCTTGGAGAAATCCCCCTCAGCCCCCTTTCTCCAAAGGGGGAAGTGGTAAGGCCGCATCCACTGGTGTTCTGCGTAACATCAGTTAAAGATTTGTGCCGGTTCCCAAGCTGGAGACATCATCGTCATACACAAGTCCCGCCGATCCGGAAGACACCGTCATTCCGGCTTAGGATGCCGGAATCCAGTCACAAGGATGTGAAACTAGGGGTCGCCACCAAGGCTTTTTCAAACACTTACGCAACCGACATGTCACCGTCCATGGCACTAGATTCCGGCATCCTAAGCCGGAATGACGGCAATGGAGCCATAATGAGAATTGCTGGCCCCGTAGGCTCCGGCCAGGCTCGGGAATAGGCAAGATCAAACCCATAAGTCGGCAAGGGAAAATGTAATGGCATCGAATGGCGCAACACTGACCTGGGCATCATCTTCAAGGGTGGCAGTCAGCAACCAATGCCCTTCATGCAACGAGAAGGCTTCCAGCGTCTGCGCCAAAGGATCGACCAGCCAAGCATGGGCGACCCCATAACGGGCATAGAGTGGCAATTTCTTGGCGCGGTCTTTTTTTCCCGTGGACGGCGAGAGGATTTCGCAAACCCAATCCGGCACGACTTCAAAGCGATGGCCTTCCGGGATGTTGGGCATGCGTTCACGCCGCCAACCTGCCAAATCCGGCACGACGACAACGGTGTCGCGGACAAAATGGATTTCCGGTTCGTTCAAAATCCACCAGCCGCCGGGTCCACCATTACCAAGCCTAAAAGGAGGCCCGATATGCATTCCCAACACGCTTCCCGCTTCGCCATGCCGCCCTGACGGTCGCGGTTGGGTATGCAGTTCGCCGTTGATGATTTCGCCGGTCAGGTTTTCCGGCAAGTCTATTAATTGTTCATACAGCGTAGGTTGATCCAAGGCTTGGGCCGGTCTGCTCATGTTTCGCTTCTCCAGATATCCAGTGTTTTGATCTTATGACAGTCTGCCATTATAGTCGCAGGGCGGCAAGCCTTTGCCGCCATTGAGCGGGGTTTGTCGGCATGGGATGCCGACCTACGGCATCGCCATTAAGGAATAGCCGTCATTCCGGCAGGGATTGCCGGAATCCAGATTGCATGGATGCCTCAATGCCGCGCCGTCCATGGAACCTGGGTTCCTGCGCATACGCACCAACTTAAAGGGTCAGTGGTTCGGATGGCTTCAAAAAAAAATCCCTTAACTGATGTTACGCACTGAGCCGTTCACGTTCGGCGCAGTGCCCACGTCGGCAAAAGGTTGCCGACCGACGACATCGGGTGAACCTCAAGCCCAAGCTTAGTCCTTACCGCAGACTGGGAACCCCAAGCACCCGCTTGGGCATGGGGCCGACGGAACCCCAAACCACATACCCAAGCTGGTGCTTGGGGTTCCCAAACCGTCTGCCTCCCTACGCCTGAGCGTGGGAACGATGCATAAGCCAGTAGGGCGGCAACCCTTTGCCGCCATGGATTGGCCCTGTGGCGTTCGTCGGCATGGGGATGCCGACCTACGGCATAGTTCGTCGGCATGGGGATGCCGACCTACGGCATAGCCATTAAGTTTAGCCGTCATTCCGGCAGGGATCGCCGGAATCCAGATTGCGTGGATGCCTCAAGGCCGCGCCGTCCATGGAGCCTGGGTTCCCTAGCTCCATGCCGGAACGACGAAGTTTTGCGCTGGTTCCCAACGTCCACGTTGGGAATCTTGCCCCGGAAGCTCCAGCTTCCCGAATCTGCGAGGGAAAGCTGAAGTCGTAGGCCGGAATAAGGTCGTGCAGCGACCATTTCCGGCATTCGGGTATTGCCGGAAACGCCCAAGTAGGGGCGGGTTCCAAACCCGCCCGAACGGCAAACCCGCCCGCACAGCAAACCCGCCCGCACATTAAACCCGCCCACACGGCAAACCCGCCCGCACGGCAAACCCGCCCGCACATCAAACCCGCCCATCAGCAATTCTCATTATGAGCCAAAGTGCTGATAGATAACTCGTCATTCCGGCATGGATGCCGGAATCCAGTCACAAGGATGTGAAACTAGGGGTCGCCACCAAGGCTTTTTCAAACACTTACGCAACCGACAGGTTACCGTCCATGGCACTAGATTCCGGCATCCTAAGCCGGAATGACGGCAATGGAGCCATAATGAGAATTGCTGCCCGCACGGCAAACCCGCCCGCAAGTAGGGCGGGTTTGGAACCCGCGTCATGGGCGGGTTTGGAACCCGCCCCTACGCGAGGGCTTGTCCGATGGCGGTGATGAGTTGCTGCGCTTTGGCTTCCTCGTTGGCGGCGCGGCCTTGGTAAGTCTGGAAGTCGCGCAACGCCGCCTCGGCATAGGCTTTGGCGCGGTGCAGCAAATCCCGCCGTTGGGCCGGGTTGTCTTGTTGGTTGGCAGATTGCCAGTACATCAGCGCCATGTTGTAGCGCGTCGTGCCAGCACGGTAGCGGTCGCCGGTTTGTTCTGCCAATTGCACACCTTTCTCGTAATGTTCACGGGCTTGCTCGGTTTGGCCGACTTCTCTATAGAGATTACCCAACTGATTGTGCAGCGGACCCAGTTGGGTGATGGCATTGGCTGGGCAGAGTTTTAGCGCTTGCAGATAATGCGCTTCCGCCGCTTGCAGATGTTTCAGCAAGATTGCCTCCGGCTCATTCCGTTCACGCGCCTCGCGGAAGCGATTATGCTGCACCATGCCGATTTGTTGGATGGTTTTGGCACGGTTCTGGGCATCATTCGCTTGCCACAAATCCAAGCTGCGTTGGTAAGCCGCTTCCGCTTTATCCAGATCGCGGATGGCGGGAATGTCCTTGTAGGCATGGCCGAGGTTGAAGTGGGCGATGGCTTCGGCGGCGGTGTCGGCGATGCGCTGATCATACCGGATGGTTTCCTGATACGCCTTCACGCAGTCACTATCGTTTTGTTCCATCAAGATTTGGCCTAGTTCGTGAACGCTAACCCCTAGCGTCCGAATGCGATGGCGCTGTGTTGTGTCCAAGGCCGCATCTTCCGGCAAAGCCAGCGCGTCAGCGGCTTGCAAGCGAACCCAAGCAACCAGTTTATTCTGCAATGCGGCGGCGCGGGACAGGTCGCGGTCTTGTTGTTGGGCCAGTCTGACCCGGTAGCCCATGACTAGGCTATAGTCGTCTTCCCGTCCGCTTATTGGCTCATCGTCTGCGCTGCAATAATCCGGCACGATGTCGTCCACCAACCTAGCCCATTCCGCACCTCGCCCTTGGTATTGATAAAGCGACCACAAGCCCTGCATCGCGGAGGTGACTGGACCCCACCAGCCATGGCTACGGGCTAGGCGGCGGCAGTGCAGCAGATTGGCTTCTTCCAGTGCCAAGAATTGAATCACCCCTTGGTTGCCTGCACCAAACTGGTCATGGTAGTAATCGCCCAATGCACCAATGGCTTCCACCCAAGCGCGGAGTGCGGCTTCGGCTGTGGAACGTCCGTCCTTGCCGTCATAATGCAGTGCGAACACCTGGCGCAGAAACCACGGCAGCGCCGGGTGGATGGTGTACCAGGTTTCGCCTAGATGGGTCAGCAAGCCCGTCTCGGTGGCGCGTTGGAGTAAGTGGGTGAGGTGGGCTTTGTCGAAAACATTGCTTGTAGGGGCGAATTCATTCGCCTCGTCGGGCATTTGGGCGGATTCATTCGCCATGTCGGAAATTTGGGCGAATGAATTCGCCCCTACAATTTGTCCGCCCCGCAACTCCGCCAGCGCATATTCGCCTTTGCCCATTGCTTCCAACGCATCGACATCCACCACGCCTTGAAACAAATGCAGCAGCGCAATCACCGGCAATTCTTCGGGCTTGAAGGCATGGCGGAAGCCATAATCCAAGGACGCGCCCAAGGAGCGGTCGCGGCCTTGGGCTTCGTCGGCATCGGCGATGCGCTGCTCGCCATCGCGCATGGCTTGGATGAATTCGGCAATCCGGCTCTCCCCGCGTAGCCCTAAACTGACGGCTTGACCGACGATGATGCGCAGGGTCAACGGATTACCCGCACAATAGTTTAATAAGGGTTGCCAATCGGCCAGTTCGGCGCGGTTGAGGTTGCGTTCCTTGCCCAGTTCCAGTGCCAGCGTGGCGGCATCGGCGTGGGACATGCGCGGCATTTTGATGCGTTGCGCGATGCCGCCTAGCCAGTTTTGTTCGTCGCGGCGGGAGGTCAGGAGGATTTTTACTTTGGTGGATTTATCCAGCTTGACTTGCTTGAGGAACTCCGCCAAATCGGTTTGCTCAAGCTTGGTCCATGCCGACTCCGTGCCTGCGGGGAAACCGGCAACCAGTTCCACATTGTCCCAAATCCACAGCAGGGGGATTTGTCTGAGCAGTTGCAACACGAGGGTGCGCCGCTGCTGGTTGTAATTGAGGGCATGCCACTCGATGCCGTTGGCTTGCAACACGGGCGCGAAGAGATGGCCTATCTGATTCAGCGCGTCGGTGAGGTCGGTGTGCGACTCGAACGAGGTGAACAGCACCAGCGGCGAGAACCCCTCTCCCCCGGCTTACAAGTGTAGGTTTTTCTCACCCTCCGCCTCCCACCGTGCAAATTGCCAAAGTTGGGCCGTTGATTTCCGGCAAACTAGGCCATCCCTCCGGTCGTCCGGGTTTGACGGGCAGAAGCTGATG
>Ga0194062_1000266_pt1 | contig 21798 bp, 19 predicted proteins | sample SepL2225m_MetaG_FD_155481 | JGI IMG/M metagenome (GOLD analysis project Ga0194062, IMG submission 155481) | Anoxic zone freshwater microbial communities from boreal shield lake in IISD Experimental Lakes Area, Ontario, Canada - Sep2016-L224-25m | ecosystem: Environmental > Aquatic > Freshwater >... | reverse complement strand
GCGTCACGCGCACCACAGCGTCCGTGCTCAGCCGCACGATGAGCTGCGTCGGCGAGACCACGCGGATGAGATCGACCGTCTGCATCATCATCAGGGCTGCCATATTTTTTTTCTGTGGCAAAAAGGAGGGGTCGCTGAGTTTCTCAGGCAGCAACAGGGCTTTTTATAGGGCTAAATAATAGATGGGGCGCAGACACAGGCAACAAAAAAAAACAGAAGGGGCACAGGCAAAAAAAAATAAAGCAATTCAAATTTTTTTTATCAGCGGTAACGTGACCACCCTCCCTCTCTCCCTCTCCCCCCCCGCCAAAAATCTGCTGTCGCTCTCGCTCTCTCCTCTCTCCTCTCGCTCTCTCCTCTCGCTCTCACTCTCACTCTCTCCTACCTCAGACTCTGTAGTGGTATGAAGGTCCTTCAGGGAAGGTAGTCACGTTACTCCCAGAAAAGAGGTTTTAAACGAGCTAAAAAGAGTTTTTTTTAAGAAAAGGGGAGTGATGCAACCGTTGTGTGTTTATAATATCTGTTGTGTCGTGTGTAGCAGTGGTCACGTGACTATTTGAAAACACGCGATTTCATTTTAACGACTACTAGATTTTTTTCCAGTGTGAAAATAAATATATTATTTACAAAATTAAAACTTTATAATTATTTTCTAATTTTAAAACTATTTTATAATATTATATAACACCAAACGTTGAGATATTATACTGATTCACTATTACAGATAATGGTCACGTCCCTCACAGAACATCACGTCCCCCCATGTCGCTCTCCCCTGTCCTCCCTCCTTCCCCGCTAAAAAATCTGCTATCGCTCTCGCTCTCTCCTCTCGCTCTCGCTCTCTCCTCTCGCTCTCTCCTCTCTCCTCTCTCTCACTCTCAGTCTCTGTCGGGGTATGAAGGTCCTTCAGGGAAGGTAGTCACGTTACTTTCTGTCATAGTGAATCTGCAGCCATTTATGGATGCACTCGAAATAGTGAATATATAAAATACAAGGGGCGCAGGAACAACTTTTTTTTCTATTTATGCAAGCGCTGGAATTGCCTTGTGACAAAAACAGAGCAGACACGCTCCTCATTGCCATGCTAGTTTTGTGTGTGATGCTCTCCTCCATAGCCAAGCTGTGTGTGTGGGGTTCGATGTGGCTCGCTGGCTGGATGGTGGGGCGGCTGTCCTGTGGCGTATATGGGCTGATTTCAAGGCATGGACAGCAGACAAAGCATCTTGTTGATCCAGATGCTAACACGTCAACCCCAGTCCTCCCTTCTGAGCTTCAGAACAGCTGCCTTGCCAATCTTGCAACCTTTCTTTTTTCTGGAGGCGTCATCACTGTGGTCTTTTATTTTTACCACATGTTTTTCTCGCTGTGGTTGATCGAGGGGAGCGATGCTGTGTCGACTGCCTTTTTCATGTTCTGCGTCCTGGGCTGTGTCGCCTCTTGGACTGACGAGGACGACAAGCCTAGCTCGCGCTCGCTCTTTCCTGCGGCGTTGGTCCCTTCCTGTTTTCGCAGCTACGATTACCGTCGTCAGCCCTGCGTGCACGCTGACGACGAGGAGGCGCAGCATCTGCTGGCGTGAAAAAGTTGTTTTCATTAAAGTTTTTTTTTTGTGTGTGTGTGTCGCTCTATTATCATTGCTGCTGCACGCGGCTCCAGTGCAGCAGGAAGGGGCCCAGCTGCATCTCGCCCGCTGAGAGGTAGCCCCAGAGCGAGACCGCGAGCAGCACAAGCGCGAGCCACAGGGGAAAGTTGTAGAAGTGGATGAACGGGCACAGGCACAGGCACACCGCGGCGATGCCCGCGAGGCACCAGAAGCAGTGAAAGTAGGACCATGTGCTCGCGAGGATTATCATTGCGATCACGACCGTCGCAGTGATGCACTCGATGGTCTGCACGCGGATCGACGCGGCCGCGCGCGCTGCTAGCGATGTGTTGTGCTGGGTGTGTTGGCGAGAATCGCAGTCGTCGCGCCATCTCTCCCTCTGGCAGTCGCTGCTATGTTCCTCTTCTGAGAGCATCAGCGGCGCTGTGGGCGGCGGCGGGTTTGTTGGATTCAGCATCATTCCACACACAAAACTTCATTGCGCCCAGCGGGCAAAACTAAATAGCCTGGCGAGGGCTGAACAAAATAGCCAGGAGGCTATCCGCCAAGGAAAGAGGAGAAGGGAGGAGGGGGGGGTGGGGTCAGGTTGTATATCCATTTAGTGTCCCATATCCTTGGCAATTATGCTGATGTAGAGAGGGCAAAAACACTTCCACTTCTTCATCTGAACAATCCTCTTTTTTCTCTTATTTGCAACGTTTTGAGTCACTGTGTTCTGAAGCTCCTCCGTCTTCCGACAATGCTCGTTTTTTTGGAACACATGCTTCCACAGGCCATGGCCACATGGGAGCAACAGCGCCATCGACCATTTCAATCAGACTTCTGTCTCCATTCATCACTTTATTCATTACCTTCTGTACCATAACCTTTCCGTTTTCTGTTACATCTCCACCAAGGATAGCCAGCAGACGTTCAAGCCCACGCATTGTCATTGTTGGAGTGTACTTGCCCATGCCTCCTGTATGCAAATCAGTATTAGTATGTGACATTTACAAAATATATAATGAAAATACCTTTAAACACGACTAGCTTGTCAAGAGAATTCAGCTCATCACAATGTTCTGTATGTTCGAGGTACAGTCCGAACAGTTCTTGTCCATGGTGATTATTAGCCCTTAATCCACATACAATGTTGATGAAATCATACACAGCCCAAAGCTCTGTCCCATTGTCATCCTTTTTCCCTCTAATAGAGTAATTTGTATTTCCTCCCTCTATAAAATGCAGGATAAAGTCAGGCATTTTTTCTGACGTGGCGTGGCAGCAGTTTTTGAAGGCCAAACGCTGGTTTTTTTGATTACATAGACACACCCTGTGCCCCTTCGTGTGTTTTCGCGTCCTGCGCCCCTTCGCGTTTTCACGCCTGCACCCCTTCGTTCGGCATTTCACACGCACTTCACTGCGCCCAGCGGGCAAAACTAAATAGCCTGGCGAGGGCTGAACAAAATAGCCAGGAGGCTATCATGCCAAGGAAAGAGGAGAGGGGAGGGGGGGGGGTTCAATTTGTATATCCATTCAGGTAACAATGCTGATGTAGAGAGGGTGAAACACTTCTGGGGGTTCAGGTTGCAGAGCTCTTGTGCTTCTTGTGCTCGCTCCTGTTTTTTTCAAGTTGAAACTTGCCGTTTTCAATGGCCAGTTTCTCCTTTTCAATGGCCAGCTTATCCTTTTCAATGATCAGCTTTCTATTTTCAATTGCCAGCTTCTCCTTTTCAAGTGCCAACATCAGACCTTGGAACTCCAGGTCTGCAATGGCCTCCTGGCGATCCCTCTTGCGCTTGCTGGATAGCTCAATTTCAGAAGAAGACTCAGGCTCCTCCATGGCAGCCCTGACATATGGCTTACCATCAATCTTGGTGATGTGCATATTGTTGCAGTGGACAAGCTTGTCAAAAGGGGTGTAATACTCCATTTCTGTAAAAAAGTCAAAGGGGCTCGTGGCAATTTTTTGGGTGCCAAGACCAAGAGACAGCTTAAATAGGCGTTTTTAACCACGCCTGCGCCGTTTTGTACTTCCCGCCTGCGCCCTTTTGTGTTTTTCGTGTCTGTGCCCCTTCGTTAAGCATTTCACACGCACTTCATTGCGCCCCATGGGCAAAACTACATAGCTGCATGGATACATGCGCTTTTTTCAAACAAACACAAGAGACCCTTTCTCTCCACTGGAAAACTCCTCCAGCTCTTGGTCGTGGAGAGCCTTGATGACAGAGGAAAGATATTTCTTTGCTTCTTTGTGAGAGAGCTCAAAAAATTCTCCCTCGCGTCTGGCATTGCTGAAGTGATCGTGGGCTTCTTTTTCATCACGCATAGCATCAAACGTTGGTGCCATGGCAATGAGAACATGGGGGGCAGGAGCAGTGAATGTGTTGCCAGAGCTGATCCTTGCTTTGACATTCTTGGACCTCCCAATCTTCACCAGCCCAGGAAATGCAGGAGAGTGGGTGGCATAGATGTAGGAGGTGGCTGGGATCTCCTCCATCATTTCAGTATGCTTCCTCTTCACTTCCTGTCCAGCTGCATTTATGAACTTGAGATAGCTGTTATGCCCTCCCATGCTCTCATTGTCAGTGATCTCCTGGATCAAACTGTGATCGCCTGTGAGGTAGCGTGTAATGATGTTTACCATACTTGACCTGAAATCCTTTGTGGTGTCGCCTGGGAGCCACATGACAAGCTTCATGGCTCCCTGTAGAGTGATAACATCTTGGTTTTTTTGACCAGGGCCTGGAAATTTCCAGTCTGAGATGAAATCTTGAACCTCATTTTTATGATTTTCTGGTACCCTGCTCCATATCTGAGCAGCATATTTGTTATCTGTTTCACAGAACACCATGATGAGGTCGCGAATGGACATGTAATACTGCCCATCGATCTTGGTGAAGCGCACATTGGCGTTGGGGACGAGCTCGCTGAAGGGGATGACGCACGACATTTTCAAAACGTGGCGTGGCAGTGGTTTGAGGTCTGAACTCAAACCCCTTCAAACTAAATAGACAATCCCTGCGCCCTTGACTGTTCAGAGGGGGCAGGAGGCACTCTTCAAAAAATTATAATCCAGTCCCTCTAAAAAAACATTATAAATCACCCCCTTCAAAAAAAGAGTTTTAGACCAACGGGTGCAAGTTTAAAATTGCTGTTGTGTCTCGGCCACTTGTTTCACGTGGGCTTCTTTTTCCCGCCCAGGCTGCCGGCCCGCCGCAGTCGACGGCCTGCGGGTGAGTGCGCGAATTGGCTGCAGGTGATTATGGTGCATGGTTTGTGTGAGGGACGCAGGTGCTCGTGGTACTCCTGGCTGTGTACTATGGTTCTTGGCTCTGCCATTTTTTGGTCTTTCACGGTGTCATTCGTGTATGTTCGTTCCTCATACAGTCTGAGATATGGAATTGTGTTTTTTGAATAAGCATCAAGTGCACCTGTGAGAGACAGCGCATCTATGTTCAGTGTAAATGCAGAAAGAGGAGGGGTCCAGTTGCGCTCGACAAGGGATGATATAAGGCTGTCTTCAATCCCCACTTCCACTGTTTGAGCTGGTTGAGACCAGGTGGCATTTGTTGCAATGTGTCGCACTATGTCGCTTCTGAGGCTCAGGCGCAGGGCCAAAGCGTCATCTATTGTGTCATATTCATAGAAACGTTCTGGTATTGGGTTTCTGTATGATTTGTATATTTTCTTCTGGATCTTCAGGTTCTGCTGAGCATTATCGTGGTCTTCAATCCTGCTGTACGTCATCAATTCTTGGTCTATCGCATGGATCTTACATTTGGCATCATGGGCAATCTGTTCTGTATCTTGGAGCGTGCTGTCGCTGTTGAAGCTGGCTCTGGCAAAGTCAAATACGAATACCTGGAGGTCATACAATCTGAGCATGACATTGACACTATCCAGGTCCCTGTGCACTATTCCGTTTGCGTGCAGGGTGTAGAGGATGTCAAAATACTGCTTCTGTATGTGCTTCAGGAGAATGTTGCGATGGTTAAACTCCATTTTGTTTTCGTTTGTGGTATTATCGTGTAATAATCCAAGCGTGGGAATTAATGCCTTTGTTTGGTTCAGCTGCGATATGTAGTTGATTTGGATGGCCAGGCATCCTGTGTGGGTTACTGTCTTAAAGACAACTTCGCATGTGTCCACTTCATCAGAGTAGACCCTGAGAAAATTAGGATGGCTGCTGCCTATGAGTTTGAGGGCCTTTAGCTCTCTTGTTGCCTGGTCATGCATAAGCCGTCTCATATGCTTGGCATATTCACCACCATCGTCTGCAGCTGGTGACTTGAATACCTTGAGTGCCTTGTATTCACCATCAGGGTATTTCTCATTTCCTATTCTTAGGATCACTCCGTCGTCGCCTGAGCCTATTTCTGATATGCCTGTAGGTGTGACGTTCATAGTTTTTAGATAGGCGCCTAGTCTCACAGTTGCAGTCAGCATTTGCTCTCTTGTTGCTGCAAACAATGCATGGAAGTGGCATAAATAGTGGCGCGTTTTCCGCTAGACGCGGCTGGATTCATTATTTTGCAAGGGATCCAGAAAAAAACTCAGCAACAAAGCGGCGAGTGGAGGAGAGCGGGCGTTTTCACGCCACCAGCTCGCGAATCTCGTCGAAGGCACCACCTCCGCTTGGCACGACCTCCCAGGGGTCGACCTCAATGGTGATGGGCGGCGGCGCAGCCTCTCCCAGGAAGCGGGCGCGCTGCGGGACGGTGAGGTAGAGCTTCTTGGCGGCGTGGCCGCGCGCGGAGGGGGGCACGGTGAGGCGCGCGCGGACGCCGGTCTGGGCGAGGCGGTCGGGGGCGATGCCAGGGGGAAACTTGGGCTGGAGCGCGACCCAGGCCGCGCTGTCGGGGACGATGCAGACGGGCGTGCCGATGGGTACGAGGAGCTCCAGGGTCTCCACGATGCCAATGGGGGTCGGGGGCACCCCCTCCGCGTGCAGCGCGAGGTACTGGACGCGCTCGGCGTCGAAGTTGCACTCCTCGTCGCCATCCCTCCCAGACGGCACGAGGCAGGCGAGGGCACTGCGAGCTGACGAGGTCCACACGGCGGCCCCGAGGCGCGCCACGAGGGGCAGCACGACGAGCCCTAGGTCTGCCAGACGCTGCTCCCAGGAGAAGAAGTCGCAATGCTCGACGAAAGGAGCGCCGTTGCCGTCGTTATCGAGGCGGATGGTGACCTTGCCGCCGCCGACGCGGATCGAGCCCTCGGTGGGCGTGGGGTGGCGGGCGTCCGAGTCTGCGGCGCGGTAGACTGGGTACGCCTGGTTGGGGATGAGCTGGTAGTAGCCCTGCAGGTGGCGCGCCGGGACCTCGTGGGGGCTGCACACGAGGCGCCCCGCGAGCGCCATGAGGTGGGGGCAGTGCAGCACGTCCTCGGGGAGGAATTGGCCCTTGCCTCGGCAGTAGGTGAACTCGCCGGTGGTGGCGAAGACGTCGTCCATGTTGGGGCGCACAAAGTGGTCTGGGCGGGACTCAGAGGAAATGATGAGCATCTCAGCCTTTCCCGACTGCGTGTTGAAGCTGCGGATGGGGAGCTTGTTTCCAGGCGTGGCTGCCCTGGGCGCGTGGCGCAGGATGCGCGTGAGGATGCTGCGGGCAAAGTCGCTGGCGCACTTGGGGTGCAGGTTGGAGCTGCCGATGAGCGAGGCCATCACCAGCAGGCTCCAGGCATTGATGCCGATGCCCTCAGAGAGAACTGGTCCCATGCTGGAGCGCCACACGAAGGCCTGTTTTTTCAAATGCAGTATTATAGGGAGAGAGGAAATAGAAATGGCTGCAGCAATAATGAGCACCTTCATGAAGTTATCGGCGCGGTCCTGGTCCTGCGTGAGGAGCCCCGGCACAAGCGCTTCGAGGCCCAGCTTACGGATGTGCTTCGCCGTGTGGAAGACGGGGGCATTGTCGAGCAGCCCGCGAAAGTCTGGGACGAAGACGGTGAGGCAGGTGTAGAGCGCGTGCGAGTAGACAGAGGTCTCTTTGCCCATGTGGCAGAAGCGGTAGAGGTCCTGTCCGTACTGGCGCGCTATGCGGGCGGCAACCATGGCGTGCGTGGGAATGGTGTTGGAGTGGGTTCCTTGACCAGTGCGCTCCTGGGTCGCGCGCAGCACGCTCCTGTGCATTTGGGAGGAGATTGGTTTGGTTATATTCATTGAAAGCATCATATGCAACAAGCAGAGAAAGAAGAGCAATGATGAGGAGGCACCTCTCAAGCTCATTTGGCGCGCCGCTGAAGTCGCCGCTGCCAGAGATGTAGGCAGAGATATTATTTGCCGTGTTGAATGGGCGCTCCGACTCCAGTGGGCATAGCTTGTTGCTGTCGATGCAGCCTCTGATCCACGTCTTGATGGCTATAAACGCCTGCTTCTTTGGACCCTCCTCTGTAGGGGCCTGCGGCAGAGAGCATATGGGTCATTCCTCCTTTGTGCGTGTGCAGGGAGTTAGTAGTAGTAGTGTATGTGTGTGTTTAGAGCGGGTCTGCCTCAGCAGAGAAGTTGAGAGCGCCGCGGCGCTCTTTTGCGTTCCTGGCAGACGGGGGGCGCTCTCTGTTAAAGCCCCCTCCTGGCTTGCCACGCGCTTCAAACTTGTCCCACTCCCATTCAGTGTTTGGCATACCAGACGAGAGCGGGGGCGGGGGTCCACCCGGGCCATGCTGCTTCCAGTGGTTGTTAATGCTGGGATGGCTATTATTATTATGGTAGTTGCTGCCTTGTCTCTGCTGCTGCGGCCATAGCAGGGGCTTGCCGTCTGCCTGGATGGAGAGATGCTGCTGCCTGCCGTCTGCCTGGGTGGAAGGATGCTGCTGCCTGCCGTCTGCCTGGGTGGAAGGATGCTGCTGCCTGCCGTCTGCCTGGGTGGAATAATGCTGCTGCCTGCCGTCTGCCTGGGTGGAATAATGCTGCTGCCTGCCGAAGCCACCCCCACGCTGTGGCATCCCTGCTGCATAGGAAGAGGAGGAGGATGGAGAAGAGGTGGAAGGGGGCTGCTGCTGGCGGAAGTCGCGAAACTCGTTCCAGCGCGTCGTCCATCCCCTGTGGGCAGAGTCGATGCGTGCCATGTCGCCGTCCACACGCTGCACAGTCTGCGCGAGGATGAGCTCGAACCGCTGCACTACGTCGTTGCACTGCGTAACTTCATGTCGCAGACGACGAATGGACTGCTCATGCGCATCCACCTTGTTGCGTAGGGCGGCACAGGCGGCGCAGGCCAGGCGTGGGTCGTCGGTGGCTCGAGGATCGCACTGGGACTTGGAGCGCTTCATGATGATGACAGGGCTGGCGGGGCCTGCTGCTGCTGCTTCGATTGGCGTGGCTGCTGGAATGACTGCTGCTGATTCCACTGCTGGTACTGTTGGCTGAGAATGCTCTGGAGCTGGAGTGGGTGGAGGCAGATCTGTAGGAGCTGGAGTGGGCTGAGGCAGATCTGTAGGAGCGGATGCAAGGGGCTGCTGCTCAGTAGACGCAGAATAGGCCGAGGGTCCTGCTGGCGTGGGCATGACCTGGCATGTGGCATCCTCTGATTCTGTTTCTCTTTCGCCAGGGGTGTGGAGAAGCAGCTGATGTGTCGAGTCCATCACGTCAATCACCAGCTGGAGGTCCCGCTCTATCTCTTCGCCCCAGTTTGTATCCATGTTGAGTGCTGACGCTATGCACGGGGTGCGAGGGGGGGTGGGTTAAATAGTGCTCACCTGATCAGCAGCGAAAAAGTAGCATAGGTCGTCGATAGGGATGATGGGGACTCGAAGGTCTTGCATGGCCACACACGTCATTATTAAGGCGCCCATGTGGACCCCCCTCGTCAGGAAGCTATGTGCAACGGCGGGAACCTGCAGCCACCAGATCACGTCAAGTGGGTGTGCAAGCAGCAGCGACAGGAAGAGGAGACGGAAGACAACAATCAGGCTATGGGCACAATGGGGTGTGAGAGTTTTTTCCTCGGTGACGGCGATGGCGCTGAGATGCATCATGTTGATGGCCTGGGTGGCTGCCTCCATGAGCGGGATGTCCTTGGCGACGCAAACCATGGCGGTCTTCCACATGGTGTAGATAACGTGGCGGCTTTCGTACCCCTCCTGCGGCTCGCGCGCATGCTTCAGTGTCTGTGCTGTGTCAGGCTAGGCAGCGCGACACCCTCGCCCAAGTGAATTATGGCATGCCTTCATGCGGTTGAAGCTCTCGAGCACGTCGGTGTCCAGGACGCAAGACACGTGAGTGCGAATGTAGAGGAAGAGCCAGTCGAGGTAGGCGAGGACAGGGTCGGCAATCTCGTATGGAACGATGCCTGATCTATTCGGCAGCGCGATGAGGCAAGCAGACAGGACGTGAGGCAGCGACAGCAGCTTCGTGAGATACTCGCGGCGTGGTCCCTCCTCAGGGAGGCGGTCGCGGCTCTGGTTGCGGTCGCAGCGTATGTTGTTGAAGCCAGTCTGCGACGAGTCGCTGGGGAAGTAGGCGCCAGAGCCGGGAACCATCGCCGCAATCACTGTGAGCATCGTCTTGAACTCCTCGTTGATCTTGAGGTCGGCAGGGAAGCAGTTGGTGCACTTGCCGCTGAAGTTGGAGCTGTCGATCTTGTGCTTCACTGCCACGCTGCGGACGTTGGTCTTCTGCAGGTCGACTGTGTTGAGGTTCACTGTGGGCTGGTCGGCGTTGCGAGGATAGACATTCTTGACGACAGAGCACAGGTCGACGCCGCGCAACTCAGTGATGACAACGCTGCGCTGCGTGAGCTCTGGCGAGGGGTAGCCGACGATCTCGTTGTTGACCACCTCAACGCAGCCCTGGTTCTCGAGGCTCGTCGGCGTCCAGCGATTGGCATTGACAAAGACCTGCTTGTTGAGCGTGCGGGGTATAGAAAGATACTCGCACAGCATGAGGAACATCTTGTTGATCTTGTCGACAGAGAAGTCGGCGCCCATCGAGTTGGGCTTCCTCACGTCAATCACTACGATGTCCTTGTTGGTGACGCGAAAGTGCCCATTCCCAGAGATGATTTGGAGCCCCTGCAGGAGAGAATGTTTTTTGTTAATGTATGGTCTATAGTGCATAGGGACTGCTATACTATCACCTGGAAGAACCACTTGAAGGTTGCATTGTGACTGCCTATGAGCCAGCCAAGCGAAGAGACGAGCATCTCTATGGTGCACTCGAGGTTTCCCGAGTTGAGGACAAAGTCGCGATTGATATCCTCAAACAGATTCATGAACACGCAGCTAGAGCGGAGAAAAGTGTCGTGGCGGATCGACTCTGGCACGCGGCGTGCCATGCCCTCCACGATTGGCTTGAGCTGGACAGATTCAAGCTGCGACATCGGGACCCCGTCGACGATCTGCAGCGCCTGCTGGATGCGTGTGCTGCGATAGGCCCCCGACAGGATCATGCCTCGATGACTTTCAAGGCAGCTGCTGAGGTAGCGCGACATCATGCCCATGGCAGCAGTGGGGGTGATGGTGTTGGCGGATCTGAGACGCGTGATATGATCGCGCATCGAGCTCCACCACTCCTGAAGGCATCCTGCAGTCGCCAGGTTCTCAAGCGGGTTCGCCTGCTCGCCATAGTAGCGCATTGTCACAGCAAAGGGGGTGGCAAGCTCTGGGTGCCGGAGCATGATGTTGTCGGTCGAGTCGGAGTCCAGATTCATGGGGTCGAACGTGAGGAATTTCCTGAGATGCACCATCACCAGCTGGGGAAGCTTGCCAGTGTTCAGCCTGAACGCATCAAAGCTCACATAGTGCACTGGATTCTTCCTCATCTGCCACTGCATCATTATGGGAAGCTGCGGGAGCCCAAAACGTCTAAACTCCCGTGCTACCGCGTCGTCGCCGCCTTGCGACACTCCCAGTGGCCACCCCCCTGGGTTTCGGAGGTCTGCTATGATGCCGTTTCGCGCTTCCTGTGTTTGAAGCAGGTTTGTGTGAGATTTTTTCACCGATTGTGTGGCATGCAAGCAAGAGTTTTTTTTGGTGTGTGTGGGTGTGACCTCTTTTGCAGTGTTGTATATATCGACTCGGTGCTCGAACTCGGCTCGCATCGACGCGTTGGCCTCCAGGTGCGATTGCATGTATTCCACGAATTCAGTCATCTCATCGTCTTGCAGGAACGAGAGCTCGGGCAAGCCTATCACACGAAGCTCGCTCGCCAACGGGACCCGTGCTCGGATTATGGCATTGATCTTGACAGGCAAGTTCAGCATACACAGCAGTGCGTCTGCTCCCATCCTCCCCGATGGATTCCGAAGGTAGTCGGCTGGGTTGCCAAGCTGTGCAGCGGGAAACTGTTAATTCGATGCCAGAAAAGCAATATACCTTGAATAAGTGGAGACCTGTGCGTTGATCTGCAGATTCTCGTATGCCTCGTATTGCAGCAGCAGCGTCCAGATGAAGCTCAGCTCCACCCACTCCGCGTGCTTGGTCTTGAAGTCTTGGCAATTGGGCCTGGGCTTGGAGAGGAAGCTCTCGGTGATGTATGAGTGCATGTCAAAGTTGCGGAGGGGGGTCACAAACAGGCAGCAGAACAGCTCCTGCCTGAGCTTGCCGTCCTCGTCCTTGAAGAACGCTCCAGTGAAGCCCATGCGGATGGAAAGCGGCGCCGGGGATTCAATCTCCTCTGTGTCGCGGCCGGGCTCGAACAGCGAAGTGGATTCAAACAGCGGGACATATCCACCGGCAGTGACTGGAGCCGCTGGAGGAGGCTCCGCGCGGCGGCGCTCGATCACCCTGATGATGTGCTTGCGGGTCTGCGTTTTTGTATTAGTGGTGTAACGTAGGATGTGCACGAGAAAAAAGGCAACAGCATACCTCGCGGTCGTATTTGAGCTCCAGATTGCGCGTCGGCACCACATAGCGAGTCATAGTGGTGGACTCAATATCAGACATCAGGCGGTAGAAGAAGTAGAGCGCCTTGTCAATGTGCTCGGGAATGCTAGCGCCCACGCAGCGGCCCATAAACGCCCACGTGTAGCCCTCGTGAGGGTGGGTGTAGAGGCTTACAGCTCCATTTGGGATGGTAGTGAGGCACTTGTGCACTCCATCCATGGTGCGCGCCGCCTTGGAGGAGGGGGTCAGCTGCATCATACAGTTAGTTGACAGCAAAATAAATTTGGCGCTACTGGAAAAAAATTGAAATCGCTAGCGCGAAAATAAATTTGGCGCTACTGGAAAAATTGAAATCGCTAGCGCGAAATGGCACCAGGTTGTGCTCGTCGGGGACGGGGTCCAGCGGGAAGCGGAACCGACGGCCGTCGCCGACGTTGCGCAGCAGAGCGGGGATGCTCTTGAAGTCGTCGAGCACATACTGCGGGCACCGCTGCTCAGGTTCCCTGTCCCCTCCTTCATCCTCTTCTTCCTCCTCTTGCATATCATCCATGGCGTCGATGAGCGAGTCATTGGGGCTACCAGGAGCAGCAGCCCCCCCTCCGTCGGCCGCGTCGACCCTCTGCCGGCTGGAGGGGCTTGGGGCCGCGGCCCCTGCATCGGGCAGCTCGCCGTCCTCGTCATCTTCGATTCGCCTGCGGCGGCGCGAGGAGGATGCCCCGCCGCTGGCTCGCGGGGCTCGGAGCTGCTCGACGACCTGCGAGGCCTCGGGGAAGGCCTGCTGGAAGCATGAGGATGCCTGGGAGGACTGGCTCTGTGACATGCGTGGCGTGCGTGGAAGGTGATTTTGAGCCTGTTTGGTAGTTGACCCTGTTTATATAGACCAAAACAGCCGCCCCTTGCAAAGGGGCGCGAGACACCTCCCCCGCAACAAAATGTTTTTTATCATCCCCTTTACTTATGAGGTTGTTCGCGGGACAGAGTTTTTTTATCTTTATTTTTATACATGAGCGTGCTTAAGTCGTGCTCGTTACCAGTGTCATAGGGTGGCTCTGACGTCTGCAATGAGTACAGGTGTAGGAGAGTGATACTGAAGGTGGAATTGGTCACGCATGTCTGAACCTGTTACAGGCGTCTGGACAAGTTTTGTGTGCTGGAACCTGATACTGGAGACGGAAACAGTTTCCGACGTAGGAAACTGATACTGGCGTCACTGACTTGACACGCCTTGCGATCTCCTGTCGAGCATCATGAAATGGCCGGTGATCTCCCTGGCTGCGCCTGGGTCCACGCGGATCCGCACACACGCCGCGCAGGAGGCAGGGGGGGTGCGCCTGGAGAGGCGCTCTGGTGGTCTGCCAAACGCGGCAATCAGGTGCCCTGCGTAGGCTAACAAAAACATGAGGAAGAGCAGCGCGCAGTCCTGCGTATCCATGTTTTCTTTCTTGGCTACATCAGTCAAATACTTCACAGGGCTCGCGACGTGCTCAGCACGTCTGAGATAAACGAGTGGACCCCCCAGATGATGATGAGCAGCGTGCAGAGTATCAGCATGCTTAACACAGAGTCTCCTCGGCGGGTGGGCGAGTGCGACATGGCGTGCGCGCGCGGTGACTTGGTTCCTAAATACAATAGAGACATTTTTCTCACTCATGTTTTATTGGTTGGATATCTCCAAAGAATGCGCGCGTGCGCGTGTGTGCGTTGGCAGAGAGGCGCGTAGTGGCGCGATCAAGTCGCGCCCCTCAAGGCGTCCTGCACGATGATGGCACAGAAAAATGAAAGGGTGTGTGCAAAGAAGGTTGATGCTCCTGGATCCACCAGAGTCTTATTCAAGGGGTCGCTGTCCATCAGCGCTCTGCCACTCTGGAGTCCATAATCCAGAACTTGCGCCAGATAATTCACCAAACAGATTGGATGGGCTTCCAGCAGGCAGCCGGCTACGTTCGTGTGTTTCGGTTGGGTCAAAATGATCAGATAAGTCCTCCGAAAGACCAGAGCCACCATGCATACCACCATTTGGGAAACCACAGCTCTCACCAATAGGAGTAGTCGAATAACCAGCGTCGCTAGCCATGCCACTATCACTCCTAGTAGGAGCGTATGCAGGAGGCGCTGCAGCTGCTTGAGCAGTTAGACGAGTGGCTGATTTAGCTCTGCCCGATGGTTTCTGACGCCTCCTTTCTTCGAGCATATTAGTGAAAACAGGTCGCAAATCTAGCACAATTGTATCTGAAGCCATACGCCTGATCTCCTCGACCGACGTGCGCATATATCGAGACATCAGTCCAAACTCATACTGCATGTTCACGACAAGATTGTCCTTCCTCATTCTTCTCAGCTCTTTTACCCGATAGCCTGCTTTTGTAGGAACAATGTTTTGTATCCCTGGTTCATCCCCGTTGGGCAGTCGTTTGAAATCCCTGGTATATTGCTCAACATCTGCTGTAATTTTTGCCATATACAACGCATACGGACGCGCAGCTGTGTTATATGCTGGCTTTGTCAGAGCGATTGTACTGACATTATCTGTTGTTGGAAGCAATGTCATTAGGCAGTAGCATAGTGTATTGGCTTGCTTGCGTATTTTTCCAACAAATGCAGAAACTTTCGGAACATTACTGAATGTCGCATTCGAGGATCCAGTCGACGAGCAGAACAATCCCCTGAGCCGTTTGTATATGGTTTCAAACGCAGTATAGATGGTCTGTGTCTGATCGAGGTCTGGCGCACCAATGAGGACGGTCAGCAGAGCAAACATTCCATAATTGACTTCCCCATTCAATTCCCAGAACCCTGTATGCATGTTCTTAGACGCATATGCTGTACCATTAGACAGAAAAAGCAGGGTCAACAGATTGTATTTCTGTAGCACTACCTCCTGCGATTTATCAACAAATGGAGCACTATCTTTTCCAGTGCCATCGTTATGACAGAAATCCGAAATAAATGCATGAAAGACTGCAAACTCTTTTTTCATAATCAGATTTATCGATGGTACGGTGTCGCTTTTTCCTTTTCTGCTGATTCGCAGTTTTATCAGCCTAGTAAACAGCGCATTGATGACAGTTTTCTCTGGAGCTGGTGAGTCTTGAGGGGGTGGAGGAGCATGTGGCTTGACTGGATCCTTGATTACCGATGTATTTGTTCCCAGCGACAGATGTTGAAAGAACCTGCGTGCATTGCCGACGGTCGTCCGCTTGCAAAGATAATCCCACGTTGCAGCCCATTTTGCATCGCTTTCAGAAATCTGGACAGAGCCTTGCACCCATCTCGGTTTCATCGTTTCGCGAACTTTCTCGTCAAGCTCGTCTGTCCTTGTCCTTGAAAACGAGGCTACAGTCATGCGTCCGTCTGCGTTGATGTTCGCCAGCAATTGCTCCATCAAAAATTCGTCGGATTTACCCAAAAGATGAAATAATGAACCCTTGCCAAATCTGAGCCCAATCATGCAATGGATGCCGACACACATCTCATGGGATGTGCTAAAAAGTTCTTTCAGCAACTCAGATATGTCACTTGTTGCAGCAAGTCGAGGCCGCTTCCTATCATCTGCAACCTGAATAGAAGGCGTGTCCATGTCTTCAGCGCTGTCTTCGTCCTCTATATCCGCTACATCAATTTCGTTGTACGACTCATCAATCACCCTTAAAGTGCGCTTTTGTCCAGTTCTAGTAGATCCGGATGCATACTGTCCTCTGGATGACGATTCTCCAGTCATTCCCCCGGTCGAAGATTCTCCAGTCATTCCCCCGGTCGAAGATTCGCCGTACATTCCTTCGGCATATACAGGCGCTCCACGAATTGGTCCGCTGGGGCCGCTGGAACGAGGAGGGGTAATCGCCCTGTCTTTGCCGTTAGGATTGCGCGGGGTTGTTTTTGCTTGGTTTTTCTGTATTTCGCTCATTTGGTTCCGAATCAATTCTAACGCTGCATTCGTTCTCTCGTTAACAATTGCTTGTGCCGCTGATGCGTCTGCTTGACGCTTTTGCTCTTCTGAAAGCTGGGCAATAACAATTGCCTGCTGATCATGTTTTTCAATCGCTTGGCGAGTCAATACAGTGTGTTCAGATTGTCCTGCAAGAAGTGATTGCAACATAGCAAGCATTCCAGCTTCTGTGTTGCAACCAATGGGGTCGGACATGAGAGGAAGTGCTGTTGTAGCCAATTTACAAGTATCTGCAAGTTTACTTCCTAGTTCCAGCTCAAGCAAGCTTTTTATACTTCTGCTGTGCATTGAAAAACAGAGCGGTTAGTTCATCTCATCAAGCATGGCGATCGTGCTGATCGAAAAAAAAATTAAAAAAAAACCTGTCGTGGCAGCTCAAACAACTGTTTTTTTGGTGGGGTGCAGTTTATAAAGACATGTAACCGACATCGATGGAATGTTCCGCCGTCTGAAATTGTTACCGTTGTCTAAATCAATTTCGGACGTCGGTATATGATTCCTACATCGGAAACAGTTTCCGATATCGGTACAAGGTTCCGACGTCGGAAACAGTTTCCGTCACCAGTATCAGTTTCCGACGTCGGAACATGTTTTGGTCGTCAGCGCCATCAGCCAACGTCGGAAAACTCTAAATAAAAGGAAATTTTTCGGGTAACAAACCATTTCGCCATGCCATACCGACCATCGACCATGGGCAACGCCGCGCCTGGTATGCATGCCATGACCATTGATGAAGAAGTTTGGCTTTTTCGCTGTCTGTGTGCCTCCAAGAAGGTTCAGAGGTTTTGGAGGAAGAACAAGGACAAGACCCTTTTGCGTTTCATTCAAACTGTTGCAGGACAGGGGATCACTTCGGAGCAGATGCGTGTTCGTACGTTTGAGGATGTGGTTGAGATTCTGGGGCGAGCTGATGTGATTGCAGCCTTCAAGCATTTGCTCCTTCGGCTGCATCAGTGCAGCGTTTCTATCAACAACATTCAATCGGCTCCCGACGACATTCCACAGATTAACGTTCGCATTGTGCTTGCTGCTTTCATGATGGCATTTTTCCCGACAAAGGTTTTTGAAAGCGCTGGGGGCGCGGTGGAGCGTGACGTTACGCAGGCGGCGAAGGATATCATCAATGTAATCGAAGACATCAGCACACGGGTTCAGCTTCATCCGCTTCGCAGTTTTCAGGCGGTGACTCCGCATGCTGCAGGGATGTTTATCGATCGGCTGTTTCACTTCCTTCGCGTCTTCCAGGCGTGGAAAATCCCTGACGAGCGGCGAATTGCTGCCCGCATCAAGCATGCGCTCAATGCGCTCTATACGTCGCGGCTCCAATTGCAGCCTATGGATCTTGAGAATGGGAACATTCCGCAGGCGGTTACCGATATGATTGTCCGTCTCGAGGACAAGCTCCGGCGGCTTACGAATGATGCGACCGCTGCAGAGTTTATCGCCGCCTACTCGGCAGGGACGATTCCGGTTGTGGCTCCTGATGGCGGCGCTGCTCTTCCTGGACCACAGCAGCGTCTTCCGCTCATTGATCCGTTGCTTAACACCCGGATCAACAATGAGCAGCTTGCGCACGAGCTCATGATCGACAACTTGTTCCAGCTCACGGAGCGCGGCGACGTTGCGGTGAATCCAGTGGCGGATTTCATTAGCTCGGGGTTCCACGCATCGTTCTGGGCGAGCCTCGGAGACGACATGACTATCTTGCCGCCGAGCTTTGTTCGCGTTTTGCGCGTCCTTGCGGAAATTCGCGACGGCATGGTGGCGCTCGCTGGCACGACGGAGGCTGTGCATATTCAGGAGCACATGGACATGGAATTGATCCAGCAGCAGGTGGATCAGGGGGTGTGGACGTGGGCCAGCTGGGTTCCGTTCGTCACTGGTGTCGTGAGTCTTATCCGCAGGGTGCAGGTTCCATTCCGTGACATTTCGCTCGAGCAGGGCTGGGCTCCTATCGACAACGAAATGCAGGCGAACCCCTCGCCGGCAGCGCAGGTGACGCTCGTTTGCAAGGGGCTTCGGTTCTGCCTTGATCGTGTGAACCTCTCCCGCATTGACGCCGCCAATGCCCGTCTCCGCCTCATCGCCCCCGTCATCCGCGACCACGGCACCGACTATGAGCGCGGCAAGTTTCTGGAGCGCCTCAATGCCGGAACCATCACCGTCGACAAGACGCGTGAGTGGCTCCGTTGTGCCGTCGTCCACGTCGCCCAGGCAAATGCGGAGGTTGTTCCTGCGATTGTCGAAGGGCAGGCGTGGGCGTTGGGGGCGGTCTTTGCTGAGGCGATGACGACCCTCGTCAGCACCGATTTTCCCGCAGCTAACTGGCCGGAGACGCTTGGCTTCGACCTCCGCCGCATGACTTCTATCCGGAGCGAGATCAATCACATTGCTCGCTGCTCGTCTGCGCTGGTCACTGTTCGTGAGGTTATCGCCGCCTCCAATGCGATCCCTGCGGCTGATCTTACAGAGGCTATGACGAGGACGGCCAACGCTCTGCTCGCGCTCGAGCTGCCTACCTGTAACTCTGACAGCGCGGAGAAGATCCAGACGGCTGTTGGGATTGCCATGTCTGAGTTTGTTCCCTGCTCGTCTGTGGTCGTTCTCGCCGATCTTCTCAAGGATCTGGGCTTCCGCATGCAGAACCCAGTCGACCCTGTTACTCTCCTTCTCCGTCGTCGTGTGATTTCTATTTTCCAGTCGGCTGCGAACGCTGTCGACCTTGCCAACGTGACTGCGCAGGGGGTCGAGCCTCTTCTCCCTCGGATCCGCGAGGTGGCACGTCGCTTTTCCAGGGTCGTTGACGTCAGCCGTGCCATCCACGGCGAGCGCTACACTGCCATCATGCGTGAGGTGGCTGGGGCATACGATGGAAACTGAGCCTCTCCTGCTTGCTTTGCTGGAGCTCTCTTCGGCTGCTCCCGCTTCTCTGCTGGAGCTCTCTCCGGCTGCTCCCGCTTCTCCGCTGGAGCTCTCTTCGACTGCTCCCACTTCTCCGCTGGAGCTCTCTTCGACTGCTCCCATTTCTCCGCTGGATCATCGTTGCCTCGCCTTCTGTCGTTGCGCTGGGTCTTCGCCTTAATAGGGGCCTTTTGCTTGCCTCTTCCCGCGATGCCCGCGCTTGCCTTTGTGTTGCATTGATGCCGTGTTCTCTGCTTGATCTTTTGCCTCGCGCGCCTTGAGCTGGGCTGCTTCTATAGCCCGCTCGGCGCCGCGATTGAGCTATGAGAATGAAGTTGCTTTTTCGTGTGATTTCATGGCGTTGATGCATTGTTTGTGATGGTGTTTTTTTGGCCCTAGCGTGAATTGCGTATTTGGCCCTAGCGTGAATTGCGTTTTTGGTGCTAGGGCCAATTTCTGGCCAAGGCGATAAGCTCAGTTTTTTGCTTGTCTGTGATTGGTTTTTTGACCATATAGAATGGTCAAAATATATTTGACCTAATAAAACTGCAGTCGGTCAGTACATGGTTACAGAAGTTAGTGCATAGTTCCTACGTCAAAGACTTGTTCCAACATCAGTATCAGATTTCAACGTCGAAGTCATTTTCCTACGTCGGTAACAGTTTCAGACGTCGGTAACAGTTTCAGACGTCGGTAACAGTTTCAGACGTCGGTAACAGATTCAGACGTCAGCACATTCAGTCGATGTCGGTAACATCCCTTTAAAAGCAAAAAATTCGGATCAAAAACAATTTTGCCACGACCTCAATCCAAGCGACCATGCAGTTCAACCTCGCCAATCTTGCCTTCCCCATCAGGGTACCCAAGCACCCCTCCCTTCGCGAATTTTTTCGCAGTCCCACCGACCTTCAACCGAGGGACATTGGCATCACTCCGCTCAAGCATACCTCAAATGGAGCGCATCACACCTACTCGATGGAGCATGGAAACTTGGTTTTCGAGATCCTCGATAATCGGTATGCTGTTCTCCTCTTTACCAAGCAAGGCTTTTCCAATATGTGCAAAGTTCAGTATACTGCAAGCGTCGTGGAGGAGCGTGATGGCACTGGCGGGAAGGCATGTGTAATGCACTGCGCTGGCACCGGCGCGGAGGCGAATGCTGACGATGGGGCGGAGGCTGATACTGAGGAGGATGAAGATGAGGTGTGTGTGGGCTCCTACGAGTATGGCTGCACCGAGCGGCTCTTCAAGCTCGCCACGGCGGCGCTTTTTGACGATGCTGCTGCCTTTGCCGCTGTGTGCAAGGCGACCAGCCTCAAGACGGTCAAGCTTGCTACCACCAAGGACGGCCCCACTGGCGGCGTCAAGGGGTTCAAGTCTGAGGTGTGGGACGCTGTGTCGCCCAAGTATATGACCTGGTTCCAGTGCCTCAAGCTCACTTCCAAGGAGCTCTTCGATCTTCTCCAGAGCTTTTACGACACTGCGCAGAAGCACGGCGTCGATCTCGACTGGCTTCGCTTTGTGGAGGTGGCACCCTGGGGCGACAATATCTGGGGCGTCGGGATCTCCATGGAGGCGGCCTGCGCCGCAGTTTGCTCCGGCTCTGTCGACGACGTCCTCTCTGGCAGGGTGTTTGGAGCCGCTCAAAATCAGCTGGGGAAGGCGATTGGCGAGGTGGCTGACCTCATTCTGCGATCAAAGGTGGGCTATGATGAATACTGTGACGAGGTTTTTAACCACCCAATTTTTCTCGTTTCCCCGTCGCGTCTGGGGGAGCGGGCGTCCGGTGGGATGTCTCCTCGTGTTTTCCCGGAGCCGGCGCTCAACGATCACAACGCCTATGAGGGCCAATCCCTGGGGTTCTCAGTGCAACTTGGCGGTGGAGTCCGCCCTCTGTCTATCTCGCCAACCTCTTCCTTTCCTCTTCCTGTTGACACGATTCCCCGGGTTCCCCGATTTGCCTCGCCGTCGCCTGAGCTCGGCTACTCGCCTACCTCACCGTCGTCGTATCAGCCGCGGAGCTGCTCGCCTTCATATTGCCCGCAGTCTCCTGGTTACTCGTCAACCTCTCCAGTTCCTCGACCCTTTGGTGTCTTCAGGGTGGTGAGTGATTCATTTTTTTCCATGTCTTTGATTGCCTCTGACTCTATTCTTTGTTTCTCTACAGACTCCATTCTCGCCTGGGCCTGTCTCTCTGCTGGATCCCAACTCCAGCCCTTTCTATCAAGTGGGAGCGGCGCGGACGCTCTCTGCCGCAGCAGGGGTCAAAATCTCTTCCGATTCGGACAGCGACGAGCAGCAGGACCGTAGCAGCCCATTGGAGCAGCTTGCTGTCTCGCGGACGCTCTCGGATGGCCCATCTACTTCTCTGGCCTTAGCAGCTGCTAGGACTCTGCCCCCTCGTCCCTCTGCTCCGCCCAGGATTATGGTGACAATCCAGCCCTCGCCACAGCCCGGCAAGGCGGTGGTGAGAGCTGCTTCTTCTTCCATCGCGGATGGGGGGGTGGCGTCTTCTTCCGTTGCTTCTGGAGGAGCGGCTTCTTCT
>Ga0194062_1000264_pt1 | contig 21871 bp, 19 predicted proteins | sample SepL2225m_MetaG_FD_155481 | JGI IMG/M metagenome (GOLD analysis project Ga0194062, IMG submission 155481) | Anoxic zone freshwater microbial communities from boreal shield lake in IISD Experimental Lakes Area, Ontario, Canada - Sep2016-L224-25m | ecosystem: Environmental > Aquatic > Freshwater >... | reverse complement strand
CCGATTGTGGGCCGTTAACCTATATTGCATAGTCCTGACAGCTTTGTTCCCTGCAGCAAAACGCCAACAAGGTAAACACCGTTTGGTATCATCGGTGGATGACCTGGAGAAGGCTGAATATTGGCCGTTGGAAATCCAAGAGTACGCCCAAGGTGATTTCCATGGACGATGGTACCACTTAAAATATATTCTTTAATCTCTCCCGGTAAATTCCCTGCCCCTCTGGGGTGGAACCCGGGTCCAGGGCTCTGCCCTGGGGTTAATACCGGTTTAATAGAATGTCCTTTGCTCAGAGTAAGGGTTTATCTTTTTTGCTGCTTGCCTTGATCATATATAGTTCCCAAACAGCGTAAATATAATGTGCCCATACGCCGGCAAGCATGATGATCAGGGTGACTATCATCCACATGGGTGCGATCGGGGTCCAGAGTTCACGGGAAGGCACTTCTGCCTTATAATATTGTTTGGGAACCCCCCAGTTAATATAGGAAGCCCCCTGAACAAACCCATATTTCTCGCTTTCTTCAATTTTGGCAATGATGTTGAGGTTCCCGAGAGTATCTCCCACAATCCCGGCAGGGAATTCAAAACTTGCCTTCCCGGTTTCATCCAATGCGACTTCCCCTATTTTCAAAAGGCTGAAAAGTCGCGGAACATAGAGGATCACGGTTTCCTTGGGCAGGGCCACTTCCTGGCCTTTGGAATCCTCCCGTGTAGCAGTCACATTGAGATAACGCACCGAATCCTGAATGTTGAACGACAGCTTCAGTTTTGCAGGTTCAGCGCTGGCAGAGGCTAAGATTTCAGTATATTTTTTTGTGCCCGCAAATTTTGCCTGGTAAGTGATCATGCCATCCTTACCTGGTAGAAGCGATGAGATGGCTACGTTCAGAACTGCATCCCCGTCCTGGTTTGTTATGGCGGTTCCCAACATAACGGGTTTAGCGTTCTGAGTTGTAGAAAATTCAATGGTCGCATTCATGAGTCCGTATGGCTCACTTCCTTTTTTAACATACAGGTTTGCTGTAAGCTGCACCGAATCATTCGAAGTGCAAAGGTATGCGAAGGTCAGCCGCGACTCCTCCACCGTACTGCTGTCGGATTTTTCCACGGCCTTCAATGTAAAAGGCAGGCACAGCAACATCATTAATGCAAGGACAGAGAGTTTATATATGTTTCTTTTCATGACTTCCGTGTTGAAATGATTTATACTAAGACGTCTTCTGGTTTGGCACCCGCGGTATTGCCCGAAACGGTGACGATAGGGATGAATTTGGAAGCCAGGGTGAACAGCAGGCAGAACAGGGCTATACCGGCGGCGGTAAGACTCCATTCAACCCAGGTTGAGGAATAAATGCTCCATTCAACACGTGAATCCTGAATAGGAAGGTAGGGGGACTGCAAAGTGGGAACAACGATCAGGTAACGGTTCAGCCAGAGTGCAATGATAACCACAACAGAGGTCAGTGTGATATTTGTGATGGTCCTGAATTTAGCAATCCCAATCACAACCAATGGCAACAGTACCCCGATGTAATTCGAAATGATAAACGGCCAGTAAAATTCTTTAAACAGAAGCTGTATCAAAAGTTCGTCATTCTTTTCCGAACCATACCATTTGGTAAGATAATCGCTGAAGGTGAAGTATCCGAAAAATGCTGCCAGCACAAGCATGATCACACCAACGGAGACAAAATGCTTTTGGGTTATGTGCTCTTCAAGGTGGTAAACTTTTCTGAAGAACCACATAGTTAAAATGAGTACTGCGCTACCCGAATATACGGCCGCTATCACGAAATAAGGGCCGAAAATAGTGCTGTGCCATCCGGGCTGTAAGGTTACGCTGAAGATCCATGCCAATACAGAGTATACGATAATGGCAATAGAAATGACCATCGCCGCCATGATATTTGTTGCTCTTTCAAGCCTTTTCTTCTGTTCCTCGGTGCCGGTATAGCCAAGAGCCAGGACCTTGTATAGGTTCTTTCTCCATTTCGGGAGCTGAACCTCTTCAAAATCTCTCATGTTCGCGACATCCCTCAGTATAGCCAGGTACAGGAAAATAAGACAGCCGAAAATATCGGTCGAAATTGCGATGACGTCCCAGGTGATTGGCGACTGGATGCGACCAAACATTACCAGGTAAGGCAGCCTGTCTAGTCTGCCGATACAAAGAAGGATATATCCCGGGCCTATAAGCAGCGATATGATAGTAATAAACTCTGCCATCCTGATAATAGGCTTTCTCCAGGCGGTCCTGAATAGATGCAGGGTGCCCGAGATAAGAGCTCCGGCATAACTTACACCCATGAAGAAAATGAAATTCACAATGTAGATACCCCATACTACATTGTCGCGCATACCGGTCACTTCATGACCTTTTGTTACCTGCTGGATGAAAGCGTAAACTCCCACTCCGATCACTGCGAGTAAAAAAAGGATCCATGCATAACCCTGAATACCTGTTCTTTCCAATTGAGGGGCAAACTCTTTTAGTAAAGTTTTCTCATTATTTTCCATGGTTACAGCTTATTTTTTTTTGCATACGGCGTACTGATATATCTGTTCTTGACACTCTCTTCGAGATCATTAAACCCGCGGTCGACAGGAAACTGCCGGTCCACAGGGGGGAGGTAATACACGCAGGGCCTGGTTCCAAGGACTTCAAGATAACGGTATCCGGCCCGGTCCCGGATCAGCTCGCTGAACTGAAAAGTTTCCGTTCCATTAGTCACCGTATCCTCGTCCACATCGCCAAAATAAATAACACCCATAGGGCATGCCGAAACACAATAGGGTACCTTCCCAACACGGATCAGATCAGGACAGAAATCACATTTGGAAACCGTTCCTTCTTTTCCGGGACTGCTGGCTTCAGGGGAATAGGGTTCCTTATCCTCCTCAAATTCCTTATAATGTTTCCAGGCAAATACCCTTGTTGAATAAGGGCATCCGGTCATACAGAATTTACAGCCTATGCAACGGTCGTTATCAATCAATACGATGCCGTCGGAACGTTTATACGTAGCTCCAACAGGGCAAACACTCACACACAAAGGATTATCGCAATGAAAGCATGGCTTAGGGAACCAATAGGGTGAGGTCTTCTCCGAGTCCTGTAATAAATACACTTTCATGAACTCCTGGCTCTTTGGAAGGTGATGCCCCCTCTGACAGCCTTCAACGCATTTGCGTGCGTTCTTGCAGCGACCCAGGTCGATCACCATGACAAATTTCTTTCCGGGGATACCTTTATGCGACTCGGCTATGGATACCCTTGGAAGCCTGAGCACGGCCTTGTCAACCTCCATGATATCGCCATTGGTTGTCAGGACTTTTACCTTCTCCCCGCTCTCGCCTGCCGATTTGCTTTCAATAGCGCCAAGAACTCCTCCGCCAATGGCTACTCCGGCACCCGCCAGCAAGCCTTTTTTGAGGAACTGCCGCCTCGAATTCTTTTTATTAGTCTGTTCTTCTTCCACGATCGATAAATTTTTGTAATGGATTCAATGATACCCGTTAATAATACTTTTAAAATTGCTTATTGCTGTTGTACCGAAAGTACAGAAATAAATGTGAATGCAAAGGAAGACAGTCACAAAAAATCCACCAATGAGATGCACGAGGTCGGTATAATCAAGCCCGCTGATACCCAGAATACTGTTCACGGTGATTTCAGGATATAATAAACCAATTCCCGAAAGGATCACAAGAGGCAGGACCACATACATGATAGCCACATAGGAAACTTGCTGAAGAGGGTTGAATTTCGATTCTGTGGTAACCGGAAAAGGGGCAGCTTCCTTATTGAAAACACCTATGGTATAATGATGAAACTGGGATTTCATACGACCAAAGAAGCCCCTGACCTCGATCACGTAATAAGCCCCGTTTTTGGTGAACAGGTTGCCCAGAAAAAAAAGCAGGTAATTAAATGACAGCAAAACCCCGGCAACATTATGCACAGCTACTGCCGCCCTGAATTTTACAATAATCGTCGGATTCGAAAACTGGATACTGAGACCGGAAATAATCAGGATAAGACATAATAAAGCATTCAGAATATGCCAGAATCGTATCCAGACAGGATAGAGGTATAAGGGTTCGTGATGGTTTTCCATGGTCAGTGAGATTTTTGAATGCGAAGAACAGCATGAATGAGAATAACAAGTATGGTAAGGCCGAAAATCACAAGGCTGATAATATTCAGCGTATTGTTCTGATCAGGGCCGATAGTCGATGTTTCACTCAGGAATAACCCCCTGAACCATCCCTGCTTTTTAATGTTTTCTTTCACCTGGTATTTATAAAGGGAGGCGTAAAGGATGGAATTCTGAGCATGGCATGATTCACATTTCTTCACAGCCATCGCCTTAGGTACTATCTCATGCGCAACGATCAGCGTATCTTTATTGGATGCATGACATTCAATACAGCGGACATTAGTAAAATGCGAAGCCTGGTTTGGCAGCCATTCATGCTTGTCAAGAATATTTGGTTTCTGCTTGTCGGTAAGAAGTTCGTATTTAGTGACATCGCTGTGACAGCTAAGACAGATCAGATTATCGTAGGTAATGGTTTCCTGCAGGTTCTCATTGGACCTTGCATTGATCTTGTAAGTATGTGGATTATGGCACATCCAGCAGGTAAAGTCCTGGCTGTGTTTTTGGGAATGAACACTGGCCATGAAATTGGAATCTATCTTTTCGAACTGAAACTTGGCATATTTTTCATCCCCTCCATGACAATCGATGCAGGTTGCCGAAGCTTCCATCCGCAGATTGCCCGGATGAGGAAAAGTGCCGTAATCCTCAGAATGACAATCGGTGCATTTAAACCCTTTATGGTTCGAAATATAATATTCATTCCGGTCGATGATCAGCTCCGAATACATCCGTTTAAAACTTTTTTTCTTGGATTCGGCATTCTCAAAAATGTATTTTGACTGTCCGTGGCACCTCAGACATTTTTCATTTGTCGGAAACTGGTCAAGAGTAACGACATTAACTTTTTTAACTGGCGTTGGTTTCTTTTTTGAAGAGAAAGAATCGGATCTGTTTACCAGGGCGAAAGCAATGGCAAAGAAGAGTAAAAGGACAAGCACAACCCATGCAGGACGGATGTTCGCTTTGTAAATCATGGCAGAAAAGACTTAAATACAGGTAAGCAATCAGAGAATTAAAAATAAATGGGTGTTTACTTCGAAATCAAGCAAACACCCATTCATGTCATGTTTTAATTTTTAGCGGTTATTTCTTCAGAGTACGCATAAAAGCAACCATTGCCCAACGATCATTGGCTTCGGGAACTTTCTTATCATATGCCGGCATCTCATCGCGGCCTTTGCTTGTTTCAAAAAAAAGTTCGCCGTCAGTCTGGCCCTGGAAGGCTGCAGAGGAGAAGTCGCCGGGATTGGTTTTCAGAGAAGCAGCTTTTGGACCGTCGCCCAGGCCTTTGCTTCCATGGCATGATTTGCAATGCTTTGCCCAGAGGTCTTTGCCATTGCTGATCACGCTGGCGTCTTTCAGGTTAACCGTTGACTTGGCATTCTTGTCTTTGTCGGGAATAGTCCAGGGTTTCTTTGCCTGTGAGTAAGAATTCCCTGCAATGAAAAATACAGCGATCACCATAGTGATAATGACTGTAAGGATTTTCTGTGTTGTTTTCATAATCGATTTTGTTTTAAGGTTTATACTTTAGTTTAGAAACTCCATAAGCGTGTCAGGTTAAAGCCGAACAGAATATATCCGTTCCAGAAACTGCCAGTATTATTCAATGCCGTGACATACTGGGGAACAATGCCATTGGCGCAGGCCATAAAGATCTGGAAAGTATGGGTGCTGGTTGAAATTTCCCAACCGAGGCTGGCATTCTGGTAAGGAGCCGTACCGCTGTTGATCGAAAGCCATTTGTTGGGATATCTGACGAGAAAAGCCGGATCGTAATTAACCACTATCGGTTGTTCAAAAGCAAGGATAATGGATGATTGCGGGCTCACTTTCAGGCGTCCGAGTATGGAAATTGAAGCCACGTCGTTCATGCGGCTTGAATCGACTTTGTTGAAATGAGAGTAAGCCAGTCCGATCTGCATCGAGAACATTTTACAAAACCGGCGGGCAAACATGAATTCATGGAACCATGAAAGCCGGTCGGTAAACTTGTAATTCATTCCGTATCCTTTAGCGCTCGTTTTAGTATCAAGGCCGAGATCACCATAATAACCGATGGTCAAAGGGAAACCTCCTTTTCTTTGCTGAAGAAAAGTATATTTCACCTGCAGGTCCTGGACCATATAATTCTTGGTGGTACCCAAACCGATCATAAGATTCTTAATGGGGGTGAAATTAAGTCCCAGACGGATATTAGAAGCTCCCCACAAACCATAAATGTCATGGATCCCGTTTTGAATATTTCCGAAACGGTGCTGAAGGATGAATTCAAGAGTTTTTGCAGGAGGAGAGGAAACAGTCTGATAGTCCATGAAAATCCCGCTTTCAAACGGAGCTTTCGCGAGAGGTTTTTTAACAGGAGCAGCAGCGGCTGAATCAGAGGTCGCATCCTGGGCAAACGCCACGACAAACCCTGAGAAAAAGAACAATATACCGAGGATAATCTTATTGATTGTCATAGTAATAGTTTTATTCATGTTAATACTTAATTATTTAATGCGCCCTGGTTGATCCAGTTTTTGATCAGAGCTGCCTGGCTTGCATCGGTGAAGCCTGACATCCCACCAGTCGAGACCTCCTGGTATAAAATGCTGTTAGCGGCATCCCCGGCAATTACCATTTTATTATCTATCAGGCTCTGGTAAGAAGCTCCGGCAGCCAGGTTCGGAAGAGGTCCGCCAGACTTATGGCATGTACAGCCTTTAGTAAAAATCGGCTGAATTTCGGTCCCATAAAGGACAGGAGTACTGGGTGAAGGATTGTCGGGTACTATTTTGGCATATTCACAGGCCACCAAAACAGAAAGTACCAGAAGAACCGAGAAAAGATTGAATAACTTTTTCATTTTCAAATGTTTGTGGTTAATAATAAAAAATGTAACAATGTTAACTTTTTTACGAAAAAAGGCTTCAGGATTATCAATCCTGAAGCCTTCTCTATTACCCGATAGAAGGACTACGGTAATGAGTTCATATAGGTTATGCCGGCATTCAGCATATCACGGATGTACATGTAATTATGCACGCCCATGCTGCGGTCGGCATCCACCATACAGAAGTTCCAATAAACAGCTAACTGGATCTGGGTGAATTTTTTGGGCTTGGTTGAACTCATGGGTCCTTTCAGAAGCATGGTAAGAGTGTCAAGAACTTTTTTCTCGGCAAGTTTTACTTTTAAAGTCTCGTACAGACCTTCGATTTCGGTTTGTTTACCGCCAATATCGAAAGTAGTTCCGATTGAAGAATGGCAGGGCTTGCAAACGCCTACATTGTCACCTGATTCAGCACTTGTCATCCAGAGAGTATGGCCTCCAACCAAATCGCCCTGGGCCGGGCCCATATGGCAATTTCTGCAGGTTGCAACGTTTTTATGACCAGTGCTGCCAAAAGCGGAACTGCCCATTTCAAAAGCGCCTTTACCACCTAACATCAGGAACTGAGGTCCGTGGTGCGGTCCCCAGCGGGTGCTGGTAACAGCAAGTGAGTCGGTGCCTTTGGCATTAGTAATCCAGGGGCTTGTTTTTCTTGCCTGATGGCAAAGACCGCAAAGGTTTGACGTTCCATCTGCTCCACCGGGCAAAGTAACGGTAAGGTCAATGGAAGAGGTGCTGTCAATGTAAGGATGAACAGGAGCAACACTTCTCAGAGCCCAGTCGGCATCAGTATAGGTCACGTGAATAGTATGACAGGTACGGCAATTAACCGGGGCAGCATCATTATAAGCCTGGGTCACTGACGAACCGGTCTGCAGTTTTTCCAGGAAACCTTCATGGCTGTGGCAGCCTGAGCATCCGGAACGGGCGCCTTCCAAAGCTGTGCTTCCCGAAGCATGCTTCGATGCATCATACTGGAAAATTTTAACGATCACAGTGTCGCTGAAATTATGGCAGAGGGTACAGGTTGCATTAGCATCCTTACCATTCGATCCGTTAGCTCCGGCAGGGCCCTGAGGACCTTCCTTCGTACAACCGACGAAAATCAAACCGGAAACCGCCATAACCATGATCCCCGACAAAACAAGCAGTAGTAATTTTTTCATATTCTTTCAGTTTTTGTTAGTTAATAAATACATTTTATGATAGCAGACAATGGTGCAAAATCATGAACTACAAAAATATTGAAAGTATTTGTGAGAAAATTAACAAGTGGGTGAGATTTCTTTCTGATAGAAATGATATCGCTCAATCCTTGGTTGACATATATCAATGATAATGTGGGCCGGGACCATTCCGGAGGTCGTGAATTCCTGTCAACCAGTCTCGCTGATTTGTTTCAACTGCTTGACATTCAGTATTTCAAACAGATTTCCGTCGACCGAAAGTATACCTTCCTCCTTGAATTCCTTTAGAATCCTGATGGCGCTTTCCTTCGACATCCCCGAAATGTCGGCAAGGTCCTGGCGTGAAATACTCATGGTAAAAGGGTTTGCGCAATATATCCTCTCAGAAAGATAAAACAGGGCATCGGCGATACGCCCGTGCATCTGTTTCTGGGTAAGGCTGATCACCTGTTCAAAATTAAACAGTGTCTGATTTGATATCCTTTTGATAAAGTCTTCAGCAAAATCGGGGTTGGACCGGACCAGTTTTTTAAATATTGCAGTATCTACAAGGCAGGCAGTGGAATCTTCAACAGCCATAGCCGAATAATAATGTTTGTTGTCAATATAAACCCCGGGCCCGAAAATATAATCAACGGGTTTGACCAAGGCAAGGATCAGATTCTTTCCGTATCCCTCAATATATATTTTAGCAAGGCCTGAGGTAATGCAAACAAAATGAGAGGAAGGAGTTCCCTGCTTGAACATGATCTCGCCTGATTTATACGAAACATGAAATTTCCCGATGTTTATTTGCGAAAGCTCCTCAGTGCTGAGACTCTTAAAAATACTGGTTTTGCAGCTGCAGTCCGCACAATCTGAAAGAAACGCAGGTTTTCCGTTCATTTACAATCAATATGAAGCATTCTATTGATTTGACAAATGTATGGAAAGTATTGACAAATAACAAAAATCTATTTACTTTTTATCAATTCTCATGTTGAGGAAAATCAATAACATACTGGCGGATGCCTCAGTAAAGCAGGTGATTGTATATGTATTCGGCGATCTGAACGGCGTTTGTTGCTGCGCCTTTTCTAAGGTTATCTGAAACCACCCATAGATTCAGTGAGTTAGCCTGGCTTTCATCCCGCCTGATCCTGCCCACGAAGACCTCATCCCTTCCTTTGGAATAAAGTGGCATAGGGTACAAGTTAGCGGCCGGATCATCACGAACCACCACCCCGGGCGTATTTTCAAGCAGGCTGAATATATCGCCAAGCAGATAGGCTTGCTCAAATTCAATATTAACAGCTTCGGAATGACCACCCACAACCGGAACCCTCACTACGGTTGCAGTGATCCTGAGCGAATAATCGTTTAATATCTTTCGGGTTTCATTAACCAGCTTCTCTTCTTCGGTTGTGCTGCCATCGGGCAGAAAGCTGCCTCCATGGGGGAAAAGATTCATGTCAATAGGGTGGGGGTAGGCCATCTCCCCAACGATGCCTTTGCGTTCGTTCTCGAGCTGGCGTACTGCACGTATACCTGTTCCTGTTACCGACTGATAGGTAGCCGCAACAATCCTTTTAATATGGTACTTCCTATGAAGAGGCGCTAAAACCATGACCATCTGAATGGTAGAACAATTAGGGTTTGCAATGATCTTATCCGATTTTTTCAGAATGCCGGCATTTATTTCAGGAACGATCAGCGGGACATCCTTGTCCATCCTCCAGGCTGAAGAGTTATCGATCACCGTGATGCCGGCTTCTGCGTACTTTGGAGCCCAATCCTTGGAGGTACCTGCTCCGGCGCTGAAAATGGCGATCTCTGGCTTAGCCGCAAGAACAACGGTGTGATCAACCACCTTGTATGAATTGCCTGCAAATTCAATCAAAGAGCCGACCGATTTAGAGGAAGCAACAGGATAAAATTGTTCGGGCCTGATATTTCTTTCTTCCAGAACCCTGATTATTTCCCTGCCAACCAATCCGGTTGCACCAACTACCGCAAGCTTCATATAACTGATTTTTTGCAAAGATATAGCAACAAATTCTGCATTTGCATATCACTTTTTCGTTTTTCACGGATTAAGTGAAGATAGAACTCTTTTATTTAATCACTCCCGGTAAATTCCCCGCCTCTCTGGGGCAGAATCCGGGTCCGGGGCTCTGCCCTGGGGTTAATACCGATTAATAGATATGAAACGTATATTAGTTTGGATAATGCTGATTCCTTTTACCCTTGCAGCCCAGGTAAAGGATGATTTCACTGATGGAAATTTTTCGTCCGACCCAGCCTGGAGCGGCGATACTTCTGTTTTTACGGTGAATTCCCTGCATCAGCTGCAACTGAGCTCTTCCGGAACCGACACCTCCTGCCTCGTGACCAGGGGAGTCGACTTACCCGAAATGGAATGGAATGTCTGGGTCAAAATGTCGTTTAACACCTCCCTGAATAATTATTCGAGAGTGTACCTGGCTTCAGATTCCCGGGTCCTCGGAGAAGCCTTGAATGGAGTTTATATTCAGCTGGGAGGATCAGGCGACAGCATTATACTGTTCAAACAGAACGGGAATATACATACTCCCCTGTTTAAATTTCCCTTACTCAGGACCAATCAATCGGTAAATGTTTTCCGCATCAGAATCTGCAGGGATTCGGCGGGGACCTGGGATTTGTATGCCGATAGCACAGGAGGCTGGCGATTCAGCAAATTTGGCTCTTTCAACGATAAAATCAAACTATCTCCGGAATGGCTGGGAGTGTTTTGCAGATACACCTCCAGTAATTCGGCGAGGTTCTTTTTTGACGATTTTTATGCCGGTAAAATACTTCGCGACACCATCCCGGCCCGGGTAATTGCATTTGGTTTTTCCGACAGTCTGACGATCCGTATAAGATTCAATGAATTGGTAGATTCGACATGCCTTGAACAGGGATCAAATTTCTCGCTGAAAAACAATCCGGAAAAACTTCTGAAAGCCTATATATTACAGTCTGATCCTGAAACAGCAATTATCAAAATAAATACACTCAATAATGAATTTTATTGTGACACCTTATCCATTCGGAATATTTCTGATTTATCAGGCAATTTACTTTCAGATACATCCATTTTTATTTGCTACTACATACCAGGCCCCTGCCAGCAGGGCGACCTGGTTATTAATGAAGTTTTATTTGACCCGGATGCTGCCGGTTCCCGGTTCATCGAATTCTACAATCGCTCGGAAAAAGTCATCAACCTGAACTCATTGTCGGCAGGGACTTCTGCAAATAGTATTAATGTGGTGAAGTGTGAAAATCTATGCTCCGGCGAAAGGATGCTTTATCCTAAGGATTTTTTTGTCATCACAGCTGATTCAGCAAAATTAATTTCAAGGTATTATGTCCCGGATCATGACAATATCAGTATGATGGATCATTTCCCATCGATGAGTTCCGATTCAGGTTTTGTATATCTGATATCCAATGAAGATTCAGCCGTGATTGACAGGATGTGGTACAGTAAGAGCATGCATCTTCCATTCATCGTGAATACTGAAGGCGTTTCGCTGGAACGCCTCGATCCGCAAGGTTCTTCAGATAACAGGGCAAACTGGCAATCAGCATCCGAAACCTCCGGTTTTGCTAGCCCGGGTTACGATAATTCGCATTATACCATTCAGGACCCAAATAATACGGATATCCAGCTGAGCAGTGTAATCATATCCCCCGATAATGACGGCAGGGATGATTTTCTTTACATACAAATGAATGATGAGGAGCCTGGAACGTTGCTTTCATTACGGATATTCGACATGAGGGGAAACCTGGTAAAAACGCTCGCCAGTCAGTCGACAGTATCGGAAAATTTCCTTTTCGTTTGGGATGGTACCGACAGCAATAATCACATCGTACCAATGGGTTATTATGTTGTTTTGTCTGAAAGTCTGAGTGTTTCCGGGAAGAAGTCGAGGGTTAAAAAGGCAGTCGCCGTTACCCAGAAATTCTAAGCCTGATTATAGTTTGGTATAGGCAATAGTGGCTATGGAAATGCTTACTCCGGGGATCGTCAGTAAAACCGAAATACAGGATTCAAGGGTTGCACCTGTGGTGACCACATCATCGATGAGCAGTATTTTTCGCCCTTCAATCTGGTCCGGATTTCTTACAAAAAAAATGTCGTTTACGTTTTTCCAGCGTAAAAAACGGGATTTATGGGTTTGGGTCTCGGTTTCATTTTTTCGCATCAGGCATTGGGCCGTATACGGAATAGCCATGGAGGAAGCCAGCCCGATAGCAAACTGTTCGCTTTGGTTATATCCTCTTTTCAGGAATTTTTTTTTATGCAGGGGCACAGGGATAATAATCCCGGAATGAGAATAGGGTTGGAAGGATTTCAGGATATTTCCGAATTCTTCACCCAGGAATATTCCTACATCCTTACGGCCTTTGTATTTTAAAGCATGGATGAGATTCTGTACCTTACTGCCTTTATTGAACAACAGGAAAGAAGTTGCCGAAAGAATATCGGCCCGGCCCCAGAAGATTTTGTTTACAGGGTTATCTTTCTGAAGATGAAAATTTGTTTTAGGAAGGTGATAATAACAGCTGTCGCAAATCACTTTTTCATGTTTCCACAATGAATTGCCGCATCCGCTGCATATCCTCGGGAAGATCAATCCTAGAAAATCACCGGTCCACATGCTCCTTAATCCGCCATAAATGAAAAAGTGATACAAAATGTTTTTCAACAGATGCCCGGAGTATGTAAAAAATGATGTAGGTTTGAAAGGGTTTTCTGGCAAAACCGGGTCTTATGGATGAATTAAAGCAAGGAAAACTTCTCGAAGTAACAGATCTTAAAGTTAGTTTTCGTAACGGCAAAGACACCACGCTAGCTGTCGATGGCATTTCCTTTTCTATGCTTCCTGCCGAAACACTTGCCATTGTTGGCGAATCGGGATCAGGAAAATCGGTCACTGCATTATCGGTGATGAAACTTATTCCTGATCCTCCGGGAAAAGTTGAAGCCGGGCAGATGAGTTTCCTCGCCAAGAGCAAACAGATAGTCGATTTGCAGAATATTGCAGAACAGCTTATGAGCGGGATCAGGGGAAAAGACATCGGGATGGTTTTCCAGGAGCCGATGACTTCATTGAATCCTGTTTTTACCTGTGGGGATCAGGTTTGTGAAGGGATGCGTTCCCATTTTGGGATTACCAGTACCAGGGCTATGATGAAAGCTATGGAGTTATTCAGAGAAGTGAGGCTGCCTCAGCCCGACCGTATCTTCAGAGCCTATCCTCACCAGTTGTCGGGCGGGCAAAAGCAAAGGATCATGATCGCGATGGCGATTTCATGCAATCCATCCCTGCTCATCGCCGATGAGCCTACGACTGCACTCGATGTCACTGTTCAGCAGAAGATCCTTCTGCTTCTGAAAAAAATACAGAAGTCCAGGAAAATGGGTATTTTGTTCATCACCCACGATCTGGGCCTGGTTTCAGGGTTTGCCGACCGTGTGCTGGTGATGTACAAAGGCAAGATCGTGGAACAGGGAACCGTGTCGCAAGTATTTTCTGATCCTCAGCACCCCTACACCAAAGGTTTGCTGGCTTGCAGGCCTCCTCTTAATGCAAGGCTGAAGAGGTTGCCCACAGTTGCCGGCTTTATGGCAGGAGAGGGAATAACGGACGCTGAAATAGTCAGCACCACAGAGCGAACCAAACGGCTGAACATGCTTTACACCTCAGAACCTGTTCTCAAAGTAACAGATCTGGTCAGGCATTTTCCGGGGACAAAAGCTGTCGATCATGTAAGTTTTGATGTTTTTCCCGGTGAAACCCTGGGGATCGTAGGTGAATCGGGAAGCGGCAAAACAACCCTGGCAAGGGTTGTTCTTGAGCTGATCCCTCCGGACTCGGGAACGATTCTTTTTAAAAATGAAGACATCACCCGGCTTTCCAGGGAAAAGATGAAATCGCTTAGGAAACACCTTCAGATCATATTTCAGGATCCTTACTCTTCGCTGAACCCAAGGCTCACAGCCGGCGGCGCGATCCTGGAACCCATGAAAGTACATCGCCTTCACTTAAACGACAGGGCGAGAAAGGAAAAGGTGATGGGATTGCTTGAAAAAGTAGGCCTTCAGCCCTCACATTTTGACCGGTATCCGCATGAATTTTCGGGGGGACAGAGGCAACGAATATGCATTGCCAGGGCGCTCGCTGTGGAACCTCAGCTTCTGATCTGCGACGAATCCGTATCAGCTCTCGATGTGTCGGTACAGGCACAGGTTCTCAACCTGCTCAATGATCTGAAACAGGAATTCGGGCTTACCTACATCTTTATCTCGCACGACCTTTCGGTTGTAAGATATATGTCGGACCGCATCATCGTGATGAAAAGCGGCAGGATCGTTGAAACAGGCGATGCCGACCGTATCTTTACCGATCCTCAGAATGCATACACAAGTTCATTGATAGAAGCAATTCCACATCCTGAATTTCTTCATTGATTCATAATAATTTCAGCAGAATGGGAAAAAAATCATCCGTGAAAAAGCCAGAAGACCTCAACAATATAGTGAAGTCGGTGATAGGAGTTTTTCAGCAGAATCCTCTCAGCAGTTTTAATTACAAACAGGTATCAGCAAGACTTGGTCTGGATGACCGCGCCAGCAAGGATAAAGTAAGACTGGTTGTAGAACGGCTGTTCATGGTGAAAGATCTGGTTGAATCGAAAAGGGGGAAATACCAGATCAATAAGGAAAGCGAGCGGTTTAAGAAGGAGCTGAACCGGGAAGTCATTGGCCGGGTTGATATGAAGCAGACTGGCAAAGCCTATATCATTCCTGAAGACGGATCTGAGGATGTCTTTATAGCTTCTGAAAACACGGCACATGCTCTTCATGGCGACACAGTTAAGGTAAGACTGTTTCCAGCAAGAAAAGGGCAAAAACGCGACGGGCAGATCACCGAAATAATTAAGCGGCATAAGCGGCAATTTGTGGGCATTATCGAAGTAAGCAAGAATTTTGCTTTTCTCATTCCCGACAACCCATCGGTGCCGGTTGAGATACTGATACAGAAGCCCGACCTGAATGGCGCCCGCAACGGGCAGAAAGTGGTTGCCGTGATTACCGAATGGCCCGAACACTCCAAGAACCCCTTCGGAAAGGTTAGCCAGATACTCGGTCAGCCCGGCGAGAACCATGTGGAAATGCAGGCTATTCTGGCTGAATATGACTTCCCATTATCATTTTCAGAAAAAGCAGAAGCCGAAGCAGGGAAAATCCCGGAAGAAATACCCCAGGCGGAGATCAGCAAACGAAGAGATTTCAGGAATGTATTTACCATCACCATCGATCCGGAAGATGCAAAGGATTTTGACGATGCCGTTTCTCTTTTAAAACTTCCAAACGGGCACTGGGAAGTGGGAGTTCACATTGCCGATGTGTCGTATTATGTACAGAAGGGAACCGAAATCGACAAGGAAGCCTATGAAAGAGGAACTTCGGTTTACATGGTCCACCGCACCGTTCCTATGCTGCCCGAAAGGTTATCGAACCAGCTTTGTTCGTTACAGCCACACAAGGACAGGCTGTGTTTTTCGGCTGTATTTGAATTTGATGAAAGCGGAAAGATTTACAGTGAATGGTTTGGACGCACGGTGATCCACTCCTGCCGGAGGTTTGCCTATGAGGAGGTACAGAAAATCATTGAGGACGGAAACGGTGAATATGCTACGGAAATAGCCGTTCTTAACGGGATTGCCTTAAAACTCAGGGAAGAGAGGTTCAAAAAGGGCTCGTTTAATTTTGAAACACAGGAGGTCAGGTTCCGGCTCGACGAGAAAGGTCGTCCGCTGAGCATTTACATCAGGGAAATGAAAGATGCAAACAAGCTGATCGAGGATTTCATGCTGCTGGCCAACAGGAAGGTGGCCGAATGGGTTGGAAAGCAGAAACCTGATGTACAGCCGAAGACCTTTGTTTACCGGGTCCATGACAAACCCAATCCCGAAAAGCTGGAAGTGTTCACCCAGCTGGTCGAACGCCTTGGCTTTTCGCTGAAGCTATCTACCAAAAAATCAATGGCCCATTCATTTAACCAGTTGTTTCATGACATCAAGGGAACGGGGGCTGAAAACATGGTCGAAAGCGTTGCGATCCGTACGATGGCGAAAGCCGTGTATACGACAAAAAACATAGGTCATTATGGCCTTGCATTTCCCTACTATACGCATTTTACTTCACCTATCCGCCGATACCCCGACCTGATGGTTCATCGTCTGTTTCAGGATTATCTTGATAAAAAACCATCGGTAAAAGCGGCCGAATACGAGATGCTGTGCGAGCATGCTTCGGATATGGAAAAACGTGCAGCAGATGCCGAAAGAGCTTCAGTGAAATACAAGCAGGCCGAATATATGCTTGATAAAATAGGGCAGGAGTTTGATGCTTTGATTTCAGGGGTAAGCAAATGGGGGATCTTTGCCGAGATCATCGGCACAAAATGCGAAGGGATGATCAAACTCAGGGACCTCGACGACGATTATTACTACCTGGATGAAGAGAATTTCAGGGTGATCGGGCAGAGGTCCGGCAACGTATACAAACTCGGAGATCCCGTGAGGATCAGGGTGAAAAAAATAGATCTTTCGAAGAAGCAGATGGATTATATTATACTTTGATATGGATCTTGTTTCTGCTGATGATCTGGTAAAAGCAAGCAAGGCGCTTCAGATTCCTGGCGGCGAAAGTTTGTCGAGACTTCTGTTCAGGCTTCTCAGGCTGGATCTTTTAAACAAAACCTACTGCGATAATATTCATCTTCCGCCCCATCAGTTTTTCGATAAAATACTTGCAGATGTCGGGGTATATTACAAGGTTTCCGAAAATGATCTGAAAAACATTCCTTCCGAAGGCGGCTTCATCACCATATCAAACCATGCATATGGTGGGATTGACGGCCTGATGCTGATTTCCCTGATCACCAAACAGAGACCCGATTATAAATTACTGGTGAACTTTTTACTCACGCGGATCGAGCCCCTGAAAGGGTATTTTATCGGCGTAAACCCCTTTGAAGCCCACAAAGATTTAAAATCCAGCTTCGGGGGTTTGAAAGACGCGTTCATTCACCTTGTAAACCGGCATCCTATTGGGTTTTTCCCCTCGGGCGAAGTCAGCAGCTTTAAGCTAAAGCAGGGATCTGTTACCGACAGGGAGTGGCAGCATTCGATGCTGAAATTCATTAAAAAAGCCAGGGTCCCGATAGTTCCTGTATATTTCCCGGGCCATAACAGCATTGCATTCAATATTCTGGGATTTATTCACCCGGCCCTTCGTACCGCCAAACTCCCTTCCGAATTATTCAATAAAGAAGAAAAGGAAATACAGATCAGAATCGGAACTCCTGTATCAGTTGAAGAGCAGAATGAATTTAAGGATATCAGCGACTATGGCCGATTCCTGAGGATGAAAACCTATGCGCTCGGGCTGACTGAAAAACCCGGGGCATGCAAAATCAATTTGCTGGCGCACTCACCCGAGCCTATCATTGATCCGGTTCCGGAGGCTCTGATACAGCAGGAAATTGAACAGATCAAATCAGAGTACTTCCTGTTCAGGGTCAAGGACAGCTATGTGTTTTGTGCACCTTCGGCAAAGATCCCCAACATTCTGAAGGAGATCGGCAGGCGAAGGGAAAAAACATACCGGGAGGTGGGTGAAGGGACTAATAAAAGTGTGGATGTCGATCCCTATGACCCCTATTTTGAACAGCTTTTCATTTGGGATGATAACGACAAACAGCTGGTAGGAGGATATCGTGTAGGCAAGGGAAACCAGATCCTGACGAATTACGGAATGAAAGGGTTTTACATCACCAGCCTGTTCAGGATAAGTAAGAAATTCACCCCGATACTCAATGTCTCCATTGAGCTGGGCCGTTCATTCATCATTAAAGAATACCAGAAAAAACCTCTTCCTCTGTTTCTGCTTTGGAAAGGGATATTGTACCTTCTGCTTAAGAACCCCAACTACCGGTACCTGCTGGGCCCGGTGAGTATAAGCAATGAATTCAAATCGTTTTCAAAAACGCTTTGTGTGGAATTCATGAAGGCGAATTATTTCAATTCGGAATTTGCAGAGCACATAAAACCCAGAACGCCTTATAGGAAAAAGCCTTTGAGGATCATCGAAAAAAAGCTGTTCCTCAAATATACCGGGAATGATCCGGGCAGGCTCGACAGTTTCATCCGTGATTTTGACCCTCAGTATAAAACCCCCATCCTTCTAAAAAAATATCTGAGTGTTAACGCGGAAGTTCTGGGATTCAACGTAGATCCTTTATTCAATAACTGCCTGGATGCACTGATGATACTTGATTTGTTTGAAGTCCCTTTCGCCACGATTGAAGGGCTGGCCAAGGAATTTCAGGATCAGTCGCTGCTCGAGAGGTTCAGGAAATAATTCAGGACAGCTTATTCTTTTCGATCAGGTCAAAGAAATTTTTACGGAAAGTTTCGCTTACAGGGATGTATTTGTCGAGGATCTTGATACGGTTTCTTTCGATAGATTCGATTTTGTCGAGAGCCACGAAAAACGATTTGTGCACCCTGCAAAACAATGGTTCATGTAGCACCTCTTCCAGTTTTTTAGAATTCATAAGGGTCATGATCCGCCTGGTTTTTGTGACAATTCTCCAGTAGTCACCCATGCCTTCCACATACAGAACATCGGGGCTTTCTATACGTTCCATCCGGGTTTCGGTCTTAACGAAAAAATAGGAAGGCGATGTACTTTTTGCTTCCGGACTTGAAGTCTTTTCCTTTGCGCTGTTTTCGAGCTGAATGCGCTCGTACACCTTGTTGACCCCTTTTAAGAACCTTGCAAACGAAATAGGCTTCAGCATATAATCCATCACATCCAGGTCAAACCCCTGGATTGCGTAATTTTCGTAAGCCGTGGTAAAGATTACAAATGGAGGATTCTGAAGTGAATTAAGCAATTGTATCCCTGATAGTTCTTCCATCTGGATATCAAGAAAGATCAGGTCAACCTTTGCCGAGCGGATGAATTCGATGGAATCCACCGCATTGTCGAAAGTCTTTAACAGATTCAGGAACGACACCTTTGAACAATAATCCCTGATAATATCAAGGGCCAGAGGTTCATCATCAATGGCAATACAATCGATTTGCATCAGGAACGGATGATTAATTTGACACTAAACAAATCTTCGCCGGCTTCAATATCGAGGCTGTGTTTCTGCGGATAAAGCAGTTCCAGCCTACGGCGGATATTGCTCAGCCCGATACCTCCCTGCTGGTCTTTTGGCCCCATCTGATTTTTACGGATAAAATTTTTCACTTCAAAAGTTACAACATCGGTTGTAATATCGAGGCTGACGAGGATGCCAGGGGCGGGAACCGTGCGACTGGCATGTTTGAACGCGTTTTCAACGAACGGGATCAGCAGCATCGGTGCGATGGTAAGTCCTTCGGCCGATCCCCTGATTTCAAGAGAAACAAAATCCTTATTGCGTAACCTCAGCTTCTCCAGCTCGATAAAGCTTTTCAGGTACTCAACCTCTTTTTCAAGAAGCACTTTGTCGGTGGTTGCGTCATACAGCATATACCGCATGATCGACGACAGCTTCATCACGGCTTCGGGTGCATCATCCGATTTCTGGTAAACCAGGGAATAGATATTATTCAGTGTGTTGAAAAAGAAATGCGGGTTTACCTGTGAACGCAGCAAGGCCAGTTCGCTGATCTGTTTCTGGTTGATGAAATCGGCCTGGAGTTTCTGGTTTTCGTACCAGTTGATCGCGAGCCTTATCAGCAGACTATATATAAAAAAGATGATGATCAGCCGGATGTCATCAAAGATCCATGCCTTGTCAACGATCAGTTTAGCCAGATCATAGTGAACCAGATATCGCCAGAAAGCATATTCCATTCCGATCCGGCCCGCTAAAATAAACCCTGAAAGAAACAGTCCGATGAAAATGCTCAGTAAGATGCTGAGGAACTTTTTCTTCTGCTGGAAAAGGTATTTGTACGAAAAATAGAACATATAAAAAGAAAACATCCCCGAAAGCATATGGATGATAAGATCGGGTAAAAGGTAAGGAATGTCCTTTTTAATGAACCATGGGAATGCGGCCTGGTTAAAAATGTACAGCCAGAAAACCAGGTGGATTACTATTTTGTATTTCAGTTTCATCCGATACGATTGAAAATCAATGCTAAGTTATGAAGAAAACCATCCTTCAGCCAGGATTTTCAGGTCTAATCTGCAATGCAGCCTTTTCTGTCGATAAAGGCTGTTATCCCATCGGTAAAATTACTTTCCTTTATCGAACCAGGTCAAGCTCATTTATCAGATTTGTAGCCCCTGCAAATTTATCGATGACGAAAAGCACGTAACGGATATCCACATTGATGGTCCTCTGCAGGTCAGGTTCAAACATGATATCGCCGCTCATGGCTTCCCAGTTTCCGTCGAATGCCAGTCCGATAAGCTGTCCGTCGGCATTGATCACCGGGCTGCCTGAGTTGCCGCCGGTAATGTCGTTGGTAGTCAGAAAGCAAACGATCATCTCCCCGTTCTCTCCATATTTGCCGTAGTCTTTCTGCTTATACAGGTCTTTAAGTTTTTTCTCGACGATAAATTCGTCGTTGGAGGGATCTTCCTTCTGCATAACTCCGCTGAGGGTGGTAATATAATTGTAATGAACGGCATCGGCAGGGTAATAGTCAAGCACTTTTCCATAGCTCATACGCATGGTTGAATTGGCATCGGGATAATACTTCTTTCCCGGGTCCATCTCACGAAGTCCGGCTACAAACAAGCGGTTGCCGGCAGAAACATTATTTCTCATGGCCGTCATTGCATTTGAATATTTAGCTGCGGTTTCGCTTACCGACTGCGACAGTTTCCATGCCAGGTCTTTTTCGAGGGTTTTACGTTTAGGGTTATCGAGGAATTTATTCAGCTTTTCGGCGGAGGCGAAAATGGAGGTATTATATACATCCGCTGCATATGCAGTAAAGTCTGTACCGTACTTTTTGGTGATTTCTTTAAAAATAGATGGTTGTTCATCGGAAGATACATTCCGGTAATACAAGGCCAGGAGTTCGGCCAGTTTTTTCTTTTCAATAGCCTGGTCTTTATCCTTGAACATCGAAGGAACAGAGGTCTTTAAAGCTTCAATGGCTGAGGTAATTGCAGCTTTATCTTTTTTCTTCCAGGCTTCCTCAATGGAAGAAGCTCTGCCGGCAAGCTGGACAATATCGAGGCCTGACGCTCCGGAACTGGCATAAAACATCGGCAGGGCTACCTTTGCAAGACCAGCGTAGGCTTGTTTCAGATCATCAAGTACATGCCCGTATTTTTTCTGCAATGCTGGATCTTTGCTGTACCAGGCGGTAAAATCGGCTTCCAGTTCCTTCTTTTTTTCCCCGACGTGATTCCGCTTCAGCATTTTAGCCTGGCCTATAAAATTTTTCCAGGTATTGGCAGTTTGGGCGTAATTCGCCGCATAAGCGATCTTCACCACCTTGTCGACATCCATTCTTTCTTTCATGACTTCAAGGCTCTTGCCGTAAATATCAATAAGCACGGGATACTGTACAGCAAGGTTAAAATCAATCCCGAATGA
>Ga0194062_1000263_pt1 | contig 21896 bp, 19 predicted proteins | sample SepL2225m_MetaG_FD_155481 | JGI IMG/M metagenome (GOLD analysis project Ga0194062, IMG submission 155481) | Anoxic zone freshwater microbial communities from boreal shield lake in IISD Experimental Lakes Area, Ontario, Canada - Sep2016-L224-25m | ecosystem: Environmental > Aquatic > Freshwater >... | reverse complement strand
GTATATACGTAGTACAAAGAAACAACTAAAAACCTTATAAAATCAAGCTCTTTCAGCATTATTTATTAACTAATACGTGTTAATATCCAGGTTAGGGATTAATAGAAGCTTCGAAGAAACATCACCGGAAGAATTTTAACGATAGGGAGAAAATTAGTCACTCAATGTTATTCAAATCCCCATCTGGCGATTTGCTCCAACTGAATAATCAAACACAAAATGATTTCTATGCAATCGTATTTTGTCCAGTCAAGGGACAAAGAGGAAATGAAAGCGGTGTTGATTTTGTTTATGAGAGACTCAATTCAAATTCAAAAGGGTTCTTCTATTCAAGTGAAACAGAGGATCAAAGCGAAGAAGTCCAGAAACATTTTGAAAATTTCACCTCTGATAAACTTAAACATATCGTCTGTACGAAGGCTTTTGGTATGGGGATAGACAAAAAGGATATTCGTTCAACTTATCATTATGTTTATTCTAGCTCTCTTGAAAGCTTGGTCCAGGAAGCTGGTCGGTCCGGGAGGGATAAGAAAATTTCGGAAGCTAACATTCTAATCTCTAAAAGTAAATCTGTAAAACTTGATGTATATAAATTTTTCAATGAAAACAAGGGGAGTAGGTTCATTCAAAACAAGTATATAAGGAAATCAATTCGACTAAAATTTGAAAAAAATTGGGATGATGCAGCACAATCTTACATAAATATCTCGTTTTCAACAATTGAGGAGGTAGAAAAGGAGGTACATTTGACTGATTTTTGTTTACTGACAAGGGATGGGGTCAAGTATAATATTCTTTCACCGGAGAGTATATCAGAACTAAGATCTATGCTTTTAGAAAAGGATAACAGCAACCGTTATAAATTTGTCATAGAGAAATATACAGACAGAAGAATTCATGATTATTTTCATAATATTTCGTTTAAGGGTATCGATGTCGAGAGAAGTCAATTTCTTAACTTGTTCAAGGTTAAAGAATTTCAACTTTTAAATGGTGAGATGATCGAAATTGAAAGACAGGATACCTTGGCTAATACTTTTGATAATTGTGCAACTGATTATTTTAAATTTACGCTAACTGCGACGAAGGTATATCCAGACTCAACAAGAATTATTTGCAAATTATTGGGCGTAAACCCAAAAGACCCGATCAACCCGCCATACAAAATGAAGAAATTCGAAGAAGTAATTATAAGTGCCTATAATTACTCTCATGATTTCAATGATTTCCTATGTTTGATTGAAGAGAAGGGAGTTAAGGAACTTGATAAAATTACTTCTGAAACAAAAGATGAACTACTTTTTGTTTACAGCAGAGACAGGGAAAATGGCAATGACACTGGCAGATTGATTTACAGAATGCACAGTATGGGTTTTTTGGAAGATTATTTAATTGACTATAATTTAAACAGCCTATATATTTGCACTTTTAGGAAATATAACAATATCGAACCTTATACACGCATAATTGAAAAATATTTACGGAGGTATTTGTCGGAAAATTCTGCAATGGATAGGATCCTTGAACTTAAAAGTCGACTCATTAAGCCGACATTAGTTGAAAATATTTTGGAATGTTTGTACTTCCTGTCTGAGTTCTCATGCAATGAAATTGCAAGCAAGAGAAAAAGGGCTACCGAAGAAATTGAAAGCGTTTTAAATACGAGTGTATCTGATAGTAAATATATTGCTGATTGGTACCAACAAAATCTTTTTATAAAAGAGCAAATCTATTTCTACTTTAATGCAAAGTACGCAAGAATAGGTTTCAAGATTGGTGGAAAATCATTTTCACTTCTGGATGACTATCAAGAACACTTAATGACCAAACAAGAAATTCTAGATAAGTATTTAGAAGTCTACCGACGTGACGGGACTGAGCAAAACAATTATAAGCACATGATGGGTTCTTGTAAAAAGATTCTTAGGTCTTTGGGTGAAACAGATTTAAATAATGAGTGGCTACTACGTCTGTTGAAAGCATTTGCAATGTACTCAGTAAATAATGATTCCTACATTTCCGAAGCAAATGCAGAGCTTGAGATGGGGTTCGATAATTTGTACAGAGATGAAAAATTTCATGAAAACAACTTTGAAATAATAGAACCTATATTCGAAAGCTACTTTGCGAAATTGCAAAACAATATTCAGCTCGATAATCCTTCATTTAAAGACATTAAGCTTATAAGGGCAAAACTATTATTAAAAATTCAAACCATAGGTATTGAAAGAATCCTAACTAGAAATCAACAATTAAAAGCCGAATTATATGCCTAATTACGATGAAATTATACAGCAATCGCAAGCTAATGTTAGATCATTGAGTGAGAAACTTAAGGAACTTGACAAGCTATATCAAGATATTGAGGCCCTGATCAAGCAACCTGAAATTTTCGATAGCAAATATGAGCAAATAGTTAAGTTATCAGATGATTACACAAATTCGTTAGGCGCTTCAGTTAAAATATATTTGGATGGCAGTAATAAACTGTTTACTGCAAATATTAATGAACTGTCTGTCAAGATTAAAGACTTTGAAAAGGAGATTTCAAGACTTGTAAATACTGACTTCACAAAACTATTTCATGATTTGCAGGAAGTTTTTATTAATCAGACAAGGAAGGACTTAACGATTGAATTTAAGAGATTGGAGGAAAAATCAAAGGATCTTCAAAGCAAAATAGATGAACTTAAAAAACAGGTAGAGCGACTTGAGAAATTGGATTTCGAAAAATATTTTGACAGATTTCAGAAAACGCTTTCCGAAATATTTGGCGCAGTAAATGCGATCAATCTTACTCTAACAAATATTACACAAGCAATCTCTGGGATTGTTCATTCCTTAGGAGATATTCAAACTTCCATTGAGTCAAATCATAAAGAAACAAAAAGTCTTATTGACAGTTATAAAGAAATAATAGAACGGCATTTAACCGACCAAGATAAACAAGCACTGAAAAATGCAGAGTCTTTAGAAGCCAAAATAAGTAGCTTGTCAGAGCATAGCGACCAGCTTAAAAAAGGAGTAAGGATGAATAGACTTATTAATATTGTGGGACTTACAATAATTATAATCGTTGTTATTTATATTGCGACCAAGCTTTGACTCTTGATGGATAAAAAACATCTTGCAAGCCATGCGATTGGCGAATAGTATTTGCCTAGATGGAAAATCCTGGAAGCAGAGGTAGGTTGAAAGAATCTCCTTTAGACATTTTAGACGAACTTTTAGACGATTTTTAGACGACACAAGGATCGCAATATTTTGTTTATGAAGTCTTTGACCTTTGGATTCGTCGGTGTAAACGTCGGTGTAAACGTCGGTGCAAACGTCGGTGCAAATGTCTTGGGAAAATATACGCCAGATATTTTCAGTCTATTTTGACGAACTGGCCTATTTGACTAATGCTAAAAATGTTCACTTTTGTTGAAATTACGCGTTTCGGATATTCCTCCTCCATCTTTCCTCTCTGTCATACTCCTCCTTATCCTCATTGAATCTTTTATAAACATTATATTGACCGCTTTCAAGCCATAGTGTTATTGTTTGAGTATCTCCTTCAAACTCATGATGAACCCGGCTTACATGAAAGTAGGAGGACCCAACAGCAGCTTTTAAGAAGGGGAAATCTACCCAATCTCCGAGATTTGGGGTTACGGGTAACTTACATCTCATATTAAATGCCTTATCCCAGTACTTTACATATATGTGATGTACGACGTTCCTGATAATGTATTTAGGGGAATCATAATCACATACCAGGTCCATTAAATCGTCATATATCAGCGTAAGTTGTTTTCTTGCATGCCCTGGCTTTAGATTTAATTTTAGCTCATATTCTTTCATTGTCGGCCACCTATCAGTCCTGTCTTTATTAGACAGGACCTCCTTTATCAGGGCATCGTATGGCTTCCCTATCCCTAGTAAAGTTTCCGATAAACAATTCAGATTTGTAATTGCATGTTGAACTTCTCTGGCGTTGATTGTTTCTGCTTTCATGGGATTTTACTTTTTCTGATAGTAATACTTGATGATGGTATTTTCATCAAACCATGTTATGCAAATTGTTTGCACAAAAAAAGGGTTTCAGATTTTGTACCTTCTGAAACCCTTGCTACTGCTGTCTCCTCGCCAGGATTCGAACCTGGGACCCATTGATTAAGAGTCAATTGCTCTACCAGCTGAGCTACGAAGAGGTTTGGGGGTGCAAAGATAGAAATTTCCTGTTGTACGAGGAAAGCTTTAGGTGAAATATTTAGGATCTTGCCTTTTTAATTAAATTTGGAACTTTATTATCGGATATCTGATATTTGATATCGGACTTCTGAGATCTGACATTTGGAGAAATAAATAATGCGAAAGGACTTCAAATCGGCTTTAAATGTGATGGAGGGCGTGGAACAGCCAGGGCAGGTGAATGCCGATGCTGTGAAGAAGCTTAAGGCTAAGCGGCCGCAGACATTAAGTACCGAAGAGTTTGTTCATGGTATCAGATCGGGAAACCGTACAGTACTCAGCAAGGCGATCACACTCATCGAGAGTGCGTTGCACAGCCATCAGCAAAAAGCACAGGAAATAATAAATGCTTGCCTCCCGTTCTCGGGGAAATCAATCCGTATTGGTATCACCGGGGTTCCCGGAGTAGGGAAAAGCACTTTTATTGAAGCTCTTGGAGTAAGTCTCACTTCTGCCGGCCATCAGATAGCCGTCCTGGCTATTGATCCAAGCAGTACCCGTTCGAAAGGTAGTATTTTGGGTGATAAAACAAGGATGGAAGAACTGTCGGTCGACCCCAAGGCTTATATCAGACCTTCTCCATCGGCCGGTTCGCTGGGTGGTGTTGCCCGTAAAACAAGGGAAACTATTATCCTGTGTGAAGCCGCAGGTTTTGATGTAATATTGGTTGAAACCGTGGGTGTGGGGCAATCGGAGACCACCGTCAGGTCAATGGTCGACTTCTTTTTGTTGCTCATGTTATCCGGGGCGGGAGACGAATTACAGGGGATCAAGCGTGGTATCATGGAAATGGCCGATGCTATTATTATCAACAAGGCCGACGGGGATAATATCAATAAATCCAAAGCAGCGAGGATTGAATACATGAATGCCCTTCATTTATTCCCGCCAGCGGAAAGCGGATGGAACCCTGTTGTCGATATTTGTTCGGCCCGTGCCAGAACGGGTATTACAAAAGTCTGGGATTATATCTGTGATTATACCGAAAAGATCCAGTCAAACGGTTATTTCACTATTCAGCGAAAGGAACAATCCCGTCATGTACTCACCGAGACCATCGACCAGGCGCTGAAGCACGATTTCTATGGCCGAAAGGATATAGCCCAGGCGCTGGCGCATTACGAGAGAGAAGTGCTTGCAGGAAACCTGAGCCCATATACCGCCGCGGCGATGCTGCTGGAAAAAAGTAGCGAAATCGCTACTTCCTAAGAAACGGCGCAATCTTCCAATATAATTCCGAGGGGTTGAAGGGCTTGATGATATACCCGTTCATGCCATAGGAATAAATTTTTTCACGATCTTCTATAAATGCCGATGCAGTGAGGGCAATAATCGGAAGTTCATGGTTCGGATTATTTTCCATTTTACGTATCTCAATTGTGGCATCATACCCATTCATTTCAGGCATATGAATATCCATCAGGATCAGATCATACTCATTACGGCTTACCTTTTCAACCGCAACCTTGCCATTCTCGGCCAGATCAACGTTTACACTCCACTTCATCAGAAATTTGGATACGATCTTCTGGTTCACGATGTTATCTTCCACTACCAGAACCCTTAATCCGGCCAGGCTGTGGAAATTAGCCTTCAACAGCATATCCTCTTCAAGGCGGTCCTTATCACTTCTCAGAAATGGCATGATCACCATGAAGGCGCTTCCCTCTCCTAACCTGCTTCTCACACTGATAGTCCCGCCCTGCATTTCGACAAGCTTTTTGGTAATGGCAAGCCCCAGCCCCGTACCCCCGTATTTACGGGTAGTGGATGATGATGCCTGGGTAAAACTCTCAAACACCAGGTCTACCTTATCTTCCATAATCCCGATCCCCGTATCAGAAACCCTCAGCATTAGATCAACATCCTTTTCCCTGATATCAAATAAAGAAACTTCGACCAGGACTTTACCTTTATCTGTGAATTTAATGGCATTCCCCACCAGGTTGATCAGGATCTGTGACAGCCTGGCTGAATCGCCAATGATGACCGAGGGTACATCAGGTGCAATACTGAATTCGAGCTCGATATTCTTTTGTGTGGCCTGATAATCAAAGCTTAGATGGATTCCGCTCATCAGCTTCCTGATCTCGAATTCGATAGCTTCAAACTCGATTTTCCCGGAATCGATCTTGGAAAAATCAAGGATATCGTTGATGAGATGAAGCAGGTTTTCGGCCGAAAATTCAAGGATCTCGATATCTTCACGCTGGTCATCCCTGGGATTTTCCGCCTTAAGCAATTTAGCCGTATTAACGATGGCGTTCAGTGGAGTGCGGATTTCGTGGCTCATGGTCGACAGGAACAGTTGCTTGGCCTGGGCAGCTTCCCGGGCCAGGTCGCGGGCCAGTTTCATCTCCTCCTCAGCCTGCTTTCTTCTCTGAATCTCCTGTTCGAGCGATATCCGCTGTTTGTAAAGATTAACAAAGAGGGTGACTTTACCGATGAACAGGTCGTGAACGATAGGTTTGGCGATAAAATCGACAGCTCCTGTCTTAAGTCCCTTGGTTCTGTAATAATTTTCGTTGTAGATAGCAGTGATATAAATGATAGGCACTAAAATGTTTTTTTCATCCTGGCGGATGATTTCCACCGCTTCAAACCCATTCATACCCGGCATCTGAACGTCCATAAGAATAAGGGTAAACTCGTGTTGACGGGTCATTTCTATTGCTTCCTGACCTGATTTGGCCCTGATGGTTTCCACATCAAGATCGGAGAGCATTTCTTCGGTGACCATGATATTGCTGATATTGTCATCGACGATCAGAATTTTCGGTTTGATATCCATTTGCGTTTTGTTGGTATTATTCTAACTACAAGGTATTCAGAAAAGCAGAAATCTCTTCGATTCCAAGAACATGGTCTACTGCGCAGGCCTGTATCGCTGCTTTTGGCATTGAATCGGCCTCGGCAGTTGCCGGATCCTGGACGATAGCCATTCCTCCGAGTTCTTTGATCCGCTTCAGTCCCAGGCTCCCGTCACTGTTAGCTCCGGTGAGGATGATGCCGATGAGGTGTTCACGGTAAACCTCGGCAGCGGTTTGAAACAATACATCGATCGACGGCCGTGCATAATTCACCCGCTCATCCACCGTAAAAGTAAAGCTTTGGTCCGATTCGATCAGCAGATGGTAGTTTGGCGGAGCCACATAGGCATACCCTGCCCGCGGCTTCTCCTTTTCATCGGCTTCTTTTACTTTCAGACGTTTCAGGTCGTTCAGAATATGAATGAGGTAGTTCTCCGAGTCAGGACTAATATGCTGCACTATGATCACAGGCATGCTGAAGTCCTTGTCGATATTACTCAACAGTATTCTCAGTGCGTTCAGTCCGCCAGCCGATGAACCAACCACAACCGCCGTATATTTTTGTGCAGACGTCATGCCATATTTTTCTTACTGTAAATACGTTCGCTGCTTACTACCGTGTCAAAATTACCGTAATATCCCGAAAATTGCAGATTTTCTTTTGAGCCGAGGCAAAGAATACCTCCTCCGGAAAGTGAATCAGCAAAAAGTCCGATCACCTTATCCTGCAACCTGCGGTCGAAATAGATCAGCACATTGCGGCAGACAACCATATTGACTTCAGCAAATACCGAATCCGTTACCAGGTTATGGGTTGCAAACACGATATTCTTCTTTAAAATGTCCAGTAGCTTTGCCGAATCAGTACTGGCTGTATAGTAGTCCGAAAACGATGCCTTCCCCCCTGCCCTCTGGTAATTCATAGTGAACTCTTTCATACGGCTTACTGGATAAATGCCTTCTTTCGCCTGTTTGATGATGAAGGGGTTGAAATCCGTGGCATAGATCTGAGTCTTGTTATACAGGCCCTCCTCCTTCAGCAGAATAGCCATGGAATACACTTCTTCCCCGCTTGAGCAGCCGGCATGCCATATTTTAATGAACGGAAAGGACCTCAGGACAGGGACTACATGTTCACGGATTGCCTTGTAAAATGTAGGATCCCTGAACATCTCGGTGACATTGATGGACAGGTCCATCAGCAGCTGATCTACAAATTTGTGATTGACCAGGATTTCATGGATCATCTGGGAAACCGAACTCAGGCCTGACAGCTGAAAGCGGTTGAGTACCCTTCGTTTGATATGAGCCTGAGAGTAATTGCGGAAGTCATAACCGTATTTCTCATAAATCGCCTGGACCAGCAGCCTGATCTCGATATCCTGGTTTTCCAGCAATTCTTCCTGTGACTTTTTCATACGAGGTTTTATTCACACCCTGTGGACTTTGCTTATGCCGGGGATGCATCATTCAATGGCTTGGTTTTTTCATGATGGACCTTGCCAGTGAAGCAATTACGCTTAAAACAAGAATAGAAGCAATGATCAGAAGCGACTGATTCGTTCCGAGTTTAACCAGGTGGGCAAGCAGCATTTTCACACCTACAAAGCTTAGAAGAACGGCTAGACCGAGTTTAAGATAATGGAAACGGCCCATCACATCCATGACCAGGAAGAACAGGGATCTCAGTCCAAGAATGGCAAAGATATTCGAAAAAAAGACAATGTAAGGATCCAGGGTCACCGAAAAAACTGCAGGTACTGAATCCACGGCAAAAAGAACATCCGAAAATTCAATGGTCAGCAGCACAATGAACAAGGGTGTAAAATAGATTTTACCGTTACGGTTAATCCAGAATTTTTCGGCATAGTCCTCACGGGAAACCCGGAAATACTTCGACATGAATCTGACGACGGGATGATGCTCGGTGTCGATTTTTTCTTCTTTTTTGCCGGATAAAAATTCCCATCCCATTTTCATGCCAATGATCACGAGCATCGCGCCAAAAATATAGAGAAACCAGGCAAAGCGCTGGATGAGTACGGCAGAAACAAAAATAAACACAAACCTCATAATGATAGCGCCAATGATTCCCCAGAACAGGACCCGTTTGTAATACAGGGGTTTGATATTAAAGGAAATGAAGATCAGCACGATCACGAAAACGTTATCAACCGACAGGGAATATTCAATCAGATACCCTGTTAGATATTCGAGGGAAAGATTTTTATTATAACGGCTGATAGCATCCTCCAGGCTTAAGCCCTGTATGGATATCGGGTGCTGGAACTTATCGATACGTTCCTGTATCGCAGTAAGGGTATCGGCACCGTGGATCCAGTTACCGTGGTAGCGGATAAGAAGGTAAAAGGCCATCGAGATGCTTACCCAGACGAGGGTCCAGAGGAACGACTCCCTGAACCTGAGGGTATGGGAATGTTTCTGAAAAACACCCAGATCGACAAGCAGCATCAACAGGATAAAAAACAGAAAAGAAAAGAAGAATACGAGTTCGTTAATGTTAAACATCATGGCTGGTTCAGGACGGTTTGATAATGAATCAAATTTACGAAAAATTCTTACTTTTGCAAGTCATTAAATACTTTTCCAAAACCGATTGTCATGAACGAAGCGGTAAACCTGAACCCTAACCCACTCATACGATTTCTAGATAAACCATCGGAAGAATTTACAAAAAGCGATATCATCAGGTTCATTGAAGCTAATGGGATGGGCATGATGAACTTCCGTTATGCCGGCGCTAACGGGCGATTGAAGACCCTGAATTTTATGATCAAGAGCCGCAAACATCTCGACAGCATACTCAGCGCCGGAGAGAGGGTCGATGGTTCGAGCCTGTTCCCGCATTATGTGGAGGCAGGTTCTTCCGATCTGTATGTGATCCCTCGCTACAGGACCGCTTTTGTGAATCCGTTTTCGCAGTTCCCGGCCATCGATATACTCTGTTCTTACTATGACAAGGACGGAATGCCTTTCGCCAATTCGCCTGAGTATATTTTGCGCAAGTCGCATGAAGCCCTTAAAAAAGATACCGGGCTTTCGTTTGAGGTGATGGGAGAGCTGGAATATTATGTGATCTCCGAAAAGAATAATCTGTTTGAAGCGGCCGACCAGAAAGGCTACCATGAATCGGCCCCTTTCTGTAAATGGGAAAACCTCAGGCTGGAAGCTATGAAAGCTATCGCCAGCTGCGGCGGATATATCAAGTACGGGCATTCGGAAGTGGGTAACTTCACCGAGACCGGACTTAGTTTCGAACAGAACGAGATCGAGTTTATCCCTGTCAGGCTGGAAGATGCCGCTGAACAGATCCTGATCGCTAAATGGATACTTCGTTCGCTGGCTTATAAATACGGGGTTACGGTTACTTTTGCTCCCAAGATCACTTCGGGCAAAGCAGGGAGCGGACTTCACGTTCATACCCGTCTGATGAAGAATGATAAAAGCCAGATGCTCGATCATGGCAAGCTCTCCGATACCGCCCGCCGGGCCATCGCAGGCTACCTCGACCTGTCACAGTCGCTGACTGCATTCGGAAATACGATCCCTACATCTTATTTCAGGCTGGTGCCTCATCAGGAAGCCCCGACGAATATCTGCTGGGGAGACCGCAACCGTTCGGTGCTGGTGCGCGTTCCTCTTGGCTGGGGAAACAAGCACGATATGATCACCGATGCCAATCCGCTTGAAAAAGATACCGAGAAAGGCTTCGGAAGCAGGCAGACTGTTGAATTCAGGTGTCCTGACGGGTCGGCTGATATCTACCTCCTGTTCGCCGGACTTACAGTTGCTGCAAGGCATGGTCTGAAGATGAAGGATGCGCTTGAATATGCTGCGAAAACATATGTCGACATCAATATTTTCGACGAGAAAAACAAACAAAGGGTCAAAGAACTGCAGCATCTTCCCGATTCCTGCTGGAAGAGTGCCGGTATTCTGCAAAAGCAGAGGGCATTCTTCGAGAAGGACGGGGTGTTCCCTCCTCAGGTTATCGATGGTATTATCAAAAAGCTCAGGAGTTATAATGATGAGTTCCTTCGTGAATCGATCAGGGATAATGAGAAGGAGATTCTGAAGCTGGTGAATACCTTCCTGCATTGCGGGTAACGCTCGCAGTTTCGCTTCAATATAAAACTACAACATTTCTGTCATTTTGGCAATTAGCAACAGAACGCAACGGCCATTTTGTCGGCTTTTCTTCAATGAATAGCGCTGGTATGAAAATTGAAAAGTATTCATCAGCAAACACAAAAATTTAACATAAAAAAAAGGAGGTAAACCATGACACTGATAAGATGGCACCAGAGAAACCCATTAGGGGATATGATGAGTAATCTTTTTGAAAATGAACTCGGTGATATTTTCGGAAAACGCATTACTGACCCGGCCGCAAATATCGTTGAACAGGCTGATTCGTTCCTGCTGGAGATCGCGGCTCCCGGATTAAAAAAAGACGATTTTAAAATTCATCTTGAGAACAGCGTGCTGACGGTTTCGGCCGAGATGGAAGATCAGAAGAAAGAAGAAGGCAAGAATTACACCCGCAAGGAATTCTATTATGGTTCGTTCAGCCGTTCCTTCACACTGCCCAAGACGATCGACCTGGAAGGTATCAAAGCCGATTACCAGGAAGGCATTCTCAAGGTCACCATGCCAAAGCACCAGGAAGCAAAGCTGGAAACCAAGAAAGAGATTAAGATCTCTTAACCCAGTCACCTGAGCTGTAATATGAAAAAGAGGCTGTCCCTTGCGGGACAGCCTCTTTTTCATAACTTTGCACCCCTCATGAAAACCCCCTCCCAGAATCAGCGCGCCCATATGGCTTTACTGGCAACGGCCTTTATCTGGGGTTTGAATTACGCTATCTCCAAATACCTGCTGACGGATATCTTCACTCCATTGCAGCTTATATTCATGCGTCTTGCGGGAGGAACTCTGTGTTTCTACATTTTCCAGAAAATGTTCGTACACGAGAAGGTAGCGCGAAAAGACCTGATCATGCTTGCTTTTCTGGGGATTATTGGTTTCGGGTTAAACCAGACCTTATTTTACGCGGGGATGGCTTTGACTTCTCCTGTAGACGCATCTATCCTGCATGTGATCAATCCCATCCTGGTCCTGATTTTTTCAAGCCTTATCATTGGTGAGAAAGTTACATTCAGAAAAACCGGGGGCATTGCTCTTGGAACCGCCGGAGCTCTTTTACTTATTCTTTACAGCAGCGGACTTAGCATTAGCGGAAATCATGCTTACGGCAACATGATGATCGTGGCGAACATGATATTCTATTCACTCTATCTTGTCCTCATCAAACCCTTAACTGGAAAATACAAAACAGCAACCATACTGAAATGGGTCTCCCTGTTCGGATTTATCTTTATCATTCCGTTCTCGATCAAACCCGCTCTTCAGATCCATTTTACAGCCATTCCCATGTCGGTTTGGCTGCTGGTGCTATACGTGATCGTAATAAATACCTTCATGGCCTATTTCCTGGTAAATTATGCATTGGAAAGGGTCATGCCCAGCATCGTAAGCTATTACACCTATCTTCAGCCTTTTATTGCAGCCGCTGCATCCGTAACTGTAGGGACCGGCACAGTGACCTGGACGAAGATCCTTGCAGCAGTTCTGATTTTCAGCGGAGTTGCTTTGGTAAACAGCAGTCCTAAAAAAGAAAAATCACAGCAGGTGGCGGAAGGGAGTGAGTAGCCACTCAAAGAATTTCTCGATCCATGAACGTTTCTCCCAGGATTCGTAATTAAAGGGCTCCGAAGAAGCCAGGGTCTCGTTCACATGCGAACGAAGCTGGTCTACAATGCTCTGTTCATAGCCTATCAGCGCGATCTCATACTGAAACCGGAAACTCCGGTAATCAAAATTTGCCGATGATATTGAAAACAGGGAGTCGTCGATCATCAGCATTTTGGCATGCAGATTATATGGGCCGTAGAAATATATCTTTATGTTGTTTTTGTGCAGGAGTCCGAGGTATTTGTTCCTCAAAATATCGATCATCTTTACATCAGAGTTTTTGGGCATGATGATCTTTACCTCCACGTTTCTCTTACTGGCATCTGTCAGAGCTTTCCTGAGATTATATCCGGGAAGAAAATACGGCGTTTCTATCACAAGTGAGGTTTTTGCGTACCTGATCATCTGCACATATTTTTTCCGTATCCTTTGGAGCGGAAGGGAAGGCACGTCCCTGATTATCTCAAAATCGCCATGGTATATTGGACGTGTAAATGCAAGTTTTTTCGAGATAATATAGGGATTGAAGGCTTCGAAGGTCTCCATAAACACTTTCTTAAGGGCCACAGCCAGATCGCCATCGGTCCTCAGGGAAAGCTCCCTCCAGTTCAGGTTATACCCCGTGATATTGGCCGATCCCAGGTAGGAGATGGTATCGTCAATAACCAGTATTTTCCGGTGATCCCTGCGATTGCCCCGGGTAAAAAGGTCGGAACGGATCTTGATCTTTTCAAAAAATTTCACTTCACCCTGATGGCTGATGAGCTCCCTGAAAAAATCCTCACTTATCGGTCCTTTCCCCCAGGAATCGATGAGAATACGGATCTTGACTCCTTCTTTCGCCTTTTTTGTAAGAGCATCCCGGAAGCGTTCGCCCATATGATCGTTGGCAAACTTGTACGTCTCAAGCAGGATGTAGTCTTTAGCCTGAGCTATATCATTTAGCATCAGGTTGTAAAGCTGAAAAGTGTCATCGATGACCCGGAACTGCATAACACAAAAATAAGGAAAAACAATGAATGCTTAACGCAATAACGCGAGAACGATGTACGATGTACGATGTACGCCAAACGCGGAACGCAATAACGCCATAACGCAAGTACGATGTACGATGTACGCCAAACGCGGAACGCAATAACGCCATAACGCATTAACTCGTTTTCATGGTCTTTTACTATCTTTACCACAAATTGTTACATACACTATGATCAAATCGATGACCGGCTATGGGAAAGCTGTTGCGGAATTCAGCAACCGCAGACTGAGTATTGAATTCAAAAGTCTGAACAGCAAGCAGCTCGACCTGGTATTGAAAATACCCGGCATGCTTCGTGAGAAGGAGGCTGAACTGAGAAACCTAATCTCCCAGAACCTTGAGCGGGGAAAAGTTGACTTGTTTATAGGAACGGATTCGACAGCTGAAGCTTCGGGTATTTCGGTCAACCACGAACTGGCAAAGAAATATCATACCGAGCTGAAAGCTCTGCAAACAGAGCTGAACGAAGAGTGTCCCGAGGGGCTTCTTCCGATTATCCTTAAAATGCCCGATGTGATCCAGTCGGCCAAAGAAGAGCTGAGCGAAAATGACTGGTTCAGCATACGTTCAGCTATTGAACAAGCCTTGTCGCTGGTTAATGATTTCCGCCTTGGCGAAGGAAAGATATTAGGAGAGGACCTTAAGAAAAGGATCCAGCTTATCCTTCTGTACCTCATTGAGGTAGAACCTTTTGAAAAGAGAAGGATGCAGGATCTTAGGGAAAAGATGCTGAGGGATTTTGCCAATTACAAATCCGATTTCAACGGTTCGGCCCCTGACCAGAACCGCTTCGAACAGGAAATGATCTATTACCTTGAACGCCTCGACATCACCGAAGAGAAGATAAGGCTCAAAAAGCACTGCGAATATTTTCTCGACACCGCTGACGAAGGTGTTTCCCAGGGAAAAAAGCTGGGGTTCATCACCCAGGAGATCGGCCGTGAAATCAACACTTTAGGTTCCAAGGCTAACCAGGCCGATATGCAGAAGCTTGTCGTTCAGATGAAAGACGAGCTGGAAAAGATCAAAGAACAGCTCATGAACATACTATGAACGGCAAAGCGATTATCGTCTGCGCCCCTTCCGGTGCCGGAAAGACCAGTATTGTCAAATATCTTCTTGAAAAGATGCCGGGACTTTCTTTTTCGGTTTCAGCATGCAGCCGCCCGAAACGGGAAAATGAAATCCACGGTAAAGATTATTATTTTTTGTCGGGGGATGAGTTCCGCGAAAAAATCCGTCTCGGGGAATTTGCAGAATGGGAGGAAGTATACGAAGGGAGCTATTATGGCACCCTGAAGTCGGAACTGGAACGCATATGGAGCGAAGGCCGGGTTCCTGTTTTCGATGTCGATGTAAAAGGAGGACTCAGCCTTAAAAAATATTTCGGGCAGGATGCCCTGGCAATCTATGTTCAGCCCCCCTCTATCGAAGCTCTCGAAAGCAGGTTGAGGAACAGGGGCACCGAGTCGGAAGAAACACTTGTCCGCCGCCTTGCAAGAGCTGAGTTCGAACTGGGTTATGCTGATAAATCCGACCTTGTCATCGTCAATGAAAACCTTGAAAAGGCCTGTAAAGATGCTATCGATGCAATCACAAATTTCCTTTAAAACCGGTCTCTTCTTCGGATCGTTCAACCCCATCCATAACGGGCACCTGATGATCGCTTCGTACATGGTGGAATACGCCGGCCTGGACCAGGTGTGGTTTGTAGTTTCCCCTCACAATCCGCTGAAGGAAAAAGCTAGCCTGCTTGCCGACCATCACCGGCTTGCCATGGTAAACCTGGCGATCGAGGATGACAAACGGTTCAAATCATCGAATATAGAATTTAAACTTCCCCGGCCATCCTATACCATCGATACGCTGACATGGCTTTCAGAGAAATATCCGGGCAAACAATTCATCCCTGTACTGGGATCCGACAATCTGCCCTCGCTTCATAAATGGAAGAACTGGGAAGCGTTGCTTTCACAGTACAGTATATATGTATATCCCCGTCCCGGGACCCCGGCCAGCCGGTTCGACGATCATCCCTCACTTGTTAAAATCGATGCGCCCCTGATCACTGTCTCTTCCTCGTTTATCAGGCAAGGCATCAAAGAAGGCCGTGATATGCGCTATTTCGTTCCCGACAAGGTGTGGAAGTACATCGAGGAGATGAATTTTTACAGGGGCTCTCAATAAAAAGAATATCGAATGTCGAATAACGAACAATCAAGGGTATGAACCCCGGGGCAAGCCCCGGCCCCAGGTTCCGCCCCAGAGGCGGGGAATCAACCGGAAGAGATTGAATATTGAACGAAATAAAAAATTCGTTATTCGACATTCGAAATTCAACTTTTCCCCAATCCCTACTTCAGCGAAAACGGCGTGAAATTGGTATCCCTGTCGTAATAATCCTCGTTTTCTTTTTTCTTCAGGTAGGCTACAAGTTTATATGTGAGAGGTGTGGCAAAGATTTCCCACAAGACCTTCATTACATAATTGGTTAACATAACCGTGATCAGAAGGTTCATTGGCCAGAAACCCAGAAAAGCAATAGGGTAGAAGATGATGGAATCCACGGCTTCGCCGGCGACGGTTGACCCAATGGTTCTGGACCATAAATGTTTTCCGTTGGTCCAGACCTTCATTTTGGCAAGTATAAAGGAGTTTGTAAGCTCTCCGCAGAAAAATGCAATAAGTTCCGCAAGCACAATCCTCGGGGTCTGTCCGAATACAACCTCGTATGATTTCTGATGCGCCCAACCCTGGGCAGGAGGCAATCCCACTACGACATAAGTCATCAGGGTCGCAAAAATCAGAGCAGAAAAGCCCGCCCAGATCACCTTTCTTGAACGGGCATAGCCATAAACCTCGGTCAATATGTCGTTGAAGAAATAGGAGATCGGAAAGAACAGTATCCCTGCCCCGCAGGTAACTGAGCCCACAGTGACCACCTTCTCTGCGGCTATCAGGTCAGAGCACAGCAGCACAGTAACGAAGGCTGCCATGATGAGGTCGTAGTATTTGTAGGTGCGTTGCATCTCAGGGAGCGAAGTAAGACAAGTAGCGAAATAGCGAAATGGCGAAATGGCGAAAATTTCGCTACCTCGCTACTTCATTAGTTCTTCTATCTCACTCACGGTTTTGGGTATCGGCCTGCCAAGCACCCTCATGCCATCAGCAGTCACCAGAATATCATCTTCAATACGGATGCCGCCGAAGTCGAGATAAGTCATCACTTTATCATAATTGATGAATTCGGCATTCTTGTCTTCATTTTTCCATCTCTCAATGAGTTCGGGGATGAAATAAATGCCTGGTTCGATCGTCATCACAAAGCCGGTTTGAAGTTTACGGCCGAAGCGCAGGAACCCCAATCCGAATTCCTTGCTTCGTTTGATCTCATCATCATACCCTACGTAACTCTCTCCTAATCCTTCGAGGTCGTGAACATCCAATCCGAGAGGATGGCCGAGGCCATGAGGGAAGAACAACGTATGCGCTCCCTTTGCAACAGCCTCTCCGGGATCGCCTTTCATGATGCCAAGTGCAATCAGACCTTTGGCAATCTCCGTTGCCGCCAGCATGTGGATCTCCTTGAAAGGCACACCGGGTTTCACTGCTTTTATTGCTTGCAGGTTCGTATTGAGTACGATCTCATATATTTCCTTTTGCCTTTGTGAGAATTTCCCTCCCACGGGCACAGTGCGGGTGATATCCGAAGCATAGTGCAGTTCATTCTCGCAACCGGCATCGATCACCAGCATCCGGCCTTCGGTGAGTACATTTCCGTGATAATGATTGTGAAGGGTTTGACCGTTAACCGTGAGGATCACAGGAAATGACACGGGGCCGGCGTTGGCCAGGGCAATCCCTTCGATCGTTCCGGCGATCTGCTGTTCGATCACACCCGGTTTGGCCATTTTCATAGCCGTTGTATGCATGAGGTATGCCACGTCGATCATCTTTTCGATCTCTTTCACTTCAATATCATCCTTGACCATCCTGAGTTTTACGATGGCCTTCATCAGCTCTTCGGAAACCTGTGCGTGAACACTCACGTAGTCTGTGCTGAGCAGAGAGGCAAGCTGAACTCTCGTTTCGGCACGATACGCGGGAACAAAATGGACCTTTCGGCCGGCGCTGACAGCTTCGCCAATGTAAGCTGCCAGCTGGTCCGTGGGATAAGACACCGTTACCCCGGCTTTGGCTGCCTGCATGACGATAGAAGGCTGTTTGCCCATCCAGATGATATCGTTGATATCCACGTCATTCCCGAAAATAATATCCCTGCCGTCATCAAGATCAATAAGGCCTGCAAGATCGGGATGGTCCAATCCGAAAAAATAGGAAAAATTACTGTCCTGCCTGAACGTATATTGGTTTGCAGGATAGTTAAATGCCACATCGGTATTGCCTAAAAACAAAACGATGCCGTTTGTAAGCTCCAGGCGGAGCTTTTTTCTTCTTTCTGAGTAAATTGTTGCAGGAAACATAATTTAGACTGATTTTGAATTAGTAAAAAACCTTTTGTTTGTTAATTTTTGAAATATTAAACTCCTAATTTTGTTCGGAAGTCGTTCGTTCAATAGTTTCAAAAAAGTATTAGCACCGTGCTCTCTCATTTCAGATGTCTTCGCAGCACAAACCATGAACTATTGGACACGGCAAATTAACATTAAATTCCTTTTACTTCACCTGGTAGACAAACATTTTTAAGTCTTGCTTATGAGCACATCGTTTTTACGTTTCTCGTCCATCACGAAAAAGATCTGGATGGCATTGCTTGGGATATTTCTTCTGATCTTCCTGGTAGTGCATCTTAGCATTAATCTTTGTTTGCTGAAGACCGATCCCACATGGTTTAACGACGCGGCCCGTTTCATGGGCACGAATTATGTCGTGAAAACCTTCGAGGTAGTATTGTTCGCCGGCTTTATTTTTCACATCATCCTGGGCATCATCCTGCAGGTTCAGAACTGGATGTCGCGCCCGGTGAGGTACGCGGTGAACAATAAATCCGAAACGCCTTTCCTTTCGAAGTATATGATCTGGACCGGCGGGATCATCCTTCTGTTCCTGGTCATTCATCTTATGAATTTCTGGATGATGAAACTGGGCTGGGTCGACGGACCGAGGATGGCCGACGGCGAGCCGGACTTTTACCAGAAAGCTGTTGATCTGTTCAACATCCCGGCTTATTCCATGATGTACATCCTGCTCTTTATCGTCCTTGGTTTTCACCTGAACCATGCATTCCAGGCTGCTTTTCAAAGTCTCGGACTGAATTTCACAAAATACACCAAGTGTATTGAAATCTTCGGTATGGTTTATTCCATTGTCATTCCCTTAGGCTTTATCATCATACCCATTTATTTTTTACTTATCCATTAGGCTTTATGGCTGAATTGAATTCAAAGATTCCGAAAGGGCCAGTGGCCCAGAAGTGGAGCAATTACAAGGCCCACCAGAACCTGGTCAATCCGTCGAACAAACGCAAACTCGACATCATCATCGTAGGTACAGGGCTGGCAGGCGCTTCTGCAGCTGCTTCCTTTGGCGAGCTGGGTTTTAATGTAAAGATCTTCTGCTACCAGGACAGTCCCAGACGTGCACACAGTATTGCAGCACAGGGAGGCATCAATGCGGCAAAGAATTACCCCAACGACGGCGATAGTGTTTACCGGCTGTATTATGACACCCTGAAAGGGGGCGACTACCGTGCCCGTGAAGCCAATGTATATCGCCTGGCCGAAGTCAGCAATGCGATCATCGACCAATGCGTTGCCCAGGGAGTCCCATTTGCCCGTGAGTACGGCGGATCGCTTGAGAACCGTTCCTTTGGCGGGGCCCAGGTGTCAAGGACCTTTTTCGCCCGCGGTCAGACGGGTCAGCAGCTTTTGTTGGGTGCATATTCCGCTCTCAGCCGCCAGATCAAGCTGGGTATGGTCAAGATGTACAACCGTCATGAGATGATGGACCTGGTAATGGTGGATGGCAAAGCCCGTGGGATCATCGCCCGTGACCTCATCACAGGCAAGCTGGAACGCTATTTCGGCCATGCGGTAATCCTTGCTACCGGTGGATATTCAAACGTTTTTTATCTTTCGACCAATGCGATGGGCTCCAACACCAGCGCCCTCTGGCAGGCAATGAAACAAGGCGCTTTTTTTGCCAATCCCTGTTTCACCCAGATCCATCCCACCTGTATACCCATGCATGGAGATTACCAGTCAAAACTCACTCTGATGAGCGAAAGCCTCCGAAACGACGGCCGAATCTGGGTCCCTAAGAATAAGGAGGATGCAGAAAAAAACCGTCAGGGGAAGCTTAAGGGAAACGATATTCCCGAAGAAGACCGCGATTATTACCTCGAAAGGAGGTACCCGGCCTTTGGTAACCTGGTGCCCAGGGATGTGGCTTCACGTGCAGCCAAGGAACGCTGTGATGCAGGCTATGGGGTCGGTCCGACAGGACTGGCTGTTTATCTTGATTTCAAGGATTCCATCAAACGTCTCGGAAAAAATGTTATTGAAGAGCGCTACGGCAACCTCTTCCAGATGTATGAAAAGATCGTGGATGAGAATCCTTATGAAAACCCAATGATGATCTACCCTGCTGTTCATTATACGATGGGCGGACTATGGGTTGATTACGAGCTGATGTCGAATGTGACCGGTTTATTCGTTGCCGGCGAAGCCAACTTCTCAGATCACGGCGCCAACCGCCTGGGTGCGTCAGCCCTGATGCAGGGTCTGGCCGACGGCTATTTCGTGCTTCCCTATACGGTTCAGAATTACTTATCGGCTGAAATCAAAACCCCTAGGATCCCTACCGACAGCAAGGCTTTCGAAGATGCAGAAAAAAGAGTGAGTCAGCGCCTCGACAAACTGATGTCGGTGCAGGGAACCAAATCAGTGGATCATTTCCACAAGGAACTCGGCAAGATCATGTGGGAGCATGTAGGCATGGGCCGCAATAAAGAAGGGCTCACTAAAGGCATTGCCCTGATCCGTGAATTACGGAATAAATTCTGGACAGATGTTCGTATCCCGGGAGCTGTTGATGAGCTGAATATCGAGCTCGAAAAAGCCAATCGTGTTGCCGATTTCCTGGAGATGGGAGAGCTGCTGGCCCTGGATGCCCTGGAACGTAACGAAAGCTGCGGAGGGCATTTTCGCGAGGAATACCAGACCCCCGAAGGCGAATGCCTGCGCGACGACCAGGACTATAAATATGTAGCTGCCTGGGAATATGTGAAGGAAGGCGAATTCAGGCTGCATAAGGAACCACTCGTATACGAGGAAACAGAGGTGAAAGCCAGGAATTATAAGTAAGGAGATGGATTGGAAAAAATGGAATTTCAATTAAACAGAAAACCTTCAATAAACAACAAATGAATCTTACGCTGAAGATCTGGAGGCAGGAAGATGCCATGTCAAAAGGAAAATTCGTGACCTATATGCTCGACGATATTTCCCCGAATTGTTCTTTTCTGGAGATGCTCGACATCCTGAATGAGGGCCTTATCCGGAAGAATGAAGAACCTGTGGTATTCGACCACGACTGCCGCGAAGGGATCTGCGGGATGTGCAGCCTGTATATCAATGGCCGTCCGCACGGCCCCGACGATGCCGTGACCGTTTGCCAGCTTCATATGCGGAAGTTCAGCGACGGTGAGATCATCACCGTGGAACCCTGGCGTGCCAGGCCTTTTCCTGTGATCAAAGACCTGATGGTAGACCGCACCGCATTTGATAAGATCATTCAGGAAGGCGGTTATATTTCGGTGAATACCGGAGGAGCTATGGAAGCCAACCATATTTTGATTCCAAAGCCTGCTGCCGAACTGTCGATGGATGCCGCTGCATGTATCGGTTGCGGTGCCTGTGTTGCTGCCTGCAAGAACGCTTCGGCCATGCTGTTCGTTTCGGCCAAAGTCTCCCAGTTCGCCCTCCTGCCCCAGGGGCGTCCGGAAGCTAAACAACGGGTCCTGAAAATGGTGAAGATGATGGATGAACTCGGTTTCGGCAACTGCACCAACACTTACG
>Ga0194062_1000260_pt1 | contig 22084 bp, 19 predicted proteins | sample SepL2225m_MetaG_FD_155481 | JGI IMG/M metagenome (GOLD analysis project Ga0194062, IMG submission 155481) | Anoxic zone freshwater microbial communities from boreal shield lake in IISD Experimental Lakes Area, Ontario, Canada - Sep2016-L224-25m | ecosystem: Environmental > Aquatic > Freshwater >... | reverse complement strand
GCGTTTTTTTTAGTTAAGAGTGTGATATGTCAGATCAAGTTGTAGGTACCGTTAAGTGGTTCAATGATGAAAAAGGTTTTGGATTTATTGAACAAGAAGGTGGCAAAGATGTTTTTGTTCACCACAGCGCAATTAATGGCACCGGTCGCAAAACCTTGCGAGAAGGCCAAAAAGTTACTATGCAAGTAACTCAAGGTCAAAAAGGACCGCAAGCAGAGAATGTAACCCCCGCGTAATACTCTCGAATATAATCTCCCCCAATAGAGTCTATGACTCTTTGGGGGTGGCTTATTACTTTTATATAGGAGAAAATTGTCTAATATTTTCTTCTTGGTGCAGCTGTATCTTTAATTATCCTTTACGACTGCCTTTAAAATAACAAATTTATTATTGGCAGCAACCGTCGTACAGTTTCCAAATAACTGCTTAAGGTTAATAGGATAATTTAGATGGCGGTTACCCACTATCCATAGCTCCCCCCTCTTCTTTAGCACCCGCCTTGATTCCTTAATCATGGCAGTAGCAATTTGATCACCTATTGTATTCTGCTGATGAAAAGGTGGATTACAGAGAATCAAATCAACCGAAGCGGTTTCAAAACCATCCAGTCCATTACCCACGGTAAAAACAGCCTCGCGCTCTTGCCCAAAAGCCCGAGAAAAGTTTTCCCTGGCAGAGGCAACTGCCATAAATGATTCATCTACAAGATGTACCCTGGCCTCTGGATTTCGTTCAGCCGCCATTAGACCCAATAAACCATTGCCACAACCCAAATCTACAATATCAACCTTGCCATGATGCTGCGGGAGATGTTGAAGAAAAAAACGGGTGCCAATATCCAGACTCTCTCTTGAAAACACATTCGCATGATTACAAATTAAATGCGCCGTACCTTCAAGCTGATAATAAACGGGGTAAGGACTCACAGGGATTATCAAATCAGGATCTGGCGTAGCGAAAATAAGCCGGGCCTTTTTGCGAGCCAATGACGTGGTGGTCACTCCGACCAAGCGCTCTAACAACTTCCAGATAGCAGCGGGCAAGGTTTTTATCATGCCCCCCAGAATAACGTGCGTTGAGGCGTGTAAATGAGGATGTAACCGTATCAATTGATCTTCTAGCAAGGCCAAGGTCTTAGTCGCTTTAATCAATACATAATCGTATGATCCTTCTAACGACTCAAGACTATTAATCAACGTCACACTGTCTTCAGCCAGGTTATTCGCCTTTAAATTAAGCCGCGTAGCCTGCTGTGACAAATAAGAGTCTGATACGGAATCCGGTTTAAAGTCACTTAATGCGACAGCTAATGCACCAAAACTATCATTCAAAATTAATATACGGGCATTAACGGCAGGTTTAATATCCTCCGCTAGCGTATTTAATAAATATTCATCCGCTGCATCCCAGGCACGCAGTAACTCTAAGGAGCGCTTCGGCAGGCGATTTAATTCAAACCCGCCTTGAGGAACGCTTAGTAAATTTTCTGTTTTATTATCCATTAACCCAGTAACACAGCCGTTGCTTTAAACACGTGCCATGTATTTGCCACTTTCAGTATTGACCTTAATTAAATCATCCACTTCCAAATACTCAGGTACCTGCACCTCAATACCGGTGACCAGACGCGCTGTTTTAGTACGTCCTGAGGCCGTTGCCCCTTTAATAGAAGGCGCTGTTTCTACAATACCCAGTATCACCGAACTCGGCAGCTCAATACCCAAAATAACACCATCAATCAACAAGGCTACAATACCTTCTAGGCCTTCTGTTAAATAGTTAACCTGGTCATCCAAATCCTCACGGCTTAAGGTGTACTGAGTATAGTCCTCCAAGTCCATGAAAATATAACTCTCGCCATCCACATAAGAGAATTGAACTTTAGCCCTGACTAAATCGCTGTCTTTTAAAAAGTCATCACCTTTTAAAGACTCATCCAGTTTTTGTCCTGTTTTAAGGTTAGTAAAACGAATCTTATATAAGGTTGATGCGCCTCGTGAAGAAGGGCTCTTTGCATCAAATTGTTTGACCATATGCGGCACGCCATTAATCTCAACTACCATTCCACGCTTTAACTCACTCGCTTTTGCCACACACATCTCCAAATTATTTATATAGTCGCCAACTCAAGAACAATGATTTACCCATAAATCAATGAACAGATAGAGTAAATAACCGAGTATTATAACTTAGAAAATTGCAATATCCGTGCTAGCAGCTAACGATAAAAATAACCAAAGAATTTCGTTAATCGGAAACACGTTAAGTATTATAATTGTCGCAATATAAACTTCTTGTTACAGTAACGAGCGAAGCAATGCACGACACATTAAAATTCTTACCTACTCTATTATTCGTTACCTTGGCGGCCTGTTCGACTCAAGAAGTCAAACAGACAGAAGCTACTGCACCTAAAGCCACTGAAAAAAACAGTTCAATCGCACAAAAAACAGAACCTGAGCAAGCAGATGGACTCACTCCTCCAATGACCCTCATGAAAGGCGACAAAAAGCTACAGCTAGTGAAAATCATGGATGGTGGCATCTGTAAAAATGAATATCAAGGTGCTAAAGGTGCGTTTCTTCTTTATGCTGACACCAGCGATATTGAACGTATCAAACGCGAAAAAGGTACCGCTATCTTCCGTTCATTCGAATCCAAAATACAAGATATATCAGGCAATGTGCTTCAATCAGCCATAGATGAAACCAATCTGGCTGAAGATCCTTTCTCACTGGGTGCAGATGAAGCCCAACAAAAACTGGCATCTAAACTGGTTACCAACTTCCGTAACGCCGCTACACCCGTTTTGAGTCAATTCGAAAAAGAAACCTCATTAACTATCGATATCACAGCCTTCCAGCCTTCGCTTATCTTTTATCAAAAAGGCTGTGATGAATCCCGACTAGAGCAAGAAGACCCTAACCCTAAGAGTTAACAGATCGGGTTAATTATCACGTAGCCGAACTGCCAACACATCACATTTTGCATAATGCAAAATGCTGTTGGCAGTAGACCCCAACAAAAGCGCTAAACCGTGTCGCCCATGTGAACCGACGACAATGAGATCAACCTTCTCCTGTTCAGCGATATGAATAATTTCCTGCTTAGGAATCCCCCAAAGTAGCCAGCGATTGGCAAAATCAACGGAAAGTTGATCACCCAAGCGCATAAACTTGGTTTTCTCTGCTTCCAGTAATTTTTCCTGTGAATCCTCATCCAGAGGGATAACCGTTCCATAATTCGTATCAGGCATTGGAATGTTATCCAACACATGCACAATACTCAATTTCGCCTGATATTTATCCGCTAACGATCTGGCCTTTTCTGCAACATAATGAGCCTGCACAGAAAAGTCGACCGCCAGTAAAATATGTTGATAGTCTGTCATTTATTTTTTTACCTTAAATGTTAAAAGTTGGGGAGGTTTAACTCGGCACTGATAAAAAGTATAACCGCTCAGTGTGATAAAATGTAAATCTGAATTTATTGAGCCCCCTCTATGCAACCAGCATTTATACATTTAAGAGTTCATACCGAATTCTCTTTGGTCGACGGTATCGTTAAAATAAAGCCGCTGATCAAGCGTCTTACAGAACTCAATATGCCCGCGATTGCGGTTACTGACCACGCCAATCTTTTTTCATTGGTCAAGTTTTATAAAGCAGCGCAAGGCCTTGGCATTAAACCCATTGCCGGTGCCGATGTGTTAATTCTTAACCCTGAAGATCCTACCACACCCTACCGATTAACCTTACTGGTCAATAATCATACCGGTTACATTACGCTGACCGAATTAATTTCAAAAGCGTATCAAGAAGGTCAGCATCTGGGCGTACCGATGCTCAAACAGGAATGGATAAAAGCGAATCATGCCGGATTAATTGCCTTATCCGGCGCTATGCAGGGTGATATAGGTAAAGCCTTATTAGCAGAAAACCTTGAAGAAGCAAAACGCTTGGCAGAACAATGGGGAAACCTGTTTGATAACAGCTTTTACCTCGAATTACAACGTGTGGGACGTCCCGATGAAGAGCGCTATATTGCACACGCCATTGATCTCGCACTCACTACCCACCTACCGGTAGTCGCCACTAACGACGTGCGCTTTATTCATCAAAAAGATTTTGCTGCTCATGAAGTCCGTGTCTGTATTAATCAAGGGCGCGTCCTTGATGATTCACGCAGACCCAAAGATTACACTGACCAACAGTATTTACGCAGCACAGAAGAAATGCTGACCTTATTTGCTGATATTCCTGAAGCCCTGGAAAATACAGTACACATCGCCCAACGCTGTAATTTAAAACTCACCTTGGGCAAAAACTTCCTGCCTGACTTTCCAGTGCCTCCCGGTATGACTTTAGGCGAGCTAATGGCAAGTGAGTCCCTAAAAGGTCTGGAAGAACGTTTATTGCATTACCCTGCGGTCGGCAAAGGCACCGATGAAGAGAACCGCCAGGTTTACTATGATCGCTTAGAAACAGAACTTAAAGTGATCACTGAAATGGGGTTTCCCGGTTACTTCATGATCGTTGCGGACTTTATTCAGTGGGCCAAAAACGAACTCATTCCCGTCGGCCCTGGTCGGGGTTCAGGTGCGGGTTCTTTAGTCGCTTACGCCCTTAAAATTACGGACTTGGACCCCATCGAATTTGATTTACTGTTTGAACGGTTCTTAAACCCCGAACGGGTCTCGATGCCCGACTTTGATATCGACTTCTGCATGGACAGGCGTGACGAAGTGATTGATTATGTGGCGCGTCATTACGGTCGTGACCACGTAGCTCAAATTATTACATATGGTTCGATGGCCGCTAAAGCGGTTATTCGTGATGTTGGTCGGGTGTTGGGCTTCGCATATGGTTTTGTCGATCGACTGGCGAAACTGATTCCGTTTGAAATTGGTATGACGCTAAACAAAGCGTTGCAGGACAGCCCTGATCTCAAACAATTGTATGATACCGAAGAAGAGGTAAAAAGCCTCATTGATATGGCCTTAATGCTGGAAGGCACCGTCAGAAATGCCGGCAAACATGCGGGTGGGGTTGTTATTTCACCGACCAAACTGACCGACTTCACACCGCTCTATTGTGAGCAGGGTGGCGGCAACCTGGTCACCCAGTTTGATAAAGATGACGTTGAAGCGGTGGGTCTGGTTAAGTTCGACTTCTTGGGCTTGCGAACGCTGACCATTATTGATTGGGCTTTACAAGCGATTAACCATAAGAAACAACAACGCGGTGAAGCGCTGATCGATATTACAACGATCCCTAGAGATGACCTGCCTTCTTATCAGTTGTTAAAAAACGGCCAGACGACGGCGGTCTTTCAGCTTGAATCCAGAGGCATGAAAGAGCTGATTAAAAAGCTGAAGCCAGACTGCTTTGACGATATTATCGCGTTAGTGGCGCTGTTCCGACCCGGCCCATTGGAATCAGGCATGGTTGACGATTACATCAATGTAAAACACGGGGCAAAAGCGGAATATGCACACCCCTTACTAGAGCCTATCCTTAAGCCCACCAATGGCGTTATCTTATATCAAGAACAAGTGATGCAAATCGCCCGGGAACTTGCCCACTATACGTTGGGTGGGGCTGATATGCTGCGACGGGCTATGGGTAAGAAAAAAGCCGAGGAAATGGCTAAAGAACGGGCAAAGTTCACGACTGGGGCTGTTGCCAACCAGGTCGAGGAATCGATTGCCACGTATGTCTTCGACTTGATGGAAAAGTTTGCTGGCTATGGCTTTAACAAATCCCATTCGGCCGCCTATGCCTTGGTTGCTTATCAGACGGCCTGGTTAAAAACGCATTATCCCGCCGAGTTTATGGCAGCGGTGCTCTCTTCTGATATGGACAACACTGATAAAGTCGTCATATTAATTGAAGAATGTCGACAAATGAAGCTGGCTATTCTGCCACCCAATATCAATGTCTCCACTTACCGCTTTACCGCAAATGATGACAATCATATCGTTTACGGCTTGGGTGCCATTAAAGGGGTCGGACAAGCTGCCATAGAAGATATGCTGATAGAGCGTGAGCAAAATGGCCCCTTTTTAGGACTTTATGATTTATGCAAACGTGTTGATTTACGAAAATTTAATCGCAGGGTACTCGATGCCCTAATCCGTGGCGGTGCTTTTGATGAGTTTGATCCGAATCGTGCTGCTCACTTAGCCGAATTACCCACCGCTCTAAAAATCGCTGAACAGCATGGGAAAGCGAGCGAAACAGGTCAACATGACTTATTCTCTCTCGGTGATGGCGATTCAGAATCACCCGCCGATAACAAAGAGGATACCGCCTATACCCTTAACGTGGAACCGTGGTCTGACAAAGAACGTTTAGCCGCAGAAAAACTAACCTTGGGCTTATTTTTAACGGGACATCCGATAGATCAATATGAACCTGAATTAAAGCACTTTACCCATGGAAAAATCGGCTCTTTACAAGTCTCACGCGGTAAAATGGAAGCCCGTGTTGCAGGGATGGTGATAGAAATTCGGACACGCCAAAACAAGAATGGAAAAACGATGGGCTTTGCTACGCTTGATGATAAATCAGGCCGACTAGAATGTGCTGTGTTCGGAGATATTTATGATCAATATCGAGATATTTTTACACGCGATAACCTGTTGATTGCCGAAGGAGCTTTAGCTATCGATAATTTCTCTGGTGCCTTACGTTTAACTGTTGAAAAAATATATACCATCGATCAGGCAAGAGAAAGTTTTGCCAGAGGCATTCATCTGACCTGGAAAACATCAGACAACGCAGAAGAATCCATGAACTTTATTGCAAAATTAACTGAGGTACTCAGTCCTTACAAAGGCGGAGCCTGTCCAGTCAGTATCAACTACACCTCATCACAAGCTAAAGCCCATGTGCAATTAGGTGATGCCTGGAGAATACAGCCAACCGATGAGCTGGTTGCAAAACTGAAATGGTTATTAGGGACTACAGCGGTAGAAATACGCTATAAATAAAGAGAAATCACTGGAGCGTTAAGTACGCCCCAGTGATTTTATTGATTACTCGCTACCTGTATCTGGCTTTATCGATTCCACTGCTTTTGGAGCAGGAGCAGGTGCTGATTCAACAACAGGCCTAGGCTCAGACTCAACGAAAACAGGTTTTGACACCGGTACAACAGTAGCAACTGGCACACTCACTGGTACAGCCACAGGTTCGAATATCTGAGCTTGCGCTGAAGCTTGTGATTCGAGACGCTCACGCTTTTCTACTCTCTGAGCAAAATCATTATCATACGAACGGGCGGGCTCCGATCTGGATTCATTAGCGGACATCTCACCCGTTTCACTCCCCCCGTTACTGTCATCACCACTTCCACTCTCAACTCGCTTGTAGTTAGGGTTACGCGGTCTTCTACGATTAGGCCCTCTTCTACTATTCTTTCTTTCTAATGATCGCACAGGTGCTTCAGACGAAGCGACAGAAGCCTCATTGACAACAGACTCCACTACCACATCAGCGTTTACAGACTCGTTAACAGCAATAGAATCGACTTTAACGACTTCGGCTACATCACTGACTGGCGCAAGATTTCGTCTTACATTGCGCCCTCTGCCCCTCATATTACGATTAGCACGAGGCTCTTTATTTTCAGTACCGTCCTTGTCTTCCCGGTTTTCCTTAACCTCCTTATTTTCTTTGCTTAACTCAGGCGTATTGTTTCGCTCTTGCTGGGGCGGACGATTAGGACGTGAATCCTGTGATCTTGGTCCTTGATTTCTGCCGCGTCTATTGTTATTACGATTTCTGTTAGACTGATTTTCCTGAGCATTGACTCTTTCAGTTGCAGGAGCGGATGTTGATACAGCAGGTATTGCTTTTACTTCAGGCTCCTCGCTAGAAGAACCAACCAGTTTCTCCCAAAAACGCTTGATCAGACTAGCAGCCTCATTTTTAGGCTGAGTTGGCACAGGGGTCTCATGAGAAAACTCCTTTACAGCCGCCTTTTCAATCTTTGGCTTAACCTGTTGAGCAAACTCGGGTATAGAGACATCTTCAACTTTTATTTGTAAATAACTGGGCCGTTCATCTACAAACTCTTTTTCTTTAATGCGTTCAATATCGTAAGCAGGCGTTTCAAGATGTTTGCTCGGTAAGATAATAATACCAACTTTCAAGCGTGTTTCAATCTGCTCAATCGCGTGACGTTTTTCGTTTAACAGAAAAGTCGCACATTCAATAGGCAAATGTGCAATCACCTTTTCGGTGCCTTTTTTCATCGCTTCTTCTTCAATAACCCGCAATACAGACAGGGCTACTGACTCCACATTACGAATAGTCCCTTGACCCTTACAACGAGGACAAGGTAGCTGTGTCGCATCGCCTAACGAAGGACGCATCCTTTGTCTGGACATCTCCAGCAAACCAAATCGGGAAATCCGGCTGGTCTGGATACGGGCTCTATCTATTTTTAAGGCATCACGTAGATGATTTTCAACTGTCCGTTGATTCTTGTTAGATAACATATCGATAAAATCGATAACAAACAAACCGCCTAAATCACGCAGTCTAAGTTGACGGGCGATTTCATCCGCTGCCTCAAGATTGGTATTCAGTGCCGTTTCTTCAATATCACTGCCCTTTGTAGCGCGAGCAGAGTTAATATCAATAGAAGTCAACGCTTCAGTATGGTCAATCACCAAAGAGCCACCTGAAGGCAAGGACACTTCACGGCAATAAGCCACTTCAATTTGAGACTCAATTTGATAACGGCTAAATAAAGGGACCGCGTCCTGATACAGCTTGGCTTTGGGCAAGAAATGCGGCATCACTTCTTTTAAGAAGTCTTGCACCAATTTAAATGACTCTTCATTATCAATCAGAATTTCATCGATGTTGCCACGTAAATGATCACGTAGCGCTCTGATAATGACGTTACTTTCTTGAAACACCAAAAAAGGTGCCTTTTGTTCAGTGGATGACCGTTCAATCGCTTCCCAGAGTTGTAACAGATAATTTAAATCCCACTGCAACTCTTCAGCATTTTTACCACACCCTGCGGTTCTTACAATCAAACCCATGGACTCAGGAATATCAAGCGTCGCCATTACCTCACGCAGGTCACTACGGGTTTCACCTTCAATACGCCTGGAAATTCCCCCTGCTTTAGGATTATTGGGCATCAATACCAAATAAGTCCCCGCCAGACTGATATAAGTCGTTAACGCAGCACCCTTATTACCCCGTTCTTCTTTTTCAATCTGAACAATAATTTCCTGACCTTCCTTAATCATATCCTTAATCGCAGGACGACGACCGTCTTCAGTGCCTTCCTGGGCTTGTCTATAAAGCGGGGAAATTTCTTTGAACGGCAAAAAACCATGTTTTTCAGCGCCGTAATTGATAAACGCCGCTTCTAGGCTAGGTTCCACGCGGGTGATAATACCTTTGTATATATTTGACTTCTTTTGTTCTTTTGAAGGGATTTCGATGTCAAAATCATAAAGTTTTTGACCGTCTACCAAAGCGACTCGCAGTTCTTCAGCCTGCGTAGCGTTGATAAGCATTCTTTTCATTTTATATCCTTGTTGTTCCCTGCTCCATTCTCAGATTTTACTGAACTAGACTTTTTGGTTATTGCATCAAATTATGTGTCAATACAAACATGAAGTGATAGATCTAAGAGAAGCTATCCACTTAGTTTTTACGGTCTTATGTTCCATCATCAGCGTTCTTGTCGTCGTTTTTGGCTTCAAATTAAGATGAAATCAGGCCGCGGTAACAGATGCTAATTTAATTTTATTTAGTCTTAACTGGTAAATTCTGTTTGAAACAGGTTTTAAATAATCGTGCGTCTAGGGTCGAACGATGAACCCGAAAATCGTATAATGAAGCATTAATCACGCAATAGTGTTATTTTAATCCTCATTAAGTAGCTCATAATCAGTTTCATTGATGAAATCTGTTGAGCATTAAGTGTTTTTTTAAAAACTTGCCTAATATAGCAACCTTATTGCCTTTCATCAATTTTAAAGAATTAATTATTACAAGATGCTGGTATTATTTGCACTATGAGTACAGAAGAAACCCAACAACCTCAAGTCACTTACATCGAAATTACCGATGAAAATTGTGATCAACGCATCGACAATTTTTTGATTACCCATTTAAAAGGGGTACCCAAGAGCAGAATTTATAGAATCGTCAGAAAAGGTGAAGTGCGTGTAAACAAAGGGCGGATAGATATTAAATACCGACTGGCTGCGGGTGACATCATCAGAATTCCACCTATCAGAGTTGCTGAAAGGTCTGAAGAATCTTATATTCCGCAAGGTTTACAAGCCGCCTTGGCAGAGGGTATTCTATATGAAGACGACGGTTTTATTATTTTAAATAAACCGGCTGGCTTTGCCGTACACGGTGGCAGTGGTGTCAGCTCAGGAATTATTGAGGGACTTCGCTTGATAAGACCCGAAGCACGCTTTTTAGAACTCGTGCATCGACTCGATAAAGATACCTCGGGCTGCCTGCTCATTGCAAAAAAACGCAGTGCCTTACGCCTGTTGCAGGCGCTCTTTCGTAATAGCCAAATTCAAAAAACCTACCAAGCTTTATTAGCGGGTCGATGGGAAAGAAAAAAGCTCATAGTCACCGCCCCGTTATTAAAAAACGTCAGCAAAGGTGGAGAGCGCATCGTAGTCATTAGCCAAGCGGGCAAAGCAGCAGAAACCTTATTCAAACGTATAGAACTCTTTCAAACCTCAACACTGGTTGAAGCCTCCCCAAAAACAGGACGCACCCATCAAATACGGGTTCATGCTGCCAGTTTGGGCCACCCTATTGTTGGGGATGAGCGTTATGGTGTTGATGAAGTCAATAAAACATTTAAGAATAAAGGCTATAAACGCATGTTTCTTCATGCTGAAACCTTAACCTTTTTACACCCTGTTACAGAGGCACCGATGCGGATTACCGCGCCTTTACCAAATCACTTAATAAAGTTACTCAACAATGAAAAATCGCTTTGACTTAATAATCTTCGATTGGGATGGCACACTGATTAACTCCATAGACTGGATTACGCAGAGTCTACAACAGGCTGCTTTAGCTTATGGCTACCCTATACCTGAAGCCCAAGCGGCCAAGGATGTTATTGGTTTGAGTATTGAAAATGCAGTCCTCACCCTATTCCCTGAAGCTGACGAAATAACCCAAACACACCTGGCTAACAGCTATAGAGATCATTATTTATCAAAACAACTGAATAAAGACGATTTATTTCCCGGTGTTTATGATATGTTGAAACACTTAAAGCTCTCTGGCTATCAATTGGCTGTTGCCACAGGTAAAACCAGATCCGGATTACAGGCCGCACTCTCAGCAACGGGTACTGAAGATTTATTTTGCATGACCCGCTGTGCTGATGAGACCGCATCCAAACCCGATCCTAAAATGCTGCTCGAAATCATTGAACACACTCAAACCTCTCATGATCGTTGTTTGATGGTTGGCGACTCTGTGTTTGACTTACAAATGGCACTTAACATCCCGATACCGGCCATTGCCGTTACTTGTGGAGCACAATCTGCTGAATTATTGCAACAATACCAGCCCTTGTTGTGTCTAGAACAGCCAACCGAATTACTGAATTATATTTAAGGTTAAATCATCATGCAAAACAAACAAGACCCTTCTATCAAATCAGAATCGAACCGAGAATTCGGTTGGGAACGTGAAATAATTGAAAAACTGGCATTAGCTGCAGTAAAGGAACAAACCAGAGCACGGCGCTGGAATGTGTTTTTTAAATCGTTATTCTTCGTGTATCTGTTCGCTCTTTTTGGCATTAGCATCTACCCCAAAATTAAAAATAATTTTGGTAGTGATGGCGGTCATCACACAGCTGTTATTAATGTCTCAGGCGTCATTGCTGAAGATAAAGATGCAAACGCTATAGATATCATCAAAAGCTTAAGGGAAGCCGTTAAGGATAATCAAACCAAAGGTATTATTCTTCACTCTAATTCCCCCGGAGGCAGCCCGGTTCAATCCAATTATGTTTATGAAGAAATAAGAAACATAAAAAAAGAACACCCCAACCTACCTATTTATGCCGTCGTGAGTGATATTTGTGCTTCAGGGTGTTATTACATCGCCTCTGCCAGCGATAAAATTTTTGTTAACCCCTCCAGTTTAATTGGCTCAATAGGCGTTATTATGGAGGGCTTTGGTTTTGTTGACATCATGCAAAAAGTGGGCGTAGAGCGCCGGCTAATAACTGCTGGAACCCATAAAGCCATGCTGGATCCTTTCTCCCCACCTAAAAATGATGAAACTATATTTGTGCAAGATTTGTTGAATCAAGTTCATCAGCAATTTATAACAGCCGTTAAAACAGGTCGAGGGGATCGCTTAAAAGAAACGCCTGATATGTTCTCCGGTTTAGTTTGGACAGGTGAAGCGAGTGTTAAACTTGGTGTAGCCGATGCCTATGGTAATGATGATTACGTGGCTAAAAACATCATTGGCGCTGAAAAACTGGTTAATTATAAGCAAGAAACCAGTCTTCTCGACAAAATGGCGGGTAAATTAGGCGCTTCTTTTGGCAATGTATTGGGCAGCCTATTAGTCGGCCCTTCTCTTCGGTAATCGTTATGGGTACAAAAACGACTTACGATGCGATGTTCTCTACTGTCATTGGTAAAGAATATGACATGCTTAAATTAATTTGCCCGGCTGCGACAGAAATGAGCCGCTTAGTCGGTGAAAGTGTCAGTGCATCGAATAACAAGTCTGAAATATTACATGTTGTCGAGCTAGGTGGTGGCACCGGTATTACTACCCTTGCCTTATTATCCGCCAAAAACAACCTGCACATTCTCAGTGTCGATAACGAACCTACCATGCAACAACAAGCCAAACTCAGCTTGCAGCAATGGGTTGATTCAGGTTGTTTAAGTTTTTCTGCTGAGGATGCCTTAACGGCCTTACAAAGACTTGAAGACAACAGTGTTGATATTGTTGCCTCGGCTTATACCTTGCACAATTTCTTTTACTCATACCGGGAACAGGTTATCAGAGAGGTTTTTCGCGTATTGAAACCCGACGGGGAATTTATCAATGGTGATCGCTACGGTTTAGATGATATTAGACAACACACCCGCACTATTCAAGCTGAAGTAAGCGAATGGTTTAAAGTCTTAACCCCACTTAATCGCAACGACTTACTGGAGCAATGGCTAGTGCATTTATTTAATGATGAATCTGAAGATCATGTAATGCGCGAAGGTGTGGCGTTACAACAATTACAAGAAGCTGGTTTTATTGACATCAAACTGAGTCATCGTAATGCCGTCAATGCCTTGGTAACAGCAATAAAACCAGCTTAAAAGCGTTCGTCTTTTATAACAACTCCAATAAAAGACGAACGAGCAGTCGTTAATTAAGGAATGATAATAACGCCTGTTGCTGCACCCGCAGTAGGGTTTGAAATCTTATTATGAGCACAACTCACTTGTTCATAAGTATTAGCCACAGCAGTAACACTCGCAGTAGTATTAATAATCATTTCATCACCAATTGCCCAAGCAGGTTTACCGCTGTAATCACTGATAAATCCACCGGGAACGCTATCCAATCCCATAAGAGCACGTAATTTCCATGCAACCGCATGATCAGTACATGATGTATCACCTGAAACACCTATAGCACCGACTTTTACACCCTTCTTATACAGTGCTAAACCACCACCAAAAACGTTAACACCGCCAATACGTAGACCAACTGCAGGGTCACTGGTTCCAGCCCCAAAATTAGTAGCGTTACCTGCATAAGCCACAGCAGGGTTAATGGGGTTACTTTCTTGCAAACCAAACAAACTTCCACCAGGTTGAGTCAAACCATACAATTGAGCAGTAGAGATTGAAAAAGCATCCAAACTAAACGCATTGGCAGTATTCGCTTTTTGCATTGAAATAACCCGACTGCCTAGCCAAGATTTATTGCCAATAGCAGCACCTGAACCAGCACTATTAACGACCGCACAAACAGTGCCTGTTTCATCGACAGCTGATATCCACATCGGAAGGCCATAACCACCGTTACCAGCAGAGCCTACAGCATTAAAATCAGAAGGACGCCAAGCACTTAAAATATCAGCACAAGTAGCGAATGCACTTGCAGTTGACCCAAGTAATAAGGCACCGCCTAACATAACAGCAAAACGTTTTTTCATTTGATTACCCCTTAAATTTGCTCTAAAGCATTTAACAACAATAACAATATAATTATCTTGATAATTATTCACGTTTTTAAAGCTAACCTGATGTAACCACCGAAAATCTCACATCATCAACACATATTTTCAGTATGAAAATTTTTTGAACAAGATCAATAAGCCACTGGGTATAACAGGTTCTCAATAAATTTGTAATCCCTCTAAAACTAACTCCCTCTACAACGATTTTTTAACCAGCCACCTGAGCAATCCAGTCTTGCAAATTATAATAATTGGTAATACGAGCGACCTTACCGTCACGAATTTCAAAAAAAGCACCGGCTGGCAAACGATACGTCTGTCCATTCGCTTCCGGCAACCCTTCATCAGTCTTAACGTATTCACCCAAGACCACAAATTCTGCTGAGGCGCGCTTACCATCCTCAGTAGCCATGATCACCATATCTACAAGCTGTTCTTTATAATTGGTATTCATACCCCCCATAAATACAGTAAAGGCCTCTTTGCCAACTTCTCTTCTGCCTTGATTAATGTCATGGATCACATCATCCGTCAGCAAGTTTAAAAAAGTCTCCATATCACCACCATTAAAAGCAGCGTAATAGCGTTCTACGAGGTTAATACTATCCTGTTGGCTCATGATTAGTCCGAAGTAGTTATCAAAAAAATTTCCGTATTCTATTTCCTAACTTTTTTAAGTGCAAGAAAAAAGCACTTTGATAGTGGAAATAGGCTTAACAAAAAATTGATTACTAGTCTTTAGCCCAGCCACCTTCCCGTAAAGTCACGGTACGGTTAAACACCAATTTTCCGTCAACACTGTCTATCGCATCTAAACAAAAATAACCGGTTCTTTCGAATTGATAACGGTGCTCTGCCGTTGCCTCTGCCAAACTGGCTTCTACCCGACACCCTTCTAGCACTTCTAACGAATCATGATTGATAACATCTAAAAAGTTTTCTTCATTATCTGGATTAGGGACGGTAAACAAGCGATCGTACAAACGAATTTCAGCTACTTTTGAATGTGACTCTGATACCCAATGAATCACGCCTTTAACTTTACGGCCTTCAGGATTTTTACCGAGCGTATCAGGATCATAGCTGCAACGTAGTTCGGTAATAACGCCTTCAGCATTTTTAATTACTTCATTACATTTAATGACATAAGAACCCCGCAGTCGCACTTCTCCGCCCTCAACCAGGCGTTTAAATTTAGGGGGTGGAACTTCAGCAAAATCATCCTGCTCAATTAAAATAACCTGAGTGAACGGAACATTACGTTTACCTAATTCAGGCTTTTGTGGATGATTGCTAATCTCTAAGGACTCTACCTGATCATCAGGATAATTCTCGATTACTACACGTAAGGGTTGCATAACCGCCATGGCTCTTAGGGCGTTTTCATTTAGATCTTCACGAATACAATATTCGAGCACACCCATTTCTATCCAGGAGTTTTGCTTGGTCACACCAATACGTTCACAAAAATCACGGATTGCTTTCGGTGTAAAACCCGCGCGTCGCAAACCGGCTAAAGTCGGCATCCGCGGATCATCCCATCCCTTGACATGTTTTTCAGTCACGAGTTGATTGAGTTTACGTTTACTGACAATGGTATATTCCAATTGTAAACGCGCAAACTCAATTTGCTGAGGATGATGGGGTGTTTGTAATTTGTCTAACACCCAATCATAAAGCGGCCGATGATCTTCAAACTCCAAGGTACACAAAGAATGGGTAATACCTTCAATGGCATCCGAGATACAGTGAGTATAATCGTACATCGGATAAATACACCATTCATCACCGGTACGATGATGATGCACACGCCGAATGCGGTAGATAGCTGGGTCGCGCATATTAATGTTAGGGGATGCCATATCAATTTTGGCGCGTAACACAAACTGACCATCAGGAAATTCACCCGCACGCATGCGTTGAAACAAATCCAGATTATCTGCAATTGAACGATTACGATCAGGACTTTCTTTACCCGGCTCCGTTAAGGTACCGCGATAAGCCCTGATTTCTTCAGCCGATAGACTATCAACGTAAGCCAACCCAAGCTCAATCAATTGCTCGGCATAATCATATAGCTGTTCAAAATAGTCTGAGGCATTGTATAAACCGGCCCATTCAAAGCCTAACCATTTTACATCTCGCTCAATGGACTGCATGTACTCGATGTTTTCTTTTTCTGGGTTAGTATCATCAAAACGCAGATTACACGTGCCATTAAACTCTGCCGCTATGCCAAAATTTAAACAAATCGACTTGGCATGACCAATATGTAAATAGCCATTCGGTTCAGGAGGAAAACGGGTAGCGACTTGGCCCTTGTTTTTGTTTTCTTTAAGATCATTAGTAACAATCTGACGAATAAAATTTGCAGAAGGCAGGGTATCGTTGGTGGACATGGGTCTTTAAATTGTTTGAGTGTTATTGAAGTCAGTCTAAGTCTAGAGGCTATAAGTGATACTATTAAGCCGCAACCTTATGCCTGATTATTTCTTTTTAATATAAAAAATCTGCTTATCATCCTGTTTTATCAAGTCAATGATTTGATGACCGGCTTGATGAGTATAAACGCCAAAATCTAAATGTGCAGCGGGATCGGTTGCTATCACTTTTACCACTTCACCACTTTCCATTACCACTAATATTTTCTTTAAGCGTAATAAGGGCAAAGGACACATTAGACCACTGGCATCAACTTCTTGGCTAAATTCAATCATTGTTTTTAGTTACTCATGAAATTGTAGATTGCTTATAATACCATTACCTAATGAATCTAAGAATCATCGCAACGAAATGGATTATTTCCCCGTTTTTGTCAAACTTCAAGATCAACCTTGCCTTGTTATCGGCGCAGGTGAAATCGCTGCCCGTAAAATTGAACTCTTGGCCCGTGCGGGCGCAAAAATTACAGTGATTGCTAATGATATTAGGCATCCTGTTTTAAGCCTAGAAAAAACGTATCAACTCACGATAATTCAGAAAACCTTTTCCCCTGAAGATGTCACCGGTTTCAGACTGGTTATCTCAGCAACCGATAATAGAGAAACTAACCAGTTAGTCGCTAATACGGCTGAAGCGCAAAATATTCTGGTTAATGTGGTCGATAGCCCTGATTTATGTCGCTTTATCTTTCCGGCCATTATTGATCGTTCGCCTATTATTGCAGCGGTTTCTTCAGGGGGGGCAGCACCTGTATTAGCACGCCTGCTTCGCGCCAAGATTGAAACCATTATTCCGCCTGCTTATGGCAAACTGGCTCAACTGGCAGAACGCTATCGTGATGACGTTAAAAAGTTTATTAAAGAACCTTCACAGCGGCGAATTTTCTGGGAAAACATCTTCCAGGGCTCCGTTGCTGAATTGGTTTTTTCAGGAAATGATCACAATGCCGAGCAACAGCTAAAGCAAATGCTCCACCAGCAAAAAGACTCGGAGATTCAGGGTGAAGTTTATCTCATAGGTGCAGGCCCGGGAGCACCCGACTTATTGACATTTCGTGCCTTACGCTTAATGCAACAAGCCGACGTGATTGTTTATGATCATTTGGTTTCACCAGAGATTATTGATTTAGCCCGAAGAGACTCAGAAAAGATTTATGTAGGAAAACAGCGCGATAAACATACCCTACCCCAAGAATCCATCAACACCTTACTGGCCGATCTGGCAAAAGCGGGGAAACGTGTAGTTCGTCTAAAAGGTGGAGATCCGTTTATTTTTGGTCGGGGGGGGGAAGAAATCGAAACCTTAATGGAACAAGGCATTAATTTTCAAGTAGTGCCCGGCATTACTGCAGCATCCGGCTGTTCTGCCTATGCCGGCATACCTTTGACCCATAGAGATCATGCCCAATCCTGTACTTTTGTAACCGGCCATTTGAAAGATAACTCAATCAATTTAAACTGGACTCAACTGGCTAAACCCAACCAAACCATCGTGATTTACATGGGTCTGGTCGGACTGGATAAGATCTGCCAATCTTTAATAGAACATGGCAGCCCCAAAGACCTGCCTATTGCATTAGTTCAGCAAGGCACAACCGTCAATCAGCGCGTCGTTACCGGCATCCTGGAAACTTTTGCTTCGACTATTGCCGGTCTGGATATTAAACCACCCACATTGATTATTATTGGCACCGTCGTTACCTTACATGACAAGCTTAATTGGTTTAATAACAAGCCTATCCATTAAAAAATCAGTAATAAAGGGGAATGAAATCCAATTCTTCGTACTTACAAAGCGCTTTAAGTTATTTATAAAGCAATTCAAGGTATTAATAAGGTAGTTTTTGATATTAAAACGGGGGGGGGTTGCGTCAATAAGGGAGTTTTTGATACCTTGAAGTGTGGGTGTGATATCTATAACCCGATTTTATTTATTAAATCGACAGTTTTTAAAACCTAAAAGGACGGGGTTAATATCTAAAAATCTGCTTGTAGTATTAAATCGGGGGTTTAGATATCAATAAGGGTTGCTTTACTATCTAAAAGAAGGACTTTGATATCTAAAAGTGTTGAATTGATATCTAAAAGCCTGCTTAAGATATCAATAAGCCTGATTTAAATATCACTAAGTGGCTTGTTAACGTTATAAACCTTTGTTAAGGTATCTTAAAGTGGCTTTTTAACGCTATAAACCTTCGTTAAGGTATCTTAAAGTGTCGTTTAGGTATTATTATTTGCCTAAAACTTAATCTGGCAGGTGTTCTTCATAAGTGGAATGCCTGTCAGATTATCAGTTTAAGCGTTTAACGTCCTTAGTTGATTAGCTTTGATACCGGGACGCAAAAATCGGTAACGCCTGTGGTTGTTACTGCTAAGACTTTAACTTCTAAAATTGACCCTACTTCCAGACCTTCAATAAGAATGTTTGCTTGAGTGGTAAGGCCAGCAGGTCCCCACACGCCTTGTACACCGGCAGCAGATGTAATCCTTTTCTCCCAAGAATAAGCACCCGCGTGCTCAACCGGTTGAGTGGTTGCTTTTGCAGTACCCGAACGTGGACCATCAGAAACGACTAATGTCTCTTTAACCCTGGCAACTGGCTGACTGGAAGCGTTAAATCCACTGCTTAATATTTTAGTTAAATCGCCATTGGCTATTCTATTAACATAAGCTACCGTGTGTTTAAAAAGCAATGTGACGGCATCAGCGCTGTCATGCATTGCAGATATAGCAGGATGACTACCATCTGCTGCGGCCAGTATGGCAAGCTCTAAATTATCAACGGCTAATTGAAGAGTTTCTAAAGGAACGTCTGGGGTAGTATAGAAAGGGTTATTGGTTAGGTGAGTGATGACATTATTAAAGTATGTCGGTTTGGTTTTAATCGGAATGCTTACAAAATCTAACAGCGCTATAAACGTTTTCATTGTCTTTCCTTGGTTAATGGGCGGGTTGTCACAGTTAGACAATAGTCCTTTATTTTAATAATAGATATAACTATCGTGTTTATTTTTAAATAACAATTTGCCGGTTAAAATATTTTTGTAACTTACCTTAGTGACTGGAAGTTGCAGGCATAAAAAAACCAGCGGTTAGACTGGTTTTAGTGTGTGGAGATTTGATTTATTTAGGCAGCCTTGCTATGAAGATGCTCATTAATCACTACTTTGAATTTTTATTAATCAATGCCGAAAAAATAATATTGGTATCAACAATAATCGCAGTCATTGAATCTTTTCCAAAAATTCTTCTTTATGCGCCTCCCACCAGCTTTCTTTTAATTCATCATCCTGTAATAATCGGATTACATTATCATCGGCTGTAAAGGTAATCGTTTGCATGTTATTCAGATTATTTATTTGTTTAGTCCTGATGTCGCTCAAACTCAATGCCTTCCATTTTAGGGATATTCATAATAAAAGTCTTAAAATCCTCCTTGATGGGCTCTTGAGATGGTGTTGAAGCAATCGTATTAGCTTTTGTATGACTATACTTTTCTTGTAAAAACTCGAAAAAATCCAATAGCGTTTGCTGTACGTTAAAAGGTAATGTAGATAAATCAAGGATTGGCATAATATTTTTCCTTAAAGCATGAGGTTTATCGTTACAGCATTTCTATTATTTCAACTCCTACAGGTAACTCTTTGCGATTAATAATAACTTCATAATCGCTAAAGTCACAAGCAGGCTTTTCATTTTAAATCACTGAATTTGCGATATTTCTAAGCTGCCTGTGCGGCAGTGAACTCGCTAGCAGGTTAATTGCATCGCCGGTGCTTTTTCTAAGCTGCCTGTGCGGCAGTGAACTATATAAAAGGGCTACAGGATAGGGTTAATCTTTTCTAAGCTGCCTGTGCGGCAGTGAACTGGGTCGAGTTGGTTATGAGGGGCAGGTGTGCTTTCTAAGCTGCCTGTGCGGCAGTGAACTTTTTGCATCATTTTTTGAGCGTACTCATAAGATTTCTAAGCTGCCTGTGCGGCAGTGAACACCGCTTTGGTACCCCCTGGCCAGGTCAAACATTTCTAAGCTGCCTGTGCGGCAGTGAACCATGATGTACTGCTTGATTTAATTGGTGGTATTTTCTAAGCTGCCTGTGCGGCAGTGAACAAAAGAGTCTTTATAATGTGCAGCGTGGTTAATTTCTAAGCTGCCTGTGCGGCAGTGAACGATACGGCACTAGGAGTAGCTAGACTGTATGTTTTCTAAGCTGACTGTGCGGCAGTGAACCCGATCTATTTTATTTGTTAGTATTTGGATTATTTCTAAGCTACCTGTGCGGTAGTGAACTGCCGATACAAACTGCAAAAATCATCAGTAATTTTCTAAGCTACCTGTGCGGTAGTGAACGCATCTTAGCTACTTGAGCAGCAATTATTTCATTTCTAAGCTACCTGTGCGGTAGTGAACTACTAACACGCCATTTTTTAACCTTATCTAACTTTCTAAGCTACCTGTGCGGTAGTGAACCTTCATTCGCTTCTGTTGGCGGCTTAGGTCAATTTCTAAGCTACCTGTGCGGTAGTGAACGGCACAGTAACAACCACAGGCGCACAATTTCATTTCTAAGCTACCTGTGCGGTAGTGAACCGTCGATCTTTAAAACCTGATCGAAAGCGTGCTTTCTAAGCTACCTGTGCGGTAGTGAACCGGCGGCCTTTAAACCGCCGTTAATCATGGATTTTTCTAAGCTACCTGTGCGGTAGTGAACATCCCCCTTTAACCACACAATCACTCACAAACTTTCTAAGCTACCTGTGCGGTAGTGAACTAATTAATTTTGTTTTTTCAAAAACAACTGTATTTCTAAGCTACCTGTGCGGTAGTGAACAAGAAGATTAGGTTAGGAAACCATGTTTACACTTTCTAAGCTACCTGTGCGGTAGTGAACAGCCCAGGAGCGCCTACCGTAGCGCCCGAAAATTTCTAAGCTACCTGTGCGGTAGTGAACACCACCGCAACTAATTTACTTGCACTTTACTATTTCTAAGCTACCTGTGCGGTAGTGAACAAGGTATTCACTTTTGCGGCCGCTTGCGCATATTTCTAAGCTACCTGTGCGGTAGTGAACATATATTTGCTCAAGCATTGGCCGTACTCGCTTTTCTAAGCTACCTGTGCGGTAGTGAACTTATCAAATCACCCGAATGGGCTGCTATTCGATTTCTAAGCTACCTGTGCGGTAGTGAACTTCTTAGGGATACCGCAGACATTAAAATCCCGTCATAATGGTGGATATTCCGAATAACCCAGACCAACAGAGATTAAAGAAGTGATTGTCCCGTCAGTCCCATTTACAAAAGAGCTTTCCGAATTGATCACCCGCTTGGTGAAACAAATTCCCAACGAATATCGACGTCAGGCGATGGGTGATGTTGTGCAAACCTTACTGGATGGTAAGTCGCGT
>Ga0194062_1000259_pt1 | contig 22145 bp, 16 predicted proteins | sample SepL2225m_MetaG_FD_155481 | JGI IMG/M metagenome (GOLD analysis project Ga0194062, IMG submission 155481) | Anoxic zone freshwater microbial communities from boreal shield lake in IISD Experimental Lakes Area, Ontario, Canada - Sep2016-L224-25m | ecosystem: Environmental > Aquatic > Freshwater >... | reverse complement strand
ATACTGTGAGGATGATATCCGAGAAGAGAAAAAACATCTCCTGGCCAGTGAAATTGAATTTTTCGGTGCATGAAAATATACCCGACTTACCGATTCCGGCAGGCAAAGAATTCGCCAGTCTCGACTATGACAAACTCGTCTTCCCGCTTGAAATCAGGAAATGGAAACCCGGCGACAGCTTTCATCCGTTCGGAATGAAAGGAAAGAAAAAAGTAAGCGACCTGCTGATCGACGAAAAAGTTTCGCTTCCCGAAAAGGAAAACACTTATGTTCTCTGCAGTTCCGGCAAGATTGCCTGGGTCATAGGCCGTCGTGTGGACCAAAGGTTCAGAATTACGCCCAAAACGGCCAGGATTTACAGTATTGTGATTGCTTGATCTGATATCAGATTTTCGCTACTTCGCTACTTCGCTACTTATTTTTCGCTACTTCGCTACTTCGCCACTTCGCTACTTATTTTTCGCTATTTCGCTATTTCCCTTACCTTTGCAACCTAACATACCGATCCGGGAAACCATGAAAAAAATCCCTCACTTTCTTTTGGCATTAACCTTACTGCCAGCACTCGCATTCTCCCAGGTACTTGAACCGGTGAAATGGTCTTTCAAAGTGGAACAGACGAAGCCCGGTGAAGCTACCCTGCTGCTGATCTCAAATTCCGACAGGGGATGGCATACGTATTCTCAGGAAGTCATTCCTGATGGTCCTGTGGCTACAGAATTCACCTTCACGAAAAGCCCGGATTATGAACTTGTAGGAAAAGTTACTGAGCCAAAAGGGGTAAAGGAAAAAGACCCCCAGATGAACAATATGGTATTGACTTATTTTCCAGACAAAGCCATATTCAGACAGAAAATAAAAGTCCTTTCCAAAAAAGATTTTACGGTCAAAGGCAGTGTTTACTTCATGTGTTGCAACGACCGCTCCTGTATAGCACCTACGGAAGCTGAATTCGGGTTTGCAGTCAAGGGGAATCAGGAAGCAGCAGCACAGCCGCAGCAGGCAACAAACACTGCTCCGCCAAAGGGAACGGCAGCCGCTACCGCAGCGACAGAAAAAACTGCAGCCGACACAACCAAACCAGCTGCTGCAAAAGCTTGTTGCAGTGCTAAAGAGGACAGTGCAAAGATCGCCCAGATCAGTACCGTGCCGGCGGGCAGCGAAAAAGACAAATCACTCCTGGTGTTCTTCCTGATCAGTTTTCTTGCAGGCCTTGCCGCCATCGTGACTCCATGTGTATTTCCTATGATCCCGATGACCGTGACATTTTTCATGAAAGGCAGCGAGAATAAAAGCAAGGGTCATATGCAGGCCATTGTTTACGGCTTATCGATCATCCTTATCTATACCGTGATCGGAACTATCGTTGCTGTTACACTCGGTGCTAATTTTGCAAACTTCCTGAGTACCCACTGGATCCCCAACGTGTTTTTCTTCCTCATCTTCATGGTCTTTGCCGCGTCCTTCCTGGGGATGTTTGAGATCACACTGCCGGGCTGGCTGGTTAACAAAGCCGATAAGCAGGCCGATAAGGGCGGTTATACCGGTGCGTTTTTCATGGCCTTCACCCTGGTGCTGGTCTCCTTCTCATGCACCGGCCCTATCGTCGGAGCTATCCTGGTACAATCGGCCAGCGGCGAGATCCTGAAACCTATCATAGGGATGCTTGGTTTTTCTCTGGCATTTGCCCTGCCATTCGGACTGTTTGCCTTCTTTCCATCCTGGCTGGCAGGCTTACCCAAATCGGGCGGATGGCTCAACTCGGTCAAAGTTGTTCTTGGTTTTCTTGAAATCGCCCTGGGTCTTAAATTCCTCAGTATTGCCGACCAGACCTACCACTGGCATATACTCGACCGCGAGGTATATCTGGCTATGTGGATCATCACCTTCACTCTGATGGGCTTCTACCTTCTTGGCAAGTTAAAATTCAATCACGATTCCGACCTGCCATTTATCAGCGTGCCCAGGCTTTTGCTCGCCATCGTCACCTTCTCGTTTGTGATCTATATGGTACCGGGTATGTTCGGTGCGCCACTGAAAGCCTTATCAGGCTATCTGCCCCCCGAAACTTCATTAGACTTCGACCTTACACGCATTATACGGGAAGAAGTCAAAGCCGTGGCAGGAAGCGGTGGTGCCGCCGCTAACCCATCCGCCCTCTGTGAAAAACCAAGGTATGGCGACTTTCTGAAGCTGCCCCATGGTCTTGATGGCTATTTCGATTACAAGCAGGCCCTCAGCTGCGCAAAAAAAACCAATAAGCCTATCTTCATCGATTTCACAGGTCATGGCTGCGTGAATTGCCGCGAGATGGAAGCCAATGTTTGGTCGGCCCCCCCTGTACTTCAAAGGCTTCGTGAAAAGTTTATTGTTACGGCCTTGTATGTAGATGATAAAACAGAGGTCCCCGCCAATGAATGGATCACCAGCACGTACGATGGTAAAGTGAAGAAGTCCATTGGCAGGATCTATGCCGATTTGCAGATTTCAAAATACAATATAAACTCTCAGCCGTATTATGTACTGCTCGATACTTCGGGAAACCTGCTGGCTCAGCCACGTTCATACAACCTCAATGTAAATGAGTTTGTGAAATGGCTCGACGAGGCGCTTGATAATTTCGGGAAACAGCAGAAAAAATAAAACAGATGAGGAAACTCTCAGTCCTTTTATTGTTTGCGGCCCTCACAGGCTTTGTAAACAACCTTCAGTCCCAGACTGAACCTTTTGTCCTGGTTTCTAATTCCGGCCTTCCCGCTCTCGCCAACTCCTGGGTCTCATGGGGCGATTATGACCGGGACGGCGACCTTGATGTAGCCATCTGCGGCGATAGCGCAGGGGTTCCCAGGGCTTTCGTGTATCGCAACGATAACGGATTATTTACAAATTCAGGCTTCTTACTCCCGAGGCTGACCAACGGAAATGTCGAATGGGGCGACGCTGACAACAACGGCTGGCTTGACCTGCTGATTACCGGCTACGACTCCAACGGAGATGTGAAGGCCTTTATCGTAACAAACTCTGCCGGAACGCTCAGTCCAAACCCGGTACAGCTCCCTTTTGCCGTTTCTTACGGCCAGGCTCACTGGGGCGATTACGACAACGACGGAAGGCTCGATATCCTTATGGCCGGTAACAACATTGCAAAGATCCTTCATAACAACGGGGCTCTGAACTTCTCTGAGATCCAAACTCCGTTCCCCTCTGTCACCAATGCATCCTGCAACTGGGTTGATTATAATAACGATGGCCAGACTGATGCCTTTATCTGCGGCCACGTGGATGTTGGCGATGTATCAAAACTTTTCCGGAATGACCATGGAGTATTTACGGAAGTCAGCTTGCAGCCTTCCGGCATCCTGGGGCTGAGCTACGGAAGTTCCAGGTGGGCCGACCTCGACCGGGATGGTGACATGGATCTTCTGATCTCTGGTGTGGATACCGCTTTCGGCTATATCCTGATATATAAAAACATGGGCCATGATATATTTGAAATGATCGATAATTATACGTTCAACACCTTTTCAACCAATATGGATATCGCCGATTATGATAATGACGGACTGCCCGATCTGATCATCACCGGAAAAATACATGCTTGCGGCGGAAGCTCCCTTACCCTTCTTTATCACAATGAAGGGAACATGATGTTCAACAATCTTTATACTGATATCGGTGGTATTGCTTCAGGCGGCACAGCCTTCGCCGACTATAATAACGATGGATTTACCGACCTGCTTCTTTCGGGAACCGACAATTATGGCGAAACAACAACAAGGCTTTACCGGAATACCTCAGGTATCAGCCAGTTTTTCACCAATACCCCTCCTACCCAGGTCAAAAACCTAAGCGTACAGCAAAACTCAAATTCCATAACACTGAGATGGGACAAAGCCACCGACGTTGAAACCCCTGCTAACGGACTGACCTACAACATCCTTATGGGCAGCAACTCCGATTCCTCCAATGTATTAAGCCCGATGTCGGACCCCCCGACAGGTTTTCGCCGAGTTGCATGCACTGGAAATACCAACCAGGATACCAGCTGGACTATTTTCTCACTTGCACCAGGGACATATTACTGGAGCGTTCAGGCTATCGACAACGGCTTCATGCCTTCGGCCTTTGCCCCGGTTCAGTCGTTTGCCTTCACTCCGAATGGAATATCGCGAAACAGTAAAAATGAATTCACTGTGTATCCGAATCCTTGTAACGACAAGCTGTTCATTAATAATCCTGCATCTTCCGATGCCCGGGTGTCAATCTTTGACAGCTACGGTATCCTGGTTATTAATTGCCTGACGGCGGATGGCATTGACGTTTCAAAACTTACGTCAGGACTGTATTTTGCAAGAATCCAGACGAACGACCATGACTATCACACCACGTTTTTGAAGAAATAAAGGAACGCTAAACGCTACTTACTGTTCGCTATTTCGCTACATCGCTACTTCGCTACTTGTTTTTTCGCTACTTCGCTACTTCGCTACATCGCTATTTCTTTACCTTTGCCTGAACATCTTGTACAAGAACAATCATGGACCAATTCTCCTATCTCAATAGTATCGACACCGCGGTAATCGAGGATCTCTTTGAGAAATACCGTAACGATCCGGCCTCGGTTGACGACTCATGGCAAAAATTCTTTGAAGGTTTCGAGTTCTGCCAGAAAAATTACAAAGCCGAAGAAGGCGAAGCATTACTGTATCCCTCAGAATTCAAGGTGATCAACCTGATCACAGCCTACCGCCAAAGAGGACATTTGTTTACAAAGACAAATCCAGTGAGGACCCGGCGCAGGTATTCGCCTACTCTCGATATTGAAAATTTCTCCCTCGGCAAGGAAGACCTCGGAAAACATTTTCAGGCAGGTAAGGAACTCGGCCTGGGTAATGCAAAACTCAGCGACATCATTGAACATCTTCAAAAAACCTATTGCGGATCCATCGGCATAGAATATTATTATATCCGCAAGCCTGAAGTAGTAGAATGGATCAGGGCAAAAATGGAAGCGGTAAAAAACACCCCTGCTTTTTCCATTGCCGGGAAACGAATTATCCTGAGAAAACTTGCCGAAGCCGTGCTGATGGAGAAATTTATCCATAAAAAATTCCCGGGTCATAAAAGCTTTTCCCTTGAAGGTGTTGAATCCCTTATTCCCGCGCTGGAAGCCGTGATAAGCAAAGGCTCCGAACTCGGTGTTACAGAATTTATTTTTGGCATGGCCCATCGTGGCAGGCTCAATGTACTTGGGAATATCATGCATAAACCATTTGAACAGATATTTTCTGAGTTTGAAGGGAAGGAATACAGCGACGATGAACTGCTGGGCGATGTCAAATACCACCTGGGGTATTCCACTTCTGTTTCGGGCAATGGCGGCCAGATGCTGAACCTCACACTTTGTCCCAACCCCTCCCACCTCGAAGCAGTAGACCCGGTAGTTGAAGGACTTGCACGCGGACGTATAGACCGCAACTATGATGGCGACAATTCGAGGCTTATAGCTGTGCTGATCCATGGCGATGCTTCTATCTCGGGCCAGGGCATCGTCTATGAAACGACACAGATGGCCGATCTTGAAGCATATAAGACCGGGGGGACTATTCACCTGGTGACCAACAACCAGATCGGGTTTACGACAAATTATCTTGATGGCAGGTCCAGCGTATACTGCACCGATGTGGCCAAGACGATACAGTCTCCGGTCTTTCATGTGAACGCCGATGATGTGGAAGCCGTAGTCTTTACCGTAATGCTGGCCATGGAATTCCGCGCCCAATTTCACAAAGATGTTTTCATAGACCTTCTCGGATACCGCAAATACGGTCATAACGAGAGCGATGAGCCCCGCTTTACCCAGCCTATTCTCTATAAGATCATCGAAACTCATCCCGATCCACTGGAGATATATATCAAAAAACTGCAAGATGAAGGGACTGCAGGAGACTTCGGCATTGAAGCTATCCGAACTGAGATAAATACCTCACTTGAGAAAGCGTTCCAGGTATCCAAGACCATCGAGAAAGCAGATATCACCCCCTTTCTCGGCTCTCTGTGGAAAGACATCCGCAGGGCTGTCCCTGAAGATTTTGACAGTTCGCCTACCACGGCCATCTCTGAAACGACGCTCAGGGAGACTGGCGATAAGCTGACTTACCTTCCTGAAGGGATAACTTTTTTCCGTAAAATAGTCAAGTTGCAGGATGACCGTAAAGCGATGTTTGAGGGAGAAGGACGGCTCGACTGGGCTATGGGTGAGCTGCTTGCGTATGGCAGCCTCCTCACCGAAGGCCACCCGGTCAGGATCAGCGGACAGGATTCACAAAGGGGGACTTTTTCGCACAGGCATGCTGTGCTAACAGTTGAAGACTCCGAGGATAAGTTCATCCCTCTCGATCATATCAGCAAGGGACAAGCACCGTTCAGGATTTATAACTCCCTGCTCTCAGAATACGGAGTGCTGGGGTTTGAATATGGTTATGCTTTCGCAAGCCCGGAAGGGCTGACGATTTGGGAAGCCCAGTTCGGCGATTTCAACAATGGCACGCAGATCATCATTGACCAGTACCTAAGCAGCGCTGAGGATAAGTGGAAAGTGATGAACGGCTTGGTTCTGTTTTTGCCCCACGGCTTCGAAGGCCAGGGCCCTGAACATTCAAGTGCCAGGCTGGAACGGTTTCTTACCCTCTCGGGTCATTACAATTGGCAGATCGCCAATTGCACAACCCCTGCAAACCTCTTCCATCTGCTGAGAAGGCAGCTTATCCGCGGGTTTCGTAAGCCCCTGGTGGTTTTCACACCCAAGAGTCTGCTCCGGCATCCGCTCTGCGTTTCAAAGATCAGAGAGTTCACCCAGGGAGGCTTCATGGAAGTGATAGCCGATGACCTGGTCGATAAAACCAAGGTCACTAAACTGGTTTTCTGCTCCGGCAAGATCTACTACGACATTATTGAAAAGCGCGGGCAGTTGGGAATACAGCATATAGCAATAATCCGTCTCGAACAGCTTTACCCCCTGCCCGAAAAGAGATTGGCTGAAGTGATGGCGACCTATCAGAATGCAAAACATTTTGAATGGGTTCAGGAAGAGCCTGCCAACATGGGCGCCCTGAATTATATCCTCGATGCTTTTCCCAGGCAGGATCTTACTTTTGCAGCCAGACCACCCAGCGGCAGCCCGGCCACCGGATCCTCTCAGCTTCATAAAGTACAGCAAAACTTGCTGGTTGAAAAAGCCCTTGGAAAATGCACATGTGAACTTGCCTATCATTCATGCAGGCTCCATTGTTCAGAGAAATAAGCCCTTGTCTTTGGAACCGGGAACAAAATGTTTACCTTAGCATATCAAAAACGGGAGAATAACAAATACTATGGCGATTGAAATTAAAGTACCCAGTCCGGGTGAATCCATCACACAGGTCCAGCTCGCAAAATGGCTTGTAAGCGAAGGAGAACAGGTAGATAAAGACCAGGAAGTCGTTGAGATCGATTCCGACAAGGCATCTTTTCCTGTGACCTCTCCCGAAGACGGGATCATACACCTGAAAGCCGCTGAAGGCGACACTATTGCAGTAGGCGCTGTGATTGCCGTCGTTGAACCAGGAACCTCTGACGCAGCCACGAAAACCCGAATCCCTTCAACGGAAATCCTGGGTGTTTCAGCTTTAGCCCAGACCCCTGCTCAGGGAATCCCGAACACATCTGCTGACGCTTCCCAGACCCGTCCCCTCGCTACTGCCGAGACCTTGCACGCTTCGCCTTTAGCAAGAAAGATCATAGAAGAAAAGGGAGTCAGCGAACCCGAATTAGCCAGGGCCTTTCCCGGGAAGAAAATTACCCGATCCGACGTTGAAGACTTCATGAAAGGCAGGACATCCGGTGCTCTCTCTTCCGCATTCAGCAGTCATAGAAAAGAAGAAAGAAAAAAGCTCACTACCCTCAGGTTAAAGCTGGCCGAACGACTGGTTGCCGTAAAGAACCAGACCGCCATGCTCACTACCTTTAATGAAATCAACATGACCGCGGTTCTCAAGCTGAAAGATAAATACAGCGATGTTTTTAAACAAAAACATGGTGTAGGTATCGGGCTGATGTCGATGTTTGCAAAAGCAGTGGCGATCGCCCTGCAGGAGTTCCCTCAGGTCAACAGCAAGATCGACGGGGATGAGCTGGTGAGCCCGAAATATGTTGATATCGGTATTGCCGTTAGTGCTCCGAAAGGACTGGTCGTTCCGGTGATCAGGAATGCCGAGTCGCTAAGTCTGGCGGCATTGGAGATAAAAGTCAAGGAATATGCCGTAAAAGCCAGGGAAAACAAGCTGACTATCGATGAGATGAAAGGCGGTACTTTTACTATAACCAACGGAGGTGTTTTCGGCTCACTGATGTCGACACCTATCCTGAACCCTCCCCAGAGCGCCATCCTGGGCATGCATAAGATCATGGACAGGCCTATTGCTGTTGACCGTCAGGTAGTCGTGGCACCCATGATGTATGTTGCCCTTTCATATGACCACCGAGTGATCGATGGGCGGGAATCGGTCGGGTTCCTTATCAAAGTGAAAGAACTGGTGGAGGATCCTATGAAAATGCTTGCTATCGGGGAAGACCCTCTGACCCATCTACTGGATCTGTAACACATCTGATCATGCGAAAAAAAGTCGATTTCCTTGTTATAGGCTCCGGTATAGCCGGATTATCCTTTGCACTTAAAGTGGCGAAATATGGCAAGGTATGCATTGTGACCAAATCCAAAATGGACGATACAGCGACAAGCTGGGCCCAGGGCGGGATTGCAGCCGTAATGTATACTCCCGACTCCTACGAGAAGCATTTACAGGATACGATCATTGCTGGTGACGGGCTCTGCGATGAACATATTGTAAGGCTTACGATCAGTGAGTCGACCGAACGTATCAGGGATCTTGTGAGGTGGGGAGTCAAATTCGATAAGACAAAGTCGGGAAAATTCGACCTGGCTAAGGAAGGCGGGCATTCTGAATACCGGGTTCTGCATCATAAGGATAAAACAGGAAGAGAGATCGAAGATACCCTGCTCGATCAGGTGAAACGTCATCCGCATATCGAAGTCCTCGAAAACCATTTCACTGTTGACCTGATCACCCAGCATCATCTGGGCATCGAAGTGAATAAAAAAACAAGCGATATCACATGCTATGGAGTGTATGTGATTGACCCGCGCACAAGGCTCGTCAATACGATACTTTCAAAAATCACCCTGGTGGCTACGGGAGGGGCAGGTAACGTGTACACCAATACAACTAACCCGCTGATCTCAACCGGCGACGGCATCGCAATGGTATACAGGGCCAAGGGAGCAATCGACAATATGGAATTTATCCAGTTTCATCCTACATCGCTATACTATCCCGAAGAAAAACCGGCTTTTCTCATCTCCGAAGCGGTAAGGGGGTTTGGGGCTGTCCTCAGAACCCGCGAAGGCAAGGAATTCATGTTCAGGTATGACTCGAGGCTTGAACTGGCTCCACGGGATATTGTGGCCAGGGCTATCGACAACGAGATGAAGATCAGCGGTGATGATTATGTATGTCTCGACTGCCGCCATCTTCCGAAAAACGAACTGATCAGCCATTTTCCAACCATCTATGCCAAATGCCTTAGCGTGGGAATTGATATCACCAGGGATTTGATCCCTGTGGTGCCTGCTGCCCATTATACCTGCGGTGGTATCCGCACCGATGAATTTGGCCGGAGTACTATCCAAAACCTGTATGCTTCAGGTGAATGTGCCTCCACCGGACTTCATGGCGCCAACCGGCTTGCATCCAACTCCCTGCTCGAATCCCTGGTGTTCTCTCACCGCTCCAGCACGGATGCCATCAGTAAAGTCAATTCGATCGAAATCCCCGATGAGATTCCCGACTGGGATGCCGAAGGAACGGTGATGAACGAGGAAATGGTTCTCATCACTCAAACCCTGAAAGAGGTGCAGAGTATCATGAGCAATTATGTTGGCATCGTAAGGTCAAACCTGCGACTGCAACGTGCACAGGATCGCCTCGAACTACTTTACAGGGAAACGGAAGAGCTGTACGAGAAATCTATTCTTACACGGAAGATCTGCGAAGTACGTAACCTCATCAACATAGGATACCTCATTATTAAAGCGGCCCGTTCAAGACATGAAAGCCGGGGCCTGCATTATTCCCTTGATTATCCGAGGGTTTCAACAAAAAGATAGCGTCAGCAGTGCTGTTATAAATAACAATACAAGATTCTCCATGGCTCTGATTAAAACCGTCAAAGGACTTATCCCAAAGTTCGGAATAAACTGTTTCCTGGCCGATAATGCCACGATAACCGGTGATGTGGTCATGGGTGATGACTGCAGTGTATGGTTCAATGCTGTGATCAGGGGAGATGTACATTCTATCCGTATCGGAAATAATGTGAATGTTCAGGATGGCGCCATCATCCATTGTACATACCAGAAATGGCCGGTCCATATAGGGAACAATGTTTCCATTGCACATAATGCCATCGTTCATGGCTGTATAGTTCACGACAATGTGCTCATCGGTATGGGTGCGATCATAATGGACGGATGTGTGATCAACAGCAACTCTATAGTCGGAGCCGGAGCCGTTGTGACCGAAGGCAATGTTGTTGAATCAGGATCTGTATGGGCCGGAGTCCCTGCCCGCAAAGTCAGGGATATCGACCCGGGATTACTTGAAGGACAGGTGAACCGGATCTCGAAAAATTATACGAAGTACGCCTCCTGGTATGGCGACGAACCGCAACCATAAAAAAAGCCGGCCCTTAGGGGCCGGCTTTTTTTTGATTCATGACTTATCACTCATCATTAATTCGTAATGCCAAGTTTCTTTTTTACAAGAGGCATCAGATCATCGGAGGTTTCACTGTAAAGGACAACATCCTCAATAGCATTGAGAATATAAGTGTATTTGTTTTCCTTTGCAACTTCCTTAACGGCGATTTTTGCCTTGTCGATAAACGGCTGAACCAGTTCCTGCTGTTTTGCCTGCATATCAGTCTGCGCTTTCTGCTGGAAAGCATCAATGCGTGCCTGGAGATCCTGAAGTTCTTTTTCTTTGGTCTGTTTGATCAGATCCGACATGGTAGCGCTCTGAGACTGGTAATCCATGTACTTATTCTCAAACTCCGATTTCATGGCATCCATCTGATCTGTAAGAGTTTTCTGGTAAACCTGAAGTTTTATTTTCACCGAATCAATACCTGGCATGGCCTGTAAAAGGTTATTGAATTCAATATGGCCGATCTTCATTGGATTCTGTGCCTGAGCTACTGCTGATAAACAGAAAACAATCGAAACAACGGCAAAAATCTTTACTAACTTTTTCATCTTGTGCTATTATATGGTTTATACTCTGATTGGGACTGCAAAATTATTAAAAAAACCTGAATCACAAAGCAACGACAGCAAGCTTATTTTTTTCCTCCCTTATCATCTGGTGTTCCTGCTCCCGGGCTGGTATCACCTGGCTTGCCTGTTTTGGTCTTTCTACCCGATAAACTGGCGCCCAGTTTGTCGAGGACTTCGTCGCTGATGTCGTATTTGGGGTTTGCAAATAAAATCGAAAGACTGCCCCCTTTGTCAAAAATCACGGCATAATTATTACTTGTGGCAATATCCTGGATTACATTGTATATCTTCTCCTGAATGGGTTTGACAAACTCCTGCCTCTTTTTGAACAGGTCGCCATCTTTTCCAAACCTGGTACGCTGAAGGTTCCTGGCATCCTTCTCTGCATCGACGATCTCCTGCTCCTTTTTCTTTTTCATATCCTCCGGAAGAAGTACTGCCTGGGCCTGGAATTCCTTATATAACTTCTCAACATCGGCGAATTTAGCATCGATCTCCTTCTGCCACTGGCTGCTCAGCTCATCAAGCTGAGCCTGGGCCTCGGCAAATTCAGGGACGTTGTCGAGAATATACTGGCTGTCGACATAGGCAAATTTCTGTGCATGGCTGCTGATTGAAACCAGCAGTAAAAACGCCGTTACAATTAGTGCTAACTTTTTCATATCTATTCTTTTTATTGTACTATCTCTTTATACGATTTCAATCAGTCAATCCGTCAATCAGTCAATCCGTCAATCCGTCAATCAGTCAATCAGTCAATCAGTAATTAGTAATTAGTCCAACGACGAATTGATCGAGAAATGGAACTGGCTGCCATTGGCTCCCGGAGCATTCGGTACCGGATCAAGACCGTACCCCCAGTCAAGTCCAAGCAATCCAAACATCGGCAGGAACACCCTCACCCCGACTCCGACCGAACGATACACGTTGAACGGATTGAATTCCTTCCATATCCACCAGTCATTACCAGCTTCCAAAAATGTAAGCGCATAAATAGTGGCCGAAGGATTCAGGGAGATGGGATACCTTAGTTCCAGAGTGTATTTGGTGTAGCATACACCTCCGAGAATGGTATTGGGATAGCCCGGTGTAAGGGAATTATTCACATACCCCCTCATCCCGATAAGTTCCCTGCCATCCATATTGTTATACCCGCTTAATCCGTCTCCACCCAGGTAAAACCTCTGAAAAGGAGTAATCCCAAGATCATAATTATATGCCCCCAATATTCCGAACTGGATTCTGGGAGTAAGTACCAGCTTTTGTATAAGATTGATATACCATGCTCCCTTGAATTTGAATTTCCAGAATTCGACCCATTTGTATTTCTCATTTACAGTCATCTTACTATAATCGACATTTCCCCGGAACAATGAATACGGGGGAGTGAATTCACCTGTGATCGCAAATTCAGAGCCGCTCCTGGCAAAGATCGATGCGTCTACAGAATTCCTGGAAAGTACGACCGAATAGCTTAACGCATTATATGTTCCGTTTCCTCCGCCGAATGAGAAAATGGAAGAATAATTCTGGGTGGTATATTTGTTGTAGTTGAACGACTGGTATAAGGTAAAATAGTTATCGGGCCACTTAAGCTGGGAACCAAGACCTACAGTAACACCGTCAATCTTAAAAAACCCGAACAAGGGATCATCATTGGCCAGGCCGTTGGTATACCGTGAATGAACGTAAGAAAGGCTGAGTGCCAGAGGTTTCTTGCCTCCGACCCAGGGTTCAGTGAATGAAAAAGAATAACTGTAATAGCCTTTACCGTATGTCTGGAACCTTACTCCGAGCTTTTGTCCGTCCCCAGCCGGAATCGGCCTCCAGGCTTTCAGGTTTGTAATATTTCTGAGAGAAAAGTTGTTGAACGATAAGCCAAGCGTACCTATGATCCTTCCGTATCCCCAGCCTCCCGAAAGTTCAACCTGATCGGCAGAGGTTTCCTCTACGCCATATTCGATATCGACCTGGCCAAGTTCAGGTTTTGGATTAACATTCGGGCTCAGCTTTTCGGCATCGAAATACTTCAGCTGTGCAAGCTGGCGCTGTGAGCGGATCAGGTTATCGCGACTGAATAACTGTCCTGGCCGGGTCTGTACCTCACGTAATGCAACATGATCGTTCGTTTTGGTATTCCCTTTTATCGTCACTTTGTTAATGGTAGCCTGCGGTCCTTCTTTCATATGAATCTCCAGGTCGATAGAATCATTTTCGACCCTCACTTCAACCGGGACCACATCAAAAAAGAGATACCCGTCGTCCATATACAAAGAACGGATATCAGCCCCGTTAGGATTATACGACAAGGCGGTTTCGAGGGCTTGCTGATCGTAGACATCACCCTTCTTGAGCTTCAGAAAGTGGTTCAGAACGTCGGATGTATACTTGGTATTGCCTACCCAGTTGATATCACGGATGTAGTATTTAGGTCCTTCCTCGACCCAGATATCTACATTGATCGTGCTTTCATCATATTTAGAGACTGAATCCCTGACGATACGGGCATCGCGATACCCCAGGGCATTATACTTCTTAATAAGGTTCTGCTTGTCCTCCTCGTAATCTTCGGGAATAAATTTTGACGACTTGAAGATCCTCAGACGTACATTATTGGTCCCCTGCTTCTCAACATCATTGGCGATCTCAACAAAATCAAGGGTAGCAGCATGATACCCCACATCAACGATCATACCGCTGATTTCATTCATGGGGTTGAATACGCTTTTTTCCTTGGTTTTTTTCATCGCTGCCATGGCCACTTCGTTATTGATCTGAGTATTGCCATGCAGGGTGATGTCGTAAATCTTAACCCTGTGATTCTTATTGATGTTGATAAACAATACCACATCATTCGAGGTGGCAGTATCTTTTTTCTGGATTACGTTGATTTGTACATTCAGGAATCCCTTGTCGGTATAATATTTCCTGATGATATTCTTGGTCTTCAGGATCATATTATCGGTAACATACTCCCCCTTGACCAGCCTGATCTTTTCCCGGATCTCATCGGCATCTGATTTTTTTATCCCGTTAAACTGGAATTTTGAAAGTCTGGGCCGTTCTTTCATCCAGATATCAAGAAAAATCTGGTTATCAATAATTTTAGTAACAGTAATCTGAATATCTTCAAACAGTCCTTGTTCCCATAGTTTTCGCACAGAGACCGTGATTTTATCGCTGGGCACCTTCATTTTCTCACCTACGTTGAGGCCCGAAAGCATTATCAATACATTACCGTCAAGGTATTTTACACCACTCACGGTGATCCCTCCAATGGTATATTCCCTGGGATTGGCATAATCGACTCCGGCCTGCTGCCCTATAGTGATCTGGGCCATTGACAATGGTATGAGAAGTACGAGAAGCAGTAAGGTTATCAGAAGTCGTTTATCCATTCTATCGCCTGTGCATTTTTTGTTCAAGTTTACTGATCTGTTCGCTGGTCATCCCAAACCTTCTTTCCCGCTGCTGGAAGTCAATGATGGCGGCATAAAAGTCGTCCTTTGAGAAATCCGGCCATAATACAGGCGTAAAATATAATTCGGTGTAGGCGATCTGCCACAACAGGAAATTACTGATCCTGTATTCACCGCTGGTGCGAATCAGCAATCCAGGTTCTGGTATATCACGTGTGGTAAGAAAACGGCCTAGACAGTCCATATCTACCTGTTCTGCCTTCAGCCTGCCATCCTGAACTTCCTTTACAATAGATCTCACGGCTTCTACGATCTCCCACCTGGAACTGTAACTCAAAGCGAGTAAAAGAGTGAGGCCTGTATTGGCAGAGGTTGCCATGATGGATTTTGAAAGTTCCTTCAGGCTGCCTGTGGGAAGGCTGTTCAGGTTGCCGATAGCCTTAAGCCGGATGTTGTTCTTCATCAGGGTGTCCATTTCCTTATGAAGTGACTTCACCAGGATACGCATCAGCGCATCAATCTCATATTTGGGCCGGTTCCAGTTCTCGGTCGAAAAAGCATAGAGAGTAAGAAAGCCTATACCCAGTTCTGCTGCTGCCTCTACCGTATTCTTTACCGAGTCCACTCCCCGTTCATGGCCCAGAGTACGTATAAAACCCTGCTTTTTGGCCCAACGCCCGTTCCCATCCATAATAATGGCTACATGAGCTGGAAGCTTGTTACGGTCAATCCTGTCGTGTAAACTTTGTTGGGCCATCTGCATCTTAGTGTTCTAAATCCTTGCAACGCTTGCGCGCAAACAGGTTGAATTTGTATGTAAGCGTTACCCCGCTGAATGAATACCAGTCGTTGTTCCTTGAATTTCCTCTCTGCATACCTCCGGCGTATTTCCCGGTCGGATCAGAGAATTTATCAGGATTTAACGGATACGTTGTACTCACATCATCAAGATAATCGGTAAATGTCTTGTGCATCTCCCAGAACAAAGCAAGACCAAGCCTGCGTGCCAGGCTGATCTTCACTCCCAGTCCGAAGGGTATGCTGAAAGAATAAGTGTTATAAGGTACTCCCTCAGTTTTTTTCTCCTGTAACTTCACACCACCGTTTTCAGGATTGAAGGTAAAAAACGAAAATCCTGCGTAAATATAGGGACTTATCCAGTTCTTGCGGCTTCCGATGTAAAAATCAAAGAAGTTAAATTCCGCAACTGCCGAGATATCAGTCACCGGACTGGAAAAAGCGAGATTTCTTTCGGGCATGTATTTCGACTGCTCCGAATTTCCTTTGACAGTTCCCTTGTATGCACTTATTTTCACAGCCCACCGCCCGTCAATATTGTACCTTGCAAGTATTCCGTATGCCAGACTATAATTCATAAAATGTACTCCGGGATTCAGATCCCCCAGGTAATAACTACCACCACCATATAATCCTACATCCAGGGTCTGTGATCTGAGGCTGTTGCCACTGATGGAAAAAAGGCCTGCAGCGAGAATACAAATCCAGCTTCCCAGGCGGGAAGGACTTATTTTTTCGGTCTGTACTTCTCCGGGTATCAAGCACATATTTTTATGATAATCTATTTAAACGCAAAAATCCAGAGTTTATTGGAGAACCTTTTGTTAAGAATCTATTCTAATTTCGAATATCCAGCCCCCAGTTTAGTTTTTCTCTCAGAGTATTGAAAAACGAAGCATTCCTTAGCCTGAGAATACTAACCTTGAAGCCGGCCCTGTTGATCCTGAGCTCCACAGGATTCTGCACTTCCTGAATACGGGAATCCATGCTCACATAAAATGATGTCTTCTCACCACCTACAAGAATCCTGATCTCGACATCATCGCGTAAAACAACAGGCCGAACAGTAAGATTATGGCTTGCAATAGGTGTGATAACCAATGATTCGGCATCAGGTGCAATGATTGGTCCGGTACAGCTCAGCGAATAGGCCGTGGAGCCGGTGGGTGTTGAAACGATAAGGCCATCAGCCCAGTATGAATTCAGGAAATCACCGTTTACCCAGGTCTTGATAGTAAGTAATGACATGGGTTTTGCCTTGTACACGGCAACTTCGTTCATAGCCACATTAACCGGAAGGAACAAGCCATTGGAAGATTCCAGCTTCAGCAGGGTCCTCCTGTCCAGATCATATTCCGAAGCAAGGATGGCATCCAGGGCCGGAATAAACTGCTCCTTTGAAATACTCGAAAGAAAACCAAGTCTTCCCATATTGATACCGGCAAGTAGTATACCTGAATCCCCAACCAGGGTCACTGCATCAAGCATGGTCCCGTCGCCCCCGATGGAAAATAAAATGTCGGCCTTGCCCTGAATATCCGCATGGTTATTAAATAGCAAAGGATAGGAACTGAACCTGATCTTCGCATTCAGCGACCTGAAAAAAGGCTCGAAAAAATACAAGGGTCCTCCGGCCGATGCGACCTTATCGACAAGGATCTGCAAAAGAGGTAAAACAGGATCGGCCAGCTGTTTTCCGTAAACGGCAAATTTCATCAGAAAGGCTGAATTTTAAACAGTGTGCAAAGATACTCGAAAAACAGATACAAAAAACCTTAAATAGGGGCAATAAAATGAACGTAAATTCCGGGTTTTCCTAAGAGGTTCATAGATCCTTCAAGCCGGATCACGACATCATAATAGGTCGTAAAATCCAAACCCAGTCCGTAGCCCATCATAAAGGCGTTCTGCAGCGAATTAAAGGGGATGTATCCATCGGGAAGGGAGGTTGACTTCTGAGGGTAAGCATAAACATAGCCCATATCAACAAATATATTGGCATACAAGGCGACAGGTATTGTGTTGAAACTCGTTGCCCGAATAAAGTTGATCCTCTTGACCCTCTCGGGGAATATCGCGAACTTGATATTGTTTTTAAAAAGAATATAATGCTGACCATCAACTACATAATATTCATAACCTCTTACAAATTCACGGCTGTATCCCAGGCCTTTCTGTAGATAATACGGTTGCTGCGACTCCAGACTCAGCTTTCCCAGCAACGAAAAGGCATAATACCAGCGTGAGTGCAGCTGAAAATATTCCCGGAATAGCGACTTGATATAGGTATTATGTGTAAACCAGTATGGCATACAGTGGTTGAATTCAACATCAAAATACCATCCCCTGAGTGGATAGTACTGAACATCCCGGTGATCGTTCTTATATTGGTACCACAGGACTGAAAAATCCTGGTTATTGTTGAATGTGAGTGAGAAACCGGGGACATGCAGCAGAGTGTCCTGGAGGTAAAAATGGCTGTAGGCGAGTCTGAACGTATGAACAACATAGATATTGGGTCTCAGCAACAGCTCGCCGAAAGCATAGGTCAGCTCCTTGGGATAACTGCCTGTTCCATTGAAATAATAAGGTTGATTATTCTGGGTATAAATTGCTACCTGGTGATTTAAATCCATATCAGCCCCAAAACCCACGCCCATGGTTTGTTTTCTGTTGATATAGGGTATCTTATAGGTAAGGCCGTACTTCTGGTTAAAACCAAAATGTGAAATGATCTTTAGCTGCTCATTCCTGCCCCTGACATTATGAAACGTGAGATCCACCCCGTAAGTCAGCATACTCCAGTTCCAGGTCTGCAGCCATGCATTGATATTCTGGTCGCTCAGCTGAAAGTACGGGACAGGCCAGATATACCATCGCTCGACAACCTCTATGCTTAAGTTCATCCTGTTCGTTGCGCGGTCAATGACCGTATCGAAGGTCACAAAATTGAACAGCCGCGTATTGAAGACATTCTCTTTCGCACAGGTCAGAATCCCTGGCAAACGGTCCAGTTTCAAGGTATCCCCTTCTTTGAATTTCAGTTCACGGCGGATGATGTTCGGGTGAGTGATGCGGTTGCCCGAAATGCTGACCTTACCCGTAATGACATAAGGTTCCTGCGCATTTACATTCAGGGAATATGCAATGAATAACAGAAACAGGGACTGTCCGAGCCAGCGGTTCACAGCTGCTGCCTGCAAACCCATCTCTCAGATATTTAAATAATTCATCAGGGAATCAAAGCGGTCCTGTAATCCGTCGCCGAACGAATCTTCTTTAGACCAGCTTGCTTTTACGAGATAATTGTAACGGTAGAAAGTCTGCAAAATAGCGCCGATATCAATGCTGTCGACCTTAAGAGTGATCTCCAGTTTAGTAGAATCGGGCTCAGACGTGATGTACATACTGAGTATCTTGGCATCGTTCGATTCAACAATTCCGGCGATCTCGGTGAGGAGGTAATCTTTTTGGTTTACTTCAAGTACGATAATACCGCCCCCACTGATCATCGAATACGTTGAAGACAATTTCCTGACCAGATCTCCCGGGGTCACAACTCCCAGGTACTGGTTCCTGGCATTAATCACCGGGAGCAGGCTGAGCTGTTGACCTGAGATCACCAGCATAACGTCATATATATGCTGGTTTTCATATACATAGGGCCTGTTCAAAGAGGTTTTACCATCCCAGACGGCCTGTTCGGTATCACCCCGGCTGTAGATCTCTGAATCAGAAATCAGACCCAAGTATTCCATTTCACTGACTATCGGGAGATGAGATACGCGAAGTTCATCCATCAGCCCCAGGGCATCAGAAGCCCTGTCGGAAGACTTCAGGGCAATAATCATGTCATTTATCAGATCTTTAGCTATCATTAAGGATGCTAAGATAGCTATTATATCTCAAATGGCTGACTTCCCCTTTCCCCAGGGCATTTTTTACAGCACAACCCGGCTCATGGGTATGAGTGCAGTTCTTGTACTGGCAATAAGGTAAGAATTTTTCCATTTCAGGGAAGCATCTGGGGATCTCAGATTTTTCAAAATCGATCAGGCCGAATTCCATAATACCCGGAGTGTCTACGATAAATCCTCCTTCGGTCAAAGTATGCATTTCGGCATATGTCGTTGTGTGCATTCCCTTCTGGTGAGTCTCTGAAATTACTCCGGTTTTAATATTAAGTCCTGGTTGTATCGTATTGATAAGGGCCGATTTACCTGCTCCTGAATGGCCCGAAAAAAGGTTAATCTTCCCTATCAGTTTCGACTTCAGTTCCTCCACCCCGCTGCCTTGCAGAGCTGAAACAGCATAGCAAGTGTAACCGGCGTTCTGATAGATCGCCCTGAGTTCGTCAAGCAGATTCATCAGACCCGGCCCATAAATATCGGTTTTATTGAATACCAGGCTTGCCGGTATATAATACCCTGAAGCAGTTACCAGGAAACGGTCGATGAAGCCGGTCGAAGTACGCGGCTCTGCAAGAGTTACGATGAGATATGCATGATCGAGGTTGGCGGCAATGATATGGGAAATTTTCGACAGATTCTTGGCTTTACGGATAATGTAATTCTCGCGTGGATAGATTGTTGTAATAAGACCGGTACCATGAATGGGATCAGGTTCAAGAGCCACCCGGTCGCCAATGGCAAGCGGATTGGTATGTTTGATGTCCTTGATCCTGAACTGCCCTTTAAGCCTGCAGTCCATGCTGCTGCCATCATCGAGGCGCACTTTTATACGGTTGCCGGTTGATTTTATTACAAGGCCATCCAAGAATCTGAGATTTGATAATTTTCCTTGTAAAAATATATAAAAAAGATTTACCGGACGATTTAAAGCAACACTCACAGCACCTCACAACATTCACAACACCTAACAACATTCACAACACAAGATCCTGGCTAAGACCGTAAAGTCTTCCCGGCTTACACCGTACCGCATTTTCGAGTTCGAGATTAAGCAAAGCCACGGCGGCCCTGTTCACCGGCAGCTGGCATTTCCGGCTTATTTCATCGATCGTAAGATCACCTTCAGTGTTTAACAGCGCAACCACTTTCTCTTCATCCATAGTAAGTGGTATAAAAAGTTTGGGCTGACGCGGAGAGGTTTTTGCTTCAGCAGCTCTCCAGCCCAATTCATAGATCAGGTCATCGGCATTTCTAACGATTTCGGCTTTTTTCAGTTTCATCAGCAGGTTACAGCCACCCGAGTACCGGTCGGTAGTCCTTCCGGGCATCGCAAACACTTCCCGGTTATAGGTATGGGCAATATCGGCGGTGATGAGGGCTCCTCCTCCTTCGGCCGCCTCCACGACAACGATAGCCTGGCAAAGGCCAGCAATGATACGGTTACGCATCGGAAAATTCTCCCGGTCGGGTTTGGTACAGCTGAAGAATTCGGTAATCAGCCCGCCCTGGTTCAGCATTTTACCGGCCAATGCCGCATTGTTGCCTGGATAAATGCGGTCAAGTCCATGCCCTAAGACACCTATTGTCTTCAACCCGGCATCAAGAGCAGCCCTGTGCGCATGACTGTCGATCCCATAAGCAAGTCCGCTCACGATCAGGGGGTTCTCCTCTCTCAGACCCTGAACCAGTTCCCGGGTAAGTGACTTCCCGTAATCGGTGGCGCTACGCGTTCCTACAATACCAATTACCTTTTGAGCATTCAGATCGGCATTGCCTTTGTAAAACAGGTATACCGGAGAATCATAACACTCGGCCAGACGACGTGGATATTCCGGATCCTGAAAAAACAAGACCTTCAGCTTGTACCTCCCGATAAATTTCATCTCGGCTTCTGTCCTTCTCCAGATCTCTTTATCTTTTATAGCTGAGCTGATGACCTTTACCAGCTTAATGTCCAGCGGGAGTTCATGATAATGTTCGAGCACATTCTTTGCACTGCTGAACATGCTGATTAGCTTTTTCCCGGTAATACTGCCAATACCCGGCATCTGTGTGAGGGCCAGTGTATATTTTAACGCTTCTTCATCCATTTGATTTTTCTCTTATCTTTATCCGGCATTTGTCGAAAAGTGATAGGCCTGTTAATAAAAAAATATTGAATTCCTCAAAACCCATAGCCCTTGTTTGCCCCCTTGACTGGGGACTGGGCCACGCCACACGCTGTATTCCGGTGATAAGAGCGCTTGAAGATGAGGGCTGGAAAGTTATTGTTGCAGCCGATGGAAGACCCTGGGAGTTTTTCCATTCAGAATATCCGGAGATGGACCTTGTGCGGTTTCCGGGGACCCGCGTAAGTTATCCCTCAGGCTCGGGCATGGTTCTCGCTATGGCCGCAACGATTCCCAAAATGCTGAACGGGTTCAGGCTTGAACATAAATTTCTGAAAAAGCTGGTGAAGGAAACCGGGGCCAGCCTTGTCATATCAGATAACCGTTACGGCTGCTGGCATACTGGCGTGAAATCGGTATTTATAACTCATCAGCTTAACATTCAGGTTCCTGATGACCTTCAATGGCTGGCCCGCCCCTTGCTGAAAATCAACATGTTGTTTATCAATAAATATGA
>Ga0194062_1000257_pt1 | contig 22184 bp, 16 predicted proteins | sample SepL2225m_MetaG_FD_155481 | JGI IMG/M metagenome (GOLD analysis project Ga0194062, IMG submission 155481) | Anoxic zone freshwater microbial communities from boreal shield lake in IISD Experimental Lakes Area, Ontario, Canada - Sep2016-L224-25m | ecosystem: Environmental > Aquatic > Freshwater >... | reverse complement strand
CTCTTTAAGTTTTAAAGTAACGATTCGAGATTAAGGAAAGCAGAGACTGTGCCAAGTATAATATCATACTTATATTATTATCTAAGCACCCTCAAAAATGCACTATCGGTAAGGGAATAAAAGAATAGTTAAGACTATAAAACGCGAATAATCCAGAGAATATCTTAATCCTCCTCAACACATTAATAATTATGCGCACCGGATCAGAGCAATCGAATCTTTGCGCTCCACATTGGTGCAATTACATACCATCAAACAAAGTGGAAAGCACAAAACCCAAACAATGAGCACTAAAACGCTATAAAAAGTACAAAACATACAAGTAAATAATTCCTCACTATAACTCATGAGTCATTAAAACTATCAGGTGGGACTTGGCTTAGAAAATGAATTGAAAAGAATAAAGAAATGCCCTAGATAAATTCAAGGGCATAGCTAAAATAAAGAATTAGTTGAGACAAAAGCTAGGGGTTACTCATCAGCTTCGATTCCCAACTCCTTTATCTTACGCGTCAAAGTATTTCGACCGTAACCCAATAAAACTGAAGCCTCATGACGCCTGCCATGAGTAAAATCAAGAGCCGCTTTAATTAAAATCGCTTCAACGGTTGGAATCGTATGCTTCGCAACTTCGGGTTCTTTTGAAAGAAGCTGCAGATCAATCCAATTTCTAAGTAGCGTCTCCCAATCGGCTCCAGCATTATCTTTTTCGATAGGAGCAGTCAATAACTCAGGTGGTAAATCATGTAAATGAATTTCTCTGCTGGATGCCATTACCGTTAACCAACGGCAACTATTTTCTAATTGCCTGACATTTCCTGGCCATTCTAAAGTACTTAAATAAGCCTCTGCATCAGACTTCAAAACCTTATTTTCAACACCTAACTCCGAAGCTGCCTGCTGCAAAAAATGCCGCAACAACAAAGGTATATCCTGCTTTCTCTCACGTAAAGCCGGAATATGAATACGAATGACATTTAAACGATGAAATAGATCTTCTCGAAAACGTCCTTGTTCAACTAATACCTCAAGATTTTGGTGCGTAGCAGCAATAATACGCACATCAACCTTAATGGCCAAATGCGCACCGACTGGATAAAACTCACCATCAGCCAGCACCCTTAATAATCGGGTTTGTAATTCTGCAGGCATATCACCTATCTCATCCAGAAATAGAGTTCCCCCATTAGCTTGCTCAAAGCGCCCCGCTCGTCGTGCTTGAGCCCCTGTAAATGCCCCTTTCTCATGTCCAAAGAGCTCAGATTCCATCAAATCTTTTGGAATCGCCGCCATATTCAAGGCAATAAAGGGACTTTTAGATCGAGGGCTATGTCGATGTAATGCCTTAGCAACTAACTCCTTACCTGTACCCGATTCACCATTAATAAGCACAGTAATATGTGATCTAGCCAAACGACCAATCGCCCTAAAAACTTCTTGCATCGCAGGTGCTTCACCAATAATTTCTGGTGTTGGCTCACTACTAGCGGTCGCAGTACGCGACGCATCACTTTGCTGCTGACGACCGTGTAAACATGCTCGCTGCGCCAGACTAACAACCTCCTTAATATCAAAAGGTTTAGGCAAATACTCAAAAGCCCCTCCATGAAAAGCAGACACTGCACTCTCCAAATCCGAATGCGCTGTCATTACAATCACAGGCAAATTAGGATGACTCAACTGAACCTTATCCAAAAGCTCAAGACCATCCATACCAGGCATACGAATATCAGTTATCAATGCATCTGGCAAATCACCTTCTAATGCGTTTAGAAAATCCTGCCCAGCAGAGAATGTGCGAGTGACAATATCTGCTTTTTGTAACGCTTTCTCAACAACCCAACGTATCGATTTATCATCATCAACAATCCAGACAGTATCAGGTTTAGCCATGACCTATCTCCATAGGCAAAAATATTGAAAATATTGTATTTCCTGGCTGACTATTGCACTCTATCAAACCATTATGCTGAGTAATTAAAGCTTGCGCAATTGACAACCCCAAACCAGTCCCTTCTGCTCGACCAGTAATCATGGGGTAAAATATTTGATTCATCATATTGGCATCTATACCAGGCCCGCTATCGATAATGTCACACTTAACCGCTAATTTATATCGTTTACGGCCTATATTCATATGCCGATATATTCGAGTTTTAAAAATAATGCGCCCCTTTCCTTCCATTGCCTGAACCGCATTTTTAGCAATATTTAAGATTGCTTGAATGAGTTGGTCCTTATCAGCAAAAATATCAGGAATACTGGGATCATAATCACTTTGAATAATCAAACTCCCACTAGATTCTGCTTGAACCAATTGCCTGACTCGCTCTAATACTTCATGAATATTAATCGCTTTTTTATTCGGCAACTTATTCGGTCCTAACATTTTATCTAATAATCCCTGTAGACGATCTGACTCGGCAATAATAATTTGAGTGTATTCTTTCAGTTCTGGGTCGTCTAACTCTAAATCCAGCAACTGCGCTGCACCCCGCAAGCCACCCAAAGGATTTTTTATTTCATGAGCCAATCCCCTAACCAGCAATCTGGCCGTATTCTGTTGCGATAATAATTGCTCTTCCTTTGAGATACGCAAATGGTTATCGACTTGTTGGAATTCAACCAATATTTCATTCACTTCCTCATCCACTAATAACGGTGTAGCGCTAAAATTGGTCGTCACATTCTGTGGCGTTCGACCTAAGGTCAATGCCCGATCAACCAATGGCTCAGACATAGCCAATGACTGTTTCAGATTTATTAGTAATGCTGGATCAGATGCCTTAAACAACTCCTCAGCACTTTGCCCTACTAAATGATGAGCACTATCAGCAAACAGAATTTCTCCTGTTGTATTAATAAAAGTAAGTATTAATTCACGATCAAACAATAAAATTGCAGTATTAAGATGATCCAGCATTCGTTTATACATTGTCTTTTTAATCAGTCCTTTTTTGATATAAAGATTTATTTTATTACGAATGCAATTTATATACCAAGCCACACAGGAATGAGGAATGTACAAATCTTATCTCATTATACTCACAATAAATGCAAAAACGCACCATAATAGATCAAAAGCTTGACCGCCAATAACATTTATTTATATCAAGATAAAAGTCGAAAATGGGAATGTTTAGAGCATAAAAAACCCCGCTAAGCCTTGAAGCTTGCGGGGTCTTGGGTAAGTCTGGGACTGTCTGAAACAGACTTAATTATTATAGACTGTAGTACATATCGTATTCAGCTGGGTGAGTACTCATGCGTAAACGAGTGACTTCTTCCATTTTCAACGCTATGTAACCATCAATTACGTCATCAGTGAAAACGCCACCTTTTTTCAGGAAGTCACGATCTGCATCTAACGCTTCTAAAGCTTGATCAAATGAATGGCACACTTGTGGGATAAGCTTTGCTTCTTCAGCGGGTAAATCATACAAATCTTTATCCATCGGATCGCCAGGATGAATTTTGTTTTGAATACCGTCTAAACCTGCCATTAACATTGCAGCGAAGGCTAAATAAGGGTTAGCGGTTGAATCAGGGAAGCGCACTTCAATGCGACGACCTTTTGGATTGTTTACAAAAGGAATACGGATAGAAGCAGAGCGGTTACGTGCTGAGTAAGCTAACATAACAGGCGCTTCAAAACCAGGCACTAAGCGTTTATAACTGTTAGTTGAGGCATTGGTAAAGGCGTTTAAAGCTCTAGCGTGCTTAATGATACCGCCAATATAGTACAACGCTGTTTCAGATAAACCGCCGTATAAATCACCTGTGAACAGGTTAACACCGTCTTTAGCTAATGATTGGTGTACGTGCATACCGCTACCGTTATCACCGACTAAGGGTTTAGGCATAAAAGTCGCTGTTTTGCCATAAGCATGAGCAATATTAGCAACAACATATTTTAATTCTAAAACTTCATCCGCCTTTTTAACTAGCGTATTAAATTTAACGCCGATTTCACATTGACCTGCTGTCGCTACTTCATGGTGATGTACTTCCGTTACCATGCCCATTTCTTCTAAAGTCAAGCACATTGCAGAACGCATGTCTTGGAGAGAATCGACTGGAGGCACTGGGAAGTAACCGCCTTTAACACCAGGACGGTGACCCGTATTACCATCAGGGTACACTTTTTCTGAGTTCCAACCCGCTTCTTCAGAATCAATTTTATAAAATGAACCACTTATATCAGTGCCCCAACGGACATCATCAAAGATAAAGAATTCATTTTCCGGGCCGAAAAACGCCGTATCTGCAATACCGGTTGATTTTAAATATTGCTCTGCACGTTTAGCTAAAGAACGAGGATCACGCTCATAACCTTGCATGTTTTTTGGCTCAATAATGTCACAACGCAAAATTAAAGTGTTGTCATCAAAGAACGGATCAATAACCGCTGTTGAGGGATCAGGCAATAAAATCATGTCTGATTCGTTGATGTGCTTCCAGCCAGCGACTGATGATCCATCAAACATATTACCTTCTTCAAAGGTATCTTCATCTATTGAATGCGCTGGAAATGTTACATGCTGCTCTTTACCACGTGTATCAACGAAACGAAAATCAACAAATTTGATATCGTTTTCTTCAATCAATTGTAATACTTTTTTTACAGACATTGAAAAAGTCCCCTTAAGTTAATTGTTATTTATTATTATGTGTATTCTGTGTTTTCCAAACATTATAAAGATACCATTTTTCTTGTCGAATTAGCCACTAAAAAGTAACAAGCTTGATTGAAAGAGAAATATACCAACAACATCCACAATTATTTGCTAACACACAACAAATCATAGCTTTTTGCACACTTTTAAAACAAAGCATCATTAAAAATGCACCATTATAGATCAAAAATAAGCAATACCTTTTTTTAAATCAACTAATACATTGTATTATAAAGACATATGTCGTTGGCACAACTTCTGCTATTATTATTCCAGTGTTCTTTGTCTAGTTACCAAAGGAGTTGTTATTTAACAACAGAGCACCATTTTTTAAGTCATTAAGAGGAATTAAAATGAAACAACTACCTATAAGCAAAAGCCAGGCAATTATCGCTGCTGCGAGTGGACTTTTGTCACTTACACTTAGCGCAACTCAAGCCCACGCTGCAGGTGCAATACCATCTCTGACGGGTTACGACATTAATGAATCCAGCTTTTTGAAAGATAACGGAATAACAGTCAATGGCAACGCTAATGCTGGCATTACCTACAATGGCAACAACCCAACCAATGGCTTTAACGGCCCAGTTACTTTTGGCGATCGCTCAAGCGAATTCCAGTTAAACCAATTAAACTTATCCATCCAAAAAGCGGTCGCTACTGAAGGCGACAAATGGAGCTTCGGCGGTCGCTTTGATGCTATGTTTGGTACCGATTCCATCTTCACCCAAGCTTACGGCGTTCCCGCTTATAACGTCAATTCGCCTGGACAGGCACTTAGCAGAAACAACTGGGATTTAAACATTTTAGGTACTGCGGGTAATCGCTTTTACGGTATTGCATTACCTCAAGCTTACCTTGAAACCTATGTACCTGTCGGCAACGGCTTAGATGTTAAATTAGGACATTTTTATACACCGATCGGTTATGAAACTGTACCGGCCAATGAAAACTTCTTTTACACCCACGCTTACACCATGCAATATGGCGAACCATTCACACACACTGGCGCATTGGGTAACTATGCGTTCAGTTCAAACTGGTCAGCCATGGGCGGCGTAACCACTGGCAGTTCAACGGGCGGCTGGGACGGTGGCTTTAACCAACAACTAAGCAATTGGAGTGGCATCGGCGGCGTAACCTGGACTAGCAACGACAAAGGCTCATCTGCCAATGTTAGCGGTACTTACGGCGCAGCATCATCATTAAGCAGCCATGCATGGGCAATGTACAGTATCGTGTTAAAACACAACTTTACTGACAAAACCCATTTTGTATTACAACACGACCATGGCTTTGCTAATGCTGTCTATGGAGCCGATGGCACCATTCAAGACGCACAATGGTATGGCGTCAACTCTCACCTGTACTACGACATTAAAGACAACCTATCAATCGGCATGCGTGCTGAATGGTTCCGCGATCAAAATGGTTTTCGAGTGGCTCAAGCTGGTCGCATAGCTGGCGCCCTTAATGGAAGCGGTTATAGTTACGCCGGCCAATATTATGGTGGAGCAGCAGCCAGTTATTACGAACTCACCTGGGGCGTAAACTGGAAACCGGTGTCATGGCTAAACTTACGTCCAAACGTTCGCTATGATCGTGTCGATGGAACTCAAGCGGGTACCGCTTACACTCCATTTGGAGGACAAACTGATCAAGTCTTATTCTCTAATGACTTTATCGTTACTTTCTAAAGAAAGTCTCCTTTATATCCTTGCTTTAAAAATGCGCCTGACGGCGCATTTTTTTGCTCAAATATTAACCATTACTGTGAACGCATTAGCAATGCATCATTATGGTGCACAGTCAAATCAATGCACCAGAACAACTCGCCTTTCAGACTTGTGCTTACTAATATTACTAATAACTGACATCAAAAGTTGGCTATTTCTAGACCTCAGCACCTCACTCGAACTATTTTAATAACTGGTTCAATTATTGCTATCCCTTTAGAACAACCAAACTAAATTCACTATGATACAGGGGAAAAATATGACTGGAAATGCTGCCCGCATTCAAGCTGTTCAAAACATCACTAACCGTCAACCTATGCCCGTTTCAATGCCGGACTCGTTGGCTAATCTTTGGGCAAGTGATGTCTTTACGCTCAGTAAAATGAAAGAAAGCCTGCCTAAAGACGTTTTTAAGTCAGTCAAGAAAACAATTGAAACAGGAGAAGCACTGGATGTTTCAATTGCAGATATAGTCGCCTTAGCCATGAAAGATTGGGCTTTATCAAAAGGTGCATTATATTATGCCCACGTTTTTTATCCGTTAACCAATGCTACAGCAGAAAAACATGATGGATTTATTTCTGTCCAGAGCGATGGCTCTGTTATCTCTGAATTTGGTGGCAAAGTATTAGTACAAGGCGAACCTGACGGCTCATCATTCCCTAATGGTGGCATCCGCTCTACGTTTGAAGCACGTGGCTATACTGCATGGGACGTAACCAGCCCAGCTTACATCATGACCACCGATAACGGCGCAACACTGTGCATCCCGACTGTTTTCGTATCCTGGACAGGTGAAGCACTGGATAAAAAAACACCGCTACTCCGCTCTAATGCTGCCATGAACAAAGCAGCAAAAAGAGTACTTTCCTTATTGGGCAATACTGAAATTGCTCCGGTTAACTCAAGCTGTGGAGCAGAACAAGAATACTTTCTAGTCGATGCAAATTTCGTCAACACCCGTCCTGACTTGCTGTTATCGGGCCGTACCTTATTAGGCGCTTCTCCTGCAAAGGGCCAACAATTTGACGACCATTACTTTGGCGCCATTCCAGAACGCATCCAGGTATATATGCAGGATGTAGAAGAACAGTTGTATCGCTTAGGCATTCCAGCAAAAACCCGACATAATGAGGTAGCTCCAGGCCAGTTTGAAATCGCTCCTTTCCATGAAGCTGCGAATGTCGCTACTGATCATCAACAACTGATCATGACCGTGTTAAAAAACACCGCCAAAAAACACGGCCTTGTCTGTTTGCTGCATGAAAAACCATTTAAGGGCATCAATGGCTCAGGTAAACATGTTAACTGGTCAGTCGGCAACGCTACGCAAGGCAATTTACTCGATCCAGGCCATACCCCTCATTCAAACACTCAATTTCTATTATTCTGTGGCGCAGTCATCCGTGGCGTACATAAATACGGCCCACTGTTACGTGCCGCTATCGCTTCAGCCAGTAACGATCACAGACTAGGTGCCAATGAAGCTCCTCCAGCTATCATGTCAGTTTACTTAGGCTCACAACTTGATAACGTTTTTGAGCAAATTAGCCAAGGTAAAATCACTGGCTCTTTAAATGCTGGCATAATGGACTTAGGCATCTCTACACTCCCCACCTTTAACAAAGACGCGGGTGACAGAAACCGTACGTCTCCTTTTGCCTTTACTGGAAACCGTTTTGAATTCCGCGCCGTTGGCTCAGGCCAATCGGTTGCAGGCCCATTAGTTTCAATGAACACAATGTTAGCTGATTCACTTAACTGGGTTGCTGATAGCCTAGAAGATCAGTTATCAAAAGGAAAGGATCTTGACTCAGCCATACTGTCTACACTCAAAGAAATCATCGATACCCACGGCGCAGTTGTCTTTGGTGGCAATGGTTATTCATCTGAATGGCATAAAATGGCAGTTGAAGAGCGCGGACTGGCCAACCTTAAAACAGCGGCTGATGCGCTACCTGTTTTAAAAGAAAAGTATATTGAAGAGTTATTCGACAAGCTCGGCGTATTATCACCTGTTGAATTAGCGAGCCGCTTTGAGATTTACGCCGAGCAATACATTCTTGCAATTGAAGTTGAAGCAAAATTAGTCGTCAGTATGATTAAAACCGGTATTTACCCGGCCGTCGTAAAATACTTATCTGATTTATCCTCTACCTTTAGCAGCTTGAAAAGCAATGGCATTGAACTGGATAATAGCCGTTTAACGTTTATTAGTGAGCAACTCAATTCATTGACTGCCACTGTAGATACCTTAAAGTCTGCTATTGCTCAACATGATTTCGATAGCATCGAAGAACACATGCAATTCTGTGCCAAAACTATTCGTCCCTTAATGGATGAAGCACGTGGCTTTGCTGATGCCCTTGAAAATGAAGTGTCAGATGAATTATGGCCATTCCCGACTTACCAAGAAATGTTGTTTATTAAATAACAAACCTCATCGTTAGCAAAGAAACACGGTAGCGGATTAATAGACTACCGTGTTTCTACAATTAGATTAAACACCTACCTGTCAAGAATAGAAAGCTCTTATCCTAAACTCAGGTTATTCTTTAACAATTTCACGCAATACCGATGTCGCATAGCTGCCTGCTGGAAGAGTAAAGGCTAACTCTAATACATCATCCTGAATCCATTGCCACTGTAAATCAGTGACATTAACACGCAATGCCCGTCTATCACTTTCAACGCCGAAAGCAACTAAACCTTTAACTAATTGAGGATAAGCATCAGCAACACCCGTCTCAAGAACCAACACATCATCAGAAACCCCAACCTCTCCTTTGCCGAATAAAGCACCCGTAGGATGGATTTCTCTTGCAGCTAGACGTCGAATGATTTCATCGTCCGGCTCAGTTGACTTAAAACTGCTATTCGACAAATCAAAAACGTAAGTATCACCTTTGAGTGGTTGATTCCAATTTTCATTGACAACCCGATAAGCCAGTATTTGATTAAACAGATAAGATCGCACAGCCGATAAATACAGACTGCGTTGCTCACGTCCAACCTTGGCACCCAGAAACATTGCAAGTGCTTTATTGACGTTTTGCCCTTCGTTACCAAACCGTTGAGAGCCATAATAATTAGCAATGCCATTGACCTTAATGGCCTCCAGCTGGGCTATTACATACGCATTGTCGCCCTGCCACTCCCGAACCCTAAGCTTAAAACTATTGCCCGATAAAACACCCCGCTTTAACTTCCGGGCATGACGCACACTTTGCAGCACTTTCATGCTGTCTGTTTCAAACGCTGCCCAATCGGGATCGGCTTTACCCGGCAACCAAACACTAAACCATTGTGTAGTGATTGCATGACGATCTTTTAAACCAGCATAACTTACATCACGCTGCCGAACATTAGCAAACCTCGCTAACTGTCTTGCCACATAATCTGTATTTTCGCCTTTCTTTTCTATTTGCAAAAAGGCATGTTCACCACTTCCTGACGGCTCAAACGATAAGTTTTCTTTAACTATAAAGTCCTCAGGTAAGGTACGTATCTTACCAATACCTGCGGGTTGACCATAGACATAAGGCCAAATGGGGAGTTGAATAGTTTGCATCATTTGATTTAGCTAATGCTTGTGGGCAACAGACACTGCCATTAAGTTAGAAGACTTCAGTATACACGGGGAGTGGCTGCCACGCACTCGTGGCTAAAGCCACTCCTACAGTTATTTTTCAATGAGTACCACGGCTTGTACAGCAATACCTTCTTTACGACCTTCAAAGCCCAGCTTTTCTGTCGTGGTTGCTTTAACATTAATACAATCCACATCAACGAGTAAATCCTCCGCGATGTTACGACACATTGCCACGATATACGGTGCCATTTTAGGAGCCTGAGCGATAATGATAATATCGGCATTCACTAATAAGTAACCTTTCTCTTGCACAATCTGATACACATAGCGTAATAGCACCCGACTATCTGCACCTTTAAATTCTGGGTCCGTATCAGGAAAGTGCTTGCCGATATCACCTAATGCAGCCGCACCTAATAATGCATCACATAAGGCATGTAAAACCACATCACCATCAGAATGCGCTTCCAGACCTTGTTCATAGGGAATCTTAACCCCCCCTAGAATAACATCACCCCCGTCTTTAAAACGGTGTACATCATAGCCCATACCCACTCTAATCATTTTGATGCTCCATATAAAATTGCGCTAATGCCAAATCTTCGGGCCGAGTAATCTTGATATTATCTGGGCGTCCTTCAACAATCTTGGGTTGTAAACCTTGCAATTCCAAAGCACTGGCTTCATCGGTTATGGCCGGATTACCTTCCGCCATTTCCAGCGCCTGCTTTAAACTGCCATAGCGAAACATCTGCGGCGTCAAAGCTCGCCAAATATGGCTTCTGTCCAAAGTTCCGAGAATACTACCGCTCTGTACATTTTTTAAGGTGTCATGTGACGATAAAGCCAGAATCCCCCCTACCGGATCATCCATTAATGAATCAATAAGAAAGTGGATATCGGTTGCAGTGATACAAGGTCTGGCTGCATCATGAACCAAGACCCAGTCATTATCTGAGGCTAAATCCCGTATTGATTTTAAAGCAGACAGGACGGAATCAGCCCGCTCTTTTCCACCCGCAGCCGTAATAACCTTTTCATGCACTGATACATCGAGCTCAGGCCAATAAGGATCTTCTACAGATATTGCAACTGCAACAGCCGCAAAAACATCGGCACTTAATAACCGGTACAGGGTATGTTCAATTACGGTCTTCCCCGCTAATTCTAAGTATTGCTTAGGTCGATCGGCATTCATCCGCTTACCAACACCCGCCGCAGGCACAACAGCCCAATATCTTACTGAATCCATCATTTATTCTGTTTCTAAGTTATCCAATTAAATAGCGTAACTACATAAACGCCAATCACTCCAAGTAAACCGCATCATACCAAAATAATTCTCCGCAAGCATAATTCTCAATCTCTCAGCCATCCAAAACGCTCCTCAGCACATCCTGCAACTGATAAAAGTCGTAAGGTTTACTAATAAACGCCGCAATTGCATCTGAATCTATTTTGGTGACAATCTTATCCTTGCAAAAACCACTGGATAAGATGATGGGAAGCCTTGGACAGCGTTTTTTCAGTTCAGAGACCAACTCATAACCGTCCATCACCGGCATAGCCATATCCGTCAAAACCAGTGTGATGTCTGTAGCATTCTTCCGGTACAATGCCAATGCTTCCTTGCCGTTTGATGCCACTATAACCGTTAATCCGAGATTTTTCAGCATGACTTTCGTAACCTCTCTAATCTCAAACTCATCCTCTACCAGTAGTACTATGCCCTCTCCTTTCCAAGAGGATTGCGACACTGGTTTCAGTGAGTCCTTTGCGGCAGTCTCTATCAGAATCGGCAGATATATCTTAAAGGTTGTACCCTTCCCCTGCTGACTGGTTAGCTGCAACATTGCACTATGCGCTGATATGATGCCGAGTACTGCCGACATCCCCAGTCCTCGTCCGGTGAATTTGGTACTATAGAACGGCTCAAAGAGCCTGCGCTGGGTCTCATCACTCATGCCGCAGCCGTTATCAGTTACTTCCAGGCAAAGATATCTGCCCGCCGGAATGATCTTGCCACTGTAATCTTTGAATGACTCTCCCTCTTTGATATCGGTGTCTGACAGTGAAACCATTATCTCGCCCTGAGCATCGCCAATAGCCTCGGATGCGTTGATAATCAGATTCATTAAAACCTGACTGAGCTGGCTGGCATCACCATTGATGGAAGAAATATCAGGTGTTAAACTTGTTTTGATCACTACATTCTTACAGGTGGTTGCTTTAAGCATTCTTACCACATCATCCACCAACATCGACATAATGATCTCAGACTGAATGATAGACACCTCCCCCGCGTAGATCTGCAACTGACGGCACAACCCGGCGCCACGATCTACCGCTTTTTCAATATACGGCAAGAACTTCTCTGCATTTTCATAATTCAGCTTGATCATACCGCAACACGAAAGGATGACTGCCAGAACATTATTGAAGTCATGAGCGATACCACCGGACAATATTCCCAGGCTTTCCAATTTCTGAGCCTGCTGGAACTGTTGTTCGAGCACCTTCTTTTCTTCCTCAAGTCTGATACGCTCGCTGATGTCAATGATGAACCACTCAAATCCGATAACACCACCATAATGCATAATCGGATGAGCTGAGAATACATGATGACCAACCATACCATTCTTTTTGCGGCTGGAGAACTCACCGTACGGAATAGCCTTGCCTTTCTTAAGCTCAGAGATATGAGTAATAGCAGAATCTAAAGTGCTGTCTACCTGCATCACACTGAAGTGTTTGCCAACGACCTCATCAGAGGTGTCATAGCCATGCATTTCCAACCAGGCTTTATTGACTTCCAGAATAAACCCCTCTCTATCAAGACGAAAATAACCGGCAGGGGCCAATTGTATGATGTTTTTTAGATGAATCTTATAATCATTTATCTTCGCCAATGAAAGACGCAGCTCTTCATTCTGCATCTCCAGCTCCACCTGGTGTACCTGTAGTTCGTGCTGCAATCGCATCAAGTCTACTTCTTTCATGTCTGTTTCTTGCGAGAATTCAGAAGAGGCAAGTTTAGCTTCGGCATTTCTGCGGAGCACTTCAGGATTGCATCTTTTTTTACTCATGTTCTGGCCTTTCTGTCCAGCCGACAAGCTGAGCTTTCAGTCTCTTAATCTCTTCCTGTAACTCGCCTTCAATTTTCTTTGCTGCGGTGATGTCGTTACAAGTAATCACGACCCCATTGATCATCATGTCCAAGGTGCGGTAAGGCATGATCCGAACCAGATACCAGCGTCCATCCAGTGCTGACACCTCACTCTCAACCGAAATCAGCTTTCTGAGCACCTCATGAACATGGTCATAAATCAATGGATAGTTCAGATTTGAGACAATATCAGTCATAGGTCTCCCCACATCGCTCGGTATCAGTTTGAACAACCTGTTGGCTCCAAGCGTGAACCGTCGTATCTGTAGATGATTGTCCAGAAAGACCGTGACGATCTCTGTGCTGTTCAGTAAATTCTCCATATCGTTACTGACCAGCTTAAAGTCATCCAACTGGACAGACTGCTCTGCATTGACGCTCTGAAGCTCCTCATTCATCGATTCCATCTCTTCTTTCGAAGTGGTGAGTTCCTCGTTAGTGGACTGCATCTCCTCACGGGTGGCACACAGCTCTTCACGGGTTTTCAGTAGCTCAAGCTCAAGATTTTCCAACTGCTTATGATCTTGAACCGTTCCTGTCCGTCTCCGTTTTACCTTTAGCTGCATTGACTCCTCTTTAAAAGCCATTAACAGCATCCCTTGGAGCGGTTCAGGGGCTTCAATCTTCATAATCGTGATATCAACGCTTTTTATGCTGCTATCCGCGCCTGCCAGATTTCCCCTAACGGTGATAGGGTCGCTCTGTCGTAAGGCCTGACTGAATGCACGTCCTAACGTGTATTGCAGACCTTCGCGGGCCATGGCGAAGATATTCAGGTTGGCTTTGCCGGCTGCCGGCTCGAGATACTTGCCGGTCTTTCCGTTGATATAAACAATATCTCCCTGATCATTGACCAGAATAGTCGGTAACGAGAAATGCTTCAGGATGAGATGGTCAGCCAATGCTTTAAGGTTATCGGCTGTTTTGGACATAAGGGAATCCTGTTGCGATGATGCCATAGAGTTGTAGATTGATGCGGTCGAAAATAATAGTTCCCCTTTCTGCAAAACGTTTTCGCTACGCCAATAAAGCCTTGTGCCGCCAGTTGCGGTGGTAAACAGATCCATTTGGGGACCAATACTCTCTGCACTGCCAAGAAAGAGCAGCCCTCCCGGTTTAAGGCAGTAGTGGAACAACGGTAACAGCTTTTTTTGCTGCTCAGTTGAAAGATAAATCAGCAGGTTGCGGCAGATAAGAATGTCAAGCTTCGTAAAGGGCGGGTCCATAATGACGTTCTGCTGGGCGAAGGTTACTTTTTCACGAATCTCCTTACGAACGCTATACCTGTTACCCTCTTTAATGAAAAAGCGTTGCAGTCGCCCGGCTGACACGTCTGATTCTATTGTGGCGGCATATAAGCCTTTACGAGCTTTCTCAATGGCATCGGCATTGAGGTCGGTAGCAAATATCTGCAAGTGATAGTTGTCCGGCTGTGTCACCTGATCGAGCGCCTCCCGGAACGACATCGCAAGAGAATAGGCTTCCTCTCCGGTTGAACAGCCACATGACCAAGCTCTTAGAGTCGCCCCTTCGGGATAGGCTGCCAGTATTTTCGGCAGGGCTTCTTTCTTCAGTTCTTCCCAACTGTCGATATCCCGGAAGAAACTAGTTACACCAATCAGCAGCTCCTTGAAGAGCAGATCGAGTTCCTGGTCGTTCTTCTGTAGAAACTGAGCATATTCGGCAATTGAATCAATTTTGTGTACGCCCATTCTTCTTTCGATCCGGCGATAGACCGAAGTAGGCTTGTAGAGTGAGAAATCGTGCCGTGTTCTGGCCTTAAGCAGGGCTGTGATCATTTCAAAGCCGCTTAATTCTTTATTTCTAGGGTTCTGTTCAGCATTCCATCCAAGTTGGGTTCCTCCAAGGAAATCAATAATCCGTTGAGGCAACTCCTCAGCAGGAGCGATTATGTCAGCAAAACCTGAATCAATGACGCTTTTAGGCATGCTATCGAACTTGGCCACTAAAGGCTCCTGCACCAATGTCAAACCACCCTGCTTTTTTATTGCGCCGAGACCCAAGGTACCGTCTGATCCCATACCGGAAAGAATTACGCCAATACTTTGCGTACTGCAATCGTCAGCTAACGACCGCAGAAATAGATCTATCGGCAACCGCAGGCCCTGTTTTGTGTCAGGCATCTGAAGATAGAGGTTGCGATTTTTGATCGTCATATCCCTATTGGGAGGGATGACATAGACAGAATCGGGATTAACTTTTACAACCCCATCAACCTGCTGGACTTTCATTGTTGTGGAGCGTTGGAGAAGCTCAGGGAGGTTACCGACATGGTCGGGTGAAAGGTGCTGAACAACCACAAAAGCCATGCCACAATCTTTTGGCACATGGCTTAAAAACTGCTGCAAGGCCTCTAGACCACCTGCAGATGCACCTATACCAATTATTGGAAACATTGAGTTTTATAGAAACCTACTGTTAATCTCAATTTTTTATTATACTAGAGTATAGGTTTTTGACTCGAACAATTATTTAAACAGAAAAGGCGGAAGATTAACAGTGGCATTCACTATTAATCTTCCGCCTTTAATCTCAATTTAGCTTTAACTTTACTCAAGAACCTGAAAAAAAGTCTCTCCCTCCCTAATCATCCCTAGCTCTTCCCTGGCTCGTTCCTCTAAGGTCTCCCGCCCCTTTCTTAAATCCTCTACCTCTGCATAAAGGGCTTTATTACGGGCACTTTTCTCTTCTACCTCAATATTCAGTTCATTAAGCTTCTGTTGATAAGCCATTACCTGCTTAACCCCTCCGTTACCAGTGGCATACCACAAGCGATACTGCAACTGACCAATCAACACAACTACAACAGCGAGAAGAATCTTCATAGCTTCAAAATAAAATTAAACAACAAAGGATACAGTAAAAAATAACGATATCCTTTGCCTTGCACTGTAAAAAATCTTAAAGCTTTCTAAATGCACTGTGACCCGCGTATCGAGCCAAGCTACCTAATTCTTCTTCGATTTTCATCAAACGGTTGTATTTAGCAACACGGTCTGAACGACTCAAAGAACCGGTTTTAATTTGGCCCGTACCCGTCGCTACTGCTAAATCAGCAATCGTGACGTCTTCAGTTTCGCCTGAACGATGTGACATAACAGCCGTGTAAGAGGCTTTATGCGCCAATTCAATCGCTGCAAACGTTTCAGTTAAGGTACCAATTTGATTTACTTTAATCAGGATTGAATTAGCGATGTCTCTTTCAATGCCTTTTTGTAAGATTTTTGGATTAGTTACAAATAGATCATCACCGACTAATTGGATACGGTTACCCAATTTTTCAGTGATTAACTTCCAACCATCCCAATCATTTTCGTCAAAGCCATCTTCAATGCTGATAATAGGATAACGATCTACCCAATCCACGAAGAAATCAGCCATTTGAGCTGATGTATATGTTTTGCTTTCTGACGCTAAATCATAAATACCATCTGTGTAATATTCAGAAGCCGCAGCATCCAAGCCTAAGAAAATATCAACACCAGGCTTGTAACCGGCTTGTTCAATCGCTTGTAAAATAACGCTAATCGCTTCTTCATTTGACGATAAATTAGGTGCAAAACCACCTTCATCACCGACAGTCGTTGCCAAGCCTTTAGATTTTAATACTTTACTTAAGTTATGGAAAACTTCAGCACCGTAACGAATTGCTTCACGGAAAGTAGGTGCACCTACCGGTAAAATCATAAATTCTTGTAAGTCAACGCTGTTATCCGCATGTGAACCACCGTTAATGATGTTCATCATCGGTACAGGTAAAATAAATTCACCTGATTTATTTAAATGACGGTATAAAGGTTGACCCGCTTCTTTAGCAGACGCATGAGCCGCCGCCAAAGAAACCGCTAATAAAGCATTCGCACCTAAACGGGCTTTACTTTCTGTACCATCAAGCTCGATCATTACTTTATCAAGCGCCGCTTGATCATTAACATCTAAACCGATCACCGCATCACGGATTTCAGTTTTAACATTGTTTACTGCGTTTAATACACCCTTACCTAAATAACGTGCTTTATCGCCATCACGTAATTCAATCGCTTCACGCTCACCTGTCGAAGCGCCGGATGGTACCATTGCACTTCCCACAACACCAGACGCTAAAATCACATCCGCCTCTACAGTGGGGTTACCACGTGAATCTAAAACTTCTCTTGCTTTAATATCAACGATTTTACTCATATTATTGTGTTGCTCCACAGGTTAAAAATAAACTACAACGTTATTGTTGCGCATAGTGTAAAGAATTATGGTAATACTTGATAGGGTGGATGATTTACTTGCCAATTGAAAATAGACTGACAAAGTTCTGTTTGATAAAGCTCAATCTTATCCATCACTCCACGTATGTAGCTTGATATATTATCAGAAGTTGCTTGCTTGTTTTTCCCTAAAGCGCCTTTTTGAAAGCCAAGCGATAAAATATCAATCATAGTGTGTCCATTGCACAATAGCCAAGGGTTAACATGATCCATTTTTTCTAGTAACTGTCGAGACTGTTTAGACGTTATGTCTATCCCCTTGGTGTTTGCAAACGTATGAAGATCTATTTGATTTAAACACCACTTATCAGGAATAAGAAGCGTATTATTTTTATGCAATTCTTTAAGCTCTAAGCCAGGCTGCAAATGTTGTTTAAGCCATTCGATTTGAGCAAAGGGTAACGCCAATTCAATCAAGTAATCTTGTATGCATTTCTGAACCTTCTTTTCAAAATCGGCAATAAGTTGACTATCTCCGTATTCTGCTAATAATGCTTTGAAAACACGGGGTGAGCTTAACAATAAGGTCTCTAAGTCATGAGAGTCAGTAACACAGGTATTATTTATGCTTGACAGATTCATTAATGCATCAAAATCATTATCGATAATACCCAAAAAACCATCAATCCTACTTTTACTTTCATTCAAGTCGCTAATGTTTTTAATGACGCTTGCCTTCCCTGTTTGTTTCTGATTATTTTTCTGAAAGGAAACGACAAAGACAATACAACAGGCTTTCTCTAAGATCCTAGCATTCCAAAACTTTTCATCACTGTCGCCCTCAACAAATAAAAAACTGCATTGTTTATTTTCAGGCGAAGCTCTAAACATAATCAGAGCGGCATCAAGTCCGCCTGTATCAGCGACACAAAAAGTCGTCATTCATTAACACCCAAACCGACCATAAGATGTGAGTTTTGGCCAACAATAGTGGGCGAATGCGTGGCGATTAGTACATCAAATTTTGAATGTGCAACGATTTCTTTTAATTCATCAATAAATTTATTCTGCCAGGTAACATGTAACGATAACTCAGGTTCATCGATCATCACCAGGGTATTAGGCTCAACTTTAAAGATGAGATCATAAAACATCACTAATTCGTGCTGCTCACCCGAAGAAAGCAAAGTGGGATCAATTTCCCCTTCTTTACCGATAATAACTAGGCCTTTCTTTTCGTCAATACGCAGCTTCTTCCCTTGAAACTTACTATTTATTATTTGTAACAGAAGCTTTATTTTTCCACTCAAATCTTCCAGAACAGCAAGCTTTTCTTCACTATCTTTTACATAAAGCTTCATCACCGCTGCATGTTGTGATTCTAAGTTATCAATTGAAGTTGCATCTAAGACGGCTGAATCTGTTACCGGTAAAAGACCTATCATTCTTAGTTGGTTTCTTTTGTTTTGCAGCGCTACAAGATGCTCATTCAGTTGATCAGACGTATAATGTTCTGATGATTTTAATAATCTAAAAGGAAATGTTTGCTCTAATTCTTGAGTTTTCTTGGCATAATCAGCCATCACCGTTCTAATGCGCTGATGCAATTCAGCCGCATAAATTTTGACGGTATGTGTAATAATTTCCTTGCGCCTATGCATTTCATCTCGCTTTACTGTTCGCAAAAGCCGAGACGCCTCAATAAGTTGGACCGGTATCTGACCTATTTTTGTAATAAGATCTGGATTTCTAACGGTTTCCTTGTTTGATAACATGCCACCCAAAAGACTGCCATATTGCTCCATTACTTCTTCCAAAGATAAAGGCTCATCTTTTTCGCGATCATAAAAAACATCATCTTCAATCTTAGTGATCCAAGAAAGTCGTTTAATCAGACTTTCTATATCTAAATTTTGAAAGTTAATTCTTTCTTTATTAATAAAAATCTCTAAGGCATTTCGGGTCTTATGATGTCTTTTTTCAACTCTTATGTGATTACCATTTGATAATTCAACAATGAAAGAAGTAAACGGTATTTCGTTAAAACTATAAATACGGAAATTAAATAAGCTATTAATCATCCTCAACAGAGTCGTTTTCCCCACACCATTAATGCCATGCAAAATGGTAATACGCTCCTCCTGGTTAAAATCAATATGATGATCAAATTGATTAAAGAGCCCTTTTACGGTCACTGACTTTATACGTGGAGGATTGCTCATTTCTTATCTCAAATTGATAAAGTAGCTTTACTGGATAGCTTTGAAAGAATTTCTTTTACACAACTAGAACCAATTAAGGCTAATCCAGATAGAGGCATTATATTTATCTGAGATCCACTCAACCCTAATTATAAGGTTGTTTCTATCAGAGTCTGTGCTTTAACAGCTCTATCGATGGTTAATAAAACTTCTAATAATTCTTTCATTCTATATAAAGGCCAAGCGTTTGGACCATCACTTAAGGCTTTAGCAGGATCAGGATGGGTTTCCATAAACAAGCCAGAAACACCAGCAGCAACCGCTGCTCTTGCTAACACAGGGACAAACTCACGTTGCCCACCCGAACAATTGCCTTGTCCACCAGGCAACTGGACTGAATGGGTTGCATCAAATACTACAGGACAACCGGTGTCCCTCATCACTGCTAGTGAACGCATATCAGAAACCAGGTTGTTATAACCAAAAGACACGCCACGCTCACAGACCATAATTTGTTGATTGCCCGTCGCCTTGGCTTTATTAGCCACATTAGCCATATCCCAAGGTGCAAGAAACTGACCTTTTTTGATGTTAACTGGAATGCCTTGTGCAGCGACCTGCTGAATAAAATTAGTTTGTCTGCACAAAAAAGCGGGCGTTTGCATCACATCAACCACACTCGCTACTTCAGCTAAGGGCGTATCTTCATGCACATCTGTTAACACCGGCACACCGATTTGTTGCTTCACTTTGGCTAGAATTTCCAAGCCTTTCTCTATGCCTAAGCCTCTAAAACTTTCGTGTGAAGAGCGATTTGCTTTATCAAACGAAGATTTATAGATAAAAGGGATATTTAATGCTGTCGTTAATTCTTTAAGATAACCCGCTGTATCCAATGCCAATTGTTCACTTTCGATGACACAAGGGCCCGCAATCAAAAATAAAGGCTGATCTAAACCTACTTCAAAACCACATAATTCCATTAACTTAACCCTTCTTATTTTGAGACGCTGCGACTACAAAACCAGAAAATAAAGGATGACCTTTTCTGGGTGTTGACGTAAATTCAGGATGAAACTGACAAGCCAGGAACCAAGGGTGATCAGGCAATTCAATGACTTCAACCAAACGACCATCAATTGATTTACCAGAAAAGCGCATCCCCGCTTTTTCCAGTTTCTCGACATATTGATTATTAAACTCATAACGATGACGATGACGTTCGGTAATCACATCCTTCTGATACAAAGCAAAAGCCAAAGAATCCGATTGCAAACGACATTGTTGTCCACCCAAACGCATTGAACCCCCTAAATCAGAGTTCTCGTCACGGATTTCTAAGCGACCACTTTCAGCCATCCACTCCGTGATTAAACCGATCACTGGATACGGCGAAGTGGGCAAGAATTCAGTACTGTGTGCCCCTTCAAGGCCTGCCACATCTCGTGCAAACTCAATCACGGCAACCTGCATCCCTAAACAAATACCTAAATAAGGGATTTTGTTTTCACGGGCATAACGAACAGTGGCAATTTTACCTTCAACACCGCGTTCACCAAAACCACCAGGGACTAAAATAGCATCCACATTTTTTAATCTGGAAACCCCTTCGTCTTCAATCACTTCTGAGTCAATATAGTTAATATTAACTTTAGTCCGTGTAGAAATACCGGCATGAATTAAAGCTTCATTCAATGATTTATAAGCATCAGAATGATCCACATACTTACCAACAATAGCTATAGTCACTTCTGTTGATGGATTGTTTAAAGCTTCAATTACCGTCGTCCATTCCGATAAATCAGCGGGCAATGCATTCAATCGTAGCTTATTAACGACGATATCATCTAAACCTTGTTCATGAAGCAACAAAGGAATTCGATAAATAGTATCTGCGTCAATCGCAGAAATAACCGCTTTTTCTTCTACGTTGGTAAATAAGGCAATTTTACGTCGATCTGAAGCGGGAATAGGTTGTTCTGAGCGGCAAATCAAAATATCAGGCTGGATACCAATAGCCCGCAATTCTTTGACCGAATGCTGAGTCGGCTTGGTTTTAATCTCACCGGCTGAACGAATATAGGGTACCAGTGTTAAATGAATAAACAGGGACCGCTCATGACCAAGTTCAAAGCGCATTTGTCGAATCGCTTCCATAAAAGGCAATGACTCAATGTCTCCGACCGTACCGCCCACTTCAATTAAAGCGACATCAACGCCTTCAGCACTCAGATAAACCCGTCGTTTAATCTCGTCAGTAATGTGCGGAATAACTTGCACCGTAGCGCCTAAATATTCACCTTTACGCTCTCGACGCAACACACTGTCATACACTTGACCGGCCGTGAAATTGTTCTTTTTAGCCATCGTGGTTTTAAGAAACCGCTCATAATGACCTAAGTCCAAGTCCGTTTCTGCGCCATCTTCAGTAACAAACACCTCTCCATGCTGAAAAGGACTCATGGTGCCCGGATCCAGATTGATATAGGGATCTAACTTGGTCATAGTGACTTTAAGGCCACGAGCCTCGAGAATTGCAGCAAGCGACGATGCTGCAATGCCTTTGCCCAACGATGACACAACACCGCCG
>Ga0194062_1000256_pt1 | contig 22234 bp, 34 predicted proteins | sample SepL2225m_MetaG_FD_155481 | JGI IMG/M metagenome (GOLD analysis project Ga0194062, IMG submission 155481) | Anoxic zone freshwater microbial communities from boreal shield lake in IISD Experimental Lakes Area, Ontario, Canada - Sep2016-L224-25m | ecosystem: Environmental > Aquatic > Freshwater >... | reverse complement strand
GGTGCACTCCGGGGTTTCGGCACATTTGCAGTGCCACGCAGGCTCACATTCGAGGCTCGGATTGCCGCAGGGCATGAGGTCCCATGTGCTGCCGTCGTAGCCGCAGCCGCAGGTGCCCGGCACGCAGAGGCCGTCGTAGCCGTCGATGGACAGGTGCATGGTGAGGTACTTACGCAGGTTCACGGCAGAGCCTCCGCCACCGGCGCCTCAACGCTGAACAGCAGTCCGTGGTCGGACGCCGTGATGACGGCGTGCGGGTCGCGCTCACTGCCGGCGTCGACGTCGACGATGCGGTAGTCGGTGAAGTCGTCGGCGTGGTGCGGATCGTCAGACGACAGCGAGGCGAGGTAGCCGGCGGCCAGCTCTCCGAAACGGGTCAGCGGCCCCACCTCGACCGTCTGCATGTCGTGGACTCCGGGCCAGGCGACGAAGACGAAGGGCGCGACTTTGGCGACAAGAATCTTGCCGGTGCCGTCGCACTCGCGGCAGCGGTGGTGCCCGCCGCCGGTCTTGTCCGGCAGGCGGCCGTCGCCGGCGCACTCGGGACAGGTGCGCTCGACGGTGGTGCTCACGGTCGGCGTCACCTCGCCGGTGTCCATGTCGACGGTGAGGGCGCCGCTGCCCATGGCCGGCTCACAGACCACGACCTCCTCACCTCCGGCGGCGTTGGCGATCGGGCCGCTAGGCACGTGGTCCTGTGCGCTCCGCAGCTCCGCCTCGGCCATGTCGCGGAGCTTCTGCGCGTCGAGCAGCTTGTCGTTGGCTGAGATGACGGCCTTGAGGCGCTTCTCGACCTCCTCCTCGAAGTGGTTGAGGAAGGCTTGGGCGATGTCGAGCTGGGTCATCGGGAAGAGTTCGGTCTGGGTCATGGGGTGCACTCCTGCCAATTGCAGTGTGGACAGTGCGAGAGGTTCTTGCCGTCGCCGTTGTAGCTCACCTGCGTACCGCACTTAGGGCAAAGCAGCATGGTGCCGTCCTTGATCGGTGCGCGGGCGGGCGTTGGTTCTGGCAACGCCTCGCGCCCGCCCGCGCTATGAGCTGAGAGGAGAGGAGAGGAGCTTAAGAGGAGAGGAGGTTGGCCGTATCGCTTGGGTAATGATTCGGCCAATGATTCGGCCAATGATTGACAGTAGGAGAGCGCGGAGTTCATGAAGTGCTCGTCTAGAGTCGTTTCCGGCACCGTTTGCACGCGCCGTATCGCGGCCTTGACCATGTTCGGGTTGCGCGGCGGCTGGTAGTGAAGGGCCTTGACGATGAAGCAGACTTCGTCCTCTTCGTCGTACTCAAAGAAGCCGTCTGCCAAGAGATCAGCGAATGGTTCGGCCAATCGTTCAGGTAACCATTTCATGTCGCCGCAGATGTAGGGCAGGGGCAGCACGAACAGGCCCTCAGCGGTCCGATGCGGGCAGGTGAGGAGGTACAACGCCAGGAGGCGCATGTCCTCAGTCCACTTCCTCTGCCGCCAGATGGCCGGCGAGACGCGGTAGTAGATCGGCGTGAGTCCAGAGGTCGGTTCTGTGCTCACGTCCCCACCCCCCGCAGCGCCAGCACCATCTCAGCGTCCATGGCGTCCTCTCCGTCGGAGTCCGCGGCGTCGAAGCGGCGCCCCAGCGGGCAGTCCGCCGCCCAGACGGCGAAGGGCGTCAGTGGGTGACGCCCGCGGAACTGGAAGCGGCCGCCCTTGCTGCGATTCGCCGTCCGCACGTGCTGGCGCGGCTCTGGCGCGCTCATGGCGATACCTCCCGGGGGTACTGCCACGCCTCCCCGCCGCAGCCCATGCCGCGGCCACCTGACTGCCTGCAGTTGCAGGCGTCGTCAGGGAACTCGAGGCAGTTGCCGCAGCAGCGCAGGTCGATGCCGGGCCCGTACCAGCCGACCGGCTCGGCCGTCACCGTGTCAACCACCCGCATCACCTGGTCTAACACCGTCCACGGATGCAGCCGCAGCGCCGCCTTGAGGTTCTCGCGGCTGATGAGGTCGTCGGTCATGGCGCCACCCCGCTGAGCGCGGCCCTGTGGATAACCTCCAGCCGCCGCAGCGTTCTCAGCGTCACGCGCTCCTTGCCTAGCTGCAGGGCCGTCGACTTGTTCCCCAGGGCCAGCGAGATGGCGGTCTTCGTGTGGCCGAGTTCCAGGAGCTCGCGGACGATGGCGTGCGCCGGGGCTGCGTCCATCTTGCTGCGCATGAACACGTGCGCATCGGTGGTGATGCCGAGGATGGCCTGCTCGGTCTCGGGAAGGCAGCGGAGCACGCGCCGGCTGCGAATCTTCCACTGGGCCGTCTTGCCGACGCCCGCCAGGCGCTGCACCTGCAGCGGTCCTATCCCGGCGGCGCTCAGCGTGAAGAGGTGCGCGCGGGTGTCCGCGGCGTCGACGAAGACGGGCGGGCGGGCCCCGAAGGCACGCTCGGCATTCTCCCTGCGGCGCTGGCGCTCGTACGTGCGGTTCGCCTCCCGGCACTCCTCACAGCGACAGCGATCGATGACGTACTTGACGTGGGTGCCGTGTGCCCTCATGAGGGCGCCTCCCCCGGAAACGGCGCCAGCACCGCGCCCTCACGTTCGCAGAGGTCGTACCACTCCCACGCCTCGGCGCGGCTGTGCGGGATGGCCATCTCGCGGCGGGTCACGCCGTCGACCGCGTCGGTGTAGGTGCTGCGCGTCGTGAAGACGCCGGCCTCGTGGTGCAGGGTGACGCGGCCTGCGTTGCTCTGGTAGGAGCCGAGGACGGTCATGGCATGCCGACAGCGGGATACACCATCGCGACCAGGTAGCGCGTGTCGCAGCGGATGACGCCCGACTTCGTGTTCGCGACCTCGACCCACTCGCCCAGCACCATGCGCGGCACGAGCTCCTGGGCGTCGTAGGGACGCGGCCTGCCCTGCCCGTCGAACATGACGCTCTGCACGCGCCGGCGGTACCTCTGCGCCCGCGCGTGCGCCGTGTTCTTGCAGACTCCGAGGAAACGCGCCGCCTCGTCCAGGGAGCAGTGCCCGCGCCCGAGCAGGGCCGCCGCCTCGGTCGGCAGCAGGACGCGCTGGCGGGTGGCTGCGATCTCGACGGCGGGCGATGTGGGGATGGTGGCGGTGGTCATTTCTTCGCCTCCTTCACAGCCCACTCGAGGAAAGCCACCGCGTCGCCGTGGCTCAGCTCGCTGTTCGTGCGTCCCCCGAAGCGCTTGCGGTACTCCTTCGTCGCCTCGGTCGGCACGTGCTGGAGCGCCTCGGAGAGCAGGCGCTTGTCCGTGCCTGAGGCCGGGCGGTTCGGGTCGTCGACCGCGAAGAGTGGGCCGCGACCGGGCACGCCCTCGTCGTCGCCCTCCGGGGCGCCCACGTGGGGCGCCCCTTCCCCGGGCCAGAATGCGGCCGGATCGGCGTCGTTGGGGGCCTCGACGGCGGTGGACACCACTTCGGGCGCCGCAGCGTCAGCAGGGGCCTCGGGCGTCGCTGTGGTGGGCTCATTGCTAGGAGGCGTCGGGGGGTTCTTCGTCGGCATCGCCGCAAGGCCCGCCATGAGTGACTCCCACACCTTGAGCGGCATGTCGGTCAGCTCGCCCTGGTAGCCGGCCTTGGCGGCCACGTTCTTGGCGACCGACGACAGTGAGATGCCCACCCGGGCCACCTCGGAGAGCATGGCCGTGTACTCGGCCTCGCCGATGACCTCGCCGGCCACTTCTTCGACCGCGACCACGTCGTACACGTCTCCCGCGGGGACGATGCGCTTGCCCTCGCGGGCCAGCACGTCATTGGCTTCGTCTTGGTCGAAGATGCCGTGCAGGCCCATGGTCACGCGAGCCGCTTCCTTGATGGCCTTGTGGCGCAACATGCGGCGCGTCATCGTGTTCCACGGCTCCGTGCCGCGGTAGCACTCGTCGAGGTACTCGCGAATCGGCGTGGACGTTCCCGGACGGTCGTGGCGGTGAATCGTGACCTCGATGTACTCAGGACAGGGCCGCGAGCCCTTCACCTCGACGATCGTCTCGGCATAGACGATGTCCATGCCGGCGAACTGCGGATGGTCGTTGATGATGCGCAGCCAGCCGTCGACGGAGACGACCGGCACGATGCCGTTCTTGCTGGGGAACGCGAAAAGCTCGCGCGTGAACGGGTTCAGCCCGTACTCATTGGCGACCACGAGCAGGGCCGTCATCTGCGCGGGGTTTGCTCCCTTGAACACGGTCTGCGTGAGCGTCTCCTGAAGCTCGCTCTCTGTGACCTGTAGGCGTCCTGCCAGCAGGGCCAGGGCTGTGCCCGGATTGCCGTTGGGGGTCATACGACCATCTCCTCGTAGATCCTCACGCCAGCGATCTCGCGCACGCCGGCCCTGACGACCTTGCCGAGCTTCACGGCGTCGGCGATCTTGTACTCGTCGGGAAGGGCCGCCATGTCGACGACCTCGAACTTCCAGGCGCTGCGGATCGTCACCGAGCCGGCCTCGGTGCGCACCGTCTTCGGGGGTGCCTGCACGGTCGGCATCGGGATCATGACCGGCGGCGCCTCAAGGCCCTTCTCTTCGGCCCGCGCCGCCTGCCGTGCCTGCTTGGCCTCGGCGAGCTTGCGCAGCCGCTCCTGCTCCTTGCGTGCTTTCTCCTGCGCCATGCGCACGTAGGCGATGTGCTTGTCGCCGACGATCTTCTGCGCCTGCGCGAGCGGCGCGTCGTCGGCCTGGAACTTGGCGATGATGCGCTTCTTCTGCGTCTCCAGCGGGTCGGTGAACCAGTGCCGCAGCTCGTCCCAACGCTTGCGCGCCGTCTTCACCTGCGCCAGGAACTCCGCTGCCAGGACGTCGCTCTCCTGGTCGACGATCTCGATGCTCTGCGCGCGCTCCAGGAGCTCAAGCGAGATGCCCGACAGCTCCTGCGCGCGCTCGTCGCGCTCGATGACTTCAAGGTCCATGTGCTCAGCCGTGGTGGCCATGTCAGACTCCCCTGAGGTAGCGGTACAGGTGCAGGCAGGCCAGGAACGCGCCGTAGTCCTGCGTGTGATTCGTGTGCTCGTGAAAGCGCGCCGGGCCGTCTGCGTCCATCGGGACGTGGAGGATGCCGCGGCGGCACGCCTTCTTGGTGAACCCGTAGTCGCCAAGCAGCGGCAGGGTGGCCTCTCTGTAAGCGGATGTCTGAAGGTTCATCTCGCGGTAGAGGCCCTTGCCGCTTTTCACATCAACCACGGTCGGCTCCTTGTCGCCCTTGAAGCGCAGCAGAAAGTCGAGCGCGCCGGCGTACTGGGCCGGGTAGTTCGCCACCATCAACTCGACCGCGTACACCTCGGCCACGTACTGCTCGTACCAGTCCGTGAAGGCGTCGAGCTGTGCCTGCGCCGGGGCGTCTTCGTCGCCCATGGGGATGGACGGCACGCCCTCGACGACCAGAGCGGCCAGTGCGTGCACCAGGGTGCCCCTGGTAGCCGCCTTGGTGCGCACGCGCTCGGCCTCGGCGTTGCCCAGCTCGCCGATCCACTTCTCGAGGCCGGGCTTGCGGATGACGCTGCCGATCACCGTGGTCACGCCCACGAACGGGCGCCCGCCTACGGTGTACTCGTGCGAGTCGGAGCGGGTGATGACGGTACTCATGCGCTCACCCGCATCTGGCCCACGGTGGTCAGCGACCCCTCGAAGTGAATCATGTGGTGCTCTGCGGCCCAGGCGTGAGCCTGCCGCGCCCCTTCATCGAGCCGTCTCCAGGACTCAGATTGGGTGTCGAGGCTCATGCCGAGGATGAACACGCCGCCATCCGACCTGTCCCACTCGGCCAGTGCGATGACGGCCGCCGTTTTCTTCCGGCCGCCGGACACGTAGACGACGACGGCGCGGTCGATGGTCTGGGTGAGTTGCGTGTAAGAGCGGAGTGTCATCCCGCCGCCTCCATCTCCGCGATGGCGTCCCGCAGGTTCCGCACAACGCGCTCCAGCCCGGCGATGCGCCGGGCGCGCTCGCGCATCTTGCGCTTGCAGAACTCCAACTCTGACTCGCCCACGGGCGCGGTCAGGGGGATGAGTCTGGCGAGGGGCTCCGGGGTCATGCGATCACCCACAGGAGCAGCATGCAGGCCAGGAGCACGACGCCCGTCAGGACGGTGAAGATCGTCCAAGCGAGCACATCGCAGGCCAGCATGGTGACGGTGCGGGGGCGGCGCTTGGTCCAGCGGCGGTGGGTGGGGGTCATGTCGCCCCCCTCGAAGCATCCCGGCAGAGCCGCAGGAGGTCCTCGCCGAAGAAGCGCCAAGTCGCGGTGAACGCGAAGGGGTGGAGAGCGTTTTTCTTGACCAGCTCGCGCAGCTTCGTGTCGCCGATGCCCAGCACGCAGCAGACCTGCTCGCGGGTGTACACGGCTGTGGGGACGATGCCCACGGGCATGGGCAGGTCCGGTTTCACGGCCTTCAAGACACTAGGGCCGCGCCGTACACATGCCGTATACCTGCCGTAGTGTTGCTAAAACGGCGTGATATGGGCATAATGCACGACGAGGACCGATTGTCTTTGATGGGCTCTCGTGTCTTCGCTAGTTCAGTGTTCCGGCCGGTCCAGCGTTGGCGCGCTGGCCGGCCGTCTTCTTTGTCGCTCACAGATGGCTCCCAAGTGAGAACGTGGACGGGGTCTACTCAGTCAGGTCGTCACCTCCCAGCGACCGTTCGGCCTCGACGCGCTCAACATCCCGAATCGGGATCACGTATCCGCCGCTCGGCAACTCAGCCCCGTTTAGGCGCCCAGACTTCACCCAGCGCCCGATGGTCGAGATGTTGACGTCGAGCCTCTTCGCGACCTGTCCCGCCGTGAGGAATCGCACCGCGTCATCTTTGGTTTCCACTCCCACCTTCTCTCGCGTCGTGGCCTAACCGGGCAACCATACACACTTCGCCCCCGCCGCGCAAGAGGGTTGCAGGAGGGGATTCCGTGGTAGAACATCGGTGCCGACAGCGACGTGCGCCAACGATGGGGGAGCCATGATCATCGCCACGTTCGGTCCGACTACGGGATGGTCCGGGAAGACGATCACCTATGAGGGTGGGGTGTTTGCTCTAGAGGACAGCGGCCCGCTCTCGGCAGGGGACGTCATGGAGTACGACCGCCAGGGCTACCTGCTGTGGTCGACAGACGGCACGCGCGCATGGATCGCATCCATGGTCACTCCCGTAACGCCAGTCAAGAGGAGCGGCACGCCCGGATGGGTCTTCGCGATCGTCGGCGGCGTCGTCGTTCTGGCGGTGTTCGCGGCGATCGTGCTCCCGATCATGGTGGGCACGAAGGGGCAGTCGGCAGAGCGGGCCGCCTCAGCGGCCGCCGTGGCGCTGGTACCGGTGTTCACGTGGCCCGGGGGCGGGGCGGGCAACGACATCCGCAACAGCGAGCCGTTCACGCTGCAGGGCGGGCACCAGGTCGTGACCATCGCATCGACGGCCCTCTCCGGGGAGTTCTCGAATCCCATGCTCGGCTGGACGATACAGGGAGTCGACGGAGGCTTTGAGATGCTGAACCCGGCGAGCTTCGGCAGCGCACGCTCAGACCTCTACCTCCCCGCCGGAAGCTACTACCTATCGAGCAACACCATCGACTGCACCTGGTCGTTGGCCGTCTCTGAGGAGAGATAGACAAAGGCCCCGCCGTCTCGTGGGGGAAGACGACGGGGCCGTGCCGCGGGGAGCCACCCAGCCGCGGCGATGCCGGTGTGCGAAGCCGGCAGAGGTCAGTTCACTGCGGCGGGTCGTTCGGACCCGGCGAAACGTTGAAGAACGCCATGAGCGAGCTGCACCCGCCGAGCACCATGACGATCGCCCCCAGCGTGCCCGAGAGTTCGTCCGCCGTGATGACATCGAATGCGATGAGGGCGGCGACGGCCGCGGCCACGACGCCGTAGATGGCCTTGCGCCGTCCGGGCGTCAGGACCTTGTTGATCTTGGCGAGCATGATGCCTCCTTCGGTTGTGTCACCACGCACCCGCCCGCGCCACGAGCGCGCCGTCCTCTTCGACGACGAGGCAATGGCACCGTGGGCAGTCGTAGTACGTCGTCACGAGGTCGCCAGGGCCGAGCCACTGCGCCGGGCCGAAGAGTGCGGTCGAGCCGCAGAGAGGGCAGGCGGGGGCGGTCACGAGTCAGCCGCCACCATCTCCGGCCAGTGCCACGTACCAGGAGAGAGGCTGCTGTCGTGGCTCACGCTTTCGTGGAAGAAAATGCCGGTGGGGTTGATGACGCACAGCCCCACGTCCGTGGTGTCGTCGTACACGGCAGTTACGGCGGCAGCGCGGTGCAGCGGCTCGTACTCTCCGCCCGGCGTCCCATAGCTCACGTAGTGGACGATTCTTCCAATGGTGGGTTCCACGTCTCCTCCTTGGGGTTGCATCACTCCACCGCCTCAACCGCCGGATCGCCCGCCCACGCGGGCTTGAAGCGGCCGCCCTGTGACTTCCAGATGTAGAGCGCGAAACGCAGGTTCTGCTCTGCGACGAACGAGTAGACGTAGTACGAGTTGCGCATCACGCGCTGCCAGAGTCCAGCATTGCAGCCGTTTATCTGCGTGAGCCCACGGTCGTTCGTCGGACTGAGGGCGCGCTCTCGCCCGCTGGACTGGAACCAGATCATGCCGGTGAGAGTGTGGATCGCGGAGCGCGGCCAGCGGACCCACAGGGCCAGGGATGCCCACCGCGTCCCGCTCGACGTGCCTCCCGGCTCCCTCATGCGCTCGACGAGCTTGTCTGTCCGCCGCTGGTACGCCCTTGCGTCGGCTCTCCACCCCACTCCAGCGCCCAGCCACCGGGCCGCAACTGCGGACCTGTCGGGCTTGGCGGCGCTGTGCGCACCGAACCGCACCACTGCGAGGGAGAGACAGGCGCGAGCCCGTCCCCACTCGCGCCAGGCGCGGACGGCGGCGGCGCGCCCACGGAGTGCCCGGAGCACGACGCCGTCCGAGGCGGGGACTGTCGCTGTGGTCTCGCCCGAGGCGAAGGCGTCCGGCTGGGGCGGCGGTTCAGAGCGCGCAGCCCCAGGATGAGTGCCCACCAGGAGCAGAAGCCCCAGAGATACCAGAGTGATCGTGAGTGCGATAGGTCCACGCCACATACGCTCCCCGTTCGTTGCCTGCAGGCTGTGCGGGGGGGCACGCCCTGCGGGCAGCAGCCTCGTTGACCGAGGAAAGCGCGCCCGCCCCGCAAGGGTGACTCTGCAGGCCCGGTCACCCGTTGGGCGCAAAGATGCCCGCCGGAAGCTCAGCGCCGCCCGCCTCCGTCATCTCGACGCAGACGCCGAGATAGTGCGCCACGACCTGCACGGACTCCTCTGAGACGCCGGGAAGCTGGCGCATGAAGTGCGCGATGATCGTGAGGTTGATGCGGTCCTGGAGGGTCATTTCCAAGGCGGGTTCTTGACGTACTTCTTGAGCGTGACCCAAGGGAAATCGGGCGTCAGGTCCGAGCGCTCGCCGGTGCGCAGCACCAGGTGATGTTCGGTCACGTCGCTCATGTCGAGGTCATGCCGCTCGAAGAGCACGCGCAACAGGTAGGCGAGCGCCTGTATTTGCCTGTCTGGCCACGAGTCCGCAGCGCGCCCGTCGCCGTCGTCGACGATCTCGATGCCGATGGAGAAGCCGTTGACGCTTGAGCGCCCGTGCCACGAGGACGGCGAACCGGCGTGCCACGCCTCCATGTCGTCGGGCACGCACTCGACGATGACGCAGCGGGGGCTCTCCTTGCCGAGCACGTAGTGAGAGCTGACGCGGTTCGCGCGCAGGCTGTTGAAGTAGTCGCGGATGGGCATCGCCGCGACGTTGCTCCCGGAGCACGTCTGGTGGAGCACGATGCACTTGATGTCGTCGGGGCCACCCGGACGGGCCCGATAGGCGCCGTTTGTGAGCAGTGCGCGCTTCCAGACGATGGGTGCTTTGACTTTGGCGACGGCCATGACGCTCCTCCTACTTCGTGATGCGCTCGACGAGCGCGCCGATCAGGTTGCTGGCGAGCACCGCCACCAAGAAAAGGATGACGGCGGTGACGATCTGCTCCTTCGTGAAGCGTCGCTCCGCGACGACGATGTTGCGCTCGCTTGTATGGTCGGCGTCGTCCGGATCGTCCCTGCGGCGCGTCTGCTCCTTGAGAATCTCCTCGATCACTTCGCGCTTGGCCTCCTTGATGCGCGCCCCGCGGTCATCGACCACGGCCTTGATGTCGCGGTGCTCCGCCTCCAGACTGCTGATCCTCACCATCATCGGCGTGTCCACGGCGTCGCAGTGCCGGCCGATCGCGGAAGTGACGGCTTCGGAGACGCGCCCCGCCTCCGACTCGAGGTGACTGGCGATGAGCGCAAGGGCGTCGCGGTCCTCTTCGACGTGCGTGGCGAACTGCGCCGAGCGTGCGTCCTCGCGGTCGAGCGTGTCGTCGTTGAGCGCGCGCATGGCCTCCAGCACGTCCTGCACGTCCGGGCCGCCATTGCCCGACTTCGCGACCGCGATATCGCCGAGCTTGCGTGCGAATCGCGACTCACCGGGCACGAGAGGGCGCTTCTCTCGCCCTGCGGTCCATCCTGGTCTTGATCTTGCTGCAGGGACGGCAGAGGGTCTGCAAGTTGTCGAGGTCGCTGGTGCCGCCGTCGGAGAGCGCGAGCACGTGGTCGCAGATGTAGGCGCGCGGCGCGACCTCGAAACCGCAGCGCCGGCAGCGCCCCTCGTCGCGCTTGTAGGCGAGTGGCCGGTTGCGGGCGAAGTCCCGGTCGTAGTAGCCGGCCCGCCAGGGCTGCGCGGCGAGGCGCTCGGCCTGCGTCACCGTGGGAGCCGGGTGGAGGGCGCAGCGGTTGGTCCCGGGGAGGGAGCGGCGGCCGCAGTGGCAGACCTTGGTGAAACTGCTCATGCCTCTGCCACCTTGCGCGCCCGGCATAGTGCCTGCCTGGAGCTCCACAGACTGCGCTGCGCATCGATCTTCTCAAGCTCGGCGAGGTGAGCCTCTGAGAGTAGGCGCTTGTGGCAGCAGACGCAGTATCCGCTCGAGGGAACTTCTATCGGCCGGCGTGCGCACACAGGGCACAGCGCGGCGTCCCGCAAGAGGGTCATGCGCTCGGCGATCGCCTCGGCGCTGACCTTGCCGCTCACCACGTCGCCGCGGATCACCGGCAGGATCGCCTGCCCCCGGGGCTGCCCCAGGACGAGGCCGCGGCGCTCGCCAGTGCGACGCAGAGAGATGCGGAAGCGGTGCGCCTCGAAGCGTACCGAAGTGACGGAGCGCCCCAGCAGAAGCGCGACCGCCGCCGCGCCGAGGTGCGCATGCTCGCGCATCACGACGAGGTCCGCTGTGGTCCACATTCTTGATAGGGGCTTTTGTTGCACCTTTTCCACTGCCCCCAATGCTGCCATGCCGTCCAGACGGATCACGACGGCCACCTCACCAGAGCCAGGACGAACGTGGTCCGGTGCTGCAGGATGTAGGCGTTGTCTTCGATGATCTCCGGCTCACTGCTGGCCCCGATCCTGTAGGTGCGCACCACGTCGTCGGCGTCCCACTGCCAGGTCAGCGTCCCGCCGGCTCTGCATGCCGTCTTGATATCCTTGATCCACGCCGTCAGCAGCGCGGTCGTCGTGAAGCGCACGTCCACCGTGATGGCGGTCGTCGCCCAGCCCTGCTTGACCTCGTTCTGCTGCCACTCGCCGAAGGCGCCGCGCACCGCATCATACTCGGCCGGCATCGCCCCGAGGCTGGCGCCGGCGCGGCCAATGTGCGTGGTCGTGCCGTTGTTGAGATCGATGCCGTTGAACTCGGCGAGGATGTCGCCGACCGGGTCCGGGACCGCGACGGTCTTGCGCGCAACGGCCCAGTCTGTGGCGAGGTCGCGGGTCACGAGGGCGCGCACGATCCAGTCGGTGGCGAGGTCGACGGTGATGAGGTTCTCGTCGACGATCGTCCAGTCGGTGGTGAGGTCGACCTCGAGCAGCTCCCGGACGGCCCAATCGAAGCCGCGGTCACGGACCGCCAGGCAGACCTGCACGGTCCAGTCGGTCGCGAGGTCGACGGTGAGCGACTCATACACCGCCCAATCGATAGCCTGATCGCGCACGGAGAGCAGCTCCTGCACCGCCCAGTCGATCTCCTGGTCGACCGTGACCGGCGTGATCGAGTAGCTCGCCGGCTGGCGGATCGCCAGCAGCAGCCCGCCGGGGGCCGGTCTCGGAAGGGTCAGCAGAGGCACTTACCTATCCCCAGACGCCGTCGAGGAAGAGGTCTGAGTTGTCGCCCTCAGCGACCGTTTCCATCAACTCCCACTCGCCAAGGACGATCTGAGAGCCGCCGTTCTGCGCGGTCATGTCGAGCATGTAGTACGTGTACGCGGTCGCGTTGGCGCACTGGAAGAGTCGCCGCGTGCCTTGCGTCCAGCCCGTCGTCACGTCCGTCTGCGTGTCTATCGTCGTCCAGTTGGTGCCGTCGTTCGAGCCCTTGAACGTCCACGTTTTGCAGACCTGTCCGACTGCGGCGCCGTCGTTGTAATTGTGCGGCGTGATGCCGTACTGCGTGACGACCTTCGACGCGGTGAACTGGTACTTGAGGTAGCCGGCGCCCGCGGTGAAGATGAGGCGGTCGAAGTTGGTATCGGGACTGCTCAGGCTGTCGTTGAGCGCCTTCCACGCGGGAGTCCCGCCAGCTATGGGTGAGGCTGACGCCACCCCAGAAGGAGCGGTGTCCGACGTCATCGTGGGGATGATGTCGGCCGTGTAGCTCATACTCAGACCTCGTATCCGAACACGGTCAGCGAACCCGCAGCCCCCGCGCCGGTCGTGTACTTGAGGATGTTGTCGGCCGTCCTCGACCAGAAGCTGAAGGCCGCCGCCGCGCCGCCGTTCGCCGCGCCGTTGTGCTGGAATACGCGGCCCGCGATGTTGTTCGTGCTCGTCTCCCACACGGTGATGACGCCCGCCGCCGAGAAGGACAGGTGGTAGCCCACGACGACAAACTTCTTTCCGCTGGCCGGCGTCCAGATGGCCTCTCCCGTCTGGCTCGCCGTGAAGTCGACCGCGTGCGGCAGCGCCTCGGGCGCGGCCACTACCTGGTAGAGCTTGCTGCCGATCTCGAGGGCGCGGAAGGTCGCGCCTGCTACTGCGTAGTCTGCTGCCATGATCTCTCCTTACACTCCGTCGGCCTGCAGCCGCAGGACCGGCGCGCCGCTGGTGGTGCGCTTGGTCGCGCCGGTGCTCGTGACGACGCGCAGCCACACGCCGATGTACTGACCCTCGGTGTATGGCGCGCCCGTCAGAGACACGCCCGTGGCCTTGGTCACCGGACTGGCGAAGGTCACGCCCGCCGGCGCAGTGTGCTCGGTGGCGATGACCGTCTCCTCAGCGTTCTTGCCGGCGGCGGCGAGGCCCACGGCGATGGTCTGCCCGGCCGCCGGGCTCGTGCTGAACCACAGCACCGCCGGCGCGAGCAGGCCGCTCGCGTCGTCGTCGTCGTTCTGCAGGTAGACGAGCCTGTACTTCGTCACGCCGGCCGCGGCCTCGTCGCCGGTCACCGGTCCGAACAGGTTGCCGAGCGCGGTCGCCGAGACTGCGACGCTCGACTTGGCGCCGCCGATGGAGAGCGCCGGCAGGTTATTGGAGGCACCTCCCGAGAGGTAGTACTTGATGTTCGCGATATCGATGGTCATGGCGTGCTCCTTACGTTTGGCGACGGCCGTCCTTGCGCAGTACGTAGCCCGGCACTTCGGCGCGGCCCGGTCCCGAGCGCGTGCCAGACCCGACCCGGAACTTGGGCTTGTAGCCGTAACTGCCCAGGGTCAGCGTCGCGGTCTTCGAGTCGAGGTCGACGCTCGTGCTCGTGATCAGCACGTCGGTGGCGGCGCCGCAGGAGACTTTCTGCCCGCCTCTCGCGGCCATGCCGCCGGGGATGTTCTCGAGGCCGATCTGCCCATCCCACATCCCGTATCCGCGCTTGGCGATCTCGTCCTCACCCTCCATCGTCGCGGCATCGATTGAGTGAGCCGTGCCACTGGCGTCCCTGAATGCGTTGCGCTCGGCGGCGACCGCCCCGCCCACGGTCAGGACGTGCGGCGCGAATGCGGCCCCGAGCCGGTCGCTGGCGGCGCCCTGACTCCCGTGCGGCTGGTAGACGACGGTGCAGGTCTCTACGGCGCCGTCGACGGCGAGCTGCGCGCTGACCGAGACGCCGGCATCGGCGGGGTCGAAGGAGACGGAGCCGAAGTCCTCGACGATATCCAGCAGTGCGTTGCCGTCCTCATCACTCTCGTAGCAGCCCCAGACGCGCGGCTGGTCGGTGAGCGCGAGCAGGTCCTCGATCGCGGCCAGCCTCGTCGTGAACGGCCGCACCATGATGGAGGACTCCGGCGCCACCGGACTGCTTACGCAGGTGGCGCCCTCGATGAGCTTCGGAAAGACCGCGGCGAGGTCGTTACAGTCGGAGGCGAAGCCGTTCGCCAGGACGACGACGTTCGTGAGTTCCACGAAGCAGCCGGGCTCGGCGTAGTAGCGGTTGAGCGCGCACCATCCGGTGCGCATGAGGTGCTGCTCTGCCTCGTCGTAGACCTCGCTCAGCCACACCGGCTTCTGGATCGGTCGGTAGGACGTGTACACGCAGATGAGGTTCGCGTTGATGCCCAGCTCCAGCCCCTCAATGCTGCCGGAGGTGCGGACGCTGAAGCGGTGCACGCAGCGCGAATCTGTGTACATGGCGAGCGGGTCGTTCACGGGCAGCTCGAGCGGGTCGTCGCAGGCATAGATGCCGCCGTAGAAGCAGCCCGGCGAGTTGCCACCGTAGAACTCCGTCCACATGTTGAGGTCAGCGTAGGCCGCGAACCTGTTGGCCACGTCCGGGTCGGGGTCCGGCCAGCCGATGGGCGAGTCGAGGTCGGGCACCGTGAGCGCGTCCTGCAGCGGCGTCAATGTGTTCCAGTTCACGTTGCACGAGAGCAGGGATATGCGGTCCTCGGTGAGCCCGTCCTGAATCAGGTACCACGCCGCCGACCACACCGGCACGCCCGCCGGGTTCGGGTAGTCGGCGGAGGCGCTCGCCGGCGGCGAGTTGCCCACGTGGCTCGTGTAGTGCGTGGCCGCCGCCGGGCTCGTGTAGCTCATGAGCTCCTCGGGCGCCGCGCCCGTGAGGCGCACGCTGCCCTCCACGCTCGCCTGAATCTGGAAGCCGTCGCCGATCGCGCTCCATGCCTCGCCGCAGTCGCTGACCTGCCACTCGGAGAGGTCCCTGTCCCTGAATGCCATGGCGAATGCCTCGTCCCTGCCGAGCTCCCGCGCCGCGCCCTCGCAGACGACGTGGTAGGTGCCAGAGACGACCACGATGCCGGCCTCGTCCTGCGCGGCCGAGGTGATCAGCATCTCCGGGACGTTGACGACCTTGCCCTTGTACATGCCGCCGCCGATGTCGACGTCGTCGCCGTAGGAGGGCGGCGCGGCCGGCGGCCGCACGTCGTAGGAGCAGGTCCCGTAGCCGCCCCAGGCGGTCGTCGAGAACTGCACGCCCTCGGCGCCCTCCGGCGTGTCGATGATCTCGGGCTCGACGATGGCGAGCGGGTAGCCTTCCGGCCAGCGCGTGAGCGCGAGCATGAACTCCGTGCGGTGGCGGAGCAGGTAGTCATTGTCCTCGACGATCTCGGGCTCATCGGAGGCGCCGATCACGTAGGTGCGCACGGCCTCGCCCGGGGTCCACTGCCACGTCAGCGTCCCGCCCGCCCTGCAGGCGGCCTTCAGCGCCAGTATCCACGTGGTCAGGTCGCCGGTCGTGTCGAACTCGGCGACCACCCCGATCGCCGTGGTCGCCCATCCTTGGTGCACTTCGACCTGGCGCCACGTAGCCGTGTCGTGGTCCCACACGGGCTCATACTCCATCGGCACGGCGCCGAGGCTGGCGCCCACGAGGACGTGCGTGTGCACGTCGTCGGAGAGGTCGATTCCGTTGAAGACGGCGACGATGTCGGTGGCCCAGGTCATGCGTGCGTCTCCTCGTAGGTGCGCGGACACTGCTCGTCGCCGGAGCAGTCGCTGTGCGTCATGTACTCAGGCAGGCGCCGAATCGTCACAGCGAGGTCATCGCAGAGGCAGACGGGGAGGCCGAACTCGGTGGCCTCGGGGTCAGTCCCGGTGATCAGCGGATAGGTGACGAGGTCCTCGTCATCCGTGCGAATGCGGATGACGACGATGCCGCTCCCGCCGTCGCCGGCGTCGACGACGTAAGGAGGGGCGATGGCGTAGTGAAGGAAGCCGCCACAACCGCCCCCACCGCTGTTGTCGGCGCCCTGCTGCCCGCTGGGGCCTTGGTAGCTGTACCCGCCGCCGCCGCCGTATCCAGGCTTGGCCGCGTATCCGTACCACGACCATCCTCCCGGAAGCCATGCCCCGCCGGCGCCGCCGCCGGAGTACCAGTCGACGAACATGAGGGCGTGCGCGGTCTCCTCGTACATCGACCAACCTCTAATGTCGCAGGGGCGCCCGTGCATCGCGTTGCAGGGGTACCCGCCCTCCATCTCGCCGAACTGGTCGTAGGTGAACCAGCCGACGCGCGCTTCTCCCTCGCCCCACCAGGGTTGGTGCGCCCCCCCGCCGCCGCCGCCGATGTTGATGGAGTAACCGCCGTTGTCGGCGTGCCGCCCGTCGTAGCCGCCGGCGTGCTCGACAATCCAGAACTTGTTGCCGTCGTCGTCCTCCCAGAAGTCCACCGGGTCGCCGCTGGGGTAGCCGTTCTCGCGCGCGTAGGTGCTGAATGACTCGGTGGTGCCGTCCCCATAGGGGATGTCGGTCGCGACCCTGTAGGCGGTCGCCGTCGACGCGCCGCCCACGTGCTCGATGATTGCTGTCGACTCGAGCCCATCGTACCCGGGGATGCGGTTGTTCCATGGCAGGCCGCCGCCGCCGGCGCCGCCAGGGGCGCCGCGGACTGACTGGCCAGGCGTCACGAGGTCGGTCAGCCACAGCTCCCCGCCGCGGCCTCCACCCTTCGCGGTGATGCCTGCGAACGTGCTGTCCTCGGCATCCTCGCCGGTGCCCCCGCCGCCGATGAGATGCGAGACCGTGCCGCCCGCGCCCACGACCACGTCGCCGCCGGTTTCTGCGCCGCCGTCGGCGGTAATCTTCACGCCGTCATCCGTCTGCACGGCGACGAGATTGACCTTGTGCAGGTCCCTCATGTCTCCCGCGCCGCCGCCGCCGGCGGCTGAGTTGTTCGTCGCGCCGCCCGCGCCGCCGCCGCCGACAAGGAGCAAGTCGGCGATGATGTCCGCGCCTGCTTCCAGCGTAAAGCTACTAGATGCCTTGAAGGTGTAGACCGTCCAGCCGTCGATCGACGTCATGAGGTTGCTCGGCGCCGAGAGGTTGAGCGCCGCGTCGAGAGCGCGCAGGCGATATGCCTTCCTCACTGCCGAGATGTCTCTCCACTCATGGAGCTTGCCGCTCGTCGGCCCGTCCTCGCCGGAGTTCCACAGCACCGCCCACGGCTGCGGTCCGCTTTCGCGCTCGACGAAGTAGGCGAGCACGCCGGAGCCCGAGTCGCTCGACGGCTTCCAGCCCCTGCGGGTCAGCTTCTCCGGCTTGGTGGGCGCGATGCGGTCATCTGGCCGGCGGCGCGGAACGTGCACCGTGAACGATGGCCCCACGGGCGACTCAGAGCCGTCTTCAAGGACCGCGCGGACCTGGTAGTAGTACACGGCGCCGCGGCGCACGTTCACGTCGTAGAAGGCCTCTGCGTGCGTCTCGCCGGTGGCCACGCCGTCGCGGTAGACGCGGTACAGCGCGTGGGCGCGGGTGCCGTCAGACCTGAACGTCGGCCCCTGGCCCATGTCCCAAGCGATGAGGACGGCCTTGGAGGTCGCGTGGATCACAGGTCAGTGCGCCCGTCGAGCGCCCACATGCGCTCAAGCTCCGGCTTCATCCATGCGATCACGCGGCGGCGCTCGGCGGCCGTCGGCATGCCGGTCGTGGCGCTGAACTTCAGTTCGGCGGAGAAGTGGTTGTTGATGACCGTGGTCGTGCCGCCGCCGCGGGAGCCCATGGCGGCTGCGGCGAAGCGGCCGACCTTGCTCTCGGGCACGATGTACTCACCCTCCCCGCCCTCAGCGAGCACGACCGCGAGGCCACCCGGCCGCGGCGCGACCCATCCGCCGGAGGCGAGGCCGGGGATGAGGCCGTGAAGGAGCCCGCCAAGGGCTCCGGCGGGGCTCCAGTTGCCGAGGTAGTCCCGCTGACCCTCGAGAAGCGCATCGACCCAGCCCAGCCAGCCGGTCGCCTGCCTCTTCTTGTCGGCGAGCATCTGCTCGTCTGCGGCTTTCACGAACGCGGCGAACTTGCGATATTCCTCGGAGTTCTCGCCGTACTTTGCCTTGATGCGGGCGAGCTGCTTCTCTTGGTTGGACTGCGCATCGGCGCGCTGCTTGTTGAGGAACGCCTCGGCCGAGCGCCACTCGTTGAACGCCTTCACGGTCAGATATACGGCCGCCGTAACAGCGGCGATGGCGACCACCCACAGGCCCATGGAGACAATGGTGGCGTTGATTTTGCCGGGGAGCCCGGCGAGCATCGTCGTCAGATTCTTGAGCTTCCCGCCAAGCGTGCCGGCGGCACCGCTGAAGGCCGACGCTGCGGCGCGCGAATCGCGGAAGCCGCCGGAGACGCGGCCGAGGACGCCGGGCACGCCGGTCAGGCCTTTGAGGATGCCGAAGCCTTCGAGGATGCCCTTGACCTTGAGGACGCCGTTCATGGCGACGATCAGCGCGAGGAAGCCGGCGGCCGCCTGGTAGACGGGCGTCGGGATCTTCACCATCACGCCGGCCAGCGTGGTGAGCGCCGGAAGCAGCTTGGTCATGAGCGGCACGACCACCTCGGCGATGCGGATCTGCAGTGCCGTCATGGTGAGCGAGAGGGTGCGCTGCGCCTGCGCGAGGTCGCCCCACTTCTTCATGTCCTGCGCCGTCCACACGAGGCCCAGGCTCTTGAGCAGGCCGGTCTGCTTGGCGATCTCCTCGTTCGACTTCGTGAGCCACGGCAGCAGCTCGGCGCCGCCCTTGCCGAAGAGCTGCACGGCCAGCGCCGTGCGCGCCGTGGCGTCCTTCATGCCGGCCATCTTGTCGCGCACCTGAGTAAGGATGGTGGCGGAGTCGATCCACTTGCCGTTGGAGTCCTTCAGACTGATACCGAGCGTGTCGAAGACCTTCGCCTGCGCGCTGCCCTCGGAGCGCGCCGCGTACATCGCCTTGGAGAGGAACTTCATCCCGGCGGCGCCCTTCTCGGCGGCGACTCCGGAGAGGCGCCACTGCCCGGTGAGCGTCGAGGCCACCTCGCTGGTCGCGCCCGTAAGGCGCATCACGGTCTTGATCTCCTTGCCGTATGCCTGATAGGTGGAGACCGACTTGGCGACCGCAAGGCCGACGGCGGCGAAGGCAATGCTGCCGGCGTTGAGGGCGCCCTTGACGTTGCTGCCCCACGACTTCCACGTGCCCGACTGGCCGGCCACCTCGCGCTTCATGGAGGCGAGGTCCTTCTCAGCCTTGGCGATCTGCTTCATGTCGGCTTTGCCGTACACGGATATCAGGACAGCGATGGGGCACCTCCTCCGTCCGAGGCAGGTGCTACAGTGAACGAAGGTGCCCCCGCGAGGCGTGAACCTCCGGGGGCATGGCCGACACTGATAGGAGTGACGACATGAGTGATCCTACTCCCCGCATTGGACGCCCGCCGCAAGACCTGCTTCCACGCTTCTGGAGCAAGGTCGACAAGCGCGGACCCGAGGAGTGCTGGCCGTGGCTCGGCAGCTATCTCCCGAGCGGCTATGGTGCCTTCTGGCTGGGTCGCAACAACGTCACGGCTCACCGAGTCGCATACATGCTCTTGGTCGGCTCTGTGCCCGAGTGCCTCATGATCCGCCATGCCTGCGATCACAAGTGGTGTGTGAACCCAGCGCACCTCAGCGTCGGAACGCACGTGGATAACATGTCTGACAAGGTGGAGCGCGAACGCCAGGCACGCGGCGAGTCGCATGGCATGTCCGTGCACAGCGACGATGAGGTACGTCGAGTCCGCGCGGCTCTTGCGTGCGGTCACCACCAAACGAGCATCGCCTTCTGCGCCGGCACGGACCGTCAGTTCGTGTGGCGTATTGCGCATGGCTTTTCTTGGAAGCACGTGGAGTAGCGCCCTCATCGCCAGCCCTCCCCGGCGGCGTCGAGCTTGGCCTGGATGACGTGCTCGGCGTCGCCGATGGCGCCCTTCAGGTCACGCTCGAAGGCTGCCTTGTGCTCATCCCACGCCTGCCACATGAAGCGCCCCGGCTTGCCGAAGCCGTCGAGCCACTTGACCATCGCCGCGCCCTGCGGCGTGATCGGTCCGCCGCTGCGCGAGCGCCCCTTGGCCCCAGCGAACTCGAAGATGGAGGTTTCCTTGTCCGCAGCCATGAGGCGCATGCCGACGCGCTTGCCTCGACTGGAGGCGCGGATGCGGTAGCTCATGCGGTGTCCGGGCGGACCGCTCGCGGAGGCGGCGTTCTTGACCTTGGTCAGGGACGCGCGAATCGTCTTGTTCATGCGCTTCAGCGCCTCGGGCTCCAGGGCGCGCAGCGCGGCGATGGTCTGCTCCAGGCCCTCAACGCGAACCTCCGCGGAGAAGCCCTGTCCGCTCGCCCCTGTCACCTTGCCGCTGTACGAAGTCACCGCAGCCGCTCCCTTGCCTTTGCCATCAACTGCTCCCTCTTCGCGGCCTTCTCTCGCTGTTCCAGCCGGGCCATGACGGCGGCGAGCACCTCGGCGTCGCAGCGTTCGAGGTTGAGGCCGAAGCCGCAGGCCAGCGCCACGTCTGCGATCAGGAAGGCTGCGGAACTGATTCCCCCAGGCCTTCACCCTGCGGGTCGAGTTGACTTCGCAGATACTCAGCCTGCTTCTCCTCTATCAGCCCGGACATGAGCGCCGCGGCGATGCCCTTCTCGGTTGGCACCGGCTCGACCTCGGAGACGGTATCGAGCCAGGCGTCGAAGCTCAGCCCCTTCGCGATCAGCTCAGAGCGCTGCGCCGCCAGCCAACATTGGTAGTAGAGGCGGTACTCGGTATCGACATACTGTTTGCCGGAGAGTTCTCGCTTGGCGCGCATCTCGTCGGCGGGGTGAACGGCTACGAGTTGCTCCTCTGGCGGAGGATCGCCGAGGTAGCGGACGTGTGCCTTGAACATGCGTGCTGCCCCTTTTCTTTGCTCAGTAGGACGCTTGCGCGTTGACGAGGGTCACGGTGATCGGCGTGTCGGTGGTGCGGTAGGCGATGCCGGCGAGCTCGACCTCAGCGGCTCCGCCCTCGGGGTCGGCTTCGGGCATGGCGCAGATGAAGGCCGTCTTTGCGCCCACGATCGTCAGCGACTCCGAGCCGCGCACCATCTCGATCTCGAAGGAGCCGTACACGGGGTCGACGCCGACCGCCGTGCCGTCGGACGCGCCGGTCACGACCTCGCGCCATAGGTCCATGTCATCGGGCAGCACGGTGAGCGCGACCTCAACCTCGCAGAAGCCCTCGTACACGTCGCCGGCGTCGATGCTGCCGGAGAAGAACTTGGCCTCGACATTGCGCTTGATCACGATCTTGCCGGCGATGATCGTGGCGGTCGTCGGCGTGTCGCCGCTGATATCGAACTTGAAGTCACCGCCGACCGGCGTGAAGTACTCGTAGGTATCGGACTCGTCGACAGTCGGGACGAACGTGGCGGGGAAGGAGAGCAGGCCGCCGATCAGGGTGACGCCAACCTCCAGGGGCATGTTCTCTTTCCACGAGAGCTCCAGCTCGTCGAACTTGCAGTCCCGCACCGCCACGATCGTGTCGTCGCCCTTCTTCTCGAAGGCCGTGAAGTAGTCGAGGTCGTCGCCGAGCTTGATGACGTGCGTGTAGGCGCCGCCGCCGCCGGCCGCAGCGCCGCCGGCGAGGTTCGCGGCGGACAGCGCGGTGACGACGCCGGCGCCGGAGTTGCCGGGCGCGAGGGATGCCGTGACGAGAGCCTTGGCCTCGGCGTCCAGGTTGACCGCGTTGCGGACCTCAGTGGCAGTGGAGGTGATGGCCTTGCCGGGGCCGGTCGCGAGGTTGACGGTGATGGCGCTGCTCGCCACGTCGACGCTGAGCACCTCGTTGGCGGCGTCGGCGGCGGCGAGCGCGACGGTGATGGAGTTGCCCGCGGTCCCGGCCGTCTTGGCGAGGAAGGTCAGGTCGTTATTCGCGCCGGCCAGCGCGGTAGTCAGAACCGCGGCCACTGCCGGCGCGCCGCCGCTCGGGGTGGAAGAGCCGAGGGCGCCGAG
>Ga0194062_1000255_pt1 | contig 22252 bp, 12 predicted proteins | sample SepL2225m_MetaG_FD_155481 | JGI IMG/M metagenome (GOLD analysis project Ga0194062, IMG submission 155481) | Anoxic zone freshwater microbial communities from boreal shield lake in IISD Experimental Lakes Area, Ontario, Canada - Sep2016-L224-25m | ecosystem: Environmental > Aquatic > Freshwater >... | reverse complement strand
CTTTAAGTATATTTAGCTTTATTTTTGTTTTAAGTTTTGTTTCGCCAGCCTTGGCGAGTGAGATTAATATTGAAAATGTTGTCAAGTATGTTAATGAGGCACGGACAAAAGAAGGTATAAAAGAATTGCGAGTTAGCGAAAAATTAAATGAAGTGGCACAAGCAAAGGTGAATGATATGGTGGCACATAACTATTTTGCACATACTTCACCGGCCGGATTAAATCCTTGGCATTGGTTTGAGCTTGTGGGTTATGATTACAAATATGCCGGAGAAAATTTAGCCATTAATTTTATAACAGCAGAAGCACAACAGTTAGCGTGGATGAAAAGCCCGACGCATAAAAAAAATTTATTAAATATAAATTATACAGAAATTGGTGTGGCCGTGGCTGTGGGCGAAGTAAATGGTTCAATGGGAATTATTGCCGTGCAAGAATTTGGATCGTTGGCACATCCTGGTGCAAAAAGTGATAACAAGAATTTTGCTCCAGTTAAAAATAATACATTGCCTGATAATGCTAAATTTGCTCCAGCTGTTTTATCGGTTGGAAATAATAAGCTGGAAAATATCACAGAGAAAAATGTTTTTGAACAAAAAAATACTTGGTCGTTGCAAGATGGTGCGGGAGATGTTTTTTGGCTAGTGCTTGTGAGCTTGACTATTTTGCCGATAATAGTTGTGCAAATCGCCGCGGTTGTGCAAAAAGGCTATGAATCAAAGCATGTAAATAATACGCGCGAATATTTCAGAAAATTAAAAGTACGAGATTATGGAAAGTATCAAATAATAAAAGTAAAAATAGTTACAACTTAATATTTTTTTATCTCTCGCCAATTCTTCGGAAGATTATTCTTGGGAACTGGTGGGTGATAAAAATAAAAACAAAAAACAAAAAGTAGCAAAAATAAATAGCAAAACAAAAAATCCTGAATAAGGATAAACCACTAAAGGCTAGATTCCTTGCCTTTTTCCTCTAAGGAGGAAGATTTTATAAAAAAAGCGGTCTGGGCGTTATCGTCCAGGCCGCTTTTTTGTGGGGAAATTTTTTTTGACAATTTAATTATTATAGTCTAGATTTTGAAATAGGAGTTAACATTGGCAATGGAATAAAAAAGGAGGGTGAGGATGAAAAAACTTATCATATGTGATAAGTGCAACAGGCGGATAGGATGCACAGCAGCTAGCATAACAAAAAAATGCTATTATTGTGAAATCATGGACTGTCCTTTCGAGGAAACGGTCCCGGATTATTATGCAAAAATCACCTGCGATTTTTGCAAGGGCATTTTAAAATAAAGGGGGAAAAAGGATGGATGAAAAAAAATGCAATAAAGAATGCAAGTGCCATTGTGAAGTAATAATCAATGGCAAAGACAAGGGCTGTGGTTGTTCCAAGAAAAACGGGACGACACAAGAGAATAATCAGCAAAAAATGCAATCGCCCGAATATGAAAGAATCGACGGGCATGCATAATATTACAGGGAAAGAGCAGTGACTCTTTCCCTGTTTTTCTTTTTGTGAAAAATTGAAATAAAAAAAGCTCTTCTGGTTTGATATAGATCAAAACAGAAGAGCATATAAGGTGCAAAAAAACTACAAGCGTTCCTCAGCCAAACTGGCGAGACGCGAGCGGACGGTTTCCTCGAAGGTTGTTACGCTAACGCTAGAATGTCCACGCATTTGCGCGATAGCATAAGCGAGACCACTGGATTTTTTATCAAGCCGGCGTTGGCGGTCGATTTGATCGAGGTCGCCAGTGATGACAACTTTGGAGTCTTTGCCAGCCCGCGTCAAAAAAGTTTTCATCTGGTGAGGCGTCATGTTTTGCGCCTCATCAACGATTATAAATGCCTTGGGAAATGTCATCCCACGAATATAATCCAGCGATTCGAAAATGATCTTTTTTGTTTCAATCATTCCAGAGACCGTTGTGTTATTTTGGTCAGTTGCCTTGATGACATTTATGGCCTGGCTGATCGGGCGTATCCACGGCGACATTTTGGCTTCTTGATCTCCTGGCAAAAATCCCATACGATCTTCATCTTCAAGATGAATCATCGGACGAGTTACAATAATTTCCCGATAGATTTTTCTTTGTTCGATGGCACCCGCTAATGCAAGTAGTGTTTTTCCACTGCCGGCACCGCCTTGCAAAAATACTAGATCAATACTGGGATCAAGTAATTGTCCCAGAGCAATATGCTGTTGCCAGTTTTCTGTGCCGTTCAGGCTGTATGGCCTGATGCCCATAGCGGAAATATCGGCACGAAGAATTTTGAAGCGGTCGCCTTTTCTGATGGCGACAAATTCTTTGTCAAACAGCACGCCCTCATTTTCCTCAATGCCAAGATGTTGATGCTCGACATAAGAAAAAGATTGCGTGTGTTGACAAACATCGTCTTGTGCTATTTCTAGCTCAATCAGGCGATGCTCGGGAATTATTATTTGCTCGTGAATATAATCTTCGACTTCGATTAGTCCAAGTCCAAACTTTTTTCCCAAGATTCGCACAGTTCGATCTCGTGAAATCAGGCGAACCCGATCGAAAGCAAAATCTTTGCTTTTTTGACGCAAGGTTAATGCCGTTGCGATAATCAAGTGATCAGGAGTGTTGCGGTTTAAATCACCGAGATTTTTGAAGCTCGGCGTGCGAAAGACAATCAATGATTGATCACCACTGTCTTGAATTTTTTCAATCCTTCTGGCAACCTCTCTCGCATCAAAGCCTATATCTGGTTTTTCTTTGAGATGATCCAGTTCGATAATAACAGCAAGCGGAATAACTAAAGTATTTCCGCCTTTTCTGAAATTATCAATACTTTCCGGATCATGAATCAATACATTCGTGTCTGCCACAATAGCAGTGCCTCTAAACAGCGATCCCTTCTTTTTTTTGATTGACATGGTACTTCCTCTCGATTTGGGTTTTTGGTAAAGAGCTAGAATTTCCATTATCAATTTAACACGGGTAAAAAATATTGTAAAATAGGTCAGACCACAAAAATTCCTTTTGTCAAGCGAAAAAGCACTTGACAAGTTTTTGATAGTTGATAAAATACAGAAGTAAAAAAAGAAATATTAAAAGGGTGAGCATAAAATAATACACAAGTAAATGAATTTATTTTGGTGTGGATTGTTTCATGTAAAAAATAAAGATGCAAAAAGAGCATAAAATTTTTAGAATTTTTTTCGACATTAACCAACCTTAAGGCAGATTGCTTTGGGTTGGTTTTTTATTTTTTTTAAGATTAGCAACATAAAAAATAATAATTTTTTTAAAAACTTTTAATTATATGAACAAGCTAAAAAAACTGTTTCAAATGAAATTCTCACAAAAGGAATTGCGAGCTGGAAAAAAAATTATAGCAAGCATCATGTTGCCAATCATGATTTTCCAGATGACCTCGATGAATTTTTTGGCAATGGAATTAATGAAAGCCAACGCGGAAGAAGTCGTCGCTGTTCCTGTGGAGGAGAAGAAAGAAGAAATTAAAGAAGAAAAGAAAGTTGAAGAGAAGGTGGAGGTGAAAACTGAAATAAAAACTGAAGAAAAGAAAGTGGAAGAAAAAGTTGAAATAGTTGAAACTAAAACTGCGCCTGAAGTGGTTGAGGAAAAAGTGGAAACTGAAGTTGTTGTTCCAAAAGAAGAAGTGAAAAATGTTGATGATAAAAAAGCTGAAGTTGAAACGAAAACTGAAATAAAAAAAGAAGAAGTAAAAAAAGAAATCGGCTGGGTTGTTGATGGTACTGTAGCCTCGATGGAAAAAGTAGAATTAAATAAAATTTATAAAGCTCCGCAAAATGAAAAAGTAACAGTCATTTTCACTAAATTACCAGAAATTGCGGGAAGTCTTGTGATTAAAGAAATTAAATTGACAAATGAAGAAAAGAAATCTCTTGGTGCTTTGGGTGATACTGCCTATGATATTACATCAGACATGACAAATGGAACTTTTGAATATAATTTAACTTTGCCATATCCCGACAAGGATAATGACGGCAAGGCAGAAATTTTGGGTGATAGTAAAAAAGAAGTGAAAGCAGAAAATCTAACTGTGTTATATACTGAAGGAGAAGAATTAAAACAAAAGGAGATGAAAGATGTGAAAAGCGATAAGGCCGATGGAGTTGAAAAGCAAGCAAATAAAACAGGAAAAGTTTTAGAAATTAAAGGGCTTGATCATTTTACGATTTTTGTTGTGACTGCTCCTCCAGTGATGACTGATCCTGTTTGTTCCGCATATCCAGCTGTTTTTTCTTGTGTTACATCTCTGCAAACAGCAATTGATAGTTCTATTGTTGGCGGAACGATTATGGTTAGTGGAGGAACTTATGATGAAGCAACTGTAACTGTGAATAAAAATTTGACATTTGAAATTTCTGATAATGTGGTAATCAATGGAAATTTTATAATAAACTCTGGATCAACTTTGACATTTGAGGGACATGGAAAAACTGTTGAAGCCACTGGAGCATTTACAAACAGCGGAATGATTTCAAGTATGACGAGCACTAGTGGCAATGTGGTTTTAAAAAGTGGTGGAAATTTTACGGTGGGAGATATTTCTGCGATAGCGAATATTTCTATTACTTCTACTAGCGGAAATATTCTTGATGATGGAGTTCAGACAACAACTATCGATGCTGGTGGTGCTATTACACTTTCGGCTGGGGCAGGAAATATTGGTGCTGTTGTTTCTCCTGTAACGGCTGTGAGTAATTTTAATAATGCGATTGATGTTGAGGCAGGAACTGGAAATGTGCAAGCTTCGGCACTTGGCAATATATCCGTGACAGAAGCTAGTTCGGCGAATGTTAATTTGAGTAAATATATATTGACTTCGAACACCGCGGGAAGTTATGTGGCGTTAGGAAACTTAACAGCGGCGGGAAATTTAGAAATCAATGACACGATGGATAGTGATGCTAAGATCGCACTTATGGCATTGGGGAATATTATTGATAGCTTGGCGTATACAAATTCAAGTGATGAAATGGGGATTTATGCTAAGGGGAATGTGACGATGAATGATTTATTGACAGTTAGTGGTGCTAGTGGCACGGCGATTATTAAAGCTGGATTTGATGGTGGGACTGGTTCGATTCTGGATGATGGAGATCAGACAACAACGATAACAGCAAAAAATATTACATTAGATGCTAATGGCGGAACAGTTAGTAATGTTACTCCTGGAGCTGGTGGAGTGATAGATTTTTTCGGAGCTGTTGATGTTGCTTTGGGTGGAGGAACACTAACAACGAGTGGTGGATATGTAACAGAAACAGGTGGAGTAAGAAACGGAACATATATTTTAAATGGTGGAAATTTATCTATTTCGAAAAATTTTTCAGGAGGTGGTCACACTATATTTTCTGCAAATGGAAAATTGAAAATACAAGATGATAACACGGAGGCAATTATTTTGATTGGTGAATACGCGGGAGCAGTTCCAAGTGCGTTAAATATTGCAACTGCGTTTGGGACATATTATAGAGTGCAATCAACTGGTGCTGTCAATAATGTTAATTTTGAATTGCGATATACTGTGGCGGACAGAGGAGCGCTTGCTGAAAGCAAGGTTAGCAATGCTTATTATAATGATGGAACCTGGCATGGATATGCTAGTCAAACTGTAAGTAATGTTGATTTCGTTGATACTGTTGCTTATGATGGAAAAATTTCTTTTTCTTCGAGCACATTGGGAACGATTGTGGCTGGTGCAGATGAAACTGCGCCAATTATTTCAGAAACAACCAGAGTTGCAACTCCAGCAAATGATAATACACCAAATTATACTTTCACAACCAATGAGGCTGGAACAATTAGTTATGGTGGAAGCTGTTCTAGTGCAACAACCGTTGCAACTGTGGGGGCTAATACAATTACATTTAGTACTTTAAGTGATGGGTTGCATGATGATTGCACAATCACGGTTTCTGATACTGCATTGAATGGTAGTAATATTTTAAGCGTATTTGCTTTTACGGTTGATACCGTTGGACCAATTTTTACTGTTAATGATGATGTGGATTCTGGACCGGTAAAAACTGATACAATCAATATCACAGTGTCTGATGCAACCGGAACGGTAGCTTCACAATTTCATGGATTTAGTGCTGATGGTATTTGTGATGTTAGCGATACAATTGCAACGGCATTTGATAGTGGAGTGAATTTTACTATTCTTGGTGGTCATGCAGACTATCTTTGTGTAAAAGCCGTTGATGTTCTGGGAAATATAAGCTATGAATTAGTGGGAAAATTAAATACAATTAATCCTACTGTTACTGTAAATAATTTAAGAACTAACGATACTACCCCAGCACTTAGCGGAACGATTGTTAATGATACTACTGCAACTATTTCTGTTACGGTTAATGGTACTCCTTATGATGCGACAAATAATACTAATGGAACTTGGACATTGGCAGATAATACAATCACTCCAGCTTTAGTTGCCGGAACTTATGAGGTTGTTGTAACCGCGACAGATGAATATGCAAATGTAGGAAGCGATGCAACGAGTAATGAATTGGTAATTGATTTAACTGCACCAACTTTAACGGCTGTAAATATTGCTTCCAATAATGCCAATTCAGCATTTGCTAAAATAGGCGATGAAGTGACAATTACTTTTACAGCAAGCGAAGCTCTTGTTGCTGATCCAGTGTCTACGATTAGTGGCAATGCTACAGTTGTGGCAAATACTAGCGGAAATAATTATACTGCAAAATATACAATGCAAACTGGAGATGCTGCTGGAGTTTTGACTTTTGCGATTGATTTCACAGATGTTGCTGGAAATACTGGAACGCAAAGAACAACAGTAACAGATGCTTCAAGTGTGACTTTTGATAAAACTGCACCAACTGCACCAGCATTAAACACGCCAGCTGACACGACAGAAACTAATGACACAACGCCAACGGTAAGTTGGATTGATGTGGCAGAGGATGAGGCTAGCTATATTGTTGAAATCGATAATGATGTTGCTTTTGGATCAATAAATTTTACTGAAACGGTGGTGGGAACAATTGTTACTTCAACTGTTACGCCAGCTTTAAGTGACGGAACATATTATTGGAGAATAAAAGTACGAGATGCTGCTAGTAATGAAAGTATTTCAGCAGTTAGAAGTTTTATTATTGACACAACCGCACCAACTATTCAGTCTATTACATCAACAACTTCAACTGGCAACTATAATGCTGGCGATGGAATTAATGTGACTGTGACTTTTTCTGAATTAGTAACTCTTGCAAGTGGAACACTTAATGTAACATTAGACACGGGTGATGTTATTGCAATTTCTGCTTTTGGTCCAGCTTTAACTGCAACGGGAACTTATACTGTCGGCGCTGGAGATACAAGTGCTGATTTAGATTCAACCGGAATAGTTTTGAATGGAGTTGCAACATTAAAAGATGCGGCTGGAAATGATGCAACTATTGAATTACCAGCAACAACAATTGCTGATGGTGTAAATGTGATTGTAATTGATACAACTGCACCAGTAATTGCCCGATCAGTTTTGAAAGCAGATGCGGCAACAATTGGTGGCTTTATTAAACAAAGCGACACTTATATTATTTATGCACAAGTTGATGATACAACAAGCGGATTAAATTCTGTTGTGGGGGATTTTTCAAATATTACTACGGGAGAAAATAGTGAAGCAATGACAACTACTGGTGGTCCTTGGACAATCGATACGGTTTCGTATAATTATAGTTCAACTCAATATATTTCTGAGGGTTTGCTTGCAGAAGGCGCGAAAGCTTATGCAATAAATGCAATAGATAATGCGACGAATAGTGTAATGCAATTTGATGGTTCAGCGGTAGTTGATAACGCTGTTTCAAATGATCCTAATGTGCTTGTTTATGAGTCAGGTTCAAAAACACTACCAGCACTAACAACAAATAAATGGTATAACCATAATACGCCTTTTGTTGAATGGCCTGCTCCAAGTGATAATCTTGTACCAAATGCCAGTGGAATCAGTGGTTATTATATTTGCGTTGATACAACTAATTCTTGTAATCCAAGTGCTGGCTCACTTCAAACTGCAACAAATTTTACTTTTCCAGCTTTGACAAATGGACAAACTTACTATTTAAGAATGGAAGTGAAAGATAATGCGGGAAATATAACAACAACGGGTGGTGGATTGTTTATTTATAAATATGATAATGAAATTCCAAATGCAGGAACCGTTGTTGACGATGGAGCTTGGACTAATTCAACTAATACATTGCACGCAACTTGGGCAACAGGGTTTTCTGATACTGTTGGGATAACTTCTTATGATTACTCCATTGGAACTTCTGCCGGCGATACGAGTGTAAAATCTTGGACAGACAATTTGTTAGTAACAAGTTTTACGGATGCTGGGTTAACTTTAGTTAGTGGAACAACTTATTATGTGAATGTTCGTGCGAAAGATGAGGCGGGAAATATTTCAGATGTAGTTTCATCTGATGGAATCAGAAGTGATCTGGTTGCTCCAACAGGAACAACAGCTTCTTCGCCAACTAATTCAAGTTCAACATTTGTAGTTTCTTGGGCGGGAACAACAGATACTCTTTCTACGCCAAACGGACATTATAAAGTTAAATACAAAGACCAATCAACTGGAAGTTGGACGGACTGGTTGGCAGATACAACTGAAACAACTAGTACATTTGGAGCTGGCGATGTTCCTGTGGCATTAATTTCTGGACACACTTATTATTTTGAAGTAGCCGGGCAAGATGTGGCTGGTAATTGGGAAGTGCTTGCTGGTGGAGCTGGCGAAGACAATACAATTTATGATACAACCGCACCAAATAATCCAACCGTAACAGGTTATCAAACTTCAGGAAAAACAAATACTCTGCCAACAAATAATTGGTATAATTATGCCAATCCATATTTTGAATGGACAACTCCACAAGATGAGCCATCAGGTGCAGGTCTTGCTAGTGTTGGCATAGAAGGATATTATGTTTATTTTGGAACAGATAACGCAGCCGATCCAACTGTTTGGCAAACAACAGCTAACTATACCTCTGCCATATCAATGACATCGGGGTTGACTTATTACTTGCGAGTAAAAACCAAAGATAATTTAGGAAATATTAGTTCAGCTGTGACAGTGTTCACATATAAATATGATATTGATGCTCCAAATAATCCATCGCCAGTCAGTGGTTGGAGTACTTCTGGAAAAGTTACGGCGTTGACAAGCGGGCAATGGTATAATTATGCCAATCCGTATTTTGATTGGTCAGCCGCAACAGATAATCCAGGAACAAGTTCTGGCGTAAGAGAATATTATAAATATTTTGGTACTGATTCGGGTTATAATCCGACTGGAAATCTAAATGCTAATTTATATTATTCTGATACAGTAACAACGAGTGCGATAAGATATTTACGAATCAAGACAGTGGACAATGCAGACTTGAATGCAACGGGAAGTCCAGTTGGAAATATTTCTGCTCCGGTAACAGCTTTTGATTATCGTTTTGATAATATCGCACCGACAACAGTCGTGTCAGCAGTTACTCCAATTTTTGACAATGGAACAAAATATGTCAAAGGTGATTTCACAGCGACAGGAACCGCGACTGATACAGGTGGATCGGGAGTGGGAAGAGTTGATGTGCAAATCAAAGATGTAACAACAAGTGAATATTGGAATGGAACAGCTTGGCAAGGTGGTGCAATTTGGGTAACAGCAACTGGCACAACCTCATGGAGCTATGCGACTTCCGGATTATTATTGACGGGAAGAAGTGCAAATGTGATAACAGTTCAATCAAAAGCTTATGACTCAGTTAATGGTGGAGGAACAAACGGAAATAGTGGAACTTCAACAATTTATTCTATGACGGTGGATATTATTGCTCCAGTCTTTGGAACAAATAATACAGCAGCAACAGGAACAACAGGAGACTCTTTTACTTTTTCACAAAATGTAACAGAAGCTGGTAGCGGAATTAATGGTGTGAATGGCTACGTTAAGGTGGAATATTGGTATGGAACTGGCGCACATACAATTGCTACAATGAGTATTACAACGGGAACAACTTTCGCTCTCAATGTAACATTGCCAAGCAATAGCATTGATGCATTGCATTATATTTTCAAAACAATGGATAATGTGGGGAATAGTGAGGTGGTGACTGGACAAAATGATGTTTCAATTTCTGACAATGATAAACCAAGTGTCAATGTTACAACGGAAAATACAACAGCGACGGCTAATGGAACGAAAACAATCGAGGCTGATGTTGATGATAATATCGGCGTGCATGAAGTCGTGTTGCATTATAGAAATTCTGGTGGTGGTACTTTTAAAACAACAAACATGAGCCATACTTCGGGAAATCATTACGAAACGACAATCGATGTGCAACAAAGCATAACTGGAAAAATGGATTATTATGTTACAGCCGATGATGCCAAGGGAAACAGCGACACGGACAATAATAGTGGAAGCTATTATAAAATAACGGTTGTGGCGGCCGCGTTGCATCATTTTGATTTTATTGCTCCAAGTGGAGATCAAACAGCCGGTGGATATTTTTATGTCGCAGTGCAAGCGAAGGATGAATTCGGTAATATCGTGGCATCTTTTAATGGGACTGGAAATAGAGTTGCTTTTACAACCGATGAGGCTGGTGTGAGTGCATTTGTTAAGGGAACCGCAACTAATTTGTCTGGATTATTTAGCGGTGGTTCATGGATGGGTGAAGTGAAATTTGGAACAGGCACTGTTCCTGTGGCGGATAACACTTTAATTTTACGTGCAACAAAAGAAGGTGGAATTGAATATGGCGAGACAACAATAAATGCTGTTGGTGGTGGATTCGGAACTGTTGGTTCCGTTGAAGGAGCAAGCGATGGCTCGCAAGTTCAAGGCGATCAAGCTCCAGCTGATCAGGGAGTGCTAGACGATGGAGTAGTGAAAGATGGTTCGCCAGTTTCATTTGTTCCTTGGTATAAATCATTGCCATTTGAAATTATTGCTGTGCTAATTTTGCTTGGTTCTACGATCTGGTGGTGGATTAGAAGACAAGGTGCGAATGGTGGTATTGGTGGCTTTAGTAGCTTTGTGTTTATTGCATTAAAAGCTGCTGCTAGTCGTGCTAGAATGTTTCTTTGGTAGATTTGACCAAATTTAAATTGTGTGCTAATCTTAAAAGGTGAAAAGTAGTCGAGCTTCACGAAATACTCAAAACTTATTAATAACTTGAAAAAAAATATGATCGGAACAATAAAGAAGAAAACTGACAAAGGCTTTGGCTTTATCACTTCTTCAGAATTAGGCAAGGATTTATTTTTTCACAGCAATTCCTTGGTTGATGTCATATTTGACGAAATCCAAGAAGGAGACAATGTTTCTTTTGATTCAGAAGAATCTCCAAAAGGATTGAATGCGATTAATGTTAAAAGAGCTTAGTCAATAAGCGATTTTTAAAAAAACTCCCAGACCGTAAGGTTTTGGGAGTTTTTTGTTTTTAATTATTTTTTTGTGCAAAATTATAAAAATAAAAAAATGTCAACACACTATTAGTGCATTGACATTGTATCAAAACGAAGCGGAGAACTACTCGATGAAAAACTGGCCGCTAGCATCCTTTATGGCAACAAAATTGCCATTTTCTCTAGCGAATATTTTATAATCATATTCACCAATCGGCAAATTTATTGAGCTAAATATCCGGCCGTTTGTTCTCGCTGTCTTGCCTGGCATTTCCAGATTAAATTTTTTCCCGATTGTGTTTATGGTTATTCTAAAATCAGTTTTGTGAAAAATTCTAACAAAACCAAATATAAATATCGTAACTTTTTGTGAAAAGTTATTTGTCATATTTTTAGGAATATTATTTTCAATCTTCGTGCATGTTCCGACTGGTCCAACATATTCATAGCTTGGACCTGCTGATACGGAGAATGTACCTGAAGCTATGTGATAATTAGAGGCGACAGTACCACGAAAAAATTTAAAAGAATAGTTTCCTTTTTTCTCCGGAATGGTGGAGCTCCAGTATAGCTGTTTTGTTGTCCCAATGATCTTTATATTTTTTGCGAGCTTTCTCTTGATGATTTGACCATCCGTATCATATACAAAAACCCAAATGATATCTGCATGCAATAAGGTGTCGAGATGCATGAAAAAAAACACTTCCTCACCTTCATAAAAAACAGTTCTATTATCCACTGGCGCCGTTTCTATGAAAGAGGTTGTCCCTGTTACTAGATCATTTGCAGTCGCGCTAGAGTTAAAAATTAGCACAGACACCATAGCCAAAGTAGCTAAACTTTTTTTTATCATCTTACTTTCTCCTTTTTTGTAAATGAACTTTTTACTATCAGTTACTATTCAATCACGGGATGTTGTGTTCGTCAAATGTTGTAACATTGCAATGTCAATAATTGTCAAGTATAATAAAATTATCAAGTGATATAGCCTTATGCAACAAAAAGAATTTTACACTGCCAAAGAATTGGCAGAAAAGCTATGAGTAAATATAATGACTATTTATCGCTATATTAAAGTTGAGATTAAATAAAAAAATATGCCAACAATAAATTTTAAAGAAAAATTAGAAAAATTATTGAAAAAAGAAAAAATCTTTTTGGATGAGAGCAATGAAATTGATTATATAAAAGTCAAAGACAGTGCGGACAAAATTGATGCTAAATTGATTGAAATTTTGATTTCAGACAAAGAAGCGAAAAAGAAATTTTTCATCAAAATTAAAGACATTTTTGTTTTTAATATCAATGATTTTAAATTTTTTCTTGAAGAAAACAAAGTCAATAACTCTTACACTCAATATAAGAATAGAATTGGTTTAACTGATGGAAAGAAATTTCTGAAAGATACTAATGATGTTGTTTTGGATTTTCCTTTCAAGGATTGTGTTTTGGAAGGTGGGCAGAGCACGGAGGAAGGTACTGATACCTATTTTGAATATTCTGATAAAACTGGAAAATACGAAGAAAAAACTGGAAAAAGAAATGAAATATTTTTCAATTCTGTTTTGGCGCATGATGAAATAGATCGTCTTTTTGATCCAAAGGCTCTTGTATGCTGGAAGAGATACACGAAAAAAGGAAAGCAGTCAGTAAAAGAAATTAAAAGAGATGAAGACGGAATAATTCGTGAAAATTTGATTATCAAGGGAAATAATCTACTGGTCTTGCAGTCTCTCAAAAAGAAATTTGCAGGTAAAGTAAAGCTGATTTATATTGATCCGCCGTATAATACAGGTAATGATGGCTTTAAGTACAATGACAATTTTAATCACTCTACTTGGCTAACTTTTATGAAAAATAGGCTGGAAGTAGCAAGGGAGTTGCTCTCAAACAGCGGAAGTATTTTTATTTCAATTGACGATAGAGAATTTGCATATTTAAAAATTTTATGTGATGAAATATTTGGAGAAGAAAATTTTTTAAATGATATAATTTGGAATTCAACAAAATCCGTTACAAATACAGCTATTATTTCAGTTTCTCATACTCATAATTTAGTCTATTTTAAAGACAAGGATTATTACATAAAAAATAGAACAGAATTTAGATTAGCAGAAAATGGAGAAGGATTTTCTAATCCTGATAATGATCCTCGTGGAGTTTGGAAAGCAGATCCATTCCAAGTTGGAGGTTGGAGACCAAATCAACAATATGAAATTAAAAATCCTAATACGGGGGTTATTTATAAACCAAATGAAAATTGTAGTTGGAAAAATGATTTCAATAAATTTCAAGAATTATTAGAAGACAATAGAATTGTATTCGGTGTCGATGGTAAAGTAGGACCACAAAGAAAAAGATTTTTATTTGAAGCAGAGGAAAGAGGAAAGGTAGCAAAAACAATATGGGACGATGTTGGAACCACTACAAATGGAACACAGCATCTAAATTCATTATTAAAAAGAAATTTATTTACAAATCCAAAACCAGAATCATTTTTACAAAAAGTTTTAGAATTAGGAACACAAGAAAATGACATTGTTTTAGATTTTTTTGGAGGAAGTGGAACAACGGGGGCAGTGGCACACAAAATGAATCGTCAATATGTTTTGATTGAGCAAATGGATTATATCCATGACTTACCAGAAGCTCGCTTGATTAAAGTGATACAAGGTGAACAGGGTGGAATTTCAAAATCCGTAAATTGGCAAGGTGGAGGAGAATTTATCTATTGCGAACTTGCTAGATGGAACGAAACAGCTAAAGAAAAAATCCTTGCTTGTGAAAGTTTGGAAGAACTTATCAAGTTTTTTAATGAAATGTCTAAAAAATATTTCTTAAACTATAATCTAATAATCAAGGAGTTCACAGAAAAAGTGATCAAAGAGAAAGAGTTTAAAAATTTGAGCTTAGAAGAACAAAAGAAAATGTTTATTGCCATGTTGGATAACAATCAAATGTATATCAATGAAAGTGAAATGGAAGATGGGAAATTTGGAATCGATAAGGAAGATGTAGTCTTAACCAAAGAATTTTATAATAACAAATAGCCATGGAGGAGCTTTATAAAAAAATTAGATCAGCTTTTGAATTTGGAACTCCTGTGCCAGAAATTCCAAAATTCATAACCGAAAATATCAAACACGATCTTTTTGAATGGCAAAAAGAGGCTTTGGAATATTTTTTAGTAAATCAAAGAAGGGAAAATGAAAAAGGCTATTCTCATTTAATGTTTAATATGGCCACTGGCTCAGGAAAAACATTAATCATGGCTTCGCTTATTTTATATTACTACCAAAAAGGATATCGGCATTTTCTTTTCTTTGTAAATCAAAATAATATCATTGACAAGACAGAAAATAATTTCGTTAATGATGTTCATAATAAGTATCTTTTTTCGGATAAAATAGAAATTGAAGGAAAAATTGTTAATCTCAAGAAAGTTGATAATTTTTCAGATGATACAAGTGATATTGAAATTAAATTTACAACAATTCAAAAGCTCTATAATGACATTCATTTGGAAAAAGAAAATAATATCACCTTAGAAGAGATTTATAAAAAAGATATTGTAATGTTAGCTGATGAAGCTCACCATCTTAACACAAAAACAATCAATGGGCATGGAAAATTAGATTTGGATTTGGAACTGAAGGAAGGTGCCAGCAAGGAAGAAATTGAAAGAAAAGGCTGGGAGCATACTGTGATTGATTTGATTTTGGAAAAAAATAGAAATGAAAGCAGGAATGTTTTGTTGGAATTTACCGCGACCATTCCAACGGAATCCAGTATTGTTGAAAAATATAAAGATAAAACTATTTATAAGTTTAGCTTAAAGGATTTTTTAAAAAAAGGCTATACGAAAGAAATAAATTTAATCGGATCAACCTTTGACAAAAAGGAAAGAATTTTGCATGCCCTGCTGTTTAATTGGTATAGGCACAAAATAGCTCTAAAGAACGACATTGCTAATTTTAAGCCGGTCATTCTTTTTAGAAGCAAGACTATCGAGGATTCCAAAAAGGATTATCAATTTTTCATGGACTTGGTAAAAGATATAGAGATGAAAGATTTTAACTTTCTGAAGAAAATTGAAAATAAAATTAGTGAAAATGATAATCCTTATGAGCAAGGAAGATCGAGAACAGAGGATGTGCTAAAGTTTATTTTAGATAAAAAAACAAGATATTTAGAATTGGTTAATTTTGTAAAAGATAATTTTCAAGAAAGAAATATAATTATTACTAATTCCAAAGACAAAAAGGCTAAAGGAGAAAGGGGCGGAGAAAAAACAACCGAAGATCAAGATAAATTATTGAATAGCCTAGAAGATAAAAATAATAATATCAGGGCAATTTTCACAGTTAAAAGATTGACAGAAGGATGGGATGTTTTGAATCTTTTTGATATCGTAAGACTTTATGAAGGGCAAAATGTAGGAGGAACACACAAAGGCAAAACGCCAGAAACGACTATTCAAGAAAAACAATTAATTGGCAGAGGCGTTAGATATTCCCCTTTTTCTTTTGAAGATAAAGAAAGAAACAAAAGAAAGTTTGATAATGAGCTAAAGAATGAATTAAGAGTCTTAGAAGAGCTTTATTATTATACTTATGACGATCCAAATAATAAGGCTGATCATAATTATATAATTGAACTAAAAGCCGAATTAAGAAAAGACGGCTATATAGATGATGGTAAAGTTGTTAAAAAGTTTGATTTAAAAGAAGAATTTAAAAATAATAATTTTTATAAAAAAATTAAAGTTTGGAAAAATGAGCAAATAGATAATCCCGATAAGAAGAAGGGAGATTTAGAAAATTTGGCGAAAGATTTTTTCAGCGCATATAAAATCAAAGGAATATCATTATCGGAAGAATGGATGAAAAATTTGAATAAAGAACAGGATTTTCAAAGATTGAATTTGGCTGAAAAAAACTTAAAATTGATTAAAATATATTTTAAGGATTTTGATTATAATATTTTTAGAAAAGCTATAAATATAAACTCACAAAAAGAAAATTCTTTTTATAGGTTCAGTGCTTTAAAGGATAAATTAAAAATAGAAAGCGTTGATGATTTGTTATTAAATAAGTTCTTTGGACGATTTGAAATAAATATTATAGTTGAAGAAAATAAAAATTTTGAAGATATCGATAACAAAGAGAAATTAAAAATAGCCATGCAGTTTTTAAACGATATAGAAAATAAACTAAAATCATACATAAAACCAAAAATAGGCACTAGAGAATTTAAGGCTTATAAATTCTCGGATATTTTTGGCGAAGCTAAAACCAAGAGTATTGATAAAAAAGCAGTGGAAGAATCGGAAGATTTGGCAAATGTCTTGAAAAATGAAAATTGGTATATTTTGAATGATTTCGTGGGAACAGACGAAGAGGTCAATCTTATAAAATTTATTCAAGAAAGAATTGGAAACTTAGATGAAAAATACAAAGAATACTATCTTCTAAGAAACGAAGAGATTTACAAAATCTATAATTTTGATGACGGCTTGGGCTTTCAGCCAGATTTCCTTTTATTTTTAAAAAGCAAAAAAGAAGAAGTTTATTATCAACTTTTTATAGAACCGAAGGGGAAACAGTATTTAGGTGAAAAGAAAAATAATCAAGGTGAAATAGAAAAAGCATTTGAATATGGGAAAGAGGGATGGAAAGCGAATTTGTTGGAAGAAATTACAAAAAGGCTTGGGAATGCAAATATTTTGAAAGCAGAGAATGATAAGTATAAATTGTTTGGTTTGCTATTTTTCAACAATGAAGACAAATACAGAAATGAGTTTGAAGAAGTATTTAATAAATTTTTATAAAAGCAATAATTCTCGCTAGAGTTTCAATCGAAGAGCAAAAAGAGGCTGGCAGTTCATTGCCTGCACAAATTGAACGCTTGGAAAGTTATTGCAAGCGAAAAGGTTTTGATAAAATTGTCGCTTGTTTCGACAAGGTTTTTTTGAAAGTTCTGAACCTGAAGAAAAAACGCAACTTTTAAATTTCGTTCAACAGAACTTTTCTTTAGTAGGAAAAAATCTTTTATTTGAAACAAAAAATCCCTTTGCAAGGATCTTGGAATATGCCAAAACTGGCTCTATGCTCCGCGACCAGGACTCGAACCTGGAACAAATTGATTAACAGTCAATTGCTCTACCATTGAGCTATCGCGGAATATATTTTTTAAGCTTGAAAAACAAGCAAAATAATTATAGCAAGGTATTCTGAATAAATCAAATTTTTTTTAAAATTCCAGATTTGTGGCTATTGACTTAAATTATGCAATTAGCTATGCTAGGCTTGAAATAGTTAATTGGCCTTAGGGTGAGTAGATATTGGTTTATTTAATTTTTTTTAAAAAAACAATGACTAAAATTGAAAGCATCGCAACTGCAATTAAAAAATATGAAGGATTTTTCCCGCCTTCAGCGCAATATCCCAAGGGGAGCAAAAGTTATCGAAACAATAATCCGGGAAATTTGATTTTTACAAAATATACAAAATCACTGGGTGCTATAAAAGAAAGTGAAGGTTTTTCTTATTTCTCTACTTATGAAACTGGCTGGAAAGCGTTGCGACAACTTTTATTTGATGCTTTTTCCGGAAAATTAATCAGTTACAAAAAGGAAATGAGTTTGTTAGAATTTTTTTCAAAATATGCTTTTATTGGAGTGGGCAAGATGAACTATCCTTATGCACAATTTGTTTCTAGTCAAACGGGAATTTCGATTGAAACAAAAATTGGAACTTTGCTCACGGGCGAACCACCAATTATTGATCCACCAATTGTTCCGAGTGTGCCGTTGAAAATTTATAATCAATTGAGTTACCGCGGAGTTAAATTTGGAAGCAAAAAGATGACTGATATTGGTGCTTATGGTTGTAAACTTTGTGCTGTCGCTATGCTTTTGCAAAAAGATCCCGTAGAAGTGGATAAATTGTTAGTGAAAGGTGGTGCTTATTTTGGAGCAAGCGGTGATTTGCTTTCTGATGAAATGATCGCAAGAACTTTTGGTTGGCAATTTTTTGGCAAAGAGACTAATATAGATAAGCCACCAACATGGTCGCTATCAATCAAGGAAGTTGATTTTAGCGCCGCCGCTGGCAGGCAACAACATTTTGTTGTGAGATTTGTTAAAACAGATGGAACAAAAGTGATTTTGGATCCATATGGCGGAATAGAAAGAATTGTGAATTTTTATGAAAAGAAATCAGGAAATTTTGTGAGCTATCGTTTATTTAAAATAATATAAAAATAAAATATTTAATTTAAGCTAATTTTTTTAAGGTTAAATATATGAATCTGGATTTTTTACAGTCGAATCGATTTTGGGGGTTGGTTTTTGGGGCATTAATAATGTATGCGAAAAATAGGGGCGTGATTGGTGATGCGGAATTTACACTACTAGAAACAATTATCGGTGGCTTCATAGCTATTCGCACGGTGGATCGTTTGGGAGAAAAAATTGGCGATGTGGATACTGCCAATCCAGTGGTTTCTGATTCTCAACCGGATTACAACCCAGGTCTTATGCAATAGAAAAGGTTAAAGTTTTTATGGTTAGCAAAAATAAACAATATTTTTTTCGAGCAATATTTTTTTTGGTTTTTATTTTTATCTTTTTTAAGGGATTTATTTGGTTTAAAGAAAATATTTCAAAAAGAAAAGTGCAAGAAATTTCACTTGTCGAAAAAAAAGAAGAGATTGTTTCTTTGCGAGATAAGTATGCTAATATTATAGACTATACAATTTCTGCTGGTGATATTCCGGCAGAAGTTTTTAGTTTGCAGGGAAAATTAGATGCAAATGCAACAATAGCCTTACTGTCTGCTTCAAAAGATATTTATGATTTTACTAATCTTAAAATTGGCAGAGTATTGCGATTTTATTTTGAAAAAGAGGATCGTGCCACTCGCATTGAATATGAACGGGACACAGAAAGAATGATTGTTGTTGAGAGGGTTGGCGATAATTTCACAGTGCGAGAGGAAAAAATTGCTTATGCTGTTTCACAAGAAATAGCCAACGGCACAATTGATAATTTTTTTTATGCTGATGCCCTAGATGCGGGTCTTTCTGAAAGCACGGTCTTGGAAGTGGGAGATATTTTTTCTTTTGATATTGATTTTACAACCGAAATTCAACAGGGAGATGTTTTTGCTATTATTTATGAAAAACGAACACAAGAAAAAAAGAAAGCACCTGATGGAAAAATTCTTGCAGCAAAATTTGTAAATATTGGCACAACTTATTTTGCGTATTATTTTGATAATGATGGCAAAGGCGGATATTATGATAATGATGGACGATTATTGGAACGACAATTTTTAAAAGCGCCACTGAGCTATCGCCATATTTCATCAGGATTTACAGGAGCACGCAGGCATCCAATTACACGCAAAATAACTGCTCATTATCAAATTGATTATGCTGCTCCTGCTGGCACGCCTGTTGTCGCTTCAGCGAATGGAACGGTGGTGAGTGCTGGTTGGTCTGGTAGTTGGGGAAATATTGTTCATTTAGTGCATGGCAATGGCTTCACAACTCATTACGGACATCTTAATGCTTTCGCCAAAGGCATCAAATCCGGAATAGCAGTTTCTCGCGGACAGCTAATTGGTTATGTTGGTTCGACTGGTTGGTCAACTGGACCACACTTGGATTATGGAATAAAATTAAATGGCACTCCCGTCAATCCCTTAAAACTTGATCTACCAAAAGGCGAACCACTGAGTGGAGAAAAAATAAAACAATTCGAAGAAGCGAAAAAGCAATATGCAGAGTTATTGAAATAAAAATTTGACGAATTCGATTTTTGTGTTAAACTAGCCAAAGGTTGGAAATTAATTAAATTAACATGCTTGAGAGGCTTCGAATTATTCGAGGGTGGGTAGAGCAAAAAAAAGATGGAAAAAGTAATTTTAGAAGCAAAAACGAGAACTGTTTTTGGTCGCAAGACCAACAAAAGCAGAAAGGAAGGTATTATTCCTGCTGTTGTTTATGGCAAGGGAATTGCTGGCACGAATATCTGGGTGAAGCTTTTGGACTTCAAACGCTTAATTAAAAAGTCCGGAGAAAGCACTGTGATTGATCTCAAAATTGATGAAAAAGATAATCGTAATGTGCTTATTTATGATACGCAAAAAGATCCAGTGCGAGATACTTATGTGCATATTGATTTTTTTCAAGTGAGAATGGATGAGGAAATTGAAACTGAAGTAGAATTAGAATATATTGGAGAAGCTCCAGCTGTTAAGGAATTAGGCGGAGTGCTTGTGAAAAATATTGATGCAATTAAAGTTAAATGTTTGCCAGCTGATTTGCCATCAAGCATTGAAGTGAATATTGCAAGCCTTAAAACTTTTGAAGATAGAATTTGTTTGGGTGATTTGAATATTTCTAAAAAAATTGAATTGAGTATTGATCTTGAAACTGTCGTGGCTTTAGTTTCCGAACCAAGATCAGATGATGAAATGTCTTCACTGGAAACAAAAGTGGATGGTGATGTGACAAAAGTTGCTGGTGTAATTAAGGAAACCGCACCAGTCGTTGGAACGGAAAAGAAAGATGAAAAAAAGAGCAAATAAATTACGCGAGATAAAATAATCTAGCGTGTAACGCAAAAAAACACCCGGCCAATTTAGTCGAGTGTTTTTTGTTGCGTAGTTTTTTCCGGAATCATATTCCACATGGTTTTATGAATACTTAAAAGACTTTCGTAAATTTTCTGGCTTTCAATGATTAGTCCAAATTGTTCGTCGAAAGACATGATTCCGACTTTATTGTTTCCATAAAGAGTAAGGCTGATGGTTATTTTGAAAAAAGTTGGATCAACAGCCTTAAGACGGCGGAATTGTTCGGTGTTTTTTTTGGAAATTTCTTTAAATTGTTCATTGTCTGGGTGCAAACTATTAACCCAAATTTTATTTTTTATCCTAAGGGGAATATAAATTTCATTAATCCATTTGACATCAAAATTTTCAAGCCAAGTTTCTGAATACCAAGAATAGGTTTCTTTGACAGGGCTGTTTGCAAAATCCCGAAACACTTCCTTAATTCCTTCCTCACCATCAAAAAAGCGAATAACGGGCTTTTTATCAATTAAATTTGTGATGGAAAGTAATTGAGGCATTAGTCGATTCGCTGCCTCTATTTTTTCTTCTAGTTTATTTTTAATTTTTTGTGGATTTTCAGCATAATAAAAAGCTTTATTTTTTCTTTTTGATTGGCTGATTAGACCTTTCTTTCCTAGTGATTCCACAGCCAGATAAACAGTTGTTCTTTTGACGCCGGATTTTTTGGAAAGTCGTTCAACGCTGGTTTCTCCCAGCTCCAAGGCGGCCAAATAAACCTTAGCTTCGTTGGCAGAGAGATCTAAATTTTCTAAGTCATGAAATAGCATAATTTTGAGATTATTTGTTATTTTGTCATCAAAAATGACAACAAATATAGTATAGCATAGTGGCTTTAATAAAGCAAGCGTAGTGTAAAATAAAATTACTTATCCATAATCTATGGACAATCTTGCTATTTTCTGCTATACTACGCAGTCAAGATAAATAACCCAAAAAATTATGCAAATGTTATTAAACAACGGAACAATATTAAGCGATGCTCCAAGTATGTCAGAGCAAACTAGAGAATACCTCAATCAATTTTGGAGTTTTCCCTCTAATGAAAAGATTAAAAAAGAAAAAGAAAAATATTATCTCTTTGAATGTAGAAGAGAAATACACAGAAATACTAATCCAGTTGAAAATGTAATTG
>Ga0194062_1000252_pt1 | contig 22390 bp, 3 predicted proteins | sample SepL2225m_MetaG_FD_155481 | JGI IMG/M metagenome (GOLD analysis project Ga0194062, IMG submission 155481) | Anoxic zone freshwater microbial communities from boreal shield lake in IISD Experimental Lakes Area, Ontario, Canada - Sep2016-L224-25m | ecosystem: Environmental > Aquatic > Freshwater >... | reverse complement strand
GGCCTATTTACAACCCTAAGCTAGTGCACAGAAACTCATTTATTACAGGTACATGCCCAGGGAGGGGTGGGGCCATGCTAACCCTTATCTGTAGCCCTGGAGTGGCTGTAGGCGACGACATGCCACATCAGAGAGACAAGGGGAGGGAAAAGGTCAAAGAAGAGTGCCAGGATAGCGCTCACTGCAGTGAGGAGCGACCCAGCGAGCATGAGGAAGGGCGCAGATGATGCAGAGGAGACCACAGCACACACAGCGTAGGCGGCGATGTCAGTGGAGTTGGCCATGGCCTGCTTTGTGGCCACGTCGGCGACGTAATCTTGCAGCAGCGGGCCCAATCCAAGCGAGCAAGCGTAGAAGACGAGGGGGTCATACCATGTCGCAAACCCCAGCGAGGCACAGGAGCGGAGGCAGGGTGCTGGGGAGCAATCAAGCAGCAGGGCTGGCATGGATATGTTGAGTGGGAGCGCAGCAGAGGCTGAGGCGATGAAGGAGTCGATGAAACACGTAGGAATCATGGGGGTGCATGCAAGGCTGAGGCCAAAACTATACCATAGGACGAAGGCAGGCGACGCCATGAGGAAGAGGGTGGGGAGAAGGGTGAGGCCTGTGGCCGAGCCTATGAATCCCAGGATACAATAAACGACCACAGCGAACACACAGCTCGAAAAAAGGTCTCTGGTGTGCAGGTTACAGTACATGACAGCCTCAAAGTCACATGAAAATGCCGTCTCCAGCCCGTAGAGGAGGGTGACGCGATTGAGGGAAGCACAGTCGGTGCCTCCGCATGGGTCGGCGAGGAAGAATGCGAGGTCACGAGGGGTGAGTCCTGCGAGCGCCAGGATGGCCTCGAACACCCGCGTCGTCAGCGTCTTGGCTGTGGCAGAGCCTGCTGCTGCAGCAGAGTGCAGAGCGTCTGCCGTCCAGTTTGCCGGCGCTGTGAAGTCAGGGAAGACCTTGAATGGGGGAGCGGGGATTGCTGCTATCTCAGGGAATCTGGCATAGTATGTGTGCACGACAGTCAGGGAGCGAGCTATGGCCACTGCCACTGCCTGCACTGGGGGGCATAGGCCTGAGAAGTAGACCCTCTGCCAGGCGAAAGGGCCTCTGAGGCTAGACTGGGCGTAGAGCACAGAGAGGCCTGCAGGGGTGGCAGGGATGGTGATTTTCGCCGCAGCGGCTGCAAATGGCTTGAAGGCAGGGGAGGCCTCAAGGGTATCCACTGCATCTGAGAGCACAGAGAGGGAGCGCCTGCTGGCAGGGGATGCCTCCATATCCTGTGGTGTGAGGGCAGAGAGCAGGCGGCGCCCTGTAGGGGTAGTCATATTGGTGGAATTCAATTCCATTTCTTCTGTCTGATTGTGTCCAGCTGTTTCTTTCTTGTGGTGGTGTGGAGAGAACCAGTCCTTGCGGTGGCCACTGTGTAGCATGAGCCTGTGGAGCACCCGCAGCGGCTGCAGCAGGGGAGCCTGCAGGATGGCATCAAGCAGAGCCTCTGGGTGTCCAAGGAAGGTCTGGAGCACCCCTCTCTGATGAAGGGCATTCGCAAAGTCTTCCAGCGACAGCAGGAAGTGATCGAATGGTGCAAGATCAGACAGATTATGTGCCAAGATGACCTGCCTGGCGGCAGAACGCCAGAAGAGGCACCTATCAGCTGTGACTGTGTCGACTGGACCCATCGCCATCCCACCCTCAATGGCAACGGCAAGCCCTGCGCAAGGCTCTGCTGTGTGATTCCAGGTGACCCAGGAGCGGAAGCCTTCCCTCCTGTGCTCGGCTGGCGACAGCTCTGCTGCCAGCAGACGGCGGCGACTGCTGGCTGTGTAGGGGGTCTGCGAGGCGACAGTGAGGAAGAATGTGCCTGCAGAATCGGAGGTGACCTCTGCGCAGACGCCTGTCTGCACATTCACGCACAGGAGCAGGGCGAGATCGCTCCAGAAGTAGTAGGCAGAGGGGTCGTAGGCATAGCCGCAGAGGCGGGAAGGCGTAGGGATGGTGGGCTGCCCCGCTGCAACCGAGCAGATGTCAAGCTCGCTGGTGCCAGTGGAGAGGCAGGTGCACTTTCCCCTGTGACTGGAGTCAAGCAGGCAGACTGGCGGGCTGCTGCAGGCGGAGCAGGCGATAGTACCAAAGGAGATATCGCCAAGCGATGCGAGGACAGAACAGGCCGTCCCTGCGGTGGCACAGTCGCGATGGGCGACACATCCTGTGACGTCGAGTGCCTGCGTGCCGCACTGGCAGAGCTGCAGCATGGTGTTGCAGCCGTAGGAGTGAAAGAGGGGGTCTGAGGTGGGCGGGCATGTCGTACAGAGCACCACGTTAGAGGAGGTGGGCGACTCCAGGCAGGTGCTGGCAGCAGTGCAGGAGTAGAGCGTGGTGACGCCGATTTGACGCTCCTGGGCGTCGGCCCAGCATTGGCTGGCTGCAGGAGCCATGGCGTCGGCGGCAGTCTGGTTGATCTCTGCGAGACCGAGAAAGTTGCATGGCAACGGGTTGTCTTGTATGGTGCTGAAGCAGGTGAGATCAGACTGGAGGAAGTTCATCATGTCATCCACTACGCGGAAGAAGACAGTGTAGTCGAAGAGCGTCCATGACGTAGGGTAGTTCTGGAATGCCGAGGCTATATCCTGCACATCCTGCATGCCCTGGAAGAGGCTGAAGCCTGCCTGTGCCACCTGGGCAGCCATGAGTATCTTTCCTGCATTGGCAGCGATAGAACCTGCAGTGCTTCTGCCAAGCTGTGACTCCGCGTTGCTCACTGCGTCCTTCTCCGCGTTGCTGGCAGCCTGCGAGCCGGCATTTCGCAGGGCATTGTTCTTCGCGTCGCTCACTACGCCGTCTGCCTTCTTGACGTCTGCGTTGACATCCTTGGCCATGTCGCTCCCCAGATTCTTCACTATCTTGTCGTCCGTGGGAGGATTGGCAACCTCTCGCTCCACTTCAGAGAGAGGCATTGCCTGCCTGGGAACCTTCGACTGAGGATCGACCTTTGGCGAGTAGAGCGCCTGTGTTGCCTGATAGTCCGCTGCCTGGAAGCCCTTGCTGTAGCCCTTCTTAAGCAGCTCCACATATGCTTTGGGCAGGAATTTCTCAAGGATGACGACCATGAAGTCGTTGAGGATCTGGAAGCCGACTCGTACCCACGTGCCCATCGACTTGATGCCAAGGAGGAGCGACGGGAGGCCTGTGACAACCAATGTGCAGTAGAAGTCTGCAAAGTAGCGGTATGCCTTGTTGGAGTAGGTGCAGGCCTCGCCCATGACATACCTAATCCAAGGCCCTGCTGTGCCTGAGGTGAAGGCTAGGTCTATTACAAAGTCAGACATCGTTCCCATGGCGGTCGAGGTGAGCCGCTTGAGCTCATGCCAGTCAGATATGGCTTGCGCCTTGGCATTGTCGCGGGAGGTTGTGACGAGCGTCAGGCAGAGCTGGAAGATCATGCTCACTGCGTGCCCAAGCGCCTGCACGATCGTATCGACGATGTTGCGAATAGCCTGGATAACATCATAGAGAGCAAAGACAGGGTTTGCAGCACAGTCCTTGACAATCGCTGCATTCTGTGCTATCAGCGCTGATACGTCGTCTGATACTGGGCATATGCCAGCATCTGCAAGTCTGTAATAGTCTAGCACTGTCTGATGAACAAACTTCTGATTAGTAGACTCCCACGTGGAGGGGGTGTAGACGAACTCCTGCACTGCACACTTGGGGTTGCCGCTGGCGAGGCAGTTTGCCCCTGCTACTAGCGTCTTGGCCTCCTCTATGATGGCACAGAGCTCGGACAGAGTAGAGTCTATGTTGCATATAGAGGTCTTTCCCATGGGATCTGGCTGCCCCTGGAGGGCGTCGTCAATGGCAGCATGGCACGTCTGCACCTTCCTGGAGCGCCAGAGCGCCTTGGTAATAGTGCCATTGCACGCCCCAGACCGCAGAGCAGCTCTCGAAGGACAGTAGACCCATGGATGGGCCCAGAGCGCTTCGTCTGCTGGCCGAGAGGCAGCAGGAACAAACGCGTCTGCTATAGGGGTGGTGAATTTGGCGGCCACAGTGCGCAGCAGGCGCTGTGGAGACGCGAGGTAGGTTGGCAAAAAAACTCCTGGCTGCCAGGCGCTGGCATTGAGTCGCGCAGCGCAGTCTGCCGTGGTGATTCCAGACTCTGGGCACAGGGCCCTCACGAGATCTTTGGCGAGCGCCCGCTCTGCAGAGATGCGGTAGGGCAGGCCAAAGCTGGACTGCTGAGGAAGCGGCACCCCTCCCCTGGTGCGGAATCGCGGCGGTGGGCTGCAATGTCCACATCTCTGCCTGCCGAATGCAGCATTATGCGTCGCTTCAGCAGGCGTCGTGGAGCTTCTGCGAGTAGCCGTGAAGGCAGCGTCAGACTCGCATGTCATGGAGGCGCCGTGGGTCGTCTTAGCTAGTCGCGTGCAGCGCCCGGAGGCGCCAGGAAACCCGTTCTGGGCACGCCCTGTGTGGCACACTCCTGCATCAAGGGTCGTCTTTCCAGAGGGGCGCAGATCTGTAGCAGGGCGGTATGTGTAGCTGAATGGACGCATGCGGTCCAGGACGTGGCAGCGATGGCCTTCTGAGTCAGAAGCCTGTGCCCACACAGTGGAAGAGGTCTCTGGGTCAAGAAGCGTCGAGCCGTCTCTGAGATTTCCACCCACAAACGGCCAGTCAAGCTGCATGGAACAGGTCCTCACCATGAAATCGCGTGTCCTCAAGGGAAAGGCAAACGACTGCCCCCAGGCGACACCTGAGATCGCCCGCACAGTATTCCACAGCGAGCATGGATGCGTGGTCTGGTTGCGAATCGACACGCTGCAGATGCCGTCGGGTGTATCCCTTGCAGCCGTCGTGGGACAGAAGCAGAAGCCGTTTGTGGTGGTATACTCGCCAAAGTAGTCGCTTGCAGGCGAGCGTAGCTGTGTGGGGTGGGCGTACGCGCCACCAGTGAGATTGTAGAAGAGACGCCTAGAGCGGCGAGCAGAGGGCAGCGAGGGACCGAAGCCAGACACGGAGCTTGCGTAGTAGGCCCGTCGACGCAGCGGGCAGTCCCATGCGAAGGCCTGCGATGCCGATGCAAGCTGCTGGCGGTAGACTGCGTCATCAGCAGCAAAGGCAGAGGCAAGCCCTGACACCCACTGAGACACAGGCTGCGACTCCCATTCGTCCATGGGCACAGTCTCGGCTGACACTGGCTTGAGGGGAACCTTTGTCACCTGCATGCTCCCAACCATCCTAGCTGGATCCCTCTGTATGCGCATTCCAATGGTGTCGCCTGCTATGTGGCTGAGAGGAACTCTCAGAAGGCCGTAATGCTGTCTCTGTCCGCTGAATAGAGGATTGCCGAAGAGCCCTTGGTCTAGCCCAGCTGGCAGGTCGTATAGCTCGTTGAGGGTATAGATATCTCCCTTGTCATAGTCAAATGTGGGCAAACCGTCTGTGCCGCCCACCATCCCCTCCTCGTGCATACAAATCTGGTCCTGCACGACATGCTGAGTGCACAGGTTGTAGGTTGTGGTCCTGTCAACATTGAGCTGTGATGTCTTCTTGCCTTGATTGGCAATACAGGTCTGTGCGTTGGGCATGGAGCTATAGTAGTTGACGAGGAAATTGCCAGGAGGGCATGCATCTGGATAGGAGCAGCTCACATCTATGTTTTCAGTGTAACCAGTGTTGATATCTGTCTGCGTTACGTCACATTGGTCGAACGGATTCCACTGCCCGTCCAGCCACGGAGCCACCACATTGGCAGAGGCTAACGCGCCGATGCTGGTGAAGCGGCAGACGCGCTGGTCTGGTGACATATCTGCTGCACAAGATGTGGTGTCGTCAAGAAGGCTCCAGACATACTGATAGGACAGGTTTCGCGCTGTGCTTGCATAGCTGAAGATGCTGCCTTGCGCAAGCATATCTCGTGTTACCACCCACGTGAGCTGGGCCATCGACGGCACTATGGCAGGACCGTCTCTCACAAACTTCGACTGGACATGTGCCTTCAGCGAGGCGTAGTTTTGATCCGTGCACTTGGTGAAGTCGATTGTCTGGTTGGCAAGCACACACATCACAGGCGCTGTGGGGTCTGGATTGATGTTGTTCTGGAAGGCCCTGACAGCTGTGAGGTCGAAGCTGAAGGGTTTCTGGAATGACAAAGAGTACTCCTCCTCAAAGAAGGGGAGGGGGTCTGGCAAGGCGCTGGGCACGACAGGCACATTTTGCGAGTAGCATGTGGCTACCTTGGACACTATATTTTGGAAGTAGGTGCCAAAAGTCTGCTGCCAGTTGCCAGAAATCAGGTCATCATTGGAGGCTGTGAAGGTGCTCCCACCCACGGAAATGGAAGGGTATGCACAGCCCAGGACCCCCTGCCTGTATATGGGGCATACGCGAGTGGATGTGCCCAGCATCTGGTCGTAGGCATCATTATACAGCTGCACAGTAGGAATACCAGCGGTCTTGCCTACAGGCGTGCAGTTCAGCGGCGGATAGGTGCTGTCAGACGCCGGCTGGTATCCTGGGTTCTGTGTCAGGGAGGCAATGAGCTGCGCCAAATCTGAAGGTGACGTAGGCACTCGGTTGTTATATGATACAGGATAACGATTTGTCGCAGACACTGGCGTTGTCAAGAGGTTCTCAACTGCCCTTGCCTGCTCGAGCACTCCAGCACCATAATCTGATATGATAGATAGGAGCGACTTGATACCCTTTGCCTGTATCACTGGCAATCCTGTGTTCTGTGCCAGCAGCGGCATGATGGTGGAGTGAATATAGGAGGTATGGTGGGCAGCGTTATATGAATCCAGTGCCTTTGAGGCCCTCGCTGCAGCACAGACTGGAAACGCCTTGGTGGATATAAGCGTCCTGAGATTGAAGTCATATGTCGCTGGGTCTAGGATCCACCTAGACTCCTGATAGCACATAGGCACGCTGGTATCTGCAGCACCAAAGAGGCTGGTGGCAGCCTGGCTGACACACGAAGTCCACTGTGCCTTTGCTATGTTTGCCTGTGCCGAGGCGTAGGCGGTCAGATTTGCTGCCGTGTAGCCGGCGCGGACGAATCGAATGTAATCCTGGAAGCTATCTGATGCCCCTGTCTGCTGGATGTAGGAGGCAGGCTTCACTTGAGGAGCTACCCCTTGGTAGGGACAGGTATAGGTCTGCTGCACCTTGATGTCTGGAGATATGCCAGACCCCAGGATGCACTGGTAGAACCAAGGAATGGGGAACTCATAGGCGGTGAATGCAAAAGGAAAGTACAATGCCTTCGACGAGTATGGGGCAGAGGAGATTGTAGAGTAGATACTGCTCATGCAGTCAACCGCCTGCAGGTGCTGCGTCAGGGTGGATGGCTGGATGAATACCTGGAAGAGTCCTGTCAACGCTGGCACCAGGGTGTCCTCAATGTACGATACAGTGGGTGAGTAAGACTTGCCAATGACGCTGCACAGCGAGGAGAGCCTCTTCATGATGGGCTTGGCGCTGCTGGTGTCGATGATGGCAGCACATGAGGCTGGTATGCTGCCCAGGCATAGAATATCATAGAGCGGGAACAGTTTTGCGTCCACTGTGCAGCTGGCACCAGTGGAGTAGCCTGGAAAGCCGCAGGTGAATATGTTCTTCGCATCATAGGGGGTGGTGCCATCAATCAGAGTGCGGTTGGGCACGTATACCCCACCTCGCACAGCCATATAGGCAGCCCCGTTTTGTGTGAATGTGTCGGCATAGCACTGATGAAACTGGCTGCAGCTGTGTAGAACCAGGGGGGTGTTGCTGCCAAGGAACCCCCACGTAGTGTTGGAGGCAAACGGCATCGTGCCCAGCGCTACCGTCCGAGTTACCTCGTGGGTTCTCAGCACGCGCTCACGATCAAATAGGTGCAGGATGGCTCCAGAGGATAGCCGGATAGTGGCGTTTTTGGAGGCAGGAATGCACGCCCTGAGCTCAAGGCCACCCAATTTGAATCGCTCGTAGTCTCGGTCACAGGTGACTGGAATGACCTTGAGGCGATTGGGGTAATTGCTGTTGGGATCCCACCACAGGCTAGCAGGAGGAGAGTTGGCCTGGTCGAATGCATAGACGGGGGTGCTGGTGTCGTTGATGAGACAAGCTGTTGACGCAGCTGCACTGCAGCCCTGCTTGGCAAGAGTTGCAAGGTACTCTTGCCAGTGGCGATACGAGCACATGCCGTGCGCCGGAAGGAGATCAGGAACGTATCCCCAGGGCGACGCTCCCACCATACTGAACGCTGTGCCTGGACAAGAGGCAGTATGCCCCTTGAAGCTCACGTTGGTGTTGAGCCAATTCTGCACGACAATGCGTGGCAGTACGCACGATCCCACGCCAGAGCACATCTGCGAGCCGGAGCAGTCTGCGTGCTGGGTGCACTGCACCTGCTGCTGCATGCAGACGCCATGAAGGCACGAGAAGCCTGACGGACACCCCCCTCCTGCTATGCTGCAGTCGGGGAGCTCAAGGTCCTGACAGGCAGAACCCCAGCCCTCTGCACGGATGTCGTCGGCGGGGCCGAGGACCCATGCTGGCGCTGCAACGGTGGGGTAGATCGTGTCTGATGCATGTGGGAGATGCGGCACAGTGCCTACGTTGAAGAGAGCCTGCTCGTAGAAGTCATAGTCACCAGCTCCTGCCCACGGCAGATGTGAGCTCGAGGCGCTGCACGCCTCTGTGGTGTAGGCGTCAGCGCCAGATGTGGATGGCACGTGGACGTCGACATCCTCGAGACTTGAAAGACGCGTGCATATCCGCATGGTATTGGTCTCAAACATATCAAATCCGAAGTTGACCCCGCTGCAGAGCCCCCCTGCACCAAATTTCGACCCTATGGACTGCCCGTCGCGGGTCTGATCCTCATAGTAGGTGAGCCACTCACCCTCTCTGGCGAATACATTGTCAAACGTGCGATAGGCTGCGTCTGCGCTGGAGCACGGCGTGGTCACATGATATCCAACAGGGAAGCGAGCCTCGTCAGGCCAGTAGTCTGTAATCATATCGCAAAATTGGCCAGTCTCGTTCATGAAACCCTCTGCTGTCTGCCAGGACTGCCCCTGAGGCACGTTTCCAGTCCCCCTTGGCGACGCCAGAGCCTGCGCTACAAACGTCTCAAACTCCAGAAGATTCCAAGGCTCTGCGAGCCAGGCATTGGCATCCTTTGCCATGGCTGCTAGTGTGGGATCAGCGAGGTCGCCTGGCCACCACGCGAGCTCAGCTGTGCGAACGAAGCTGCGAGGGTCAAGCTGTAGCGCGCACGCTGCCGTGAGATTCGCCGCTGAGAGCACAGTGGTGACAGGTCCAGTGCACCACTCTGGATGGCATCCACACGGGTCGTAGAATGTGCCGTCAACGCAGACGAGGCACTCTGGCGTGGTGTAGACCTCACGGCTGTCACCTGAGGCGGATACGACGACAAATGGGAGGGCACACTGGCGTGAGAGGGTATACACGTGGAAGATATCCAGCGCCTGGCACATGGAGACAAGCTGCACCTGGCTGCCGCAGCGCCGCCTCCATGTGCCAACCAACCCCTTCTGCCGCACGACCTCTACATGTGTGTGATTTGAGTCTGACGCCATCAGCATCAGCTCCAGCACGCGCAGTCGCGCCAGCTCGATGGCATAACGCAAGCAATAGGCGGCAGAGGCTGACTCAGAGACACCTTGCGCCATGGGAAAGAGCTCCTCAACAAAGCCATCTGCAAGCGTGGAGGCGTCAAGCTCAGCGTCGAAGCCGCAGCCTGCCAGCACGGCCAGCTGAGGATCGACTGATCTAGCAGTCGGCGTGAGGTAGGTGCGAAGGACAGCGTCAAGGCTGGCATTTGGCGTGAGGCGAGCCAGCCCTGGGATATTGCCTGCTACAAGCCCTCCAAGGCCATATCGCAGCACTGCCTCCCCCGTGGTGGTGAGGTTCCGGCTGCCGCGCAGCCAGGCTTCAGTTGCAGTGCCGTCGAGGAACCCCATATGCTCTGAGAGGGCGAGCTCCGGACACTGCCACGAGAGAGGATCGAACCGAGCCGCCAGCGCTGCCCTATCCTGGCTGGCTAGGGGATATACACAACCTGAGTTGCCCAGAGAAAGCGCCTGGCAAGCTGCAGGTGGCGCCACACAGCCTAAAGCTGTCGCCTGCCAGCCACAGAAACAGCGCGAACCCCAGGCGCCTAGGGGGGCATAGGCAGGGCCATATACTGGCTGTGGAGTGGCCTGTGATCCATCGAATATGGTGAATGTGTCTACGACGAAACTGGAAAAGTTGACGACGCCAGGAGGGGGGTCTGCAGCCGCCTGCTGCTCGCACACAGTCGACGCGCTTGGATGATGTCGCGTAACGTAGTGACGATAGAGAGGGCTGGACGCAGCGGCTGCCTGCACAAGCTTTTCCACCTGCGCTGCGATAGCGTCGGGTCCACCTCCAGCGAAGGCAGCCACTGGGTCCCGCAGCCCACCCAATTCTGTGACTGGCATGGTAAACAGGACCTGTCTCAGCGCACCATGGCATGCATACCACAGGCTCTCGTCTCCCTCGCGAGGAGGAGACTGTGCTTCCTGGCGGTCGTATCGCATCTGTGGTGCCGTGGTGGAAAAGCGAGCCTCGTCCTCCACCCAATGTGCCCCAGCAGAGCTGCCCCAGTCATACTTTGCAAGCTCTGCTGGATCCAGGTTCGTTGTGTAGGGCGTGTGGAGGTGCAGGAAGTCTCCATAGAAGTCAATCATGCGGGACTCTATGCCTGCCAGCACGCTGGTGGTGTTGAGGTATATGATATCTCTAGCAAGAGAAACAGGCAAGGGTGAGTCGTCATGTGCGTCACAGCAGAAGGCCGAGCGACTGGCGCCGCCAGGACAGTCGCAGCCATACTGGGAGGAATCTAGCCAAGTCGTCCTGAGCCCAGCCAACCAATTGTTGACCTGCTGACGAATCAAATCAGCGCCTCCTATCCCTCGCAGGAGATACTGCTGCACGAAGTAGCGTGTCATTGCCTTACGCATAGGGCTTCCGCAGGTGAAGGGAAGCTCAGCGGTGGTCTGGCAGTTCTCTGAGTCGATGCTCCTAGAGGCACCGGCGCCATCATCGCGCGACCAGAACGGCCCCACAAGACAGTCAGCGGGCGAAGAGGGGGTGCACCGATGCTGCGGCCAGTAGTCTACGCGGGCGTATGGGCCAAGGAATACACAATCGAGCAGCTGGTGAATCAGATCGCCTTCTGCGCTGAAGAAGGCCACATTAAGCTTCTGATTGACATAGGATCCTATGGCATCGAGCTTGTCCATCACCATCTTCTTGGCAGTGGCATAACGCTGCTCTGCTATGGTCTGCACGGAGGAAGCTCCCGTGATGACATGCCGCGACGCGACAGGCACGTCGTTGCCAGATGCAGGCGACCAGACGAAGCCTGACAGGTCGCATGCCACTCCAGTCTCATAGCCATTGAGGCAGCTCTGGAACTTGGCGCGACGCTGTGGCAGGACAGCCTCGTTTCCAGCTGGGCCTGAAAACACCACACAAGCGTCTACCTGAGAGGCTGATACTGAGGCGATTGGCTCGTATGCCCAATGAGAATCTGTAAGTCCATTGGCCTGCATGTAGGCGTCAAGACACGCGCCGCCTCCGGTGCCACCTTTTGCAGCGTTCTCCAAAAGACACGCGCCAACTCCGCCGCCAGCCAAGGGATCGCCAGCTAGCGGGGTCGCCGCGCGAGGCACCACGCGATTTAACACCCCCTGGTCGAATAGGGCATATGCTGCGACGTCCCAGGCGCGGTTGACGTAGTTCTGGCGGCAGCGGGTGAAGACAGGGATCAGCGACACGCCCTGCGCGGAGAAGACTGGGTCGTTGGGTGGCGAACACTGCAGGGAGGAGGCAGCGCACTGCACGTATGCGTCCATGGCGTCGACGAGCATGGCACGGAGCTGAGCGTAGGAATATGGATTGTACACCACAACCTGGTGGTTGCTGGCGTCGGTGAGCGACAGAGTCCCTGAGCACCACAGACCAAAGTCAGCTGTGGTCTCTGCCGCCCTGATGGCAGGGATGTTGAGAGCTGTGTCCCCGCAAGCGCACTGCAGCGCCTGTGGCAGAGTGACGTCGGGCAGCACACAGTGGTGAAGGTCGAACGCCTGCAGCATCGAGCCGAATTTGCTCACCACTCCCATGAGATATGACATCCCTCCATCGAACATGTGCGTAATGGGCTCCAGACGGGTCATGATCATGCGCTGCCCAGCGTTTGTCACAAGCGCGGCCACCGTGGTGCCTACCATCCTTGACACAGAGGCATCGCCAGTCTGTTGGGCCTGAATCTGTGCATTGACTGTCAGGCAGGACCCCACCATGCTTGACTCTGCGTTCGCTATGCTGGCCTGCTGCAGCGTGACAGATACTCCATCGTTTCCTATGACAGCTATCCAGCCGCTGACGTCACATGTCATGATCTTGTGCCCTACCACCATGATATAGACAGGCAGTAGGCACACCTGGTTGAAGAAGGCAGTCACTGCCATGGTAGACATAGCCAGCACAGAGTTTGTGCTGGCATCCACAGTAGCAGCCATCTGCAGCCGAGGGTCTGCGACCTGAGCAAGCTGCATCGCGCTGTTGACGGCAGAGGCCAGGATGCTGATGACCTCGGCAGACAGGTCCTTCACAGCACACACATGACCAAAAAAGTTATCGCTCGGGAATGAAAGACTTATTCCTGATAGCTGTCGCTGTGTAGAGAGCTGCAATATTAGCATGAAGAGCTCTACAAACATCGTCCAAGCCCCATGAATGGTCTGTACGTAGATCATCCCTGCGCTGCGGAGGGCCAGGCCGATGCCACACAGTGGGCGCTGGAGGTTCACAGGAGTGCCAATGCATCTAAACACGGAACAGCTCTGATATACAGCACACATTGAGCGTAGCCCTGCTGGGCATGCTCGACAGTCTGTGCCGTCGCACCCAGTCTTCACTGTAACACTTGACATGATGGGTTGTGAGTTGACAACATGTGCTGCAAGCAGCGTCGTACCCGACCGCGTGAGCCGCAGCTGGCTCAGCCAGTCATATGTGGAACCCCGTGAGGCAAACATCAGGTAGTATTCTGGTTGGTTGATGAGATTCTTGCTCAGCACGAGGTTCTGTGGCACCAAGGTGGCCTTTGCTGCTAGAGTGGTGGCAAGCTGCATGGGAACCTGTTGCACTGCCAGCGTTGTCCCAGACCAGTCAAACACCACCCGCTGAGGGACCCCAGTCGCCTGTGGCCAAAAGAGAAACGAAGTGGCTGTAGCTGACGAGGCAAAAGGGAACTCTGAAGGCGTGTAGCCTCGCCAAAGATCTGATGGAATGGACACCACTGTGACGCTGGCTGCCCAAGGATCAATCCAGAGTGCATACACGTCAGAGCTGAAGCTGCCGCTCACGCTCACCCGCACTGCCACGTTGACAAGGAGACGTGCTGCCGACCCCATGGATAAAAAATCTACTATTCTGATAGAGCGCGCACCGACCGCCTGCAGCACAGGAACGCAGGAGCTGTCGGAGGGCGTTACATTGAGCGGTACCCGCGCTATTGAGGATTCCTTGCCTACTATCTGCAGCCTTGTGCTGCCACCACCTAGCACTTGCAGCACCATAGCAGTCCCATTTGTCCACAGGAAGCTGGCAGTCTCCACCGCTTCAGATGCGCCGACGCTGAAATCCCACGCAGATGACGACACTGCAGCGTAGGCCCCGTCGCTAGGGCCAGAGGGGATGCAGTAGTAGCGGATCAAGTAGGCCGCCGATGACGAGGTGGAGGGGTAGCAAACAGCGACACACTGGTCAGTGCCTGTGCGGCAGATGGTTCCGCAATAGGTGTCTGGCTGAGCCATGGCAACGAGTGGAGACGGGATGACCATGTCCCCAGTCACAGAGGGAAAGAAGAGGCTCTCTACTGTCTGTGTCATAGTGGAGCTGCTGACAAGCTGGGAGGCGGAGTACGCAGACTGCGCCTCGAGAAATGCTCCCCACTCTGCAGAGCATTTGCTGTGGCAGTCTGATGTTGTCCCACACGCCTGAAAGTAGTCAATAGGGTCTGGCAGGATCACCACCACGTTGGAATTAGCAGCAAAATTAAGGCACTGTCCCGCGTCGTCGTCGAAGCCAATCAACGCGTAGTCGATAGAGCTGCCCAGAGCGTCCAGCATGCCATAGATGTCCTTGAACCAGGGTTCCAGCGTGCCTTCCATGGAAACACGCATGAAGCCAATGACATCTGGACAGAGCAGCGTGCTATCAGACTCCAATGCTATGATGCTCAGCAGCGTCGGGCGGAGCGTCGTGGGGGTGGATGGAGCGCACTTAGAGGTGCCATATTCGCGCACGTTATGTCCAGCAGCGTCCTTACACATGCACTTAACCATGGGCGCCTCCACAAAGACAGACATGCCAAAGTCGTAGGCCCCATTCATGAAGTTGGCTGAGGCCATGCAGAGGTGATAGAGCACGTCTGACCACGGGTTGTCTCCGCCAAAGAGAATCCTCACCCCCTCGCATCCACCCCGCGCGCGGTCTGTGACGATGGCTTGGAAGGCGGCCCGTTGGTCGTACAGTCCGTTGGTAAAGATGCCGTTCACAGCGGCCGTGGTGATGCCTGGCACGCTACACACAGCTATCATCACGTCAATGACAACAGTGATCAAAACACGCGTGGTGAAGCGCGACCATGCGGCGCTCGACAGCGACAGGTGGGCTACAGACTGCAGCCAGGTGCGTCCCGTGATGACCCCAAACAGAGATTCCACTTGCGCTGGAATAGGCGTACGCAGCAGCGACACAGCCCCCCCTTGCACCTCGTAAACGCTGACTGTTGCCGCGCCGATCGCCGCCGTGCCCCGCAGGATGTCTGTAAGTGGAACCACCTGGGCAGCAGGGGTGCTTGACACAATGTTGGCAACAAAGCTCAGGATGCTCCAGAAGCTGGCAGAGGCGTCCTCTATGCTGTCATACATGTCGTCAAGGCTGTACGCGCTCCGTCCGCAAGATGCTACCACCGAATGCCCCCGCGCAACGAGAGGGCACGTGCCGCCTGCTGCCCGCCATTGTATGACAAGCCCAGGGGTGGACGCGACCGCCTCCACGACGAACCGCGAAAGGAATACAGCGACGTTGCCAAGCTCTGCCACAAGCGATCCAATCCTGGGAAGCGGCACTGCTGGCGTGAGACACACCGCTGTGCCGTCTGAGGCCGCCTCGACCTCACCGCGCCACATCTGCGACGACCGCAGCGCCATGGTCTGGGGGTTGAGCCAATATGTTACATACTGCGACCCGTTGCCGCGCATCCTCTGTGGGTCGAACGACTGATCTGCCACCTGCACGACGACTGCTATGTTCTGCTCATTCACATACTCAAGGCCCTCGATCGTGGCGTTGTAGCGCCGCGTGCAGTTGGGCACAAATACAGTCCCATTCAAGAGAAAGCCGTCAAGATCCACCTTGGCTGAGATACCAGGGCACAGCGAGGCCTTCTCGCAGTAGGCCCTGACGCGGTAGATGCGCAGCGGTCCGTAGCTCGAGAGGATCAAGAACTGGAACTGCGGAAGGCTGTCCCTGTCGCTGCAATACTTGAGATATGCGCTGAAGATCTGCAGAGCTGGAGAGACTGCATAGAAAACATAGTTTCTGCTACTGGTCGAGTGAATGCGCGTCGCCTCATATTCATATGGCACTACAAGGGTGCTATGTGGGTCAAATCCAAACTCGTCTGCTGGAACTAAGCGCTTTGGGGCCGCTGGGAGATCATTGAAGACACGCTGTAGCGTGAAAACATCACGCTGATCCCCTGTGAGGCGCTCCACCTGCACCATCGTGCCTCCATCAGGCTGTGGATCCTCTAACAAAAGTGCATCCCCTGCGATAGCAAATGGCTGCCCTGCCATCCGCACGAAGGGCAGTCGATATTCGGCGTCTGGCTTGGGCACAATGCTCAAAACTGTGCTGATGCCAACATGGCAGTCGAGGGAACCAGACCCTGTCGCGAAGCTGGACCCCCCTCCTAGATTGGAGAAGGACGTGCTTCCCACAAACGCTGTGCTGATGCCGCCACCAGGCAGCCGGCTGGAAGGAGTCGCCGTCCCTGTCGCGTGCAGAACACAGTCTCGCCCTAGCAGCTGCTTGCCCTCACGCCAGGTGCGTGCGTTGACCATGATGGGATTCGCGTTGCGTGCTCCTGCGATCCTCGCCGCCATGCAGAAGGGAAAGCAGGAGGTGCCTACAGTGAGCGTGGGATCGCAGAGTGCTGCAGGGAGCATAGAGCATTTGGGAACAAGCCAGATCGTTGCGTCGACAGACTCACACGTCCCGCGAGTGGTGCAGTCTGTCGTAGGTAGCGCAGTGGTGGTGGGACCGAAGGCGGCGACAGTGCCTTCGTAGCGTCGTACCGGCCAGCGCACGCTGTGCACAGAGATCTCCACTGCTGCACAAGATAAGTCTGACACCCAGGTGGAGTCCTGGAACCACACATCAAATGTAGCGTCGGCTGTGGTGATTGCAGTGGCGTATCGTGGGAGCAGCGCGCAGCGGATTGCTATTCCAGCTGTGGTGTCGATGCAGCTGCAGCCAAGCAAAGTTGTAGTCTGTGTTGCAGCGGGGCGCGACCCTTGCGAAGAGCTCGCGGCTCCGTCGCCGCTTACCTCGCCATAGCTCACAGCAGCCACCCCCATCGATGGGTCGATAGGGATGGGCCAGGCGCGGGGCGCGATGCCGTCCTGCCCAGCGCCATAAAAGTAGGCGACAGTAGCGTTGGTGGCTGCCAGCGTCCACTCTGTGAGCCCTACGACAGCTGTAGCACCCTCTAGCAGCCCAGCCCTGAAGGTGTCAGGACCAAGCGCGATTGGCTCCGGGCATGGCTCTGGAATGCCGGTGAGGGTGCGCTGCGAGATAGCAAAGGCAACCGACGCCCAGTTGTCAAGGAGCTGACCGAAGCTTCGCACGCCTCCTATGACTCGAGCAAAGACTGGCTCAAAGTCAGGGGTGCACATGAGCACGTCAGATGCCATGCCTTGGTGGCCAAAGAGCGTGCATCGACGCTCTGTGACTATGGGCATCACTATGAAGAGATGCAACATGGCATTGCTAATCTGGTGAATGGTTCGTGCCAGATTCACATCGAGCAGCGGATACAGCATCAGGTCGGCAGGAATGGTCATCATGGTGCAGATCTCGCCTACGAGCCCAGTGCTTAGCACTGCCACCGTGCGCAGGTCTGCCATGGGGGTGACTAGGTCTAGCTCTGGGGGGTTCAACAGGCAAGTGGCATTGACACATTGTGCTGCCTTGACAAAATTGAGGCAAGAGTCGGCAAAGTGCGTCCCAAGCTGCAGGAAGGAGACCCCTATGTTCACCAGAAGCTTTGCCTCATCAAGCATGATGGGTAGCAGACCCTGCGTCACAACTACGCGAGCGATCCACACTGCTGCGTTGAAGATAGGTATACACCCTCTGAAGCACAGGGCAAAAATCTGAAAGGGGAATAGCAGGTAGCCATGCACAAAAGGCCCCACCCTTGCATTGTAGTAGCCCACAGCATGCAGCCACACGCCTGGAAAATCAGAGTAGGTCGTGCTGAGAACAGAGAGAAATATGAAAAGGAGCAGCAACCAAAAGAGCGCTGTTAACGAGACTGTTGTGATGCGGATGATAGCATTTGCAAAGGCAGAGAATAGTGAGGCACCCACTCCAAAGACCCCTCCCCAGACCTGGTAGGCCTCGCTAGCCTTACCTTTTTTTGTGTTGTGAGAGGGTGAGAATAACCAGAGGAACGTGTTTAGAACACGCTCGCACACACACAGCGCTATGAGAGACACTGCAAAGGCATATAGGGTTACAGCGGCCATTGCAGCCTTCTTCTTCACTGTGAAAAAAGACACAAAACTTTATATATACCAACAGGAAACTCAACATACGGCCATCAACCCCCACCCACAGGCGCGCGTGTGAGCCCGGCCGCAGCTGCACCAGAATCCAATGTGGCGACGTTCAGACATGGCATAGCATCAGCTTTCTTGTATCCTAGCTCGATACACTTGGAGCAGTCCTCACATATGGCATCAGAGCGCTGGAAGTTGAGCTGGCCGTCTGTCTTTGCAGTCGAGGAGAGCTGCATGCACCGCACACGGCTCTGTGAAGGGTCTGGGCAGTCTTGTGTGGTGCATTGTGTACAGGCACTGGAACCGGCAAAGGAATAAGTGCCATCAGGGCACGCCCTCTGGCTGTCCGCACCATACTGGTTGTTGAGATGTGTGGTGCAGTAGAAGCCTGCTGGACAGAAGTCACACGCATCGTTGTGGCTGCTGTTTCGGAAAAAGCCATCGGAACAGACGCACTGCGTGGCATATCCTCTGGCATCCACGACTGCTGCCTGGTTGAGACCACACCGCTGAGGTGCCAGGGCCCCACCAGCGCATCTATAGTTCATCTGCGTGATCGTGCTGCCATCGCGAACTGGAACGATATCCAGGACCTTGCCATAGTGCTGGCGACCAATGGACTCATTGCAGGGAAAGCACCTACCTGCTATAGGCGGGGGGTAGTCAGGCAAGGCGTTTATGGGATCCCTATACTGGATCAGGACGTTTTGCACCCACGAATTGAACCCCCCTGCAGGGGGGGCGAGCATGTCGAAGTCGCGCGGCACATGGTATCGGCAGTTGTAGTCAGGTGTGCTGCATGTGAGCCAGGTGCCTGGCTCGCACTGCACGTTGCAGCCCATAGATTTGACGCTGACAAATGCACCTGCTGCCATTTGCGCCAACAGCCCAGATGGATCAAACAAATCTCGAACAGCCCCGTCCAGGGTGGTGAGGGGGGTGGCTATTGTGTATCCGGACTGACAAGTGTAGACCGGCTCAACTGGGACGCACATCTTGCACCAGGGAGACTGGTATACAGTACTTGTGTCCATACCGTAATCCCTGCTCAGCTCTGTCTTTGAAAAGTCTGACAGTGTCTGTATCATCTTGCACAGGTACAGCGAGCGCACTATATTATCGGTGGATCTGCATAAGGGGGTCGTAGTGAGCATACCTGCGTCATAATGGTTGGCCCACATAGCAGGCGACGAGAAGAGGCTAGGCATGACAATGCCCTCTGCCTTGGCGTAGACAGGTGTCCAGGCCTTGCCGTTCTCAGGATAGTAATCTGAAGGGAAATCAGAATTGGCATAGAAGTCATTGATGTAATAGGAGCAAGTATGCGCCGCCTCAGGGTGTGAGCCTAGGAAATCGTTGGTGTCAGGAACTGGATATGGGAAGCAGCTGCTTAGAAGCATATCATACTTGAGGTAGTTTTTCTCGTTACAGGAATCTTGCAGGCAGTAGTTCACATACTGCACGACTCCACCATAGAGAGCAAACGTGGGCTGTAGCGGGAGCATCGTGAAGAGGAGGACATACAACACGCTCCTGTGCGTGGGAGGCATCAGGCTAGAGCGAGGGAATCGTGTTTAATAATGTCTATTGATACAGGTAACTTTTCGTGCTAGTGGGATTTTTTTTCGTGCTAGTGGTAATTTTTTCGTGCTAGTGGTAATTTTTTCGTGCTAGCGGCAAAAATATAGATATCAACCCTGTACCAAGACAATAAACAGGCACAGACGTCAGAATCAGTTTCAGACGTCAGAATCAGTTTCCGACGTCAGAATCAGTTTCCGACGTCAGAATCAGTTTCCGACGTCAGAATCAGTTTCCGACGTCAGAATCAGTTTCCGACGTCAGAATCAGTTTCCGACGTCAGAATCAGTTTCCGACGTTGGTATTTAGTTCTGGCGTCTGTGCCTTCAGCCGACGTCGGAACGATCTCTTTATAAGCAACGAAACCGAGACAAAGACAATTTTGCCACGGCCACTGCCACGCATGTCAAGTCTACCTCCATCGCCAACAGGACCAATCTCTCCGGCCTCTGATTTGAAAGCGGTCAAAACTCTTTTTATTTTTTTCCATGTGTTTTTTTGCACGCTGACACGTGGCATATGCAAGCAGACTCCAAGCGAGTACTTTGTCGCCCGGCTTATGGGAAAGGATTCTTTCCGCAAGAAACTCGAACAACGTCGCCTCCCGCAAACCGCCCCTGTGAATGCTGAAAAACCTTGGGCATCCTCTCGTCATTTTATCAATGCAGCCCTGCGCTTCCTCCCTTCCTCCCTGGCTGTCTTTGGTGTTGAAAATCTTGATGTAAGTGATATATTTCGTTACTTTTTGTTTAATTTTGTAGCTAATCCATTTCATCTTTTCAAACAGTCAAGCTCCCTTCCCAAGGACTATGATTTGCAGTCGTTATTTGATGGCAAACTTGCATCGCTGCAAGCTGACGATGCTGTCATTGCATCCGTCCGCCGATTCTATAACACATACTTTCCAGATATGGAGCCAGAAGACGTTGGAGTCGCGCTGACGTTTGAATTTTCAAGCGGGATGGTTGTGAGTGGATCTGACTTTTCAGAGCTATGCAACGAGATTTCTCGCATTCTTACGGAAAAGGACCCAACCTTCAGGAAATGCACTGTGGGTGTTTTTGCAACTACGCTCACAACAGTGACTCTCATTCTTCGTTGGGTGGAAAACCCGCTTCTTACTGTGGAGCTAACGCAGATTCTCTCTGACTCCATCAAGGTGAGTTTCCATAGTTTTTTCCATTTCATTTTTTTCGTGCTAGCACGAAATCTGACGCTGTCATTTGTTATCTGCCGCAGACGATGTCCGGGTCTTCGTACTTGTACAGATACTTTCATCTCGATGGAGATGATGAGGCCCAACAGAGCCGTCGCTCTAACTGTTTCCAGGTCAATGTCCTTATCCAGATGCTGCGTGGCGAGGATGAAATTCAGTCTACTTTTTCTCGTGACCTTGTATTCATCACCGAAATCTTCCGCAACACATATGGTTTCTTCTTTGAGGAGCGCAGAAGGCTGATTCAGGACAGATACGCCCCCGCTCTCTGCTCTGCAGCCTCCCAATCCACCAACAATCAGCTTGCGAACCTGTACAGTGAGTTCTGTGAGGCAGGGCCGCGGCAGCAGGTGGAAGAAATTGGCTCGTTTGCTCTCCGATTCCAGGAGCTCTACATGGCAATTCTTTTGATCTGGGGCGGTGTACCTGCTTCTGTGTTTGAGCGCGATGTAGTATTCTACATGAAGCGCAGCCATAGCCAGCCGGCCAGCCACGCAGTCAACAGGAAGCTGCTTTACAGCAAGCTGGATCTGTCTACGTTTCAGCGGCTCAATGTCGTTGCACTTCGCCAGGTTACGTCGCTGGGATTCTGGGTCTTACAGGCGCTCGACGATGTGGCTTCTCTTGTGTTTCTCCTGCAGTGTGACAGTAGCGCAAGTCGGGTTGGTAAAATTGATCTTACTGTGGACCTCAAGGATCTCGACAGGGACTATCTGGTTGCCACAGCCATTAAGTGTGATAAAATGTCGCTAAAAAAGGCCATCAAGGAGGCCCAGGAAATTGCAAGAAGCGCATGGGACTACATCCAGCATGCTCTTGTGGCCGCCTACAATTCTGTTGCTTCCGGAATCCACATTGAGACTCTCCCACTCGTCCACAAGCGTCTCTACAATGCGTGGCGAGCCATCCGTTCCCTGGAGAGCAATGAGATGGTTATCCGCGCGTTTGAGTATGCATCCATTCACAATGGCATCGAAACAGTATCCCCGGAGCCAAGGCGAAATCAGTACCTTGCTATGTTTTACGGTGACATGCGGCGGGACGCGTTTCACGGAGGGGTCTCGCGGCTTTTCTCTCCAACTTACTCTTCATCCAATATGGAGATGAATGCCATATTGTTTCGCGAAGGTCTATTGATCGATATCAACGAGGATATTTGTTCCGTGATGCTGGATCGCGCAAGCACCGGCTCGGTGCAGCCTGTGCAGGACATGAATGTACAGAGCATCTCACAGAAAATGCACAAGCAAATTGCAGCTGCCATGCACATTTTCACCCTTCGATCCATGTTTGGGCAGATCTGGGAGACGTCTGTGCAGGAGGTGTGCAGGGGACTCATCCAAGCGGAGGTTTTGAACAAGGGCGATAGTGCCATTTGCACCGCTCTCAGCTCGTTCCGGCGGCTTGAGGGAGACTATGATGTCCCAGAGCACATCAGCACTGTCAGAGAGATTGTCACTGAATTGGATGCAATTTACAAGACCAAAACCACTGTTATTGATGCATCCATGCCTGCTTTGAAGGCGATTCACGAGGCTGGATTGGGTCTGGCGCACAGCATTAAGGTGAAGCCGTTAAGCGACCTCATTAACGACCAGAACTGGGTGGCGGCTTATACTGAGGAAACTGCCGCCATGTTTGAAGCTGATTTTGCCGCTGCTGCCGAGGGCGCTGGGGCGGGGGCTTCCTCTTCTTCTGGCGC
>Ga0194062_1000249_pt1 | contig 22512 bp, 21 predicted proteins | sample SepL2225m_MetaG_FD_155481 | JGI IMG/M metagenome (GOLD analysis project Ga0194062, IMG submission 155481) | Anoxic zone freshwater microbial communities from boreal shield lake in IISD Experimental Lakes Area, Ontario, Canada - Sep2016-L224-25m | ecosystem: Environmental > Aquatic > Freshwater >... | reverse complement strand
CCGCAAAGCTCAGTGGAGAATTCGCCTATTTTTAATACTCTGACTTCATCGCCGTATTTTTCGCCAAATAAAGCCATAGCGCCCGCTTGAACCGCTAAATCCTTAGCCATGACCTCTGCAGTCACCGAGTTATTTAAACGAATTTGCTCATTAACCAAGCGCTCAAGAGTCGTAATTTGTTCAGCCGTGACTGGCTCAAAATGCGAAAAGTCGAAACGTAATCGATCAGGATTTACTAGCGAACCCTTTTGACTTACGTGGTCGCCTAAAACCTGTCGTAAGGCTGCATGTAATAAATGAGTAGCTGAATGATTAAGTTCAGTCGCTTTTCGCGCTTCGGCATTGACTTTTGCATGACATAACTGATCGACACTCAATGTACCCGAAAGTACTTTTCCTTTATGTAAAAATAAACTGCCACCCTGCTTTTGAGTGTCAGATACTTCAAAGACGACGCTTGAAGCTATAATTTGACCACTATCACCAACCTGGCCGCCAGACTCTCCATAGAAAGGCGTTTTATCTAAAACAACCAAGCCCTCATCGCCGACCTGTAAACTGGAAACGGCTTGCCCCTGACTATACAGAGCAATAATCTGAGCCTGATCATCCAAGCACTCATAACCTATAAAATCAGTCTGTCTTTCCAGTTTAATTTCCTGACTATATTCAGCGCTAAAACTACTCGCCGACCGAGCCCTATCCCTCTGCGCTGTCATAGCCACTTCAAACCCAGCATGATCCACTGTCAAATTATTTTCACGGGCAAAATCAGCGGTTAAATCCACCGGAAAACCATAAGTATCATATAGCTGAAAAACTGTTTCACCCGGAATGACCGAGCCTTGTAATTTAGCGACACAGGCTTCGAGAATTTTCATACCTTGCCCAAGCGTTTCTGCAAAACGCTCTTCTTCTTTCTTTAAAACCCGCTCAACCTGCTCTTGTGCAGCCTTAAGCTCAGGAAAAGCAGACCCCATTTCAGCCACTAAAGGTGCAACTAATTTGTAAAAGAACACCTCTTGAATACCTAAGCGGTATCCATGACGAATAGCACGTCGAATAATACGACGTAACACATAACCTCGACCTTCATTAGACGGCATCACACCATCCGTGACCAAAAAGGCGCAGGAACGAATATGATCGGCAACAACCCGTAAAGAACTCAGTGTTAAATCAGATGTCCCTACTATTTGAGCGGCTGCTTTTAAAATGCCTTGAAATAAATCAATTTCGTAATTGTTATGTACACTTTGAAGCACTGCGCTAATGCGCTCAAGGCCCATCCCTGTATCAACTGAGGGCTTTGGCAACGGTGTCAACGTACCATCTGCAGCTCGATCATATTGCATGAATACTAGATTCCACACTTCGATATATCGGTCACCCTCTTCATCGGGTGAACCCGGAGGCCCCCCTGGAATATTTTCACCATGATCGTAGAATATCTCTGTACAAGGACCACAAGGCCCCACATCGCCCATAGACCAAAAATTATCTTTCGCACCTATCTTGGATAGCCTATCCTCTGGTATACCTATATCATTTAACCAGATATTAGCTGCTTCTACATCTTCTTCAAAAACAGTCACCCATAATTTACTGGCAGGAATTTCTAATTCTTTCGTTAAAAAATCCCAGGCATAATGAATGGCATCTTTCTTAAAGTAATCACCAAAGCTAAAGTTACCCAGCATCTCAAAAAAAGTGTGGTGCCTAGCCGTGTAACCCACATTTTCTAAATCATTATGCTTGCCACCGGCTCTTACACAACGTTGAGTCGTTGCAGCCTTATTGAAGTTACGCTGTTCTCTACCTAAAAACACGTCCTTAAACTGAACCATCCCTGCATTAGTAAATAATAAGGTTGGATCGTTACCTGGAACAAGAGAACTAGAAGGTTCTATGGAATGCCCGCGCTGACTAAAAAAGGCTAGGAAGGCAGTGCGCAACTCGGCGCTTGTCATTTTTTTCATGGTAATAAGTGATTTTTAAAAGGTGCTAACAACACCCTACAATTTAATATTTAAATGATCAAACAAAGTACTAATCATCGAGCCAGGAAAACCGCGCTGAATTAAGAAACGGCTACGTTTTGCCCATTCATTACGATCAACATGTGCATCATGCCCATATTTCTTAATATAAACCTGTTCAAGCAAGGTCATCCAACTACCGATAGTCTTTTGTACAGTCTCGTCAAGGAAAAACCCGCTAATCCCATTTCTCTTTAGCTCATAAGCCAGATAAATAGGGCCATAGCCCTTTTGAATACGATAACGGGCATAACTCTCTGCATATCTTAAATCGCTTTGCCAGCCTTGTAGAGCCAAATCTTCAATAACAGCTAAAACTTCGTCTTTTTCAAAGCCCTTTGCCAATAACTTGTTCAATAATTCAATTTGGCTATGTTCTCTCATTGCCAGAAGACGGATACCAGCTTGTTCAATCTGCTTAAAGCGACTCTTTTCCCCGTCTTTATTCTCAACCATTTACATTAGATGTAATAAATTACTCGCCTTATATCTCGTCAATTTCAGCGACATCAATCAAGTCAACAATAGGATGCAACTTACTAAAAGCTTCGGTTCTTATTTTAACTTCAATTTCTTTTGCTTTCTCAGGATGTTCTTTTAAAAACAACTTAACATTCTCTTTGCCCTGGCCGATTTTTTCATCGCCATAACTGTACCATGATCCTGATTTTTGAATAAAGCCATAGCTCACACCCAAATCAACAATTTCACCCAGAAAAGATATACCTTCTCCATATAAAATTTCAAATTCTGCCTGTCTAAAGGGCGGAGCTACTTTATTTTTGACAACTTTTACCCTGGTTTCGTTACCGATAACCTCATCGCCTTTTTTCACCGAACCAATCCGACGAATATCTAATCGCACTGAAGCATAAAACTTAAGCGCATTACCACCTGTGGTCGTTTCAGGACTGCCAAACATAACCCCAATTTTCATTCTGATCTGATTGATGAAAATAACTAATGTATTCGAGCGCTTGATATTACCCGTTAATTTCCTTAAGGCTTGAGACATCAAACGGGCCTGCAAACCCATATGAGAATCGCCCATATCACCTTCAATTTCAGCCTTGGGTGTTAACGCAGCGACCGAATCAATAACCACTATATCAACTGCACCAGAACGCACCAACATATCTGTAATTTCTAAAGCCTGCTCACCTGTATCAGGCTGAGAAACTAATAACTCATCAACATTAACCCCAATTTTCTCCGCATAACCGGGATCCAGAGCATGTTCAGCATCAACAAAGGCAGCCGTACCACCTAACTTTTGCATTTCGGCAATCACCTGCAGCGTCAAGGTAGTTTTACCGGATGATTCTGGTCCATAAATTTCAACAACCCGCCCCCTAGGCAAACCGCCACAACCTAGAGCAATATCCAAACCTAGAGAACCCGTAGAAACAACATCAATATCACGAGAAGCCGCTACATCACCCATCCGCATTACGGAACCTTTTCCGAATTGCTTCTCTATCTGCATCAGTGCTGCACCTAACGCTTTCTTTTTGTTCTCATCCATTATAAATACCTTGTAGGTTTGAAAAATGCCGATTAAGTAATCTGATTATTATCACATAGACCTATTAGCTTCGGGTAGTTCAACTGCTTAAAAACTGTCCGCTTTTGCTCTGGCTTCTTTACCGCCATTAATATCACCCTGTACTTCACGGGCCCTGGCAATCAACAACCAACTGTGTTTTTTCATATTAGCATCGTTAGACGCTAATAACGCGGCTTTTTTTGCCAGATCTTCTGCTAAACGGGGTTTTGACTGCTTTAGTTTTAATAAAGCCAACTTATAATACAAAGTAGCATTACGAGGTTCGATTCTAATCGCTCGTTCTATGGTGGTTGTTGCTGCTTCAATATTCCCTGATTGACTACTTTGATTAGCCGCTGATGCTAAAGCCCCTACTGCAGGAGACAAAGGCGCAAAGTTTTGTAAGGGCTCAAAATCAGGTGGCTTAATGACGACCGGCTCGGGTTTGAGTTCATGTACCATGGATTCTGGAGGTTGTTGGGCTGGATTTGAAGCTTCTTGTTCAGCAGTTGCTGATGTCCCTTCCGGCGCTTCATTTTGCAATTCCGGCGCCATAAACTGAGGCTGCAACTCTTCTAACTTTGGTCCAAGGCTTTCTACATCGCTGAGCGGTTTAGTTTCTACTATTTCAGGAGTAGGTTGGGGTATCGGTTCGGGTACAACTACCGGTGCAGGAGTTTTTGGCTTTTTCAACAGGGGAGGCATTGTTTGGCTACGAACAACAGCACCACTTCCATATACTGGAGCAGGTACCTGGGTCGCACAACCAACCACCAATAGGGTCAATGTGCCAAGTAAAATGAGTCTTAGAATTAGCATACTTAATATTTAAAGGGTTGTCATAAAGGTGATTAAATGCCTCACCTAAAAAGGGATGTCGTCATCAAAATCTTCATAAGCTGGTGGCGATGGTGGCATACCGCCATCCGTATGGCTTGGAGGCACAGATGATTTAGATTGATACGTTGGCTTTGAAGAAGGAGCAGAATACCCAGAAGCTGCTTGATCAGCACCAAAATGGGCTGTACCTCCTGTACGACTATCTAACATTTGCATTTCTGTCGCAATAATTTCAGTCGTATAACGATCCTGACCATCCTGAGCTTGCCATTTGCGAGTTTGTAAACGTCCTTCTACATACACCTGACCGCCTTTTTTTAAATATTCACCAGCGATCTCAGCTAACCGATTAAAAAATACCACTCGATGCCATTCAGTAGATTCTTTTTTTTCACCCGACTTATCTTTCCATCTAAAATTAGTCGCTAACGTTATATTGGCTACAGCACCACCCGAAGGCATATAGCGAACCTCAGGATCGGCACCCAATCTTCCAATCAATGTAACCTTATTAAGCATGTATTCTCCTAAATTTTATTCGGTTTAATTAACATTTAAAACGATATAGGCATATAGTACCCGATCATCGTTATTAAATTAAGCAAATTACACGATTAACTCTGTAGTCATTGAGACTCTGCTAAAATCTGGATGACATCCCCCATCTTTTTAGTTGCTTTCCATCCCAGCTTTTCAAATGCCTTACGTGGGTTACCCTGACTCCAAGGAATTTCATTAGGTCTCATAAGTTGAATATTTTGTATGACGTGATCCTTCCAGTTAAGCCCGTAATGCGCAAAAGACTGAGCAACAAACTCTTGTAATGAATTAGCCTCTCCAGTAGCAATTACAAAGTCTTCTGCTTTTTCAGCCTGAAGAATTCGCCACATAGCATCGACATACTCAGGCGCCCACCCCCAATCTCGAACTATACTTAAATCACCCAAATTGAGCTTGTCTTTTGATCCCTTCGATATTTTATATGCAGAACGAATCACTTTTTGAGTAACAAATCGTGCCGGTCTCAAGACAGACTCATGATTAAACAAAATTCCATTGACTGCAAATATATTGTAAGCTTCACGATAGTTTTTTACTAACCAATGTGCAGATGACTTAGCAATCGCATAAGGACTGACCGGTTTAAATGACGTATACTCATCAGCAGAAACACCTTGAGAATCACCGAAACATTCACTAGAACTTGCATGATAAAACCGCGCTGGCAATTTAAGAAACCGCATGGATTCCAAAACATTCAAAGTACCAATTATGATACTTTCAATGGTTTCCGACGGCTGTTCAAAAGATAAGCCCACAGATGTTTGACCAGCCAAATGATATATTTCATCGGGTAAAACTTTAGAAATTACCGTCAGGGTACTTTTAAAATCATGTGGCGCCATAGATAACAAACTAACATCATCAGCAATACCCAATCGCACAAGGGAAGAAAAACTTGAAGCCTCTGCATCTCTTGAAGTCCCGTAAACTGTGTAACCCTTATTTAACAAAAATTGTGCTAGATAGGCACCATCTTGTCCACCAACCCCAGTAATAAGTACTTTTTTATTCACTTTTATCCTTTAAGTAAGTTGGTTCAGTCCAATTATCGGATGATAAGACAATGCCGTTATGAATCATGCTTACAATTTTTAAACAAGTTGAGAATACCTAGCGATCCAATCAGAAAATCATCAAGATCAATGCAGTATGTTAAAACACCTGCAGTACCCATTAGCCGCCAATCAAAACGGTGGGTAACCCTAAAACGATAGTACCACCGTGAACTGTTGAGTCACCCAGTCTGGCAGCTGGCAAATTATTAATTAATACAGTTGAAGAGCCTTTAATAATTACATCAGGTGGTCCTACGCAAGTTGCCTGATCAAACAATCGAGCAGCAGGTAAACTACCTATCAATACGGTGACACCTCCTGGTGGAAGAATGGGGCCACCGACATGAGGAACCGGGCCCGTAAACATTGGACAAACATGCATATCTGTTATACGTGCAGCGGGCATTCCCATAGCACCTCCTATTGACAATCAATTTCTTAATTTTTCTGTTTATGCCTTATTGTTTGGCATAAAACGATTATTCTAGACGATTATTTACTTTTAAAATATCGACTGCTGTTTCCAAGAGGTGAAAAACGATATTAATCGTTGTACTATTAATATCCAAACTAGGATTAAGCTCCGTAATTTCGAAACAGACAACTCTTTCATCACGTAAAATAACACCGATGAGATCTGCTGCTTCCTTGGGCATAATACCATTCTCAACAGGTAGTCCTGTACCTTTTGATATAGAGCCATCTAAACAGTCTGTATCAAAGGAAAGATAAATCTCCGTACACTCTTTCAGATACTCTAAAATCTGCTCACCTAGTGGCATTGCTTTCCTATCATGTAATTCCGCAGTTGAAAAGTTTCGTATGCCTAATTTTTCAATAAGATAAGCTTCTTGTTCTTCTAAATCACGGACCGATACATATACCACATCCGAAGGTCTGGTTTTTTCGAATACCCCCCCGATTAATTTTAACTGACTCCAAAACTCTTGAGTCATTTTATCAGGGTCTCTGAATAGACAGGCTAAATTATCTACCCCTAAAGCTGCCGCTACCGGCATTCCATGCATGTTTCCAGAAAAAGAGGTAAACGGCGTATGCAAATCTGCATGTGCATCAACCCAAATAACACCTAGCCGTGATTCGGGGTTAGCCTTTTTAATGCCTGCTATTGTTCCTGCTGCACTACTATGATCACCTGACAATACAATTGGAAAATGACCAGAGACCCGTGAGTCACACACCACCTCACAAACGGATTCAGAGATATTAAGAACCTGTTCAATGTGCTTGGCATACTGAGAGGTAAAACCTTCTGGAAAAGCGACAACACACGCGGTGGTCTTTAACTGATCAAACTGACGGGATTGCTTGGCTAAATTTAACAACGCGTTGATGCCTTGATCAGCGCCTCTAACCCCTGCCCCTATGTCAGAGCAAACTGTAATAATCACAACTAACTCCCTAAACCTATTACTGTTTATGATTATTCTAAATAAAAAAGGCTGTTCCTCGAAATGCAGAAACAGCCCCCATCATTTACTATTCAGATAATGTTACTATTTATCTTTTTTCTTGTCAGATTTCTTCTTTTTATCTGAATCCGCTTTTTTAGGTGTAACCGCAATCATGGGATTAGCTGCAGACACTGTCACAGTTGCAGTTGAGTGCTGAAGTTCTTTCTCAAGGGACCTAACATAACCATCAAATGAATGCTTACTATCAGGCTTAATTTCTTTAATCTCAGTTGGCAAGCCAATTCGATCAAGAATTTCAATAAACGGCTCTGGATCAAGCTCTTCAACATTGACCATGGTTTTTGCATCCCAAACCCCATTAGCCACTAACATAGCTGCCGCTACTGGTGGTACACCCGCCGTATAACTGATACCTTGAGACTCAATCTCTTCATAACATTGCTTATGGTCAGAGACTTGATAAATCAGAATCTCACGCATTATTCCATCTTTTGAACCTTTAACAAAGGTTCCAATACAGGTTTTACCGGTATAGCCGGGTGCCAAAGTCATAGGGTCTGGCAGAAGCGCTTTAACAACCTTTAACGGCACCACTTCTTGCCCAGTGGTTAAGGTAACCGGCAGATGCGACAGGAAGCCCAGTGTACGCAATACCGTAAACACGTTAATATAATGATCACCAAACCCCATCCAGAATCGAATACTGTTTGCATCGATATTTTTAGACAAAGAATGCAACTCATCATGACCATTCAAATAAACTGGTTGATGACCAACCACAGGAAAATCATATTCTCGTTTCACAGAATGAGTAGGAAACTCTTGCCACTGACGATCTATCCACGTCCAAACCTTAACGAACTCGCGGAAATTGATTTCAGGATCAAAGTTAGTTGAGAAATACCGACCATGACTTCCCGCATTAACATCCAGGATATCAATCGTATCAATCGTGTCAAAATAACGTTTAACCGCAAGCGCACAGTAAGCATTAACAACTCCCGGATCAAAACCTGCACCCAAGATAGCCGTAACGCCTTTTTCAGCACAACGGTCTTTACGTTTCCATTCATAGTTAGCATACCAAGGTGGCTCTTCACACACCTTATCCGGATCTTCATGAATGGCTGTATCAATATAAGCAACACCTGTTTCAATACAGGCTTCCAATATCGACATATTCAGGAAGGCCGATCCAAGATTAATTACAATTTCGGTCTTGGTCTCATTGATCAACTTAATGGTCGCTGGAATATCCAGGGCATCCAATTGAGCAGAATACAGTTTACCTTCTGGATTTTTTAAGTGACCTTTACGAAGTACACTTTCAATAATTGCATCGCATTTAGCTTGCGTCCGCGATGCGATACAAATGTCACCAAGAACATCATTGTTCATAGCCGCCTTATGAGCGGCAACGTGCGCTACGCCGCCTGCTCCGATAATCATTACGTTTTTTTTCATACTTATGGATCCTCTTCTTATTATGATAGACAGCCAATGTAATCGTTATAGTCAAAACTGCGTACCCGTTCTATCGTTCCATCCAACCTTCGCACCACAATAGCAGGCATTGCGACCCCATTAAACCAGTTCTTCTTTACCATTGTATAACCCGCCGCATCTGCGAAGCGTATTTCGTCACCCACCTTTAAGGGGTGATCCAGCTCATAACTGCCAAACAGATCACCCGCCAAACAAGTTCGTCCAGCAATCATAATAGGGTAAGCGCCCTCCTCGGGTGATGAAACTCTCGGATTTGTTTGGTAAATCAAATGATCCAGCATATGTGCTTCAACAGACGCATCAACAATTGCAATATCTACTTCGTTATGAACAATATCAAGCACAGTAGTCACCAACTCGGCACTGTTCGTAATGGCCGTTTCACCGGGTTCAAGGTAAACCTGTACGCCATAGTTCTTTGCAAAATCTTTTAGGACCTGGCAGAATTTTTCCAAGGGATAACCCGCCTTAGTAAAATAAATGCCGCCACCAAAACTAACCCAAGCCATCTTTTTTAACAGACTTGCGTAATTAATGCCGATTTGCTCAATGGCTTCGGTAATATTATCCACATCATCATTTTCACAATTAAAATGAAACATCAAACCGCTTAATTTATCAGCAACCGACTCCAGATCTTGAACATTACAGACGCCAAGTCTGGAACATCGCCGCGCAGGATCAGCCAAATCAAAATGAGAATAACTGATACCGGGATTGGCTCTAAGTCCTAGCTTTAAATGGCTGACCCGACCGTAAAATCGGTTTAACTGGGATACAGAATTAAATATCACCTTATCGGCAAACTTAGAAACTTCATCGATCTCGTCAGATGAATAGGCGACGCTGTAAGCATGAACTTCTTTCCCAAACTTTTCGTAACCCAATCTGGCTTCGAAAAGTGAACTGCTGGTTGTACCATCCATGTATTGACGCATCAGGTCGAAAACACTCCACGTTGAAAAACATTTTAGTGCCAGGACGGATTTGGCTCCGGATTGCTCCCGTATGAACTGGATGATTTCAAGATTTTTTTTAAGTGCGACTTCGTCAATAAGATAATACGGGGTGTGTAACTGCGACAAATTTAAAACCTCGTAAAATGTTATATACAAAAAACAGCATAAAGTCATCGTTACGGTTTGTCAACCCAGTGAAATTTAAACTGGAAGTTGCAATTATTTAATCAAACTTTCATAATTTTTTAGTATTATTCAAGTAATTTGAGTTAAATTTAAGCTTCTAAACTAATCAAACACAGCTTTTTAAGTTAAAAGTCGCGATACATACTATAATACTCTTGCATACTTTCCTTACAACACGCTAAATATAAACCTTGAGGTATTCTCATGAGCGTTGCAGATACTTTTTTCCCTTGGATCATATTAATTTGTTTTATCGCAACAACCTACATCGGTTATCTAATCGGTAAGAGACAAAAAAACTAAAGCAACAATGTTCTGGCTCATAACAACTTTACTACTTTCCATTGTAAACGGTGCATGGATTCTAAATCGTATCGAACAGGCACATTATCCAGTTTGGCAAGATTTGGGTAAGCCAACCGTATTACTTAGTACAGGTTTCCGTCCACGCATGGCTTTAATAAAATATATCTGGTCTCTAAGATTCAAAAAACTGAAAGACCCTTCCCTATGCCTATCAGGTTATACAGCAATCACTTTAGAGATACTGCTCATCATTCAATTTCTTGTTCTTGCTGTTGCCATCTTATAAAACAGTTCAATCGAAAAAATTATATTCATTGACCCAGCCCCAATCGGCTCACACATTTTAAAATGTGTAAGCCGAGAACATTCTCCTATAATCCTGTTTATAGTCCTGTTTCTTGCCATTACAATAAACCAGTCAGCAACAGTTCACTTTTCATTGGCTAAAATGAAGACTGATCAAACTATTTTTTGAAACAACTACCCCTATTGATTATGTCGCACAACAAAACTATACCAAAGGTCAAAGGCGATTTTTTATTAGGCAATTTAAGACAAATTGCAACCAATCCGTTTAAAGCCCTTCGAGGTTGGCACCAAAGTAATGGCGATCTAGTTAGCTTTAGATTAGCGACTCGCAAATTTTATTTAGTAAGCCACCCAAAACTTATTGAACAGGCATTAATCAAACAAAGCGATATTTTTAATAAAATCTACAACCCTAAAAAACCAACGGGCCTTTCATTAGTTTTAGGTGAAGGTTTAGTTACAAGTAAAGGCGATATTTGGCAGCGACAAAGACGCTTAATGCAGCCAGTTTTTCAAAGAAGTAATATAACAACGCTATTACCGCAAATTGTCATTGCTGGTAATAATATGTTAAGTAGATGGCAACTACTAGGAGAAGGAGTTCAAGTTAACCTGTCAAAAGAAATGACGCAATTAACATTAGAAGTCATCACACAGACCATGTTTAGCACCAGTGTTCTGGACAAGGTAGAGCAGATTTCTCCAGCATTAGATACCTTACTAAAATATGCGACTAAAACCATCATCAATCCGTTTACTTTGCCATTATTGATTCCGACTTCGGCCAATCAGAAATTTAAACGGGCATTAGAAGTCATCGATAATGTCATTTACGAAATTATCGAGCAACGCCGGACCACATCATCAGTGCACAATGACTTGTTGGAAATGTTCCTACAAGCTCGCGATGAAAAGACTGGTGAAAAAATGACAGATAAGCAAATTCGCGACGAGGTTATTACCATTTTTAGTGCTGGCCACGAAACCACCTCAAATTTATTGAGTTGGACCTTATATTTACTCGCTAGACATCCAGAAGTGCTGGCTAAACTTCATCAAGAACTAGAATGTGTGCTTCAGGGAAAAACACCAAATGCAGAATATTTACAACAGCTTCATTATACAAAAGCTATATTGAATGAGTCGATGCGCTTCCGTCCACCTGTTGGACTTATGTTACGCAAGATTAACAAGGATACAGAAATAGATGGCTATCTTTTAAAGGAGGGAAGGTTTGTAATATTCAGTATTTACAATATCCATCACCATCCTGATTTTTGGCAACAGCCAGAACAGTTTGACCCTGATCGGTTTTTAACGCCTGAAAATCGAAGATTTTCTTTTATGCCATTTGGAACTGGAGAGCGGGTTTGCATAGGTAATCATTTTGCTTTAATAGAAAGCCAACTGCTTTTAGCTATGATTGTTCAGAATTATGATTTACAGTTACTTCATAATGATGAAATTGAGATTGAAATGGCGGTATCCTTAAGACCAAAAGGTGGAGTTCCAGTCCGTCTAAAGAGACGATAAAATCAAATAACTTTTTGAGTTATCGATTTATTAATTTAAATAAGGTGAAAGTAAGATGAGAATAATTTTGGTTTGTATGTCAATGTTTGCATTGGTCTCCTGTGCAGAGTACCCCTATCGCGGTAATTATTATGGCAATAATCGTTACGTGACTACACCTTATTATGGTGGTTATAGCGGATATGGTGGAAATGGCGGATATGGTGGCGGTTATCGAAGCGGGAATCGAGATCATGATGATTTCGGAGGCAATCGCGGTGGTTATGGCGGCGGCTTCGATAGGGGTGGTTTTCGCGGTGACGGTGATGGAGGGTTTCGTGGCGGTGATCGTCGATAATTTTGCTGGATTTGTGATCGAAACTTAACTTCTTAGGTAAATCAAATGAATTTAAAAAGCTTATTGTTAATATCCTGCATTGGTTTTTCACCTTTTCTATGGGCAGATCAACTGAGTGATTTAAAGCAACGCGCAGAAGAAGGGGACGTGAGCGCCCAAACTGAATTGGGTGTGGAATATGTTTTGGGTATTGATGTACCGAAAGACTATTCACAAGCCTATAAATTGTTATCAGCAGCGGCTCAAAAAGGTAATAAATTAGCGCAATACAACTTAGGCTTAATGTACGATTTGGGTGAAGGTGTTGTTTTAGACAAACAAGCCGCTGCAAAATGGTTTAGAAAATCGGCAGAACAGGGAGATGTACCCGCGCAGTTTAACTTAGGCTTAATGTATGCACATGGTGAAGGGGTTGTCAGACATTATGAAGAGGCTTTTAAATGGTTTCATAAGGCGGCAGAACAAGGACATACATTGGCACAAGTTAATTTAGGTTTAATGTATGTACGTGGTGAAGGTGTCGTAAAAGACTTGGAAGAAGCGTTTAAATGGTTTAAGACTTCTGCTGAAAAAGGTGATGTAATCGCTGAATACCATTTAGGTTTAAGTTATTTAGAAGGTGAAGGTGTTAAAAAAGACTTAAGTGAAGCCTATTTCTGGCTGGCAATCGCCTCTGCACATGGCGATCAGCATGCACATCAATTGATCAATGAGCTTGAAGCTGAATTAACGGCAAAAGAAGTAATAGATTTGCAAAAAAGAGCGTCTGAATGGAACCTTAAGTTCTTAAAATAAGGCCTCTAGTGAAAACATAACTGCGTTTAATTTAATGACATCAAATCTATCTCTTTTGGCAATTATTATCTTATTACTGAGTGGTTGCACAGCGCCAGCTCGATCAATTATCGACATTTCATTGCCCTATTCAACACAGCCATCAAATCCTAATGAAAAAGAAGTTTATATTAATTCCTTGGTAGATGATCGCTCATTTGAAGCTCAACCTACAGACCTGAGTACCCCATCACTTAACCCGAACGCAGAACAGGGAAACAACATTAACGCCCGTGCAATTGCCCGTAAAAGTGGTAGTGATGGCAAAGGATTAGGCGACATTTTATTACCAGAGGGTAAATCAGTAGAGTTGCTTGTTACAAACGTTCTAAAACAAGCATTGATAGCCAATGGCTACAAAATCATTTCGGATAAAGAACTAATCACTGATAAGACCTCAATTGTGGACGCCAAAATAGATAAATTTTGGGCCTGGATGAACCAAGGACTACTTGCTTCATCCATAACCTCGCAAATATCAACAAATGTAGTCATTAAAAACAGTAATAACACTGAAAAGAGAACTACTTCGGTAAAACAATCTGATACATTCCAGTCAACGTCAGATAATAATTGGAAAGAAATTATTGAAAAGGTTTTAAACGTATACGCAGTTAAATTGAGCTCTCAACTCAAATTATAATCTCACCTTGTAGGAATTTTCCGCTTGGAGCAAAAAGAGGGTGAAAAAATGCGTATCAACGTATCAACCAGTATTCCTCATCCCCGCAGCGATAGCATTAATGGACCGCAACAGTGGCTTCATCCAGGGACTTTCGGCCGGATTAGTTGAATCAATTTCTCGCACCTTACGGAGTAAATACACCTGCAGATAATTGAGCGGCCCAAGATAGGCATCTCGGCGATGTAATGAATCTGCCAATACCGGGTTCTCCGACAACAATCTATCCGTATCTGCAACTTTTAGAATCCAGTCCACAGCTAGCTGGTGTTCGCTCGCAATTAACCCATAAACATGCTGACTAGTCTCAGGATCGACACACAGACTGGCATATTCCTTGGCGATATCCATGTCCGATTTGCTGAGCGCCATCTGGGCGTTACTCAACAGATTACGAAAAAATGGCCAATCCCGGTACATTTCCTGCAACTTTTCCAGACGCTCTGGCCTGCCGTCACACCAGGTCGACAGACTTAAGCCAATCCCGTACCAGGCTGGAAAGGTTTGCCGTGACTGCGCCCAAGAGAATACCCAACCAATCGCACGCACCGAATTTTTGGAGCGATCACCCTTTTTACGGTGTGACGGGCGTGAACCGATATTAAGACCACCGATTTCGCTGGTCGGGGTAGCTTCGTAAAAATAATCCAGAAAGCCGGATGAGCGCTCAGTCAGGTCACGATATCCTTGCTCACCGATCCGTGCCAACTCATCCATCACGGCCAAATTCTCCAAACGATCGCATTGCACGGGTTGCACCAGACTGATACTGGACTTGAGCAAACCGGTCACGCCCATCGTCAATTCATAAACGGCGGTTTCCATATTATTGTAACGGTAGAACAGCACTTCGCCCTGTTCGGTGAATTTGATCTGACCGCGCACCGTATCAGGTGGCTGCGCCAGAATTGCCTCATGAGTTGGACCGCCGCCCCGCCCTACCGTACCACCTCGACCATGAAACAAACGGCACTTAAGTCCGTGCTGCTCTGCGATAGCAATAATTTGCCGCTGTGCTCGTGACAGTCCCCAGGATGAAGCTAAAATACCGCCGTCTTTACAGGAATCAGAATACCCCAGCATAATTTCCTGGCTATCACCAGAAACTCGCAATAATTCCCGATACACTGGAGTATCAAACAGCCGGGTAAGCACCTCTTCTATCCGGTTGAGATCATCTATGGTTTCGAATAAAGGACTCACCCCGATATGACAATGCCAATGGCCACCAATACGCCCAACCAGACAGGTTTGTGCAGCCAGTAACATCACCTCCATGACATGACTGGCATTGTGCGTCATGGAAATTACATATTTACCAAAACAATCCGAACCAATTTCTCGTTTCATTCGAGCCATAACTTCAAATGTTTCTAAGGTCTCGCGACTGGTCGAAGACAAAGAACCGAGATCAAACATCAGCCCACCGGGAACAGCGATGGCCTCGCTTAGCAGATCGAGGCGCTGCCCTTCATCCAAAGCGCGATAATCCACTCCCAGTGCAGCCGCCAAAATATCCGCCACCGCCTCGGTATGCCGTCCCGATTCCTGGCGCACATCCAATTGCATCAAATAAAAACCAAACGTTTCAGCAAGACGAATTAAATCATGCAGTTCTAAATCGGCAATTGCTGCATCACCGTGGCCGCGTAAGGAAGCATCAATTTGCCTTAGATCGTCCAAAAACGCATTTATACCCGGATAGGCATGACGATTCGGCAGGTCCGGTTCGCCCCTCAGATTTTGTTGAACTTGCAGAAGAGCACACTCCATCCGGTACTTCATCAATGCTAGTTTGTGTCGGTAAGGTTCCTGCAAATAGGGTTTTTCTAGCTCCGCTACCGAAGCGCCCAGCATAACCCGATCGACTTCGAGGCTGGCTAAAAAATCCGTCGATAGTTCGCAAAAGCCCTCAGAATGGGAAAGCTGTCCGCGCAATTCATCAAGTCGATTAATGTATTCCTGTAAGATAGTTTGGGCCTGCATACGCAAAGCCAAAACCGTCGTTTCCGAGGTAACATTGGGATTACCGTCGCGATCACCACCAATCCAGGAACCGAATCCTAAAAAGCTGGGCACACGGATTTTCCGAGCCACTTCTTCACCATAGACATCACTCAGAGACCGTTCAAAATTCCGATAAACGCGAACAGTTGCCTGAAACAGAGACAGTGGAAAATAGAACAGCCCAGCGTCAATCTCGTCTGCCACCCCTAACTTACGTGCACGCACCTCATCAGTCTTCCAGAGCATTTGAATCTGACATTGCAAACGTTCGAGCGCTACTTCATGAAAATAGCCTTTCATGCGATTATTGCTCAACGCTTCCAGCGTAAGAAACACATTCCGCAGGGCACTCTTGACCGTACGCCGTTTAACCTCTGACGGATGGGCTGTTATCACCGGGAGATACAATAGTTCATCCAGCAGCACCTGGAGCTTGTCTGCGGTAACCCCTGACTCCTTGAGCGTCAATAAAGTGTCGTGAAAAGAGCAAGGCCAATAGTGACCACCTTGTTCTGCTTTCTGCCGACGTATACCGAGGTAATGAGATTCTTCGGCAATATTGAGCAAGCTAAAATAGAGATTAAATGCACGCACCACTTCACCAAGGGCATCAGAATCCAGGCCATCTACAACATTCTCCAAATGCCAACGCTTCGACAAACTGCCGTCACTTAGTGATCCGGCAAAACGCTTTTGCAATTTTTCAACCGTATCGACCGTTTCAGGCCGAGCCTGAGTTTTTAATACCTGCTTCAATACGGAGTCCATCTGGTGAATCGTGTAATCAAGTTCTTTATCTTCAAAGGGTATGTTCACAGCTAGGCTCCTTATAGTTAATAAATGCAGATTTTTTACCTGCGTCTGTAGGTTAATGGTTATTAATAATTAATGTATCATCATAAAAACTGACTTCACCTGTTGAAATGTCGTGAATGCCACCAACAATCGCAATTGCACCCGTTTCAATCATGTCCTTTAAAATAGGGCTGCGTTCAATAACAGCCTGTACCGTTCTTTTTACATTGATGGTGGACACTTTTTCTACAAACTCAGCATTACCTGAATGTCTATTTTCAGTTTCGGTTTTTTCATCATAAACCGCCGGCTGAATCTTACTTAACAGTGCGGTCAGGTTGCCCATTTCCACATGGTCACAAGCACCTTTTATAGCGCCACATTTGGTATGACCTAACACGACTATAATTTTTGAACCCGCCACTTTGCAACCAAATTCCATACTACCCAGAATATCTTCGTTAATAATATTACCAGCAATCCGCACACTAAATACATCCCCCAATCCCTGGTCAAATATCAGCTCAACCGAGGTACGGGAATCAATACAACTTAAAATAACCGCAAACGGATGTTGTCCGTCAGACGTTTCATTAGCCTGTTGCAGCAAATTACGGTTTACTTTAAGGTTATTGACAAAGCGTTTGTTACCTTCTTTTAATAACTCCAATGCCATTGCAGGCGTAATGGCGGCTTGCATCTCTTTGGTTAAAGTTTTCATTTTTATGCCTTGAAAAGTGTTATGTTTCAAACCGGTTTATAATTGTTTAATCGTTCTTTAAGAATTCAACTGAGTTGCCGCTGTTCCAACAACGTCAGGCAATTTAGTTTGATACTGTCGCAAATAGAGTGCAAAGGTAAGTGACTTAAATTTTTAGTGCTGAAGGGATTTTGTAGCTCGATACCAATTCTATCTAAAGATAACAATGGATAAGCGACTAAAAAATAAATAAATACAGCACTGAACTCCAAATTTTCAATTAATGAAAACGGCAGTAATAACAAAAAAATAAAAATAAACCGTCTGGCTTTAATAGCATAAACCAATGGCATAGGTGTTTTAAGAATTCTTTCACAGCCGCCAATGTGGTCAATCAGCAAAATACGTTGCCCTTCTAGTTTTTCAAAAACAAAGCCATCTATCTGATGAGTAACCCGAGCCTGTTGTAATAAAAACGCCAGTTTGTTGGCAACAAATAGCGGCATGTGACCAGAAGACTTCAGTGCCTCAAAATCCTGCTGACTGAGTAAATCGGTTAACTCATCTAAGTTCTTGCTATTGCGTAAGTATTCTCTGGCCGCAAAAGAAAAGGCAACCGTCCACTTCACCATTTCTTTACACCACTGCCTGTCTTGAGGATTGTCATTTAAATCTTTACTGTAATTTAAAGCCTGAATGACGAGGTTTCTGCTTTGGTTATTTATACCACCCCATAATTTCCGAGCTTCCCACCAGCGTTCGTGACCGGTATTAGTTCGAAACACCAGAACCATACCAAGTACTACGCCAGTATATTCAAATGGAGTCACAGCAAGATGTGATAATGGTCGCCAGTATTGATCTAGGGCAACTATTAGTAAACAGTAACAAGTCAATAACAGCAGACTGGGTAATATGCGTGGTGTAATCGAACCTCGCCACATGATGGCGCCACGCAAAAACCCTGATGATTCATCTTTATTGCTATGTAACTCTATAGAATTTTTCATATTGTTTATCCTCAAACAAAAATACTATTGGCCAACTTTCTTTAGCGTTTCTTTTGGAAGTCAGAAAAAAATAGTAAATAAATCTTGGATGATAGTAACACTATCTTTGCAAATTGCAAAACTTTCGGTTATGCTTTTTACATGGACATACAATTAAAAATTAATATGAATGAAAAATTATTCCTCAGGGACCCGGAGCAATCCGAACTGGGGAAAAAAATCATTCTGCACAGTATTCAGTTAATCCACAAAAACGGATTTGAAGCCTTTACGTTTAAAAAACTGGCCTTAGACATTGGAACGACAGAAGCAGGTATTTACCGATATTTTGAAAACAAGCATCGGTTGCTGATCTACCTGACCGCCTGGTATTGGAGCTGGCTTGAATATCAGGTTACTTTTCAGACCAACAATATCAAGGACCCGGCTGTTAAGCTCAAGCAGGTAATTAAATTATTGGCTACTACAGTGGAAGACGATAACAGCACGCTTTATGTCAACGAAAGTATCCTGCATCAAATCATTATTACCGAAGGCACCAAAGCCTATCTAACCAAACGCGTATCCGAAGATAACAAAGATCATTTGTTTAAACCCTATAAAGATCTTTGTGCATTAATAGGCAATATGATTTTAGAGTGTAATCCCGACTACACATACCCGAAATCATTAGCGTCCACTATTATTGAAATGGCGCATTTCCAGAATTTCTTTATGAACAACCTACCCTCACTGACTGACTTTGGGCAAGATAAAAATGAGGCAGAGATTGTGAAGTTTCTGGAGGATTTGGTGTTTTCAAGTATAAAATAGGCTAAAACTCACTATTCCTGCACTAAAAGATATTCAATATAGGTTACTCAATAACAAGTTTTTGATATCAATCAAAATGACCCATCATAAAAAATTATCATCGACTTAATTTAACCCATGGAATTGAAAATGGAAAAATTACGCCTTGCCTACATTTTAACAGCTTTGCTTTTTACGCAAACTTGCCTGGCAACGGACAAAGCCTTACTGGACATATTGTTAAACAACAAAGTAATTGGCCAGGAACAATACAATACTTTGATCAAATCGGGTACAGGCGATGTCAACCCTACGCTGTTGGAAGTGCTCAAACAAAACGGTGCGATTAGCCAGGATCAATATAACAAATTGGCAAAAGAACAAGAATCGACATCTGAAACTACTGAGATATCGACAGCAAATCAGAATGCCGTTTCTGTCAATAATCAAAGCCAGGGGAATAATGACATCCTTCACATGCACCCGGGTATCAATGAGGGTGGCGCGCCGGAACCTCATCGAGTAGGTACAGAAGTATTTCCAGGCGTTCATGCAACGTTCGGCGGCTTTATCGAGGCTGCTGGCATTAATCGCTCAAAAAATGAAAGTCAGGATGTAAATTCCAATTCCAATACATTTATCCCTTTTAATAACAGCACTAACGCCCATCAGTCGGAGTTTAGGGAGTCAGCTCGTCAATCACGAATTTCTTTGTTAATGGAAGGGAAGTATCAAGAAGACATAAAATTGGCCAGTTATCTGGAAATGGATTTTCTGGGTGTCAGTTCTGCGAATTCGATTCAGGCTAGCCCCTACTCGCCACGATTGCGACTAGGCTATGCCACTATCGATTGGATAGAAGAAGGTTGGCATTTTCTAGGAGGGCAATCATGGAGTTTGGTGACGACCAACAAAGTCGGCATTAGTCCGCGGACGGAAAACCCGCCATTAACGATAGATGGGGGATTTATTCCAGGTTTCAATTATGCACGCAGTTCACAACTCCGATTAGTGAAAGATTTTGCCGACCACACCATTTGGGCCGCTCTATCCCTCGAAAGTCCACAAGCGAATTTACTGGGCCTAACCGTACCAGGAACTGCTTATAACAGCAGTGCTGCTGTTACAGCGAATAATCCCGGAGGTGGCTCATTGAGCCCTTCCGTCAATTATTCAACCGATGTCGCACCTGACATTATTACCAAGTTGGCTTTCGATCCGGGTTGGGGGCACTATGAATTATTCGGCATGACACGTTTTTTCCATAGCACTATCAATAATGCCGCCAACACCCAATTGTCCAATCATACCGTAGAAAGCCTCGGAGGCGGTTTCGCCGCGTTGCTGCCAATTGTGCCCAAGCTTTTGGATGTGCAATTGAATGTTATGGGTGGTAGCGGCATAGGTCGTTACAGCACTGCCCAACTTCCGGATGTTGCGTTTTCCACGTCCGGTGCGCTAATGCCTTTAACCCAATATACTGCTTTATTGGGCATCATTGCACATCCTGATCCGAAATGGGATTTTTATACCTATTGGGGGGGTGAAGTCGTTAATCGCTATAACCAATCAGTCACCGGAAATATGCCTTCATCGACAATACCTATGGCGGCCGCCTACGGTTACGGAAACTCTAATCTCAACAATTACGGTTGCGCTGTGTTAGGAGGCGCTTGTTTTGCTCAAACATCAAGTGCATGGCAAATTACGCCCGGTTTTTGGACGACGATTTACGGTGGTAATGCGGGTACAGTTAAAGCCGGTTTGCAATATGCATACACCAGAAGAAATGCTTTTAGTGGTCTAGGCGGTTATGCGCCTCAGACCGATGAGAATGCGTTTTTGTTTTCATTTCGTTACTATCCTTTACAAAAATAAGTTCAATAGCTCTAAATACTGCTGGGAATGAACAATTTCTTGCCTTAACCCAACTTAAAAAACAAATAAATCAGCTGCGAGGTTATAGACTATTTGACTATTGGAAAACATTTTTCATCCAATGGTATATGTCTTTTATCCAATTCCAAACCTTTTGAGCTAATTGTTAATGCTCCCGAAAACGTCTGGCTTTGCCATTGAATCTTACATGCTCTTAGATCTACAACATAAAGGGTATTCAGGCTACCCGAATAGGTGGGCACATACAAAAAGTGCCCATCAGCAAGCTTCAGTGGTTGTTCGATTATACCGATATCAAGACTGCAATAACCAAACACCAGCGGTCCTTGCCATGCTGTAGGACGCGTGGCGTCGTCAGCAACACCTAGTTTGATCGTCAACTCATTAGCATGAATTTCATCGCCCTTTGGCGTTAAAGTTTGCAGCTTACATTCCGCCTGAATCACGGCACTGAAGAACAGGCAGGAGAAAAAAAGGCTTCCGCAAAATATACATTGCGTAAGCCTGTTCATCATTTCACCGCATAAAAGTGCACATTGGGCAGATCGGCATGAGACCAGCTCCAATTTATTGTGGCATTTTTTCGGCCCGTTCCACCCAAACGCCCCCAATAAGCCACGGGGTAATTCTGTGGGGGCGATTTGACAACGACTACAACATGGCCGTTGGGAGTGGATTTTAGTCCTCCAATAACAAAATAACCTTGAGACGCATACTTTATGGCTTTTTGACTATCAGCGCCCAAGTTTTCCCACATAGCAGAAGAATCCAGAAAATCAATAATGCTGTTAGCTTGTCCTGTTAATGAGACACCTATATCTTTAGCGACAGCTTTTACAAAACCGCTACAGTCGCTCTTCCAAGCATCCCATTCTGATTCGCAAAAACTTATTATCTGATCTGCGGTAATTGCCATACAACACCCCATACTTGTTTAGTTATTTAGTTAAAGGATTCCTTCTAATTATCGGCCACCCTGTAGAAATAGACAATACAATAGCTTCGTTTTACTTTACTGAGTAAATTTACTCAGTAAAGTAAAACGAAGCTCGGTTGATGAAGAACCCGCCATTGCCAATAATAATTATACGCCTAACAGAACGGACTGAATGTTACTCCATTCTCCATGGGCGACACTTTTATCCCACCAGCGTAAGCGGTATTCTCGCGTTTCATG
>Ga0194062_1000246_pt1 | contig 22743 bp, 19 predicted proteins | sample SepL2225m_MetaG_FD_155481 | JGI IMG/M metagenome (GOLD analysis project Ga0194062, IMG submission 155481) | Anoxic zone freshwater microbial communities from boreal shield lake in IISD Experimental Lakes Area, Ontario, Canada - Sep2016-L224-25m | ecosystem: Environmental > Aquatic > Freshwater >... | reverse complement strand
TGTCGCCTTCGTGGCCTGTGCGACCACGGGCGTCAGCGGCACAGGCTTGCAGGATAAGGGCGAACCGTTCTGGTTTGCGCCAGAGGTCACAGCTATCAAAGAGCTTAACAAGGGTGTCGGCACGCAGTTCTTCCGCACGGTGAATGTTGCCGTGATGTTTCGCCACCAGTATTGCCAAGTCGCGACATTCTGCGGGCACGCGCAGTCGTTCACAAAATTTCTTGAGTAAGTTAACACTGCGTTCTTCGTGGCCGATGTGGCGCGGTAGCATCTCTTTGGAAGTGGTGGCTTTGCCAAGATCATGCGTCAGTGCGGCGAAGCGCACTTCCAGAGAGTAGTTGTGTTGCGCGGTGTCATCCAGCACCAACAGGGTGTGAATGCCGCAGTCGATTTCGGGATGATGTTTTTCCGGTTGTGGTACGCCAAATAAAGCGTCCACTTCAGGCATGATTTTTTTCAGCGCTCCGCAGTCGCGCAGAGTGGTAAAAAAACGCGAAGGATTATTTTCCATCAGACCGCGGGCTAATTCTTGCCAAACACGTTCCGCGACCAGTGCATCGACTTCGCCGTTATCAACCATGGCACACATCAGCGCTAAAGTTTCCGGTGCAATGGTGAAATTGAAGCGCGCCACAAAACGTGCAGCACGCAAAATGCGTACTGGGTCTTCAGCGAAGGCCTCACTAACATGGCGCAACACGCCAGCTTTTAAATCGGCTTGACCGTGGTAGGGGTCAATCAGATTGCCGTCAGTGTCTTGAGCGATGGCATTCACGGTGAAGTCGCGTCGAGATAAATCTTGTTCAAGCGTGACGTCGGGAGAGGCGTAAACGGTGAAGCCTTTGTAGCCTTGTGCCACTTTGCGCTCAGTGCGCGCCAGTGCATATTCTTCGTGAGTTTTTGGGTGCAAAAAAACAGGGAAGTCGCTCCCCACCGGTTTAAAGCCACGTGCAGTCATCTGCTCCGGCGTGCTACCGACCACCACCCAATCGTGATCTTTGATGGGTAAGCCGAGCAGTCGGTCACGCACCGCGCCCCCCACGCAATAAATTTCTAATTCATCACTTTTCATCAGGGATAGGTTTCTGGTTTTCAGGCGTTTTGGCTTCAATAATGCCCAAACGCTGCTTGAGCGAAACGGAAGGTTGGCCAAATAGTTTGGAGTAATAAACCGTGTTGCTCATGACTTTCTTCACATAATCACGCGTTTCATCAAAGGGGATGCACTCCGCATAGATTGCGCCTTCGAGAGGAATATTGCCGCGCCAATGACGTGCACGGCCGGGGCCTGCGTTGTAAGCAGCAGAGGCCATTGCGGCATTATTATCAAAAGAGGACAGCACGTTTTTCATGTAATAGGTGCCGAGTTTTAAATTGACTTCGGTGTCGTGAATCAGCGCGCTGCGATAATCGCGCATGCCCATTTTGCGTGCTACCCACTTTGCCGTGGCAGGCATAATTTGCATTAATCCGGCAGCACCTACATTAGATTTCGCATGGGTGGCAAAGCGGCTTTCTTGGCGCATTAAGCCGTACACCCACGCCTCTTCAAGTCCGTGTTCGCGCAATTTCCCTTGTAAATTTTCTCGGAACGGAGCGGGGTAGCGTAAGTTAAAATCATGCAATGTTGCGGTGCGATCAGCGGCGTTAATCGAGCGATCAAACATGCCATTTTTCTGTGCTAACTCAGCCGCAACCAGCAATTTTTTGTCATCAAAATTACGCGTGGCCCACGCCCATTCTTTGGAGGCTTCGGTGCGCAGTTCCATGCGATATAAAGCAAAAGTGCGCTGTATGGCGGGGAGTGCTTCCATCCAATGAAGCTCTTCTTTGCTGGGTTGGTAACTCGCGGTAACAATGCCGGCCGCAGGTGAGGTGCCCAATTCTTCAGCAGAGAGTTGGCCGTAAAAATTATATTCGCGGCTGAGTTCGGTAAAAATTGTTTGTGCTTCATTATTGCGGCCAAATGATTTAAGCGCGCGCGCCTTCCAATAACGCCAGGCCCCTTCGCGTTGTTGGCTTGGCGGCATCGCAGTAATGCTGACCCAAACCTCATGCCAATTTTGTGCGCGCAGTGCAGCACGTGTACGCCAAGCTAATTGCAATTCATTTAAGGGAGTGTCGCCTGCAGCTTTGAACCATTCTAGTGAACGTGGATTTTGTGCACGAGCAGCTTCAAATGCTAATCTGCCTAGAAAGTAACGTTGTTCGGCTTCGGGAAAATTGACCGCTATTTTTTGCCATTCCGTATAGGCCAGTTGCGGTAGCTGTTTTGCCAAACGCTGCAAAGCAAATGACACGACAACTCTTTCGCCTTCGCTAAATTTATTAGGGGTGCGTTTGTTGAGGAAGCGCTCAGGGTCGGCGGAGGCTTTGTCTAAATCGGCAATGGGGAATTCATATTTTTTCGGTAGTTTTACAGCGAGTTGTTTTGCCAACGTAACGTTGCCATTCTCCAGCGCTAAACGGATGCGAACCAAAATATCCTGCTCAGAAATAAAACCTTTGCTGAACGCAGCCTCGAAAATGGTTGAGCAGCTTTCGGGTTGGCCAGTGCCGGTAAACCATTTTTCACGCGCTTCAATGAGCGCAGGAACTTCGTCAATTTGCGCATGTTGTTGAATAGCGTAGCAACTTAACTCTGCGTCCACGTTAATCGCACGAGTAAATTCAGCGGCAAATTCATTCCAACGTTGTTTCATGGCTAAACGCTTGAGCCACTCGTTGCGGAATTGGCTCATCACAGGTGAATCCACAGGTCGCGCCAAAAATTGTTTTATGGCAGCGCTATCCCCGTTGTCCCATCGCATCCGCAATTGGTAATAGGTGAGATAAGGTTCGAGCGGGGAGTTTTTTAGGCGTGAAACCATTCGCTCAAGTTGAGCAGCGTTTCCTTTTTGAAAGGCTTCGCGTGCGGCGAGGAAATCCTCGTCCTGATTTGCCACCGAAACAGCGGGAATGAGTAACAGAAAAAGCAGTAAAAACTTCATGGAGGGTACGTTCAGATCACACAGGCGCAAGGATAACAAAGTTAAGTGCTCATTGCCTGTAGCGTTTGCAGAATTTCGACAAATAGAGGTCGTGTTGCTGGGGTGGGGTTGGCGCAGCGAAGATGAAGCTGTGTGAGCTTTGCAGTGATTTCATGGCGAGGTGTGTGTGCAATAAGCTCTTCCAGTAGGTTGGCAAAGGCCAAAACCTCGATCTGTTGGAGTGAAGTCGCGTCACTTTCGTTGACAATAAAGGAAGCCGCGCCAAAGTCGCCGAGCAAGGCTTCGCCGGATGGGTTAAACAAAATGTTGTGTGCGTAGAGATCGCCGTGCATCACACCACGACGATGCAGATGCTCGGCCGCTGAAGCGATGCTCAGCGCAATGCTCAAAGCGGCGTCAACGGAAAAATGTGTGTCTGCAGGATAGATGTCCCGGGTGCAGGAGGCGAGGCTGGGCGGTGCGGCCAAATTAGCAAAATCAGGGGACACCAATGTCATCACAAGTCCGTGCAAATCTTCAGGATGCCCGTCGACTTTGCCGTGAGTGCCAATTAAATTGGGATGGGTGCCAGCGTGGATACTGCTTGCCATTTCACTCCGCGGTAGCCCGTCGCTAGTAAGCGCCCCTTTAAAGAGTTTTACCGCAACATTTTGATTATATTTAGATATATGTTTTGCGTGGTGAATAATGCCAGAGGCCCCTTCGCCTAATTTGTGCTGTATTTGTAACGTTTCCCATGCGATTTCAGCAATGGGGTTGTGGTCGAGCGCGGCTGTTTCGACGGCCTCGCAAAAAGGATTGCCGGCATAGGCGAGCCAGGCCAGGCGAGGGAGTTTAAGCAACCAAGCGGGTAGCGAGGAGAGTTGGTTTGCCGCGATACGAATGAGTTCTAGATTGACGCAGTTCGACAATTCATCTGGCAGGTGTTGCAATTGGTTTCCTGCCAGCATGAGTTTTTGTAGTTGCGTGCATTGACCTAACTCAGCGGGCAATTCACTGATTTGGTTGTCGGTCAAAATTAACCATCGTAGTTGTTTAGGTAGTGCGCTAGCTGGTACATGAGAAATTTTATTGGCTTTAAAACCCACCATGCTGAGCAGTTCGCATTGGCCGATGGCCTTTGGTAATTCGGTAAATTGATTGTTTGAGCAAAACAGCACGCGCAATTTATGCAGGCGCGTTAGATCAGCCGGCAATGAACGCAGCGCATTATTCGAGAGGTCGAGAATCTCAAGCGTGTCAGCCAGCTGGAAAATCTCAGGCGGAAATTCGCTGAGTCCACCAGCTAAATTTAAGCGCTGACTTCCGGCGAGGGCGCCGCTACGAAGTTGTTCAAGATTATTCATGGAGAGTTGGCTACTAAGTACCTTGAGGAAGCTACTCCCAAAGTGAGGTCAGCGTTAGAACGACTTGCAAGTGTTTACCATCTAGCGTTTGCCATTGAATTGTTCAATAGCTTCTTTCATTACTTTAACCTGAGGGTGAACCGTTTTTTCGCTACTGCTAGTTGTCGAGGCTGGGCTGGCTTTTTTTGCGGGCTCTTTCACATGGGTCTCAGGGGGATGTTTTACTTCTGGTTTGGGGGTGACTTTGACGGGAGCAGGTTTTGTCGGAGCAGGCTTAGCAGTAGGTTTTTCTGCCACAGGGGGTGTTGGTGTCGCATGAGTAGAGGTGGGCGCACCGTGTGTTACCACGGGAGGTGCGGCAGGTGCAACGTGCGCGGAGGTTGCCGGTGCTGGTGTTGCAACAGTCGTGCTGGCAGGCAGGCTTAGCTGCTCTTCAAGTGTCGGGCGAATTTTCATTTTCACTTGCATCGGCGTAATGCTTTGAACGATTTTTGCAATTCGCTCTTCATTTTTGGTGTGCCATTCGCTTTGCAGATTCTTTTCTTTGGCAGCGGCGAATTTAAATTTTTCTAGTTCTGCTTTAGTCGCGGATAGCGAAGTATTGAGCGAAGCAATTTCTTCTTCAATTTTGCCGAGTTGTGCCACGTTTGATTTGTTGCTGTTCATGGCAAGCACTGCGACAACCAGTGCTGCAATAGCAATGGCGGGCGCGAGGCCCATCACGCCAAAATGAACAACAACTTTGAGTAGCACGCGCATGCGGTCGGCTTTAGATGGGGCGGCAGGCGCTCCTTCTTCACTGTGCGCACCGGGTTTGTCGTGTGCATCGGGTTTGGCTTCATGTTCTGCGTGGCTGCTCATGGTATTCCTTTCACCCTAAAACAATTTAGTTGCTGACTCGAGTGTATCACCTTGAATAATATTTTTGGCTCGGCCACACAGTTGTCGTGGCGCAGGAGCGGATAATTTATAATCGTCGCATTACCCTGTAGTCCAAGTCACGAAAAGAAAGAGAATTTGCGAGTTTATCTTTGGATGGTGGGCTGCTTACCCAGTTAAACTTAAGATTCGTGATGGTTTAAGCGCAAATATATCGGAGTGGTTTATGAGTTTAATGTTCGCGTCAAGCGGTGATCTCGTTATTGGCAAGCCGGTGCCTTGGGCCGTGTATGACGAATCACAAAATCCTTTGTTAGAGCAAGGCGCAATGGTGCGAGATGCGCAACATCGTGATGAGTTACTCGCCGCCGGTGCTTGTTACGAAGCGTCACTTGATATGCCCGTGATGGATGAAGTGGAAGCCCCTGTGCCGATCAAGCCGGTCAGTGCAAAAGTGGCCACTGCGCCTGCTCCGCTGCCAACGCCTAATTTAGGCAATGTTGAAAGTCCTTTTGCTGCTGCTAAAGTGTTGCCAGATCAAGTGGCGGAAGACCAAGCCAACAAACAATATACCTTCGATGATATGAGACTGAAGGTGGAAGATCGTTTGTTGTTAGAGCCACCGGCTAAATTAGGCTTGGATAAATTGCCGGTCAAGGTGCTTGGCTACTTGCGTGGTGCAAGCCTAATAGTGACCACGCCCTTTACCCCAACCGGCCAGCGCTTGCAGTTGATCGAAAATGAAACAGTCATCATGCGTTCATTCTCTGGACAAAACGCGTTCGCGTTTGCCTGCGATGTGATACGCATTTGCCGCCTGCCCTACGAATATCTGCACTTATCTTTCCCTGAAAATATTCAAGGGATGATGATTCGCAAAGCCCCACGTGTGAAGACGCGCATTATCGCGGCGGTGCATGACAGTCATTCTGGTCCGGATAAACAAACCTCGGCGCTCATTTCAGACATTAGCGCTAAGGGAATTTCGTTGGACTCAAAGCAGCAGTTGGGTGAAAAAGGCGAGATGCTCAATATCGCTTTTCGCGTGCAGCTACATAATGTTGAAGCATTCTTGGCGCTGAAGGGAATTATTCGCGCGGTGATAAAAAATGACGAACCGGATTCAAAATCTCCCCCAGTTCGTCATGGCATTGAGTTTCAGGATTTACAATCAAACGATAGTGTTGTGTTGCAAAGTATGATTTATCAGCAAATGATTGAGAACCCAGACAAGCTCATGTAATTAGAGCTTTTCGGCCAGCGCTTTTTCCAGTTTGATTTGATCGACGGTAAAGCCGCGAATACCTTCGGCTAGTTTTTCAGTTGCCATCGCATCCTGATTCATATCCCAGCGGAATTCAGCTTCCGTCATCGAAGCCGGGCGCGCTTTGATTGCGCCGGTATAAAGCAGTTTGCGCGGCAGAACTCCTTGTGCAGCTTGCAATTCTTCTAATAACGAAGGGCTGATGGTCAGGCGATCGCAACCCGCTAATGCCAAAATTTCTCCACTGTTGCGGAACGAGGCGCCCATGACGGTGGTTGGGTAGCCGTGTTCTTTATAGTATTGGTAGATGCGTCTAACCGAGAGCACGCCTTGATCTTCTTCAGCGGGAATTTCAGCGCGACCTTCTTTTGCTTTTTGCCAGTCGAAAATGCGTCCTACAAATGGCGAGATCAGCGTAACACCCGCTTCGGCACAGGCACGCGCTTGAGCAAAACCAAACATCAGGGTGAGATTGCAGTGAATTCCTTCGTGTTCAAGAATTTCGCCTGCGCGGATACCTTCCCAGGTGGAGGCAATTTTAATGAGTACGCGTTCATTTGAGATGCCAGCTTCGTTGTACAAATGAATCAGCTTACGTGCTTTATCCAGCGTGGCTTTGGTATCAAACGAAAGACGTGAATCGACTTCGGTAGAGATGCGGCCCGGAACAATTTTTAGCACTTCTAGACCAACATCAACGGCGAGTTTGTCCATCGCATCATGCGCCTGCTGATCGCGGTGGCTACTCTGCGCCTTGGCCCACGTAATGGAGTCTTGTATTAAGGGGGCATATTCAGGCAGGGTCGCCGCTTTGAGTAAGAGAGAAGGGTTGGTGGTCGCGTCTTCAGGAAGATGCCGACGTATTGCCTCAATGTCGCCGGTGTCGGCAACGATTGCGGTCATTGGTTTTAATTGTTCGAGCAGACTGGCCATGGTGCGATCTCCTGTGGATTTCAAATGAAAGCGAACAGGTCAAAAACTACGCCTTTAGTTGGCGAAACGCAAGAATTGGATATTGCCAGTTTTAAGGGATGGGCCCCAAAAAAATTGGGCAACCTTGCGATTGCCCAGAATAGGAGGAGAGTATGAAAAAGAGTCTTTTGGACTCGATAGCTTTACACTCAGGTGAGATTTTACGGCTTCATCTCAGCAGTGCATATATGCCAAACGGCCTAGTTATCTTTCCGTATATATAGACACACCCGAACGGGCTAGTCTTTTTTGCCCAGTAGAGTTTGCAATTCCCCGCTTTGAAACATTTCAGTCATGATGTCTGAGCCACCAATGAATTCACCATTAATAAAGAGCAACGGAATGGTTGGCCAATTTGCGTAGGTCTTCATTCCTTCCATGATGTCTAGGTTTTGCAACATGTTGACGGCTAAAAACTTATCAACTCCAGACGCTTTAAGAATGCGCGCCGCATTGCTTGAAAAACCACACTGCGGAAACTGAGGCGTACCCTTCATGTAAAGCACAACCTGGTTTTCCGTAACTTGTTGGCGAATAACTTCTTGAGCGTCCATCTGTAAATCCTTTCCTGAGTAATTATGTCGGGTATATTAATGAGGAGTGGGGATGAGGTCAAGTATTTATCCCAGATTAATGGAGTGGGCGTGGGTGCCCCGTGACGGAGCGCTTAAAGCCACCTACAATGTGACAAGGTTTTAGTGACAATAAATGTGGAGTAAATATCGATGAGTCGATTAATTTTTATCATTGTGGTGGTTGCGTTGGTCTGGTGGGTGCTTAAGTCGTATCGCAAGCAGTCTAACAATTCACAAACACCTCAATCTGCTGAAGAGATGGTGCGTTGCAAGCAATGTGGGGTGCATTTGCCGAAAAGCGAAGGCATTTTTGCGGGGGGCGAGTATTTTTGTTGTGACGCGCACCGACGTGAACGTGCTGACAGCAAAGAATAATGCCTATGTGGAGTAAGCCGCCCCATAACATCTGGCCATCCACAAGATTACCCACGGCCACGCCTTTAGCAGTAGACGACTTGTGGAGGTCTCTCTATTTCTTTGGCCTTTACCGATTGACGCTTGGTGGACTGCTGATGTTGTTGGCAGTTTTCGTTGGCGGATCAATGCTGCCGTCAGAGGCCGAGCGAGTCTGGGTATTTCGTATTTGCTTGGTTTATGTCTTTTTAACACTAGGTGCGTTGGTCGGTATTCAAGTCAAACGACCTACTTTCTCTTTGCAACTAGCGTTTCAAGTCGTCACCGATATTGTTGTTATTGCAATGTTGACCTACTTCAGTGGGGGTGTGCAAAGTAATTTAGGTATGTTGCTCTTGGTGACCTTGGCGGCAGCTGGCTTGATTAGTCGGGGTCGCATCACCTTGTTTTATGCTGCCTTGGCGAGTATCGCTATTCTGTTGGAGCACTCGTACTCAGTGCTAACTCAGGATGCTGATATTGCTCAGTTTTTACAAACTGGCATACTCAGCGCATCCTATTTTGCGGTTGCATGGTTAGCGCACACTTTATCTAAGTATGCTGTTGCGAGTGAAAGACTGGCGTTTGCTCGCGGCGTTGACCTATCCAACATGGCTGAAGCGAATCGACTGATGATTCAAGACATGCCAGATGGAGTGCTGGTCGTTGATGAACGCGGAGTAGTGCGCCAAAGCAATCCAAGTGCAGAGCGCTTGTTGGGTATTTCATTCGCACTCGAAAACAAAATTGAATTAGAAAAATATTCGCCCTTGTTAGCTGCGTTATTTGCAGCGTGGCGTCAAAACAGCGCACTGGGTAATGAGGTGCTACGGTTGCCCGATACACATCGATTAGTGCGAGTGCGTTTTTCAGCGGTACAGCGCGAGGGCTTTTGGGGTGTGGTGATTGTTTTGGAAGACATGCAGCGAGTTCAGGATCAAGCGCAACAAGTGAAACTGGCGGCATTGGGCCGACTCACAGCCAATATTGCGCATGAAGTCAGAAACCCACTTTCATCAATTAGTTACGCGGCAGAATTGCTAAAAGAAGGGCAAATAACGGCGGCACAAGCGAGGCTGACCCAAATTATTTTGGATAATACGGCACGACTCAATCGCATTGTGCAGGATGTCATGCAGTTAAATCGTCGCGACCGAGTGAATGAGGAAGAAATTGATTTAGCGCTGCGCCTATCAAGTTTAGTCGATGAGATCACCCAAACACTACGATTGGCCACGCCAGTAATTGAGGCCGAATTATTGAGTGACTGCAAAATTAAGTTTGATTGCGGTCATTTTGACCAAGTAATATGGAATTTGTGTCAAAACGCTGTTCGTTACAGCCAGGGCAATGCAGGTGACGTTAAGTTACGAGTTAACCGTAACGATGAGGGGAGAGTCTTGTTAGACGTGATGGACAATGGCCCAGGGATTGATGCGGAAACGATGCTCAAATTATTTGAACCATTTTTCACAACAGAGGCAGGCGGCACAGGATTGGGCTTATATATAGCGCGTGAATTGTGCGAAGCTAATGGAGCAACCTTAAATTACAGCACAAGAGATGAAGGTGGTGCGTGCTTCCAAATCGCCTTCGGAGTAAACCATGAGCACTGATAAACGACCTGACATGACAAAGATTCCGCGCGTCCTATTGGTCGACGACGAGCCAGATATTTTGGAACTATTGGAGTTAGCACTCATTCCTATGGGGCTAGAAGTGGCACGTGCGGCCAATGTGCGCGAGGCATATCAGCAGCTGGAGCGATCGCACTTTGAGCTTTGCTTGACGGACATGCGTATGCCAGATGGTGATGGTCTGGAGTTGGTGCGTCACATAGCTGAGCTAAATTTAGATACGCCTGTCGCCGTGATTACCGCGCACGGTAATGCTGAAAATGCCGTTGCTGCCTTGAAAGCAGGTGCTTTTGATTATTTATCAAAGCCAATCGCATTGGATCAATTGCGAACACTTGTTAAGTCAGCGTTAAAGTTGCCAGAAAAACAAATGGCGATGCAAAGCGGAATGCCGATTTTATTAGGGCATTCATCAGCATTGCAGAAAGTGCGGGATTTGATTGAGCGAGTGGCGCGTAGTCAGGCACCGGTACACATTAGTGGTGAATCGGGCAGCGGTAAGGAATTGGCTGCCCGTTTAATCGTAGAAAAAAGTGCGCGGCACGAGCAGCCCTTTATCGCGGTGAATTGCGGCGCAATCCCAGAAAATTTAATGGAAAGCGAATTTTTTGGATACCGCAAAGGCGCATTTACCGGGGCAGAAAAAGACCGGGATGGCTTTTTTCAGGCAGCAAATGGTGGCACATTGCTTTTGGATGAGGTGGCAGACTTGCCACTCAATATGCAAGTTAAGTTACTGCGAGCCATTCAAGAAAAGCGCGTGCGCAAGGTCGGCGCAACTGAGGAGGAGCCTGTTGATGTGCGAATAATCAGTGCTACGCACCATAACTTAGCCGAGTGCGTGCAACACGGAAAATTTAGACAAGACCTGTTTTACCGATTGAACGTCATCACTTTGTTGATGCCCGCTCTCCGCGAAATGCGCGAAGACATCGGCGAAATTGCCGGTCAAATCCTAAAACGGTTGAGCGGTGGGGAAGCGGTTAAATTTTCTGAGACTGCCATAAAGGAACTGGCTAAATACAACTTCCCAGGCAACGTGCGTGAGCTCGAAAATATTGTTGAGCGTGCATTGGCGCTACGTAGCGGCGAAGTGATTACTCCTGTTGATCTGCAGCTAGAGCCGGAGGAGCGCGCGATGACATCTGGCGGCCCAGAGATGTCGGGTGGGAAATACCCATTGACGGACTACTTAGATCGGGTGGAGCGCGAGGCAATATTAGAGGCGCTGAATCAGACAGGGTTTAATCGTACCGCTGCCGCTAAAATATTGGGTGTGACCTTCAGGGCGATGCGCTATCGCATGGAACGACTGTCAATCACCGATAAAGAGAGTGCTGAGTGAAGATCAATGAAAGGGGGTGGCTAAGTGGAGTACGCCGTATTTCTTCACCAAATTTTGATCCGCGACCACCTGGGCAAAAAGTTAATCTTCTAGTAATTCATAGTATTAGCCTGCCGCCGGAGCAATTTTCGGGGGTGGCTGTGGAGCAGTTATTTACCAATACCCTAAATTGCGACGAGCATCCTTACTACGAAAAATTGCGAGGGGTTAAGGTGTCTGCGCACTTTTTAATAAGGCGTAATGGTGAAATAACTCAATTTGTCTCCTGTAATCAGAGAGCTTGGCATGCTGGGGTGTCTGAGTGGTGGGGCAAAACCCGTTGTAATGACTTTTCTTTGGGCATCGAGTTGGAAGGAAGTGATTCGGTTTGCTATACCGATGCGCAGTACAAAAAACTCCAGTATCTAACCCACCGTTTAACGCGTAATTACCCTCTTAAGCAGATCGTTGGTCATGCAGATATTGCCCCCGGCCGAAAAACCGATCCAGGCCCCTTTTTTGACTGGAAGCGATACCTAAAATCGCTCTGATATCGACCGTATATTAGCCATTAATTATGCAGCTGGCGAAAAAATATATAGGCCGAAATTCTTCTTGCATAAATTTATCCATACACTAGAATTAGCGAAATTTCACGAGTTGACCACTAGATGTAGTGGTTTTTTAATATTCCGGTTTTTTAGTTTGCGAGCTAAAAAACTCAAGATTTCGATAAGGAGTTGTATTTTGTTAGCGTCCGAAAATGTCTCACCTTCCTACTCCGTTCCGCCGCGTCAAGAAGCAGATTTGCAGTCCTCCGCAGTGATCACGATGTCTCTTGATCAATACAAAGTAATTCGACGCAACGGCTCAGTTGTATTGTTTGAGCCAAGCAAAGTATCCATTGCCATGACCAAGGCATTTTTGGCGGTTAATGGCGGCCAAGGTGCTGCCTCAGCGCGCGTGCGCGAAATGGTCGAGCAGCTAACCGCGGGTGTGGTGAATGCGCTAGTGCGTCGTCAGCCACATGGCGGCACATTCCATATTGAAGACATCCAAGACCAGGTTGAGCTGTCGCTGATGCGTTCAGGTGAACATGATGTTGCGCGAAGCTATGTGTTGTATCGCGAGCAGCGCACGCAAGAGCGTTCCAAAACTAAAAAAGAAACTGAGTCAGCCATTGTTCTGCAAGTAAAAGACAACGGTGTTTTGCGCCCACTGAATATCGAGGGTTTAGCTGCGCAGATTAAATCTGCATGCGAGGGTCTAAGCAATGTTGATCCAGAAAAGCTTTTTAAACATACCCTTAAAGATTTGTATGACGGTGTGCCAATGGAAGAGGTGCGCAAATGCGCCATACTTTCTGCGCGTTCACTCATTGAGCAAGATCCTGCTTATGGTTTTGTCACCGCCCGTTTGTTGCTGAATAACATTCGCTACGAAATCCTTGGCGAAGAGGTGCCGCAAGAAGACATGGCGGTACGTTATGCTGAATATTTCCCCAAATACATTAAGCGCGGCGTTCAGGCTGAGCTATTAGATGAAAAATTGGGTAATTTTGATTTGGCGCGTTTGGCTAAAGAGTTGGATCCAAGCCGTGATTTGCAATTTGGCTATTTGGGCCTGCAGACTTTGTACGATCGCTATTTTTTGCACATTGAAGACGAGCGTATTGAATTGCCGCAAGCCTTCTTTATGCGTGTTGCGATGGGCTTGGCGCTGAATGAAATTGACCGCGAAGCGCGCGCGATTGAGTTTTATAAGCTGCTCTCTAGCTTTAACTTCATGAGTTCAACACCAACATTGTTTAACTCAGGTACACGTCGTTCCCAATTGTCGTCTTGCTATTTGACAACAGTAGCGGATGATCTCGATGGTATTTACGAAGCGCTCAAAGAAAATGCATTGCTCTCAAAATTTGCGGGCGGGCTAGGTAACGACTGGACCAATGTGCGCGCATTGGGTAGCCATATTAAAGGGACCAACGGCAAATCACAGGGCGTTGTGCCATTTCTCAAGGTAGTGAATGACACGGCGGTGGCGGTGAACCAAGGTGGTAAACGTAAAGGTGCGGTTTGCGCCTACTTGGAAACTTGGCACTTAGACATTGAGGAATTTTTAGAGTTGCGCAAAAACACGGGTGACGATCGTCGCCGCACGCACGATATGAACACCTCTAACTGGATTCCAGACTTGTTTATGAGACGTGTGATGGAAGGCGGCGAATGGACCTTGTTCTCTCCATCAAACTGCCCTGATCTACATGACAAATTTGGCTTTGAATTCGAAAAAGCATATGTGGCTTATGAAGAAAAAGCAGCCAAAGGCGAGCTGAAGCTCTTCCGCAAAGTTCAAGCGGCGAGCCTGTGGCGCAAGATGCTTACCATGTTGTTTGAAACTGGCCATCCTTGGATTACATTCAAAGATCCATGCAACGTCCGTAGTCCGCAACAGCATGTTGGCGTGGTGCATAGCTCAAATCTGTGTACTGAAATCACGCTTAATACTTCGGAGTCAGAAATTGCGGTGTGCAACTTGGGTTCTGTGAACTTGGCCGCGCACATCTATCCAAAAGGGCACGAGAAATTCGGCCAGATGGATCATGACAAGTTGAAAGCCACCATTAATACTGCGATGCGCATGTTGGATAACGTGATCGACATTAACTATTACGCAGTGAGCAAAGCGCGTAATTCAAACTTGAAGCATCGCCCAGTGGGTCTCGGCATCATGGGCTTCCAAGATGTGTTGCATGAATTGCGTCTGCCTTATTCATCGCAAGAGGCGGTTGAGTTCGCAGATCGCTCAATGGAAGCGGTGTGCTACTTCGCCTACATGGCCTCAACCGAGTTGGCTGAAGAGCGCGGCCGTTATGCGAGTTATCGCGGTAGCTTGTGGGATAAGGGCATTCTTCCGCAAGACACCGTACAAATGTTGCGTGAAGCTCGAGGCGGTTATGTGGAGTTAGATGATTCGGTTTCTATGGATTGGGATTTATTGCGTGAGCGTATCAAGCAGCACGGCATGCGTAACTCAAACTGCGTGGCGATTGCCCCCACTGCAACCATCTCCAATATCATCGGCGTTTCTGCCTGTATTGAGCCGACCTACCAAAATATATTTGTGAAGTCGAATTTATCCGGTGAATTCACGGTTATTAATGATCATTTGGTTAACGATCTTAAAGCGTTGGGTCTATGGGACGAAGTGATGATTGCTGACCTTAAGTATTTTGATGGCAGCCTAGCGAAGATTGATCGTATTCCGGCGGAATTGCGTAGCCTCTATGCGACTGCCTTTGAAGTAGAGCCACAGTGGATAATTGAAGCAGCAGCACGTCGTCAAAAGTGGATTGACCAAGCGCAGTCTTTGAATATTTACATGTCTGGCGTGTCAGGACGTAAATTGGATGAGACGTATAAATTGGCATGGTTGCGTGGCCTGAAAACCACCTACTACCTGCGCACATTGGGTGCGACCTCCGCTGAGAAATCAACCTCGACTAGAGCGGGATCACTCAATGCTGTTTCAAATGGTGGGGACAGCAGCGGTGTTGCGGCGGCAGTAGAAGAAACACAGTTTTGCTCGATTGATAACCCAGAATGCGAGGCTTGTCAGTAGCAAGACTTGCTTTCTGGATTGCGGCGAAGACTAGCCTTTAGGTTATGTCGAAACCAAAATCCAGAATGCAGGCACAACTATTAAATTAATCAACTTCTACGCCGAGTGTGTGGAAATAACAGTAGCAATAAAGGAAAATCATGTTGTCATTTGATGAAGAAGCAACACCAACAATCGGCGCAACAAAAATGGCGCCAATGGGAATGGGCTCGGCAATGAAAAACGAAGCAAGCGATCATTCGTACACCATCGCATCCACCTCAACAGGTCGTATTCGTGTGGAAGACAAGCGCATTATTAACAGCAGCGCAGATGTAAATCAGCTAGTGCCATTTAAATACAAATGGGCGTGGGAGAAATACCTAGCTGGTTGTGCTAATCACTGGATGCCGCAAGAAGTAAACATGTCTGCGGATATCGCATTGTGGAAAAATCCTAATGGCTTGACTGACGATGAGCGTCGCTTGGTAATGCGCAATCTGGGCTTTTTTAGTACGGCCGATAGCTTGGCCGCAAACAACATCGCGCTGGGTACCTATCGCCACATCACCAATCCAGAGTGCAGACAATACTTACTGCGCCAAGCCTTTGAGGAGGCAATTCATACGCATGCTTATCAGTACATCGTGGAAAGCTTGGGTTTGGATGAAGGTGAAGTGTTCAACATGTATCATGAAGTCGCAAGCATTCGCGACAAAGATGAATTTTTACTGCCATTCATCGATGTGCTGACTAATCCGGATTTCAAAACCGGCACGCCAGAAAGCGATCAAAAATTACTACGTAGCTTGATCGTTTTTGCTTGCATCATGGAAGGTCTATTTTTCTACGTAGGATTCGTGCAAATCTTGGCGCTGGGGCGTCAAAACAAGATGACCGGCGCAGCCGAGCAGTATCAATACATCTTGCGCGATGAATCGATGCACCTCAACTTTGGCGTAGACGTGATTAACCAGATTAAGTTGGAAAATCCTCATCTGTGGACCCCGGCATTCCGTGAAGAAATTCGTGGCCTGATTCAAAAAGGGGTTGAGCTGGAATACCGGTATGCTGAAGACACTATGCCTCGCGGAGTATTGGGCTTGAATGCAGGCATGTTTAAAGAATATCTACGTTTCATTGCAAATCGCCGTTGCCAGCAAATCGGTATCGACATTCTTTATCAAGGTGCAACTAACCCATTCCCATGGATGGCGGAAATGATCGACTTGAAGAAAGAGAAGAACTTCTTTGAAACACGCGTGACGGAATATCAAACCGGCGGCGCGCTTTCTTGGGATTAAAAAGTGCAACAATATGGTACGTCGCCGACTCCTTTTGACGGACACATAACCCTGCTCTGGCATGAGTAAAAATAATCGGCGGCCTTTTTTAGGCTGCCGTTTTTTATTTAGGGAAAAATACGTACGGGTATTGAATGACCGAGATGAGCCGCATGAACTCAAGAGGTCTTCGGTCGTATCATGAAATGTGCAGGTTCATGGGAAGGCTCTCCATTGTAGAAAATCATCGTATTTTCAATCGATTTCATTAAGCGCAAAGTGACGATCCCCTATTTTTTTGAGGAGGTCATCATGAAAACAACTACCGCAACCCACCACCGTGAACAATGGAATAAAGGCTAGCTCATCGGGCAGAAGGTACCGCTCAAGCTGAAAGACATTTGGGCAATTCGGGTGCGACTTCAGTTAGGCGAACGCATTCGTGAACTTGCACTATTCAACCTCGCCATCGATAGCAAGCTCCGAGCGTGCGATTTAGTAAAACTTAAAGTGAGAGATATTTCGCATGGAGGTCACATCGCCTCTCGTGCCATCATCATGCAACAAAAAACTCAACGACCAGTTCAGTTTGAAATCACTGATCAAACTCGCGATGCGCTGAACAATTGGATTAACTTAGAAAAGTTGAGATTGGAAGATTTCCTATTTGGGAGTCACATTCATGAGTCACCTCACATATCTACTAGGCAGTAACTTACACAATGTGGAGATGATGCAGACATACAAGTGAGATTTAATGATGCGTTAAAAGATTGTTTTCGAGCATCGCTTGAGAATAGAGCAATCAGTAAATTATCAATTGGACAAATAGCATGCGCTGCCATCATTGCTACAGGGAGGTCTGGACACCATAGAGCATCCTCTCACCAATATGATTGTTATTCATTTCCACAATACACTGGTACTGATCCACAGCTTTATCAGCGATCGCAAAAATATAAGCTACGATCAACAGAACAAATCCAAACAAGAAAGTCAGTCCAATCGTAGCCTTGATTGTGTTGTCATTAATCTGCTTGGAAGACGCTACCGAGTCTGAGTATTTTGCAGCGCCTATTCGGTGATCTCGTGAATGAGCAGAGGTGTCTCGATGAGTGGCCGTTTGATATGCTGAAATTTGGTAATGCCTATATAGGAAAATAAAAGTAGCCGCTGTCACTGTCATTACCACCAACAAAAACAGCAGTAATATTTTTTTGAGTTCGGTGAAATTGAGTGAAAACAGATACTCGGTCAAGTTCGTGCATTTTTTGTTAGACATGTTGATTACCCCAAGATTCGTTATTACCTCGCCGAGCCTCTACGTAACACTGAGTTAAAAGGCCTTTGTTTGCGTTCGCTTGGGTGTTATTGTTTTTCTCAATCAAAATGTTGGTCAGTGATTTTCCGTCCGAAGTGTTTTTTCGGTAGTCTGCTCCTTGAGCGATAAGTATCCGCACGATCTCTATATTTCCCTGCTGGGCAGCGAGGTGTAATGGGGTCATGCCACCTTCGATAAAGTTGACATCCACATTCATAGACATCAAACGATGAAGCGTAACAACATCCCCCATCATTATCGCAGTCAAAAGTGATTGACGAGTATAGGCAGGAATTTCGGATGAAGTTTCTTCACCTGTTGGTAATAGCTTGACGGCCCGATTAAATAAATAAATTGCAATCATGATACCTAGCGATACGAGTAATGCCAGTTGGCTTACTCCAAGTGCAGAAGCCAGTTCTGCGGGAAGATTCGCGCCGATGGCAAGAATTGATATCGCCAATAGAAACGCTATCTGAAGATAGCGGATCATCGCTACTACAACTAAGGCTGTTAGGGCGATTAATAGCGTCTTTCTATCCACCAAATTGCCTAAAACAGAATCTGGCAAATTGGCGAGGAAGCTCATTGTTGAAGCAGCAAGTAATATCAGCACTTCGCTAGATTTGATCTTTAATTTCATAATTACCTCCTGTTGGCAACTTAAAACATGTGCGAGGTGTCCACGTTGAAACTGGCGTCTCGCTAATAAAAATGGTGCAGATACAGCTTAATTAGCCGACACAAATATAGTTGCTTGGTATTCGTTAATGATGCGCCCAATTACAGATGTCGTGAAAAGACACTAACAAATGGACTCTCATGTCCACAAGTCGCCATGTCTGGAATTATTGACGAGCGATGAATGGTTTAATAAAACGGATGGGCGGAGCCTTTACACTGACGGAGTGCGGCGCAACAGTCAGAATTACAAATGTCCGGAGACCTAAAAGTGATCGGCTAGTTTGCTAAATAAATTATTTTGGATGGAGAATCCGTTTACGGATAGGGATGAAGCTTGCAGATAGTTGAAATTTTTGATGCAGCTCACCTGTCAAGCTTCCACCTTATCAAAATGAGTTCAACTACAATGCCCAATACCAACTTGAGGGATAGTGCACACTGGGCGTTTAAAAATTATTTATGTTTACAGGTCAGAAAAAACAAAAAATGTTCGGCGCCGGCATGTATGCAATGCTGCTAGTAATGTCAAGTGCATACGCGGATATTGAATCTCAGAGCGAGACTTGGCGCCACAAGTTTACCCCGACTTACTATGTCACCACCAATCAAACAGATGCCACTGATCTTAATCTTCGTGCGAATCATTTAACTCATGTAATTTGGGTGGGGCACTACTGGCGAGGTAACGAATTTGAGCAGACGCGTATTGGCTATGAATACACGTCGCAATTTTCTTTCATACAATTAGTGCCATCACTACAAATGGCAACACACGGCTTTGTGGGTGGCTCCATCAACACTCAGATTGGCGAATCAATATACGCGGTCTTGGGTTTGGGGCGAACTAACGCACAGGATTACTACAATTTAAACTTCGATCCGAACGACTCCCTTCTTTATGGGGTCGGAACAAAGCTACTCCCGAAATCGAACCTTTCAGTTTTTACTGTCATGGATAATCGTTTGCACACAGATCAGGTCGTCACACACCTAGTCTGGAAATTTACGCCAGACATTCATCAGCGATTGACAGTGGACTGGTCGAGAAAGCAGGGGCGTGCAACAGTTAACGATGACTCGGTTTTTGGTGATGCACTCTCTGTGACTTATGATTATGGAGATGTTTTCTTGCGGATAGCACAGGATCACAAGGTCAATTTCTCAACTGAAGACCAAACTCGCTTGTCGGTTGGTATTCGATATTAGCTTACGGTCAACGTAAAGAGGGAATGGCCGTTATTGGCAATACTGCAGTTGCAGTTTAATCGAGGAGATCAAAGTGAAAAAAATAAGCGCATTAATTTTGGTATCTGTGTTTGTTTCTGCTGCCGCATTTGCTGATGGCGCTAATCGCCCGCAGGGAGCTCCCAATGCAAACCCTGAACGTACGCCGAATCCTACCCTTCAAGCAGATCGTGAAAAGCTACGCGAAGACCGTCAGGCACTCAGAGCGGATCGCGAAAAGCTGCATGCTGATCATGACAAACTAAAACAAGACCGTGAACAGAAGCGTGCGGATCGGCGAGCCAAGCATGAAAAGCGTGTCCAACAACGTGAAGAAAATCGAGATCGCCGCCCCAGCGGTAAAGCAGGTCCACAGGGCGTGCCTAAATAAATTTCGGTGAACTCAAAAATGACGAGTACGTCAACTGAATAAGGCTGTGACCCGTTAATGACTCGACAACATTGTCAATTTTTTAAATTAAATAGGAGATTCACTATGAGCAAACTTTTATCTGTATTGATCGCGGCAGTATTCGCGGCTGTTTCTTTTTCTTCTATGGCTGCTGAAGCTGCGGCTCCTGCTGCAAAAACAGAAGCTGCGGCTCCTGCTGCTGAAGCTAAGCCAGCCAAGGCTGTTAAGAAGCATAAAAAAGCAAAGAAAGCTAAAAAAGCTGAAGGTCAGGCTGACGCTCCTGCAAAGTAATACGGCAGGCACTAAAAAAGCAGGGGGTAGCCCCTGCTTTTTTTATGAGCTTTATTTGCCTGTTTTACAGGAACAAATAGAAACCGTCGGCGAAGAATATCAAGCCAGCAAAACCAGTCACCAAACCGGCATACCAAACCATTTTCTTTTTCAGTAAGCCAGCAATTGAACACAGCAAAATTGAAATTTGTAAAAAGATAATCGCCATTCCAAATTTCTGAGAGTGTTTTTGAGCATCATCTCTCACCCCTTCTCGCTGCTTTGCCTTTTCTTGAATATCTACTTTTTCGAGTTCGTACTTTTCAATCTTTTTTGAGTAATCGGTAAGCTTAGTTTGATATTGATTGATAGCGTCGCTGGCTGAGTTTTTGGGCAACTCGTGCAGTTTTAACTCCAAATTGTCTTTCTGCATTTGATACATATACGACTTGATGGCTTTTGCCTGAAAAAAAGCCCATTCATCTGAGGCTTGAGACTGACTCATCACTGCACGAGTGGAATAACCGCCACCCTTAAAGGTGGACAGGGTAGCGCAGACCGCGAAAATAACGGTCGTTAACGCTAAATAATTAAGCCAAGCTTCTTTCTTTTCTTCTGCCATCTATAACTCCTGAATTAGTTTGGTGAATATTTTTTGTGGCCCCCAGCGCTCTGGTGTTAAGGGCTGCAAGCCTCGGGGAGATAATTCAGCCCTTCGCTGTCGAGCGTGAATGTGACCCGCTTAACTTTATTTAGTTCAGTGATACGAATAACATAAATGCTGTCAAAGTTATGATCAGCCCACTCTGGCACTTGTTGGACATTTCCCCCAAGTTTCTCAAGTAAAACCCGTGCTGCATATTCTGGAGCAACGTGAACACCGATTCTGCTTGAACGTGGAGTACGGCGTATTTTATGTGTTTGACGAAGCGTCAAGCCAGCTTACCCCTACTGGTGGCTATGGAGTGCAGTTAGAGCAGCTTCAGACGATGACGATACAAGATGGGTTGGTTGGGCAGTGCGCAAAAAGGCGCACGTAGAGAGATTATTCAGCACTTTGTCCAACTACCTAATCCAAAAAATCAGCGGCCGTACCTTTACGAACTTGGATGACAGGGGGGGAATACAAATCTGAAAAAGAAGCCACCGCGACACTTGCGGACATCGAAAAATATGTCCGATTCTGGATTGAGGAGGAATATCACCAGCGCATACATAGTGGCACTTCTCGAGCACCGATCATGCACTGGAAGGAAGAGACAGCTAATTTGCCCCAAGGATTGACTGATGTCGATGTTGATGTGCTGGCTCGTACACCAAATCTATTCCGACGGGCAGATATTGAAAATATCGACCTTGAGTCGTTGCGTATCATGGAGAGGTACCCCACAAATGCAGGGCGGAAGGGGAAAGAGAAGGAATAAGGCTGTATGCCCGCTCCCATCTGGAGGGGCTGAAGCGATTCTGAAATTAAATGAGCGAATAGCAAGCAACTGATCGAACGTCGGCTTTTTAGGGAAGGCCGCGCTACAAACTGACATGGAAAGCACCGTCCTCATTGCGAGGGCGGTGTTTTTTTACTTCCGAAAAGAGTCCTGCAACTACGCTGTAAATAAGAAGAGACCAGCATCATCAAGCAGTGAAATTATTATGTTCGCATGAAGCCTTAGGCCTAACTTGATGAAGGAAGGGATATGTGTCGATAAAATCAACGAGGGAAGGATTCTGTGTCAGTGAGGGAGGGGCTTCTTGTCACGGATCCTCTTAACCGATTGATTGCTGGATGCAGCCAAGGAAAAGTTATCTGACCGTCAATGGAAGGCGTTGAAGCACTAATTTAAATTAGTCCGAAATTAAAACAGGATCGCGAAAGCGGCCATGTTTTTTTATTTGCGATGAATCGTTATTTTTTTTCAACAAATTGCAATGTTAATGTTGACTCGAATCATAAATCGGGTAAAGTTGCAACATGAAAAATATAGTGTTGTTTTAATTGAAAAACACTAGATGTAGTAGTTAACGAAAAAAGGAAAGCGCTTGCGCAAGCTTAAACTGGGGTTAGTTTCTTGAAGTCGAGGCATTCGACTTCGCTATTGCAGTCTCTTACCGACTTTTTGCCTCGGTACGTTTCTTCCTCTGCTCTTCCTGTATTTTTATCCTCAAAAAATATTTCTGATCCCGTCGCGTTGCGACTCGGCGGAGCCAAGGCGCATGCGCCATTCATAACTAATTTATCAAATTTTCGTGACCGCATTTTGGGGGTCGGCGAAGAAGTTAATACATGCCACGGCATGTGTTGACTTAAAAGACTTTAATTGGCTGCTAAGCGGCTAACTAAGGGGGCAGTCGTTGTTTTGATGTAATTTGAGAAACTTTCACAATTAAGGAGATTGAAATGGCAACAGCCAAAAAGAAAGCAGCTAAAAAGGCCGCAGCAAAGCCTGTAGCAAAAAAAGTAGTAGCTAAGCCAGCAGCTAAAAAAGCCGCAGCTAAGCCAGCAGCTAAAAAAGCCGCAGCTAAGCCAGCAGCTAAAAAAGCAGCAGCTAAGCCAGCAGCTAAAAAAGCAGCA